>Ga0247818_10000047_pt1 | contig 65107 bp, 60 predicted proteins | sample 13C_Glucose_Day1_FD_192424 | JGI IMG/M metagenome (GOLD analysis project Ga0247818, IMG submission 192424) | Soil microbial communities from agricultural site in Penn Yan, New York, United States - 13C_Glucose_Day1 | ecosystem: Environmental > Terrestrial > Soil > Agricultural land | place...
ATCACCGAAACCGTCACGCGTGCGTTGGAGATGCTGGGCAATACGGCCGCTCAGGACATTACCGGGCACCCCGCCATGTCGATCCCTTGCGGCCTGGTGGACGGACTGCCCGTGGGGCTGATGCTTGTGGGAAAACATTATGCCGAAGGCACCCTGTATCAAGCCGCAGCAGCGTTCGAGGCCTCTGTCGATTGGCGGACGTTGTAAACCGGCGCATCGCACTGAACGTGAGTAGCAAATTCAGAGGGGTCAATACATGAGCCATACGCACGAACATCATCACGATCACGATCACACCGAGCCCCCCGAGGCCATCGCCCTGCGTGTCAAGGCGCTCGAATCCCTGCTGATCGAAAAGGGTCTGGTCGACCCGACCGCCATGGATGCGCTGGTGGACACTTACCAGCACAAGGTCGGCCCGCGCAACGGCGCTCAGGTGGTCGCCAAGGCCTGGTTCGATCCCGATTACAAGCACCGGCTACTGGAAGATGCCACTGCGGCGATTGCCGAACTGGGTTTTTCCGGCGTGCAGGGCGAAGACATGGTGGTGGTGGAGAACACCGCGACCGTGCACAACGTGACGGTCTGCACGCTGTGTTCCTGCTATCCCTGGCCCACTCTGGGCTTGCCCCCCGCCTGGTACAAATCCGCACCCTATCGCTCACGGATAGTCATCGATCCACGTGGCGTGCTGGCCGAATTCGGTTTGCTTGTTCCCGATGACAAGGAAGTTCGGGTCTGGGACAGCAGTGCCGAGCTGCGCTACCTGGTACTGCCGGAGCGTCCGGCGGGCACTGACGGCTGGAGCGAAGAACGCCTGGTCGAGCTGGTGACGCGTGACGCCATGATCGGTACCGGCCTGGCGAAGACACCGGGCGACGCAGCCTGACCACGCGAAGGAGAAAACCATGAACGGTGTACACGACTTAGGCGGTATGCACGGGTTCGGCCCGGTGCTCACCGAAGACAATGAACCGGTGTTCCATCACGACTGGGAACGCAGGATCTTTCCGCTGTTCGCCTCGCTCTTCGTCGGCGGATATTTCAATGTCGACGAATTCCGACACGCCATCGAACGCATGGAACCGGCGGAGTACTTGCAGTCGAGTTACTACGAACACTGGCTGCACGCCTTCGAGACCCTGCTGCAGGAAAAAGGCGTGATCAGCGCTGGCGAACTGCAGGGCACGGTCAAACCGACCTCGCCGACGCAGCCCCCAACGGTGCTCACACCAGACATCGTCGAGGCGGTGACTCTTGGCGGCGCTTCATCCAGGGCGAAAGAGCCTGTCGCCGGCCGTTTCCGGGTTGGTGACCGAGTGCGGACGAAAAATTTCAATCCAACCACCCACACCCGACTGCCACGCTACGCGCGCGGCAAGGTCGGGACCATCGAGATTGCACACGGTGCGTTTGCCACCCCGGACACCATGGCCCACGGTCTGGGCGAACAACCGCAACAGGTCTATGCCGTGCGCTTCAGTGCGACAGAGCTGTGGGGCGTGGCGCGACCGGACAGTGTCTGCATTGATCTGTGGGACAACTATCTGGAGGCCGTATGAACGCCAGCAAGCTTCACATCCCGCCCATCACCGGGCTATCTCTCGACAATGAAGGCCCGGTGTTCGACAAACCCTGGCAGGCCCAGGCTTTTTCCCTGCTGCTACACCTGCACCAGATCGGTCTATTTCCCTGGAAGGACTGGGTGCAGACGTTCAGCGACGAGATCAAGGCAAGCCCGGCGCAGCCCGGAGAAAGCGTCAACGACACGTACTACCGGCAGTGGATTGCGGCCATGGAAAGCATGGTCACCGCACTCGGTTTGACCGCTTTCGAAGACATCACCCGGCGCACCGAAGAATGGCAGCAAGCCTACGTGAACACGCCACACGGACAACCGGTCACGCTGCTCAATGCGAGTTGCCCGCCGCCCCATGGACATGAGCACGAACACCTGCCACGGCGCGAGCCGGTAGCGATCAGCCGAGCCGCAAACTGAGAGCGCAGTCATCCGTTTTTTTACTGTCGAGGTCGCGAAGCGGCCAAGGAGCAATCGTCATGCATATCGAACCTGATCTGGTGGAGGCCGGAAAACTCTGGCTGAGCTATGTCACTGCCGCAGGTGTCGGCGCCTACACCGTCAAACTCGCGGCGCAAGCCATCGGTGAGCGTGGGGTCTTTTCGCTGCTGGCTCGGACTGTCACTGCCACGGCCCTGGTGTTCAGCTTCTTCGAGCTACTGCCGCACTATCCGGTCGGTGTTTCCGAGGTGCATCTCATACTGGGGTCAACGCTGTTTCTGCTGCTTGGCGCCGCACCCGCCGCAGCGGGTCTCGCCCTGGGGCTGCTGATCCAGGGCCTGTTCTTCGCGCCATTCGACCTGCCGCAATACGGCATGAATGTCACCACGCTGCTGGTACCGCTGTGCGCAGTCGCTGCCCTGGCGAAACGCATCATCGCGCCCGACACGCCGTATGTGGAACTGAGTTACAGACAAGCGCTGGGGCTGTCGACCGCTTTCCAGGCAGGCATTGTCGCCTGGGTTGCGTTCTGGGCTTTCTACGGACAAGGCTTCACAGCCGAAAACGCCCTGTCAGTTCTGACCTTCGGCAGCGCCTACATGACCGTCGTCGCCCTCGAACCGCTGCTGGACCTGGCCGTACTGGCCGCGGCCAAGGCCAGCCATCGCCTGCGGGGTAGCACGCTGCTCGAACGCCGTCTGTACCAGGCCGCCTGAGTCGACGCACTCCAGTCCAGATCGGCCTGTCCCGGGCATTCGAAGAGCGTAATGCTCGGGGGATCAACCGCAAGAACCGCTCGCGACTGCCGTAGCAGTCGCGAGCGGTGAAGCTGGCTTCAATGCTATGGCTTACTGATCTTGAACCAGATGGAGTACATCGCCGGCAGGAACACCAGCGTCACGATGGTCCCGACGAACGTACCGCCGATCAGTGTGTAAGCCAGCGTGCCCCAGAACACCGAGTGCGTCAGCGGGATGAACGCGAGGATGGCCGCCAGCGCAGTCAGCAGCACCGGGCGAGCACGCTGTACCGTGGCTTCGATCACGGCGTGAAACGGATCAAGTCCTTCTTGTGCGTTGTGATGGATTTGTCCAATCAGGATCAGCGTATTACGCATCAGAATCCCCGACAGGGCGATCAACCCGACCAAGGCGTTGATACCGAACGGCTGCTGGAAGAGCAGCAATGTTGGCACCACACCAATCAGCCCGAGTGGCGAGGTCAGGAACACCATGATCATTGCCGACACCGAACGCACCTGCAGAATGATGATCAGCAGCGTGACGGCGATCATGATCGGCAGCAGCGGCAATATCGCTTGCCCAGCCTTGCCCGACTCCTCGATAGCCCCCGATTGCTCGATACGATAGCCCTCCGGCAGCGTGTCGATGACCGGCTGCAGCGCCTTAGTGATCACGTTTGAAACGTCCGGAGGCTGCAAGCCTTCGGCAATATCGCCGCGTACAGTGATGGTCGGCGTGCGATCACGACGCCGAAGGACGGGATCTTCCATGCGCACGTCCACCGTCCCCACTTGCGACAGCGGAATCCGCTGGCCCGCCGCGCCCACCAGCGTAAAACCTTGTATTTTTGCAGGGTCGAGCCGGATGTCCCCCGCCGCACGCCCGATCACTTGGACCGAACGGATGTCCTCACGAACGGCCGTGATCGGTACCCCGGCAAGCAGGAACTGCAACTGCTGCGCGACCGCACTGGAGGTCAGTCCCACCGCCTGCAAGCGGTCCTGATCCAGGGTGAAATGCAGCGCGGGTGTCAGCGGCCCCCAGTCAGTATTGACGGTTCGCATCAAGGGGCTCGCCTGCATCACGGTCTGCACCTGAGCGGCAATCTCACGCAATGTCGAGGGATCGGGCCCCATCACTCGGTAGGCGACAGGAAACGGTGAATACGGACCAAACACCAACTGCGTCACCCTGACCCGCGCTTCTGGAGCAAGCCCTTCGGCGACGGCCTCGCGCAGACGGAGCTTGAGGACTTCCCGTGCTTCCTGGCTCTGCGTCAACACCACAATCTTCGCGAATGACGGATCAGGCAGTTCCGGCGCCATGGCCAGGTAGAAACGCGGCGCACCCTGTCCGATATAGGCCGTGACGATTTTTGCTTCATTCTGCTTTTGCAGCCATGCCTCGACTTTGGCGGTGGTGATACTTGTCTGCTCGATGGAGGTTCCATAGGGCATCTGCACTTCGATCAACACTTCGGGACGATCCGAGGTGGGGAAGAACTGCTTCTTGACCAGGCTCATGCCGACAACGGCCAGGACAAACGTCGCGATCACAGTACCGGCGACCAGCCATTTGCGGGCGATGACGCGCGTCAAGATCCGGCGGAAGCGGTTGTAGTTGGGCGTGTTGTAAATGGCCGCGTGACCACCTTCGACCTGCTTGATGTCAGGCAACAGCTTCACACCCAGATAGGGGGTGAAGGCCACCGCAACCACCCATGAGGCAATCAGGGCAATGCCTACGATCCAGAACATGTTGCTGGTGTACTCGCCAGCGGTCGATTGCGCGAAGCCGTTGGGCAGAAAGCCGATAGCGGTCACCAGCGTGCCGGAAAGCATCGGTGCGGCGGTGTGACTCCAGGCATACGCGGACGCTTTGATACGGTCGTAGCCCTCCTCCATTTTCACCACCATCATCTCGATCGCAATGATGGCGTCGTCCACCAGCAGTCCAAGCGCCAGGATCAGCGATCCCAAGGTGATCCGGTCAAAGTTCTTGCCCGTTGCCGCCATCACCACAAACACCACGGCAAGCGTCAGTGGCACCGCTGCGGCCACGACAATACCGACGTGCCAGCCCATGCTGAGAAAGCACACCAGCATCACCACCAGCAGGGCGACGAAGAACTTGATCATGAACTCGTCGACGGCTGAACTGATATTCACCGACTGATCGGTGACTTTGCTGAGTGTCATGCCCAGTGGCATGCCTTCGTTGATCCGGGTTGTCTCCACATCCAGTGCCTTGCCCAGGTCCAGGCCGTTCCAGCCCTCGCGCATCACCACACCCAGTAACAGCGCTTCCTCACCGTTGTTACGCACAAGGAAGGTGGCCGGATCTTCGTACCCCCGCTCGACCGTAGCAACGTCCGAGAGCTTCAACGTGCGCCCCTGAATCGCCAGCGGTGTGTCACGAATCTTCTGCACCTTGTCGAAGGCGCCGTCGAGACGCAGGAAGACTTCTGGCCCCTTGGTTTCAATCGAGCCGGCCGGCGTCAGTACGTTCTGATTGTTCAGCGCGGCAAAAATATCCTGCGAGGTTACCCCCAGCGTGGCCAGCCGATCATGGGAGAAGGAGACAAAGATGCGCTCGCTCTGCTCACCAATGATGTTGACCTTTTTCACGCCTGGCACATGCAACAGGCGCTGGCGCAGCGATTCGGCATCACGTACCAGCAGTCGCTGCGGCTCGCCTTTGGCTTTCAAGGCAAACAGCGCAAAGGTCACATCTGCAAACTCGTCGTTGACCATCGGGCCAATCACGCCGGCCGGTAGCTTGATCGACTCATCGTCGAGTTTTTTGCGCGCCTGGTAGAACTCCTCCTGCACTTGGGAGGGCGGCGTACGATCAAGCAGTGTCACCACGGTGAAGGCAAGCCCCGGACGAGTGTAGGTTTCCGTGCGGTCGTACCATTTCAACTCTTGCAGGCGTTTTTCCAGCGGCTCGGCGACCTGGTCCTGCATTTCCTGCGCGGTTGCGCCCGGCCACGCAGTGATGACTGTCAGCTGCTTGACCGTAAACGGCGGGTCTTCCGCGCGCCCGAGCTGGAAAAACGCCAGGATCCCGGCAACACCGATCAGGAAGATCAGGAACACCGTGATCGAACGTTCGCGAACGGCGAGCGCCGAAAGATTGAAGCGCCCCTGGCTCATGGACGGCTCCCGGCAACCTGGACGTCAGCCTGTTGAGCCAGTCTCACCTCCTCCCCCTCACGCAGAAGATGTGCGCCTAAAGCGACAACTTGCTCACCGACCTTGAGTTCACCGTCGACTCGCGCAATGTCATCGCTCACGCCCAACATCCGCACAGGCCGCCAGGTCACCTTGGCCGGGTTGCCTGCAATCACCCAGAGGCCGGGGCCTTTGCCTGGGTCATAAACCGCCGCCAGCGGCACTTGCAACACCTGTGCATTTGCGCGGCTGCCAGCGATCTGCAGCGTAACGGTCGAACCCAACGGCGCATTGGCCAGCGCGCCCTCCAGCACATACCGCGCCTCAAAGGTGCGCGTCATGCGATCGGCCGAATCAGACAGCAGCCGCAGCCTGGCTGTCACGGCACCCGAGGTGTTGCCATAAAGTGTGGCCTGCGCGGTCGAACCTGCCGCCGGACGTAGCGTCTCGGGCAGGTGCACGATGGCTTCGCGCTGCCCTGCCCGCGCCAGTCGAACCACGGCTTGTCCCGGGCTTACCACTTGTCCTGGCTCGGCCAGCGTCTCCACCACCACGCCATCGGAATCAGCAAGCAACACCGCATAACCCGACGCGTTGCGAGCGACGTCAGCCTGCGCTTGCGCCGCGCTCAACTGAGCTTTGGCGGTATCTGCGGCGGCTTTGATCTGATCGTAGGCCGAGGCCGAGATGGCGCCGGCGGCGACCAGGTCGCGATACCGGGCCTCGTCATCCGCGGTCTGTATGGCTCGCGCCCGAGCGGCCATGACCGACTCTTGCTGTGCCCGCGCCTGCAGCCCGAGATCAATCGGGTCGAGGCGCATCAGTGGCTGACCTCGTTTGACCGTCTGGCCTGTGTCAACCAGGCGTTCGAGTATTTTGCCCGAGACCCGAAAGCCGAGGTCAGCCTCGACGCGGGCGATCACGATACCCGTGAAAGAACGTGAAGTATCTGAAGCGGCCTGAACCGCAGCGGATCTCACCAACGGGGCACGCGTACGGGGATCGTCAACGACGGATGAGTCACCACACGCCGTCAGGACGAGCGGCAACAGACAAACGGCAATCGGTACAGCTAGAGGCCGGCGCATAGGTTCCGTTACTCGAGAATAGGACATGCTCGGCATTTTCAGTACGGTGACCAATAATGTCAATGGTCACTTCCTTGTAGTGCATGGCGCAGATATCCAAGTTATCGTTGACCTGAAAGATGTGACCATAATTTAATATGGTCACTTACCATCCTCGTTGCAGGTACCTCAATGTCTCCTGTTCGCCCTATCACGCTTTTGGTGACCGCCAGCTTGATGGCAGGCTGCGCGGTCGGTCCCGACTATCAACGGCCTGCCCTCGCGCTTTCCGATCGTTACCTGAGTCAGCCAGCAGCCGAACAGACGCCGGCAACGGCGCCGACCCGCCTGGTCAACTGGTGGGAGAGTTTTAACGATCCCGTGTTGACCGGTTTCGTCACCCAGGCGCTGGAACAGAACCTCGATCTGGCACAAGCAGCGGCGCGGGTCACACAGGCACGGGCAGGATTGGGGGCCGCAAATGCCGCTCTGTTGCCCTCCGCGAGCATTGATGGCCAGGCCGCACGCGCCTATCAATCCGTCGAGACGCCGCTCGGCCAGGTGTTGAACTCAACGCCTGGCTATGATCGCTACGGAAGTGCCTACGAGCTCAACCTCAATGCCGGCTGGGAGATTGATGTCTTTGGCGGGCTGAGACGCGAGCGCGAAGCCGCACTCGCCGAATACCAGGCCTCCAAAGCGGGCGCAATCGCTACACGCCTGGCCATTGCAGCGCAGACGGCCGATATCTACATCACCCTCCGTGGGTTGCAGGCGCGACTGGAGATTGCCAACCGCCAAGTCGAAACGCAGCAGGGACTGCTGCAGAAAGTCCGCCTGCTCTACGGCAAGGGCCTCGCTGCCCGCTATCAGGTTCAACAGACTGAGGGAGCGCTGGCGCAGGTCCAGGCAAGCGTGCCAGTGTTGCAGACCGGCCTGGATGCCGCCATGAATGCACTGGACGTCATGCTCGGCACCCCGCCAGGGACTCACCGCACGCAACTGGCCGGTACGGAGCGCATTCCTGTTGTGCCGCCGATAAACGCCTCGGGAACGCCGGCCGATCTGCTGCGCCGCCGGCCGGACCTGATCGTCGCCGAGCGCCGCCTGGCAGCCTCCAATGCACGTATCGGCGTGGCGATTGCCGAGTACTACCCGAAACTCTCGCTCAGCGCATTGCTCGGTAGCGCAACGGCTGTTTCCGGCGGCAACCTGTTCACTGGCGGCGCCAGTCAGTCGGCGGCCGTCCTTGGGTTGCGCTGGAGACTTTTTGACGTAGGCCGGATCAACGCGCAGATCGATCAGGCCAAAGGACAGGAAGCCGAAGCGCTGGCCGCTTATCGTCAGTCGGTGTTACGCGCCACTGAGGATGTCGAGAATGCCTTCTCCGCCCTGGTGAACCGCAACCTTCAGGCCACCACGCTCGCGGGAGGCGAGGCTTCTCTGACACAGGCTCGCCAAGCGTCTTTTATCGCCTACGGAAAAGGCACCGCAAGCCTGATTGATGTGCTCCACGCCGACGAAACGTTACTCCAGGCTTCCGATGCCCGTGCGCAAGCACGGACAGAATCGGCGCGGGCTGCGGTCGCGGCATTCAAAGCGCTCGGCGGCGGCTGGCAAGTTCCTGAAACCCTGCCTGTTGCGTCGCGATGAAGCTCGCCAGCTGCGCAAAGAGTTTGCTCGACAGTACGCAGCAAAAGGCCGATCGCGGTTTTGACGTGGGCCATGCCACGGCGTTTTCATCAGAGCCTGATGGCCAAAGTCATGGGGGTTTGACGTACAAAAAAGGGCCATCCTCGCTGCGAGAATCGGCCCGATAAACATGCCCTTGCGCGTGTGGGGGCGGGAGGCAGCACGCCCTCCCGCCCCCACATTGTGAGTACAGCCCTCAGCTAGAAACGGTAGCTGACAGACGTACCGAGCCCGCTCGCACTGTTCTTGTATCTGGCACTGTAGGCACCTCTGGATGACGAGGTGTCGTTCACCTTCACGCTCTCCTCCCAGAGGTAGGAATAAGCGAAGTCGATGGTGAGATTTTCCACCGGCGTCCAGCCCGCACCGAAGCTGATAACCTTTCGATCGCCCGTAGGAATACGGGGACCGCGATGGGTGTTGTTGGCGGGTGATTGATCAACCGAAAACCCGCTACGCAGCACCCACTGGTTATTCAATTGATAGGCGGCACCGATGGCGTGAGCCCACGTGTCATGCCAGTCCTGCTCTTCGCTGATCGTCCCCAATTGGCCGCTCAGCAACGGCGGCAGGCCGCTGTTTTCGATCGTCAGCTCCTTGAAACGGCTCCAGCGCGTCTAGGTGCTACCGACATATAACGTCCAGTCATCGTTGAGTTGGTGTGTCGCCGAAAAGTCCACCGACTCCGGCGTGTCCACATCCAGCGATGCGTCATAACTGCGGCCGCTGACGCCCAGCACGCTGAAGATGCCATCGGTGACCTTGGTTTTCGCATCCAGGTGGTAACTGACTTTGGAGTGATAAGTCAGCCCCAGACGGGTTTGATCTGTCGCCTGCACCAGCACACCGACATTGAAGCCCAGCGCGGTGTCATCACCCGTGCTTTTGAGCTTGCCGTCATTGCGCCCCGGGGTTAATGGATTGGGCACCATGCCCGATATCTCTCCACCGATACGGTTGATGGTCGGACCGAAACCGATCGAGACTTTTTCGTTAAAGGCGTAGCTGATGGTCGGTTGGAAAGTCAGCGTGGTGACTTCGCTCTTGTTGGCGTAATAGCGTCCGGCAAACCCACTGCCGTAGTCGGTGATCAACCCGAAAGGTACATAAAACCCAACGCCGAATGCCCAGTGCTCATCGATGGGTTTGACGTAATAGCCCATCGGTACGGTGGTCGTGGGCACCATATCGCCGTCCTCCTTGCCGCCGAACGTACTGCGAGTCCGGCTGATATCGGACTTGGCGAACAATGTCGCCGCCCCCACGCTGACCTGCTCTTGTTTAAGTCGCGCCATGCCCGCCGGGTTGCCGTAGATCGTACTGGCGTCTTCGGCCGATGAAGATCGCCCGGCAAACCCGGACCCCATCCCGCTGATGCTTTGTTCGTTGAGTGCAAAGCCACCGGCAAGCACATTGGAAGACGCAAGCACGACGGCCAGGCCCACGGGGCTCTTGAGCATTGTTTTTTTCATTGTCGGGACTCTATGGAGATCACTGGAATAGAACATCGAGCACTACAGCGAAGCCATATTATCCATGTGACCAATTCAGTCAATGGTCACGACGAGCAAAATATTGCGCCTTCCCGGCAATCATCTGCCGGGAACAGGAAGCGTCATGCGGGGGGATGTCGTTTTGACTCGAATCGACTGAAAAATTTGATCAGCGACAGTCAGGGCATGAGGCTGCGCAGGATGAGGTTGGAGGTCAGCGTGGGCGCTTGCTCGATGAAATCCAGATTGTGCTGCAACAGCAAGGGGTTGACGAAAGGTCGCAGCGCCAGATCGATCGCCTCGACTGTCTCGTCCAGTGGAGTCTTGCGCTCGAACTCCCCCGCCTCTCGCCCTTGCCGCACGATGTCGACAATAAAGTCTTTGATCTGTGCTTCATACACCTGGGCACTGTGCCAACGCTCCGAGGCGGAAAACGCCGCGATGTCGTAAAGCTTGCGGTCGTTGAAGAACAGGTTCACACCCGTGGCAATGACGGTTTTTACCAATCTGCGGAAACGCTCGGTCGCCGAAACAGCTTCTGCGTTAACGGCCTGTTCGACCGCTGCAACGATTTGCCCCAGACAATTGGCGCAAATGGCCTCGCCAATCGCCTGCTTGGAATCAAAAAACTTATAGATGTACGCCTTGGAAAAACCGATGGCCTTGGCCAGGTCGGACACCGTGGTTTTAGCGTAGCCATACTGGCTGAAGTGCTCATTGGCGGCGGCGATAATCTGGTCACGAATGTCGTGCTCGGCCGGGCCACGAGTGTTCGGCGAGGAGGCAGATATTGATAGCTGATTCATGGCAGCAGCTTACTCATCCTGTTGCGGGCTGACAACTTGTGACCACACAGGAATAAGGTCACAAGTCTGGCGATTTCAGATGAGGCCAGCCGTTACATCTGCTTGCCGTTGCGCGCAGTGATCGCCACGGTAGTCGGCGAATCAGCCAAGGGAACAAAGCGTCGGGTTGAACCATCCAGCGCATCGATGCACCCCGCCTCGATGTCGTAGACCCATCCGTGCAGATTCATGCGCCCTTGCTCGAGCGCGAGGGCCACGGAGGGGTGCGTGCGCAGGTTCGCCAGTTGCGCGATCACATTTTCGCGGACCAGACCATCGAGCTTCGCGCGGGGTGTGTCGAACTCATGCGCCGCGTTGATCGCTTTCGCAGCGTCCGCGTGACGCAGCCAATTGGCGACCGCCGGAAGATGATCCAGACAGGTGCAGCGCGATATCGCCCCCATCGCTCCGCAGTCCGAATGCCCGCAGATCACGATGTCCTGTACGCCGAGTACGGCGACAGCATATTCGACGGTAGCGGACACGCCACCGGGTTCGGGACCGTACGACGGCACAATGTTGCCGGCGTTGCGGATCACGAATAGTTCACCGGGTTCGCGCTGTGTAAGAAGCTCAGGCACTACACGGCTGTCCGAGCAGGTAACGAATAACGCCTTCGGATTTTGTGAGGTCGCAAGTTGCTTGAACAGCTCGACACGTTGCGGATATACCTCACGCTGAAAGCGCAGAAAGCCGTCGATAATGTCACGCATGAAGTTCTCCAAATCCTGATGCCGGATGCTTGCAAAAGTACTCGATATGAAAGGGTCGTGGGTGTTTTCAGCGCTGCAACAGCCGCTTCGTCATCACCATCGACGTCTGCAGCGACTGCCCCGTACGCTGCAGCTTGTTCAACAAACTCGCCCCCAACCAAAGCTGATAGAGCGTTTCTGCCAGTTGCCGAGCGTCGGTCTCTGGCAAGCTTTTATCCAACTGCCCTTCTTCCAGGCACGTCGTGATACGCGCAACAATGCGCTCGGCGCCGTCACGCAAGGTGAGGCGCATCGACTCGGACAGGTCGGCGACTTCCGCGCTCAACTTCACCACCAGGCATTCATCGCCATGACCTTCCAGGGTGCAGCGGTTCTGCCAGCCCTGCCAGTAATCCATCAGCCGTTCATAGGCACTGAGCCCAGGCAGAGTCAGGCGTCGTTCCATGTCCGCCAGGTAGCCGACAAAGTAATCCTCCAGCAGCGCCTGGCCGTAGAGTTCCTTGGATTTGAAGTAGTGATAGAACGAGCCCTTGGGCACACCGGCGGTCTGCAGGATCTCGCTCAGGCCAACGCTGGTGAAGCCCTTTTCGGCCATCATGCGGTGACCGGTGTCGAGCAGGTGTTGGCGGGTATCGTCGTAGGTCGGTTTCATGGGGCGCAAAATACCAAACATTAGACCAGTCGTATATTTCTGATGAGCAGGAGTTTGCCACAGTGATGGCTCGGAAACACGAGCGTAAAAATTTACTAGACGACCGGTCTAATATGAATCTATTCTGTACCCGTCACTCCTTCCGAGGTGTCGCAGACGAACCCGTCGAGGACACCAGACCAATACAGGGCGCTCTATGAAAATCTTGATGGTTCTGACTTCGCACGATCAGCTTGGCAACACCGGCAAGAAAACCGGCTTCTGGCTCGAAGAGTTCGCGGCCCCCTACTACGCCTTCAAGGATGCCGGCGCGCAGATCACTCTGGTATCGCCGGCCGGCGGCCAGCCACCGCTCGATCCGAAAAGCGATGAGCCCGATGCACAAACCGCTGAAACCGACCGCTTCCGCCAGGACCCTGCTGCTCAGCAGGCACTGGCCAATACCGGGCGCCTGGCGGATGTCCGCGCTGACGATTTCGATGCCGTGTTCTATCCCGGTGGCCATGGCCCGCTGTGGGACCTGGCCGAAGACAAACACTCGATCGCGCTGATCGAAGCCTTCGACCGCAGCAACAAACCTCACGGTTTCGTCTGCCATGCGCCGGGCGTTCTGCGTCACGTGGTAGCTGCCGATGGCAAACCGTTGATTCAAGGCCGGGACGTCACCGGTTTCACCAATGCCGAAGAAGCCGCTGTAGGCCTGACCGATGTCGTGCCGTTCCTGATCGAAGACGAATTCCAGCGTCTCGGCGGCCGCTACTCCAAAGTCGCTGACTGGCAGGTTCACGTGGTGACCGATGGCCAACTGGTGACGGGTCAAAACCCTGCCAGCTCGGCAGCCGTCGCCGAAAAACTGCTGAAGCTGTTGGGCTGAGCCCTCCAGCGTCCAGACACCGTGCGCATGGCGCACGGTGTTTTTTTTGCCGCACTACTAGTCGACTGGTCTAATAAGACCAAAACAGGAATCACATGAAAAACAGCCCTTACTTCACCCCCGTCAAACTGGGCCTGCACACCCTGAAGAACCGCATCGTCCTGCCGCCCCTCACCCGCCAGCGCAGCACACAACCGGGCAATGTCGCCAACGCATTGATGGCCGAGTATTACCAGCAACGCGCCGGCGCCGGTCTGCTGATCACCGAAGGCACGCAGATCGAACCTCGCGGTCAGGGCTACGCCTGGACTCCCGGCATTCACACCCCTGAACAAATTGCCGGATGGCGCACAGTCACCGAAGCGGTGCATACAAAGGGCGGCGTGATATTCGCCCAGCTTTGGCACGTCGGACGTGTGTCCCATACCGCGTTGCAACCCGATGGTGCGGCCCCCGTATCCGCTTCTGCCATCGCCACCGAGCGGGTCAGCGTGTTCATTGAAACCGCGCCGGGCGCCGGAGAGCTGGTTACGCCATCCGCGCCGCGAGCACTGAGCACCGATGAGGTCCAGGAACTGGTTCAGCTCTATATACAGGCGGCGCGCAATGCGATGGACGCCGGCTTCGACGGAATCGAACTGCACTGTGCCAACGGCTATCTGGTGAACCAGTTCATTTCTGCCCACAGCAATGTGCGCACCGATCAGTACGGAGGCTCGCTGCACAATCGCCTGCGCTTTCTGCGTGAAGTGGTGTCGGGTGTCGCCGAGTGCATCGGCAAGGAGAAGGTCGGCGTGCGTTTCGCACCGCTGTTCACCACCACCGATGAAGCGCGCACCTATCTGGGCATGGTCGAGGAAGACCCGCACACCACTTACATCGAAGCGATCAAGGTGCTTGAGGATGTGGGCATTGCCTACCTGTCCATCGCTGAAGCGGACTGGGACGACGCGCCCGCGATGCCGCAAACCTTCCGCCGTGCGGTACGCGATACCTTCAGTGGCGCAATCATTTACGCCGGACGCTACAACGCTGAATCCGGTGCGCAACTGCTTGAATCGGGACTGGCGGATCTGGTGGCTTTCGGCCGTCCGTTCATGGCCAACCCGGACCTGCCGGCGCGCATCGCCAATGACTGGCCGCTCAATCCGCTGAACCCCGCCACGGTCTACGGCGGCAATGCCGAAGGCTATGTGGATTACCCGACCTACAGCGAATAATTCCGCGAATTCGCACAGCGCTCCCACTCCCTCGGGAGCGCCCCCTCTCTTCCCCGCTACACCCGCAACCTCGCGCGCTGCGCTGCGAGGTTTTCGTATCTGCACAAAAAAGATTGCCGATTCATTGTCAGGTGGATTTTTTCAGCCTATCTTGAATAAAACCTATACAAAGCACTTCATTTCGTACAACTCTTCCGCTATGGATTGGCCCTAACGCACAGCACTGCCGCGAGCACCCTGAATGAACCCACTACTAGCCAGCCATTACCGTGAAATCCTCGTCGGTGTCGGTGAAAACCCCGAGCGTGAAGGCCTGCTCGACACGCCCAAGCGCGCGGCCAAAGCGATGCAGTATCTGTGCAACGGCTACTCGATGAGCCTGGAAGACGTCACCAACGGTGCCCTGTTCGAATCGCAAAGCGATGAGATGGTCATCGTCAGTGACATCGAGCTCTATTCCTTGTGTGAGCACCACATGCTGCCTTTCATCGGCAAGGCGCACGTGGCGTACATCCCCACCGGCAGGGTGCTGGGCCTGTCGAAAGTAGCGCGCGTGGTGGACATGTTCGCCCGTCGTCTGCAGATCCAGGAGAACCTCACCCGGCAAATCGCCGAGGCGATCCAGCAGATCACCGATGCCGCCGGCGTGGCCGTGGTCATTGAAGCCAGGCACATGTGCATGATGATGCGCGGCGTCGAAAAGCAGAACTCGATCATGACCTCCTCGGTGATGCTCGGCGCCTTTCGCGACAGCTCTACGACGCGTCAGGAGTTCCTGCAACTGATCGGGCGGCGAAATTGATTTCCGATCTTCGACAGGCACGATAAACCTGTACACGACAAATCCACTGTACAAGCACGACACTCCTAATTTCACCCCCATACCTGTGCACTCAGGGAGAACGGCAATGGCTCGACTTGTGCTCTTACTGGCTCTGGCACTCGGCGTTGCGAGCTGCGGCAGCGTGGATGTCAGCCACTATGCCGATCAGCAACCAGCGCTGGATCTGCAGCGCTTTTTCAGCAAACCCGTGAAAGCCTGGGGGATGTTTCAGAAGCGCTCCGGGGAGGTGGTCAAGCGCTTCGAAGTCAATATCGTCAGCCATCGCGAAGGCGACAACCTGATCCTCGATGAGCGCTTCCTGTACAGCGACGGCACGCGTCAACGCCGCGTCTGGACCCTGACGCCCGAGGGCCAGGGGCGCTGGAGCGGGCGTGCGGGTGATGTGGTGGGTGTCGCCACAGGTCAGGTCGCCGGTAATGCACTGCACTGGCGTTATCGCCTGAATCTGCCGGTCGACGGCACGACCTATGAAATGAGCATGGACGACTGGATGTACCAGATGGACGAGGACACGCTGATCAACCGCACCCGCATGTCCAAGCTCGGTGTTGAAGTCGGCCAGGTGACCTTGTTCTTCCGTCGTCAGGGCACGGGAGAAAATCAATGAACAGCCCGTTCAGCATGGCCTCCCTGGGCGACGGTTATCGCGCACTGGTGATCGGCGCCAGTGGCGCTATCGGTCGCGCATTTTGCCAGCAGCTCAGTCAGGACCCGCGCTGTGCCGGCGTTCGTGAGCTGGGGCGCCATACCGTTCCAGTGCTGGATCTGGAGCAACCGGAAACCATCGCCAGCGCCGCCGCTGAACTGGCCGCCGAAGCGCCTTATCAATTGATCGTGCACGCTGCTGGGTTGCTGCATCGCGACCGGATCAAGCCAGAAAAGAGCTACAGCGCGATCGAGGCGGATGCGCTGCAAGTCGTGTTTCAAGTGAACACGCTGGGACCGGCAATGGTGTTGCGGCATTTTTTGCCGCTGCTCGATCCTCAAGGGGCGATGGCGATGCTCTCGGCCAAGGTCGGAAGCATTGGCGACAACCGTTTGGGCGGGTGGTACGCCTATCGCGCCTCCAAGGCTGCGCTGAACATGCTGATCAAGACCGCGGCGATCGAACTGGCGCGCACCCGCCCGCACAGCCGCTTGCTGAGTCTGCACCCGGGCACGGTCGTGTCGGGCTTGTCGCAACCTTTTCGCGGCGCTTCCAGCGCCCGTCCGGCAGACGTTGCCGCTAACCAGTTACTCAACCTGATTGACCAGTTGACCCCGGCCGACAGCGGCCAGTTCTTTGCCTACTATGGACAACGCCTGCCCTGGTAGGCAAGGAGTGACGCATGAATCTGCAAACCCTGACCGAACGTGCGGCCAACAGCGAGATACGTGAGCTGGAGCTGCTCTCGCTCGAAGGTGGTTTTTATCTGGCCCGCATCCGTCTGGATCACGGCCAGTTCACCTTGCTTGACGACGCGGCCAAACCGATGCACTTGCGCTCGATCACCCATCTGCGTGACTTGCTGCAGACCGTGCCGGCATTCCCCTGCGTGCTGGTGCAGCAATGCGTGCACGACGAAATGTGCGGGCGTGATAGCGGGCCCGTCGAAGAGCTGCGGATTCCGTTTTCGCTGACCACACCGTTATGAAACGGATGCTGTGAATGAACCAGAACCGTCGGTTGTGCCTGGTGCTGGGCGATCAGTTGTCCTTCGACCTGGCTTCATTGCAGACGCTCGATAGCGAGCGCGACACTGTGCTGCTGGTCGAGGTCATGGAAGAAGCCAGCCATGTGCCGCACCATCCACAAAAGATCGCCCTGATCTTCAGTGCCATGCGCCATTTCGCCCAGGCACTGCGAGACCAGGGCGTTCGAGTCGAATACGTGACCCTGGATGATCCGCACAACAGCGGCTCGGTACCGGGAGAATTACGCCGCTGGCAAAAACGCTTGAATGCCGAGCACGTGCACGTCACCGAATGCGGGGACTGGCGCCTGGAGCAGTCGATCAGGGATTGTGGCCTGCCCGTTCATTGGCACGCCGACACGCGTTTTCTGTGCAGTCGCGCCGAGTTCGCTGCCTGGGCCGCCGGCAAAAAACAGTTGCGCATGGAGTTCTTCTATCGAGAGATGCGCCGCAAGAGTCGCTTGCTGCTCAATGGCGACGGCACGCCGGTAGGCGGGGCGTGGAATTTCGATGCGGAGAACCGCAAGGCCCTGCCCAAAGGCGTGAAAGCCCCCTACCCGATCCGTTTCAGTAATGACGCGATCACCCGCGATGTGCTCGCGCTGGTGAAGGCACGCTTCAGCCAGCACTACGGTGCACTCGACGACTTCAACTACCCGGTCACCCACGCTGACGCGCAGGCGCTGTGGGACTATTTTCTGGATTATGGACTGGCAGGTTTCGGCGACTATCAGGACGCCATGGCCAGTGACGAACCGTTCCTGTTTCATGCGCGCATCAGCGCCGCGCTCAATATTGGCCTGCTGGATTTGCGACAGTTGTGCAGCGACGTCGAGTCGGCTTACTGGGCAGGCAGGATTGCCCTGAATGCCGCCGAAGGTTTCATTCGGCAACTGATCGGCTGGCGGGAATATGTGCGCGGCGTGTACTGGCTGAAAATGCCGGATTACGCGCTGGGCAATGCATTCGGCAACAGCCGGCCACTGCCCGAGTTCTACTGGACCGGCGCTACGCAGATGAACTGCATGCGCCAGGCCATCGGCCAGAGTCTGCAGCACGCCTACGCGCATCACATCCAGCGGCTGATGGTCACCGGCAATTTTGCCCTGCTCGCGGGCATCGCGCCGAGTCAGATCTGTGAATGGTACCTGGCGATCTACATGGACGCCTTCGACTGGGTCGAGCTGCCCAATACTTTGGGCATGGTCATGCATGCCGACGGCGGTTACCTCGGCTCCAAACCTTATTGCGCCAGTGGCCAATACATCAATCGCATGTCCGACTATTGCCGAGGTTGTGCCTACAAGGTCAGCGAAAGTACCGCGGACAATGCCTGCCCGTTCAATTCGTTGTACTGGCATTTTCTGATGCGCCACGGTGAACAACTGCGCGGCAATCAGCGCATGGCAATGATGTACAAGAACCTCGACCGCATGCCGCAAGCCAAACAGGAGGCGCTGTGGCAACGCGGGCAGAACCTGTTGGCGCGCCTGGATAACGGCGAATCGATCTGAAATGAGCGCTCTCATGCGCGAGTGGTGAAACTTAAGCACAGCGCGCCCGGTCAACGGATGATCGGTGCTCGAGTCCCCTGCGAGCGCGACGTTCACTGCTCGCGTTGTGCCTACGCGCTCTATGAAGCCAGCCCCTGAACATTCAATAAAGCAGGTCACATGGATACCCTTGAACACCTTAGTCGCGAAGCGCTTGAGTCAGAGGTAAGGCGATTGCGTGCGGCGCTTCAGAGCACTCAGGTCGACTCCCAGGACGTTGACCTCGATCGCGACATGGCGGCGCAACTGCAAGCCAGTCGGGATGCGCTCGCCCGCAGCGAGGCTCGCTTCAGCACCATTCTGGAAACCATCGAGTCGGCGTTTGCCATCGTCAAGGTCAAATTCGACGCTGACGATAAGCCCGTCGATTACTACTTCGTCGAAGCCAATCCGGCGTTCGAACACCAGTGCGGGGTCAACCTGCGCGGCAAATGGGTGACTGAGTTCGCGCCCAATCTGGAAAGCTTCTGGTTCGAAACTTACGGTCATGTAGCCAAGACCGGGGAACCGGCGAACTTCGAGAGCTACGCCAACACCTTTGAACGCTGGTTCGACGTGCGCGCAGTGCGTGTCGGCGATCCGGCCGACCGGCAGATCGCGATCCTGTTCAATGACGTCACCGAGCGGCGCGACGCCGAGGAGCGCTTGCGAGCCAGCGAGGCCATCGCGCGGGAGAACGTCGAGCGTGTGCAACTGGCGCTCGCCGCCGGTGCGATCATCGGCACCTGGCACTGGGACCTGCTCACCGATCGTTTCGCCGTGGACGAAGCATTCGCTCGGGTGTTTGACCTCGACCCGGCACTGGGCCGCGAAGGGCTCAGCCTCGAACAAGTCATGGTCACCGTGCATCCCGAAGACCAGGATGGACTGACCACCGCGATCAACGAGGCCATCGGCCGTGGTGGTGCCTACTCCCACCAGTACCGTGTGCGCCGCACAGACGGCAAATATCAATGGATCGAGGCCAACGGCCGTGTTGAGTGTGCCGATGATGGAACGCCGCTGCGCTTTCCCGGCGTGCTGATCGACGTCGAGGAACGGCGCAATGTCGAAGCGGAGCGCGACCGTGCCATCGCCGCGTTGCGCGCGCTCAACGATACGCTGGAGCAGCGGGTGTCATCGCGCACTTCAGAGCTGATGCAAGCCGAAGAGAAACTGCGTCAGTCGCAGAAAATGGAGGCCGTCGGCCAACTGACCGGGGGCCTGGCGCATGACTTCAACAATTTGCTGGCCGGCATTTCCGGCGCGCTGGAGTTGATGGGCGCGCGCATCAGCCAGGGCCGGCTGAATGAGGTCGACAAATACATGGTGACCGCCCAGGGCGCGGTCAAACGAGCCGCCGCCCTGACCCACCGTCTGCTGGCGTTTTCCAGACGCCAGACCCTCGACCCGCGCCCCACCGACGTCAACACGCTGATGACCGGCATGACCGAACTGATCCAGCGCACGGTCGGCCCCAGCATCGTCCTGGAAACCCGCGCCGCGCAGGGGCTCTGGCCAACGCTGGTGGATGCCAGCCAGTTGGAGAACGCCCTGCTCAACCTGTGCATCAACGCGCGCGATGCGATGCCGGATGGCGGGCGCATCACCATCGAAACGGCAAACCGTGCGCTGGACTGCGAGACGGCGCGCACCCTGGACATGCCCGAGGGCGAATACCTGTGCCTGTGCGTGACCGATACCGGCACCGGGATGACTGCCGATGTGATCGCCAAAGCCTTCGACCCGTTCTTCACTACCAAACCGCTGGGCCAGGGCACGGGGTTGGGGTTGTCGATGATCTACGGTTTCGCCAAGCAGTCCGGCGGCCAGGTGCGTGTGCATTCGCAGGTCGGCCAGGGCACAGAGATGTGCATTTACCTGCCGCGCTACCATGGCGAGCCCGTGCCGAATCAGGATCACAAGGACAACGCGCCGGCAGCCTTGCCCAAGTCTGGCGAGACAATTCTGGTGGTGGACGACGAGCCTACGGTGCGTGCGCTGCTGACTGACGTGCTCGGCGATCTCGGCTACACCTTGATAGAGGCCGCTGACAGTGTGGTCGGGCTGAAGATGTTGCGCTCGGACATCCACATCGACTTGCTGATCACCGACGTCGGCTTGCCGGGCGGCATGAACGGTCGGCAACTGGCCGATGCCGGCCGGGAAATCCGCCAGAATCTGAAGACCCTGTTCATTACCGGGTACGCGGAAAACGCGGTGATTGGCGCCGGTCAATTGGGCCCGGACATGCAGGTGCTGACCAAGCCGTTTGCCGTCGACACGCTGGTGGCGCGGGTCAGCGACCTGATGACGGTGAAATCCGAATAAACCACCGTTGTGGCGATATGAATTCAGACAGAGTGGCTGCGGCCAAGGAGTGATAAATGGTGACGTTTCTGATTTTCCTGATTGCGTGCGGCGCTGCAGCAAGTACCGGGGTGATTTTCAAGCCCGGGCCGTGGTACGAGGGCCTCGACAAGCCCGGATTTACCCCACCCAATTGGGCGTTTCCGGTGGCCTGGACAATAATCTATCTATTGCTGGCCTGGGCCGGTTATCGCTTGAGCCTGATTCCTGGCAGTCAGACGGTACTGGCGCTGTGGGCGGCGCAGATTGCCTTGAACACGTTGTGGACGCCGGTGTTCTTCGGCGCGCATCAGGTGGCCGCCGCCATGGTGATTCTGCTGGTGTTGTGGCTGGTGGTCGCGGCGATGGTGTTTCTGGCGTTGCGCCTGGATTTGATCACCGGGTTGATCCTGTTTCCGTATCTGGCCTGGCTGTGTGTGGCGGCGGCGTTGAATTTCTCGATTCTGCGCAATAACCGCGGCTGATGGCGACAGCTGTCATAACTCCCATTTTTTCTGACAAAAAGGCGCTTTTTCAGGCATTCAGAATATCTATCCAGCCCCTTGAAAGCGCAGGTTCCCGCTCAGAACGGAGATTTCGCAATGAACAACAGTTCATTACTGAATTAGTGATTTAACTAGGTAGTTACCTATCTATATAATGCACGCCTCATTTCAACGGGACATTCAACGTGAAGCAGAGTCAACGCCTCTCGGGCATATCAAAATTCATTCTGGTCGGGCTGGGGGTGATCATCGCCCTGCTCGGCCTGGCACTTGCGGCTGGCGGAGTGAAGCTGGTCAGCCTGGGAGGGTCGTGGTACTTCCTCGTGGGTGGTCTGGTGATGGCCGTTTCCGGTCTGCTGATCGCTCGCTTCAAGACGGCCGGCGCCTGGTTGTTCGCGGCATTTCTGGTCGGGACAGCGATCTGGGCCGTGAGCGATGCCGGGCTGGTGTTCTGGCCGGTGTTCTCACGTCTGTTCATGTTCGGCGCCGTGGGGCTGGCGGTGACGCTGGTCTACCCGCTGCTCAAACGTGCCAACGGTGGTGTTCCAGGTCGCGGTGCCTACGGCCTCGCGGCAGTGTTGGCAATCGCCCTGGCGGTGGCTGCCGGCAACATGTTCGTTGCGCACCCGACCGTCGCGGCAACCGGCACTGGCCCGGGCCTGACCCCGGTTGAGCCAGACAAGGCGCAAAAAGACTGGGCGCACTACGGCAATACCGAAGGCGGCAGCCGCTTTGCTGCACTGGACCAGATCAACCGCAACAACGTCGACAAGCTCAAAGTGGCGTGGACCTACCACACCGGTGACGTCGCCGAGAGCGATGGCAACGGTGCCGAAGACCAGCTCACGCCGCTGCAGATCGGCAACAAAGTGTTCATCTGCACCCCGCACAACAACCTGATCGCGCTGGATGCCGACACTGGCAAAGAGCTGTGGAAGAACGCGATCAACGCCAAATCGAAAGTCTGGCAGCGTTGCCGTGGCATGGCTTATTTCGATGCCACCAAGGCCATCGCTCAGCCAAGCAACTCGAGCATCATCGAAGCCAAACCGGCGCCGGCCGCCAATTGCCAGCGCCGTCTGCTGACCAACACCATCGACGCCCGCCTGATCGCGGTCGATGCCGATACCGGCGAGTTCTGCCAGGGTTTCGGCAACAACGGTCAGGTTGATCTGAAGGCCGGTCTCGGTGACGTGCCGGACAGCTACTACCAACTCTCCTCCGCGCCGTTGATGGCCGGTACCACTGTGGTGGTCGGCGGTCGTGTGGCCGACAACGTGCAAACCGACATGCCGGGCGGTGTGATCCGTGGTTTTGACGTGATCACCGGCGCCATGCGCTGGGCCTTCGACCCGGGTAACCCGCAGGATAAAAAAGCCCCGGCCGACGGCAGTACGTATGTGCGCAGCACGCCGAACAGCTGGGCGCCGATGTCCTACGATCCGGCGACCAACACCGTGTTCCTGCCGATGGGCAGCTCGTCCACCGACATCTATGGTGTCGAACGCAGCAAACTCGATCACACCTACGGCGCCTCGATCCTCGCGCTGGACGCCACCACCGGTGATCAACGCTGGGTGTTCCAGACCGTGCACAACGATCTCTGGGACTTCGACCTGCCGATGCAGCCGAGCCTGATCGACTTCACCAAGGACGGCAAAAGCGTTCCGGCGCTGGTCATCGGCACCAAGGCCGGGCAGATCTACGTGCTCGATCGTGCCACCGGCAAACCGTTGACCGAGGTTAAAGAAGTCCCGGTCAAAGCCGCGAACATCCCGAACGAACCGTACTCGCCAACCCAGCCAAAATCGGTGGGCATGCCGCAGATCGGCGCTCAGCACCTGACTGAATCGGACATGTGGGGCGCGACCCCGTACGACCAGTTGCTGTGCCGGATCGATTTCAAATCGATGCGTTACGACGGCCTGTACACCGCGCCGGGCACTGACAAATCGCTGAGCTTCCCGGGTTCGCTGGGCGGCATGAACTGGGGCAGCATCTCCACTGACCCGGTTCACGGCTTCATCTTCGTCAACGACATGCGCCTGGGTCTGTGGATTCAGATGATCCCGTCGCAGAACAAGGCTCAGGCCTCCTCCGGTGGCGAAGCGTTGAACACCGGCATGGGCGCGGTACCGCTCAAAGGCACGCCGTATGCGGTGAACAAGAACCGCTTCCTGTCGGTGGCCGGCATTCCTTGCCAGGCTCCGCCGTTCGGCACCCTGACCGCGATCGACATGAAGACCCAGAAAGTCGCCTGGCAGGTTCCGGTTGGCACCGTTGAAGACACCGGTCCACTGGGCATCCGCATGCACTTGCCGATCAAGATCGGTCTGCCGACCCTCGGCGGCACCCTGTCGACCCAAGGCGGCCTGATCTTTATCGCCGGCACCCAGGACTTCTACCTGCGCGCCTTCAACAGCGCCAATGGCGAAGAAATCTGGAAAGCGCGTCTGCCGGTTGGCAGTCAGGGCGGCCCGATGACTTTCGTTTCGCCGAAGACCGGCAAGCAGTACATCGTCGTCACCGCCGGTGGTGCGCGTCAGTCGACCGATCGTGGCGACTACGTGATGGCTTACGCCCTGCCGTAAGCCGCAGCGCCCGTGCTGAACACGGGCGCTTCTTTTTTGCGCGCGGCACCTGAGGGTGCCGCGCCGCTTTCCGAAATCGCTACAGATTTGAGCAGGAAGATCTCCATGTTTGGTTTTACTCGTAACGGCTGGGTCAACGGCGTGCTGTTGGGCCTGACCTGCAGCGCCACCCTGCCCGCCTTCGCCGATACCGATTCAAACCTGTTGACCCGCAACACCCTGACCGGCGATTGGGGCGGTCTGCGCCACCAGATGGACGAAGACGGCATCAAGTTCACCGGCGATTACACCGGTGAAATGGCTTACAACGCCGATGGCGGCCTGCACCGCTCCGGTCGTTATTCGCAGAACATCAAGCTCGGTGCCCAGTTCGACCTGAGCAAGTTGTATGGCGTAGAGAACGCCGGCAAGGTCCAGCTGAGCATCAACGATCGCCGCGGTAACAGTGCCTCGGAAGACCTGGTTGGCAACCGTCTGCCGATCCAGGAAAACTACGGCGGCCTCTACACCCGCCTGACCGAACTCAGCTACGAGCGCAGCCTGTTCACCCCAGCGCTCAACGTGAAGCTGGGTTACATGGCCATGGGCAACGACCTCGGTGGCCTCGACAGCGGCATTCTGTGCAACTTCATGAACGCCGGTTTCTGCGGCCATCCGTTGAATATGTCCGGCGGCAGCGGCTGGACCAACTACCCGAACGCACACCTGGGCGTGCGGGTGAAGTACGACTTGTCGTCCTCGTGGCAACTGCGGGTGGCCGCGTTCAATGTCGATCCCGAAAGCAACGGCAACTCCAGCCGTGCCTGGCATCTGGGCCCGAAACACACAACCGGCACCGTGGTGCCGATCGAGCTGGTGTACAAGCACGCAGGTCAATTGCCCGGCGAATACAAGCTGGGTTACTACTACGACAGCTCCGACGTGAAACGCATCGGCAGCGACAAGGAAGTCTCCGGCCGTGGCGGGCATTACCTGCTGATCGATCAGGCGGTGTGGAGTTCACAATCGTCCGAGGGCCGCAGCCTGCATGCGTTCGGCCAATACTCGGCGGCCAGCGAAGCGGCTTCGCCGTTCAGCAAGTGGTACGGCACCGGTCTGGTGCTGTACAAACCGTTCGAAGGTCGCCCACGCGACACCGTCGCCCTGGGCTACGGCCGCGCCGTGCCTAACCCGCGCAGCCGCGACGTGCAACAGGACGCCGCCATCGCCAACGGCACGCAGCTCCCAAATCTCGACAGTGGCGAGCAGTTGATCGAACTCGGCTACGGCTACCAGGCCACGCCTTGGCTGACACTGCGCCCGAACATGCAATACATCATCGAACCGGGTGCGTTTTCCGGGCAGGACATCGACAATGCGTTGGTGTTTGGCTTGCAGGTGAAAGCCTCGCTCTGAACCTTCGATGTGAAGCAATTGCAGACATCAAACAACCCGGCATATCGCCGGGTTTTTTGTTGCTCGATTATCTCGACTCGGGAGGTTCTCTTATCACGTGTTCAAAGCTGACTGCGGTGTATCGGGATTAAGTTGCCGACGCCGGAATTGCCCCGGCGGCTGGCCATGGATCTGGCGGAAACGCCGGGAAAAATAAGCTTCATCCGCGAAGCCGCACAACCTCGCCACCTCCCCCACCGGCCGTGTGCCATTAAGCAGGTAATTGCGCGCTGCGTGCATCCTGCGTTCGAGCACCAGTTCGGTAAACGTCTTGCCGATTTCCTTGCGCAACCAGTGCGTCAGGTACGTCGGGGACAGATAGGTCGCGGCCGCTACCTTGATCAGATTGAGATCGGGATCGGCGATGTTCTTGCGCAGATACTCATACATGCGGCTCAGTGCATCGCGTCGACTGGCTTCAGCCGCATTTTCCTCTGCCAGGCGTTTGAGCGGTTCGGCATACAGGAAGCACACGTTGCCGATCAGTTGCAGCAACAAGCCCTTGAGCATTTCGCGGGTACCGAACTGGCGGTTCTCATCCAGCGTGCGCATCTGCTCGATCAAGGCACAGACCTTGTTGAAATCCGCATCCTCCAGAACGAAGTCCAGATGCTCCTGAAAACGGAACGGCGACAGCTCCGGTGCGAGAAGAATCGACACCTCCTCCAGATCCATCGGGTCGCACTGCAAATGCGGCAACAGGAAGGTTTGGGAAAAGTTGATCACCATGAACTTGCTATCCGCCGGATGCGGGATCACATGCACCCGATGCGGCAGGATAAAGGCCAGCGTATTGCGCGGAAACGGACGCACAGCGTTGCCAATGTGCTGCACGGTGTCGCCGCCGAGGTTGACCTGAATCTGGAAGTACTCATGCCGATGCGGGCTGGTCTCGGCACGGCGGCCCTGTTTGTCGCGAATGTAAAAATCGGTGAGTTCACTCCTTTGCTGCATGACATAGGTGGGGACACGGCTGGGTGACGACATTTTTTGAGAATCCTCGACAGGTACGTTGGCAGGTTGTCCTGGCGTTGCCGGGCAAGTGGCGGTGTTCATCTTGAAGCCTCAGGGGTACTCCTTCAAGAAGTCATACGATGTCTCTGCTCGTGAAAAAATTTGCCCGTGTGCGTACCGATTCCGACTGTCCAAAAAAAGCATTTTTGGGTGATTTCAAATTGTTGTTTAAAAACAAACAGATAGGTGATTATCAGGCGAAGATCCCAGGCAGATTTACTGTCGCGTGTTTTTGGACAGGTTTGTCCAATCGGTTTTTCAACAAAAAAACGATCTAACACCCGGATTGATTTAGCGATGTTGTACGACCACTGTATTTACCCATGCAGCCCGACCTCTATCAAAAACAATCAAAGGTGCGCACGTCATGACTCTGCTATTGCTCCCCGCTAATCCCCCCGAACTCACGCCTGTAATGCTTGGCGCACGACGAACCTGAACGTCTGCCGCTAACGCTCACTGTCTTTTTTTCAGCACTCGATGGCTCGCTCCCTGCTTTTGTGGGCATGGCTTCGGCTGCTCGGAAATAACTCGACATTTCTAACAATAAAACGAGGCTCACTCATGTCGAATACCCACACTTCCCAGACGAGCGCTGCGCCGTTGCTTCCCGGCGCGCGCGACACCGTGGTGCCTCAGCGACTGCCTTCGCGGCGGCGCTGGTTCATGCTCTCTTTGCTGCTGATCGCGACGATCATCAACTACATCGACCGGGTGAATATTTCGATTGCCGCACCGTTCATGGCCAAGGACCTGGGCCTGGACAAAATCGAAATGGGCCTGATTTTTTCCGCGTTCGCCTGGACCTACGCGCTGGCCCTGGTGCCGGCCGGGTTTATTGCCGATCGCTTCGGTTCCCGTTTCACCTACGGTGTCTCGCTGATCAGTTGGTCGACGGTCACCGTCTGCCAGGGCTTTGCCAGCGGATTCGCCTCCCTGTTCGGTCTGCGTCTGGCCGTGGGCGCCATGGAGGCTCCGGCGTTTCCGGCCAACAGTCGTGCGGTCACGGTATGGTTTCCCGCTCGCGAGCGAGGTCTGGCCAGCAGTATCTATGTTTGCGGCCAGTACCTGGGCACAGCGTTGTTTACCGGGGCGCTGTTATGGCTGGCCACGACCTTTGACTGGCGCCACGTCTTCTACAGCACGGGCGCGCTGGGCATCGTTTTTGGTGTGCTGTGGCTTTATCTGTATCGCGACCCGTTGAACTGCAAGAAAGTCAGCAAAGAAGAACTGACCTACATCGAAGCCGGCGGTGGTCTGGTCAAGAGCAGTCAGGAGCGCACCCGTTTCAACTGGCGGCAAATCGCCGAGCTGTTCAGCTACCGGCAGATCTGGGCAATTTGCATTGGCAAGTTCGCCAGCACCTCTGCGCTGTACTTTTTTCTCACCTGGTTCCCGACTTACCTGATCGAGGAACGCAAACTGACCATGATCAAAGCCGGGATTTTTGCCGTGATGCCATTCGTGGGCGCCACCGTCGGCATCCTCCTCGCAGGCATTGTGTCCGACCTGCTGATTCGCCGGGGCTACTCGATGTCCTTCGCGCGCAAATTGCCGCTGGTGATTGGTTCGATGCTCGGAATGTCCATCGTTCTGGTCAATTTCACCGACTCCAACATCATCTGCATTGCCGTGTTGACCGTGGCCTTCTTCGCTCAAGGCATCGCCTCGTCTTCGTGGGCGGCGGTGTCGGAAGTGGCGCCCAAGGAACTCATCGGGCTCACCGGCGGCATCACCAGTCTGGCCGCGAACATCGGCGGCATCGTCACGCCGATCGTGATCGGGGCGATTGTCCATGCCACCGGCTCGTTCGCCTGGGCCTTCTGGTTCATTGGCGCTGTCGCACTGATCGGCACCCTTTCCTACTCGCTACTGCTCGGTCGTTTGTATCGCATCGAATTGAAGACGAACTGAGCCGCAAAGCACCGTTTTCTCCAACCAGAGGCAGCTTTCGTCCAACTTTGCCAACGAACGCCGCCGTACGCTGAAGCTTCTGACAGGATATTTAACAGGATGAACATGACTGAGTATGTTTTTACCCCGGATCTGCCAGTGACCTTGCCGGTGGTCGGCAGTGAGCAACGTTTTCCCGTCGGCCGGGTGTTTTGCGTCGGCCGTAATTACCCCTGGCCAGACACTCAGGGGCAATCTCGCCAGCCGCCGGTATTTTTCATGAAACCAGCGAGCAACGTGGTGGATGCCGTTGGTGAAGTGCCCTTCCCGCCTCTGACCGAAGAGTTCGCCCACGAGATCGAACTGGTCGTCGCCATCGGTGAAGGGGGCGCCGATATTCCAGAGAGTGAAGCGTTGGCCTATGTGTGGGGCTACGCCGCCGGCCTCGACCTGACCCGCCGCGACGTGCAGCGCCAGGCCAAAAGCAGCGGTTTGCCATGGGAAGGGGCGAAGGTGTTCGACGGTGCCGCACCGATGACCGCCATTGTCCCCGTCAATCGGTTGGGCCATCCCGACGGGGAGCTATGGCTGAACGTCAACGGCCAGAAGCGTCAGCGCGACAGCCTCGATAACCAGATCTGGTCGGTCAGTGAAGTGATCAGCCGGATTTCCCGATCGGTGACGCTCAAGGCCGGCGATCTGATCATGACCGGTAGCCCGGCAGGCGTCGATGTGCTGCAACCGGGCGACATCATCAACGCCGGCATCGACGGTATCGGCCAACTCGAAATGCGCGTCGGCCCACGGACTTGATCCCGCGCCACGCCCAACCTGATTCGTAGACAGGAGAACAATAAGATGTCGAGCGCTCAACCTTTGAAAGTAGCCCTGGTGACCGGTGCCGGTAGCGGAATCGGCCGCAGTGTGGCCCTCGGTCTGATGGCCGATGGTTACACAGTGGTACTCGCCGGACGCCGACCGGAACCGTTGCAGGAACTGGTCGAAATGGCAGCCCTGCAAGGCCATCAGGCGTTGGCGGTGCCCACCGATGTGCGTGACCCGGACAGTGTCGATGTGCTGTTTGCCACCATCGCCGAAGTCTATGGACGCCTTGACGTGGTCTTCAACAACGCCGGGGTCAATGCCCCCGCCGTTCCCTTGGATGAACTGTCGTTCGAGCAGTGGCGCAACGTGATCGACACCAATCTCAATGGCGTTTACCTCTGCGCCCGTGGTGCCTTCGGGCTGATGCGCCGCCAGCAACCGCAGGGTGGCCGGATCATCAATAACGGCTCGATCTCGGCTCACACGCCACGCCCGTTCAGCAGCGCCTACACCGCCAGCAAACATGCCGTGCTCGGGTTGACGAAGTCGCTGGCACTGGACGGTCGCGAATTCAACATCGCCTGCAGCCAGATCGATATCGGCAACGCCCTCACCGAGATGTCGGTGCGCATGACCAAAGGTGTGCGCCAGGCCAACGGCAGCATCGCCGTGGAGCCGATGGTCGACGTCAAGCATGTGGCTGATGCCGTGCGCTATATCGCGGCCCTGCCGCTGTCGGCCAACGTCCTGAACATGACAGTCATGGCCACGGCCATGCCTTTTGCCGGCCGCGGTTAAGCCGGTCTTTTATTGAGTAAGTGAGGTTTACATGAAGCCAGAAGTCCTGCAGCTCAGTCCGATCCTGATTCCTGAGATCAACACTCGTCTCAGCGAACTGTTTACGGTCAGACGTTACTTCGAACAGGCTGACAAAGCGGCGTATGTGCAAGAGCACGGGGCCAATATCCGTGGCGTGATCACCGGTGGCCATACGGGGATCAGCCAGGCGCTGATGGCACAGCTGCCGAAACTGGAAGTGGTGGCCGTCAATGGCGTCGGCACCGATGCGGTAGACCTGGCTTACGCCCGGGATCGCGGGATCCGCGTCACTGCAACCATAGGCGCGCTGACCGAGGACGTCGCCGATCTGGCGATCGGTTTGCTCATCGCCGTGTGTCGCGGCCTATGTACGAGCGACCGTTATGTGCGCTCCGGCCAGTGGCCGCAGAGCCCGACACCGCTGGCCCCGCTGCCACTGGCTCGCCAGGTCTCCGGCATGCGCATCGGCATTGTGGGCATGGGCCGGGTCGGCCGCGCCGTGGCGGTACGGGCGGCTGCGTTCGGTTGCCCGATCAGTTACACCGATCTGCAACCGATGAGCGATATCAGCCACACCTTCGTGTCTGACCTCAAGCAATTGGCCCGCGACAGCGACGCCTTGATACTGGCAGCCGCCGCCGATAAAGCCGAGGCGATTATCGATGCTCAGGTGCTGCAGGCGCTGGGCAAAGATGGATACCTGATCAACGTGGCACGGGGCAAACTGGTCAACGAAGAGGATCTGGTGGCAGCCCTCACGGCCGGCGAGATTGCCGGTGCGGCACTGGATGTGTTTGTCGACGAACCGAATGTGCCTGAGGCCCTGTTCGCCAACGAACAGGTGGTGTTGCAGCCCCATCGCGCCAGCGCAACGCTGCAGACCCGCACGCGAATGGGCGAAATGGTCGTGGCGAGTCTGCTCGACAGCTTTGCCGGAAAAACACCACAGGGATGCGTCACCGGCTAGCGGTAATCAGACACTCTCCAACTCCCCTCTAAAGCGCCGCAGGCGCGCCCAGGCATCAGGCCTGTCGGCGTGACCTGCGTTGCCCTCGTTTGACGGATGCGGCCAGCCATCGAACCTTTATGGCGAAAACACCGTCCGAGCTAAGACGTAATTGTTGACCGCTCGCCACGAGGTTTCCGTTTGAAAGCCACCATCGTCAAAAAATACCGTTTGATCATCAAGACCATGGGCTACGTCGGCTGGTCGCTGTTCTGGCTGCTGCTCTGGGACATCGCCGTCACCGTCGACTTCATGTTGTTCCTCAACGCCAAGATCAACCTGCCGCTGATGCCTCTGACTTTGCTCGGTTCGGCGCTGGTGGTGCTGATCAGTTTCCGCAACAGCAGCGCCTACAACCGTTGGTGGGAAGCGCGCACGCTGTGGGGCATGATGATCAACAGCTCGCGCAGCTTTGCCCGGCAGGTGCTGACGCTGCTGGATGATCCGCATAACGAAATCAACCCGCTGAAGGCGACACTGTTGCGCCGCCATGTGGCCTACGTCAATTGCCTCGCGGCGCATCTGCAGGGTCAGCCTTGCCCGGAAGAAGTCCGCGCGTTCATCCCGGCAGATGAATTCGCCCGCAGCGGCACCACCAACAACTTTGCCAACGACATCCTCACCGGCTCCGCATCGTTGCTCGCTCGGGAATACAAGGCCGGGCGCCTGGACAGCATTCGTCTGGCACGGCTGGAATCGACGATGGTCGATCTGTCCAACAGCCAGGGCGGGATGGAACGCATCGCCAATACTCCGCTGCCCTACCCCTATGTGTATTTCCCGCGCCTGTTTATCTCGCTGTTCTGCCTGATTGTGCCGGTGGGGCTGGTGGAATCACTGGGATGGTTCACCCCGCTGGCCTCGACGGTGGTGGGTTTCATGCTGTTGGCCATCGAACGCATCGGTACCGACCTGCAAAGCCCGTTTCGCCATAGCGAGCACCAGATCCAGATGGAAGCCCTGTGCGAAACCATCGAGAAAAACCTGCAGTCGATGCAGCGTGATTCGTTGGGGGATGCGCGCAGGGTTGAAGAAACGGCTTGAAGAACGATCCGAGGGGACGCCAGGGCGTAAAGCCCTGGCGAGTCGCAGGTATTACTTCTTCTTTTTCGCCGGTTTGTCAGCCTTCTTTGAATCCTTGGCCTTTTCCGGCTTGCTGTCGGCTTTTTTGGCTGACTTTTTCGGTTCGGCGTCTTTCTTCTTGTCTTTCTTGTCGGAAGACTTCGAAAGCGCCGAGGCTGCCGATGATTTCTTTTCCGGCGAGGACTTTTTGTCTTTCAAGTCCTTGCTGGCTTTCGAAGCATCGTCTTTTTTGCTTTTCTTCTCGTCTTTAGCCACGTTGACCACCTCTCGGAATGTGCCGGTATTGGCACCGGGCCTGTGCGAATGAACACAAGCTGATCGTTAGGCGTGGGCGTTCGGGCGGGGTTCAGATTATTTGGAGTTGGCGAGCGTTTAACCAAGAGGCCTGCAATTTTTGAAGTGGATTTCAATCAGGCGGGCAAATGGCCCATGGGGGCGCAGGGGTAAACTTTGACTCGATCCATTGTTTGAACGCTATTACCACGGCGCTGGGAAACTTGGCTGACGGCCTGACCAGGTAAACCCCACCAGCGGTGTCGAGCTGCCAGTCCGGAAGAACGTGAAGCAACCTTCCTGCAGCAATGTCATGACGCGTCAACCATTCGCCTGCGCCGAGTATCCCCGAATCAGCGCAAGCGGCGGCAAGTAACGATTCGCTGTCGTTGGCTGTGAGGTTCCCTTTTGGCGCGACCGTTTGCAACTCGCTGCCGCGATAAAGCCTCCATTGCGGAAAAGACGCAAAGCCACTAAAGCGAAGGCAATTGTGCTTGATCAGATCGTGTGGATGGTCTGGCATGCCGTGCTTTTCTATGTAAGCAGGCGAAGCGCCGAGGATCCGGCGGTGGTCACTTAACCGTTTGGCGATCAGTCGGTTGTCTTCCAGTTCTCCGATTCGGATCGCAGCGTCAAATCCTTCCTCGATGATGTCCACCAGGCGCTCGCTATAGTCGGCGAGGATCGAAACGTGCGGATGTTCCTTGAGAAACTCCGGCAACATCGGGCCAAGCCAGCGCCGCCCCATGGCCGCTGGCAGTGCAAGCCGCAACGTACCTCGAACTTCGCTGGCACCTTGCGCCGCCTGCTGTTGCGCTTCATTCATCAGGTTGATGGCCGAGCGCAGATGCTGCTCAAGCTTGGCCCCCACTGGCGTAATTCGAACCTGACGGGTTGAACGCTCGACGAGACGCACACCGAGGCGCTTTTCCATGGCGGCCAGTCGCTTCGAGACGACGGTTGGGTGTCGCTGCAGGAGCCGACCTGCAGCGACAAACGAGCCTTGCGAGGCAACGGCCAGAAACGCAGCGATTTCGTCACTGTGCTGACTATTCAGAACATCAAGATTCATGGTTTTAGAATGATCGCCCCCGATGACTGCCCCGACTCCAATGCTGTATGCGCCTGCGCTGCATCTTTCAGAGCGTAGCTGGCCCAAATTCTGGGCTTGATAATACCTGCGCCTACGGCGGCCAACACATCCTGCGCCCGTTCCTGGTACTCACAGGCACTGGCGGTGTGTGCTGCCAGTGACGGACGTGTGAGGAACAGCGAGCCTTTAGCGTTGAGCGTCGACAGTTCTACAGCCGAGGGCGCACCTGACGAGGCCCCGAACGAGACCATCAGCCCGCGCGGCCGGAGACTGTCCAAAGACGTCTGGAAAGAAGCACGGCCAATGGGGTCGTAGACCACGTCGACCTTTCTGCCTCGGGTAAAACGACTGACCTCAGATGCCAGGTTGTCGGCGTCGAATACCAACACTTCATCACAACCCGATGTCAGCGCTTTTTCGACACTGGCCTGTTTTGAAACCACACCAATCACTGTCGCACCGAGGTGCCTGGCCCATGGCACCATGATCTCCCCCAATCCTCCAGCCACTCCATAGATCAGAACTGTGGTGCCCTGAGCCACTGGATAAGTGGTTTTTAGCAGGTACTGCGCCGTGATGCCCTTGAACATGACAGCCGCGGCATCATCGAACGACAAGGCGTCGGGTATCTTCGCCAGTCGCTCGGCCGGATAAAGCCGGGCCGAAGCATATGAGCCAATGGGTCCAGTGGCATAAGCGACCCGATCACCAACTTGCACATTGCTGACGCCTTCACCCACGATGGCGACGCGTCCGGCCCCTTCCAATCCGAGCCCGGATGGCAGCGCGACAGGTACTGCACCCTTGCGTTGAGTCACATCGAGGAAGTTGACCCCGACGGCGTCCTGTTCAATCCAGACCTCACCTGGCCCTGGCAATTGTTCACTCAACGTTTCCAGACTCAACACATCAGGCGCGCCGAACTGATTGAAGCGGATAGCGGATACCATGGTCGTTTCCCCTAAGGTCAGAAGCCTTCCGAACAGATACCGCCAGTGTGAGAACTGATCTGCCGATGAACAAGATGGCTGACTGCACGACATTAATGCATGGGTTGCAGCAATAACATCAAGGAATGGGCGCGCTGCATCAGTTGCGCCGCTGAACGGACAAAAGGGTCAGAGTTGTCAATAGCACAGTTGTGCGACTGTTCCGCAGATAGCGCAGTGATAGGCTTTTCTCGCGTGACATTACGCGAATGCCCGATCTGTTCAGAAGGCAGGTCGGGGCCTATGTATAAGCCCGCTGTCAGCTACTGAAAGGATTCGAACATGAAAAAGTCCATGACTACTCTGGCCATCGCCGCGACACTCGCTTTTGCCGCAACGGTCGCAAACGCTGCCGTGCATCCGACCACCATCAGTGCTCCACAGAAGGTCAATCAGGTGACAACCTCGATCGACACGCCTTTCGCAACACATCGAAAAGCTGCAGAAATCCAGACGGCCAGCCTGGCCAGAAGTTGCTCTGACGAGCGCTATTCCTGGTGGGAATTCAGTGGCTGGGAAATAATCGCCTGTCTCGGAAGCGGTCAGTGGTAATTATTCAAATGATCAAATCTTGAACCGCAGAAAACGCCAAAGGCGGACGTTCGATTACGTCCGCAGACTACTGATAACGGACATTGTTAAGCCACATGGCACTCCTGAAAAATCCGCACTTTGTTCCGGATTTTTCAGGAGTACGCTCCTTTACCCGAGTGCGCTGGCAAACGCCTGGGGCGTCGGGCTCTCCTCCCATTGTGCAACGCCTTGCGGCAGAACCATCCAGGGTTGCTTGCGTCGCGTCCAGATATGCGCCACCGGCGTGAAGCGCTCCGTACCTTCCAGCACGCCGGCCCGCACTACACGCATGCCGGGCGCGGCGGTGGTCTCGTTGAACAGTCGGGTATGGCACTCGCCGCAGGCATGTTGCGTGGAGGTATGCCCTTGGTGCTCGTGTACAAAGGTCGCCGTTTCGCCCGTCACCTGCACTGCCGAAGCCGCGCATAGCATGTGCAGGCCGAACGCGCTGCCGCTCCAACGCTGGCAGTTCAGACAATGACAGGCATACAGCGGTGGCAGTTGCTGCGCCTCGATTTCGATGCTGACGTGCCCACATAGACATTGACCGGTGAATCTCATGCGTTGACTCCTTACAATGACGCCCGGATAAGTTCGGCGCGCATGATCCCTTTTCACACGCCCGAGCAGAAGAGCAAAAAAGGAGCAGCTGTTGGTCAAGAATGTATGAGCGGTCTTGAGTGGGAAAGCCAGCAGGTGTTCCTTGCGGTGCTGCGCTCGGGCAGCCTGAGCGGTGCTTCGAAGTTGCTGGGGATTGCGCAGGCCACCGCACGCCGACGCCTCGATCATCTTGAGCAGGCACTCGGCTTGAGCCTGTTCACCCGCACGCCCTCAGGCCTGACACCCACGAGTGGGGCGCAGCGCCTCATCGATCATGTCGAAGCCATGGACCTCGCTGCGCAAGCCTTCAACCGGGCGGCCAGCGCTGAAACGTCGGTGGACCACGGCACGGTGCGGCTGACCTGTGGCGAGTTGCTGGGGGTGGAGGTGTTGCCCGGTTTACTACGGAGCTTCCATTACGACCATCCTGGATTGAAGCTCGAACTGAGCATCGGCGACGCACTGGAAGACATCGCCAGGCTGCAATCGGATATAGCCGTACGCCTGATGCGTCCGATGGAAGCCGATATCGCGGTACGACGGGTCGGTAGCTTGCGGATCGGCATCCATGCCAGTGCCGAGTGCCTGGAGCGTTATGGTGACCCCGTCAGCCTGACGTCGCTGCGCCAGCGGCCGCTGATCGGGCCTGACCGTCGCTCAGCCGACTTGCGTCGTTTGGTCGAAGCCGGGCTGTGTGAAGCCGATCAGCATTTCGCGATTGCCACGGATCACCACCTCGCGCAACTGGCTGCGTTGAAAGCGGGATTGGGCTTCGGTCTTTGCCCGATACCTATCGCCAGAAGCCATGGACTGATTCAAGTATTGCCAGACAGCTTCGGCTTCGAGGTCGAAGTGTGGGTCGCGATGCACGGTGACTTGCGCAAAATCAAACGGATCGCCAAGGCGTTCGAAGTGATAGGTGAGGAACTGCATCACTATCTGCGCTCGAACGACCATTGAGGGACGTGATCCATGCCTGCACCAGTCCCTGCTCGCCATACAGGGATAATCGCGATTTATTGGCCTCGCTCTGAATCAATCGGCGCGAACGCTTTGGCAGCGGCCACGGTATCCAGGGATTCGCGCAGCAGCTGAATTTTGCCGTCTTTGGCCACCAGGCGGCCTGCGTACATTTGCCGGTACGCGACCCACGGCCGAATCGATGTCCTCTTCGCCAATGCGGGGGGCGGATCGATGCGCTTCTTACAGCGTTCTACCGCTGGCTTGCTCATAGCACGCAAGGAAATGCTGCCACTGCGACTCATCCCAGAAAGAATGCCGTCTGAGTTGGGGAATGTCGTGACGCGCCGCGCCCATTGCCGTAGCACGACCACGAGATTTCTCCAGATCAAGCAGCGCCAGTTCAAAATCGAAGTCTGTGTCGGTAATCGACGCTTTGATAAAGATGTGTTTGGAACGCATGCAACCGTGCTGCCATCTGCCCGAGTGCATCCGCGCCAGCATTTGCGCTAAACGCTCAAGAAGTCGCTGATGTTGCTCGGTGGTCAACAGGCTTGCAGCGCCCTGGCTATACCAGGTATCCAGATCGATGAAACCGCCCAGATCTTTGGTAACCAAGACACCCTGCCATACGCCGTCGACTTTTCTCGCGCCATAAAATAATGGTCTTGGCGCATTCACGCCCAGTTGCTCGAGTCTTGAAAGGGCAATGCCTTCACGCAATGCGGTGGGTCGGCCAGTGGGGTAACGGAGACTGCGGAACAAATGGCCGGTCTGACGCTTTACGAAAAACGTCTTGTCACCTTGAACAACCAACTGGACACCACTGGTGCCGCTCCGGCGCACATTCGGCGGTTCCACCCACGACCCGGAAGTACCCCACCAGAACTCAAACTCATCGCGTGACCTGCCCATTTGTGCGCTCCATTTATTGTAGAAATTTTTTCGTGCGACATTTGCATTAGGGTCGCAACTGCAGGTCAGTCTGTTTGTGGACGTCAATAGTTCCCCGTTTATCGCTGGCGTTCGGCCCAGCTTGGGGCTTTTACGCAACTACGTAACGGAAATTGACTGGATACGTTCCAGGAGAACTTGCAAAAAACATTGAAGACCATCAGCAAGTTGCTTGAAAAAAGCGGCAGCGGCACGCGTCACTGGCAGGGCCCCAACGAAGCGTCGATGGAACCGATCGAAACGGCATTCAATTCGGCACCGTCCAGGCCGGGCATAAGACCGGCAACATCATTACCGCGTCCATCCCCTTCGGTATCTTCGATGCCATGAGTCGAGGCGAAGCCGAGAAAGGCCAGTTTTGCATGGGCTGGGCAGGCAGTGGCGGGATGGTTTTTTCTGCACTGCCGTTTACGTTGTAGGGCCTCATGCAACTTGCCGCCAGTAGGCGGCAAGTTACTCGACCACGATAACGGCTTTTGATTGTCAAGAAGCTCTCGAGAGGCCCCAGCCGCACGCCCTCCCCACTGACGCCTGATCCACCCGCGGCTTACCTCCAGAAATCCGTGTAAAGACGTTTTGGAGCCGGTATGACGGTCGGTGCCGGAACGTAAATCGCGCTTCGACACCCGTGACAGCGCCATGCTCGGTATCGACCAGATAGTTCACCGCTATTGCCCAGCTAAACCTCGTCGCCCCTAGGCCAGCGGCGGGTAGTCGGTATAGCCCTCTTGCGAACCACTGTAAAAAGTGGAGGCATCCGCAGTAGCCAGCGGCGCATCAAGGAAGAAGCGTTCCGGCAGATCAGGGTTGCTGATGAACAGCGTGCCAAATGTGACTGCATCGGCCAGACCGGTTTGCAGGGCCTGTTCCGCAGACTTCCGGTCATAACCAACATTCAACACGAAAATCCCTGAGAACCGCTGGCGAGCCCCGGGCGCCAAGGGTTTCGCGTCTTCCGGCAGGGTTCCCGGTTCCATGAAATGCAGAATTCCAACGTTTTTCTTTTCCAGCGCTTCTACCGCGTACATGTAGGTCTGCTCGAGATTGGAGTCGCCCATGTCATTGTACGGAATGCGCGGCGACAGCCTGACCGAGATACGGGCCGGTCCGAAGACCTTGATCGCAGCGTCCGTGGCTTCAAGCAAGAACCTCGCCCGCTTCTCAATGGTACCGCCATACTCGTCGGTACGTTTGTTTGAGCCGTCTTCCAGAAACTGCGCGGGCAGATAACCATTGGCACCGTGTACTTCTACACCATCAAAGCCCGCATCTTTCGCGGCCTGTGCAGCTTTTCCGTAGTCCGCAATGGTGGACTTGATTTCATCAATGGTCAGTTCGCGCGGGGTCACCGAGGGTTTGATGCCTTCAGGCGTGAACGCCTGGCTATTGAAGGGAACTGACGATGGCGCAACCGGCAATTCTCCACCATGAAAATCAGGATGAGATGCTCTACCGGTATGCCAGAGCTGGGCGAAAATGAGACCACCGGCTTCATGAACTGCCTGGGTTACCTTCTTCCAGCCCGCAATCTGTTCAGGCGTATAGATCCCGGGGGTATTCGTCCAGCCGACGGCCTGGGCGCTGATCTGGGTGCCTTCCGTAAAAATCAGGCCCGCCGATGCGCGCTGTGCGTAATAGGTCGCAGTCAATTCGTTGGCCACCTGATCCTTGGATCGACCTCTTGTCATCGGCGCCATGAACACCCGATTTTTGAAAGTGAGCTCTTCGTTGTTCAAGGGGGTTAGAAGCTTAAAATTTCCCATACTTTCCTCAGAATGAATTTTATTGAATGTCCGCCCGTGGCTAACGATTTCTCAAGTGCGGCTCGACCAGAGAAATGCTTCTGTCGGATGCTCGATTGGCTGGCTGAACGCCGCCGGCAAGAATGGCGAACGAAGGGTCCGGTTCGGACCGCTTCCCTCAAGTGAGGACAATTGACAAGGTATCAATAATAAACCTGGCGTCAATTAGGCACCGTTCGTAGACCTAGTAGGTCTGAGGATACCTACCGTCAGGAAATAGTCGGCGGCGTATGGGTCGTCGAGCCGTATACAGTGGCCTCGCGCGCAAGAGCAGGACGCTCTGCGTTCATGATCGAACAAGCCTGAGCAATCGATGTGAAGATTCGGTTGAAGCAGGTATCGGGATTGATTGCCCGCGCATGAAAGGCAAAAACCAGCGCACTGCCAACAGCAAAAAGTGTTGGCAGAGTTCCATGCTTACCAGGTCGCACTGGTTCGATTGAGATCTTCGGTGTTACTTAAGACATCGGGTGACAAGTCCCGAAGCGCAGCATGAGCGGCCGACAACGCGTTCATGTAATCGAGTGAAGCAGCCTTCCCTACGTACTTGTCGGTCCGATTGCAGCGGCGTCGAACTTCTGCCGGGCAGCATCAACCTCCGGCAGCTTGGCGAGCGTCCATTCATGCAGTGCCCGAAAAGGTTGTTGCAGCGTGCGGCCCAGCGGCGTTACTTGGTACTGCACCGCGACTGGCGAAAGCGAAATCACCTCGCGCGATACCAGGCCGTTGCGCTCCAGCCGGCGAAGACATTGAGTGAGCGCTTTTTGGGTGACGCCTTGCAGGCGACGACGGATCGCGTTGAAGCGTTGCGGACCGTCATCAAGCACGGCTAACACCATCATCGACCATTTATCAGCGATCTGGTCGAATAACGCTCGGCTAGGACAGTCGGACGAGAAGCACAGCGGTTCGAGTTCAAGCATGGCGGTTTCCTTCTGAATACCCACGCGCGCTCAGGCGCTGGATTGACGCCAAGTTTACTGGATATACCGAGCCTGAGAACGCTTTCTTCTGTTGTAGTGTTGGCGGGCCGCTACATCGGAGGACGTTGCAATTTGACCCACTCCTGTACGGTTGGTCGTTGCCATTGGCGCTGTGCGTACTCCACCAGCACGGGGGGTACGGAGTCACCATTGAGAATCAGCCGGTTGAGCATCAAGGCCAGATCCACATCGGCGATCGACCATTGGCCGAACAGGTATTCGGGATTGTCGGCAAGCAGCGTTTGTGCGGCACCGAACAGCTTGCGCGCTGCCGACTCGGCCTCTGGCGACAAGGGCTTTGATTTGAGTCCATAAAACACAACCAATGTGGATCGCTCCTGGCGAATGGACAACAGATCACTGCGCAGCCATGCCTGGACTTGTCGTGCCTTTGCATGCAGCCAAAGATCTTGTGGGTACACCGGCGACTGGGGGAAAACGTCTTCCAGGTACTCGGTGATCGCCGACGATTCAGACAAGGCGAAGTCCCCGTGCACAAGTGTAGGTACCCGCTGCGTCTGGGAGAGGCTGGCATAGCCCTCTGACTGGTTTTCATAGGCTTCGAGGTTTAGCGGGCTCATTTCAAATTCGATGCCCTTCTCGCGGAGTACCACGAAAGCCGACATGGCATAGGGGCTGGAAAATTGAGAGTCAACATATAAGCGCAGGCGGGAATTATTCACAGGGTCATCTCCTTATGCAGAAGGAGTCACGCTACGAGATCGAAAACGATAAATAAAATTCATGATTTTCATGGGCGTATTCCTGACCGGAATACCCGGTGGAAGAGATCGCCCCCTGAGAATTGGAGCTTTGAACCGTTAACTGGAACGCTCAGCGAGCCGGGAAGATGGCCTGAGCCTTGCGTGACCGACAGGTCTCCAATACGACCTCATGGTATTCACATGTCGATATCAGACACGATCATGGCGCAATCAGGCTATTGAATCGGCGGCAAGGCCGGCTAAGGTGCCGTGTCTTCCTATCAAAACAATCCCGGTCAGATCATGGGGTTGATAAGAACTGCGGCGGTTGGACGGGCTTCTTTCGGGAGTTTCAGCAGGCAACGATGGTGCTCGATCGTGTGCCCGTTCAATGGCTTAAATGTCGATCAGCAGAGAATAAAAATACCGATGATCAGCCCGAACTCCATGGATTCGAGTAGCCAATTGGCGCAGGGCTTCAAGCCTCGTCACGTCACAATGCTGTCCATCGCCGGGATTATCGGCGCCGGTTTGTTCGTAGGTTCAGGACACGCGATTGCCGCAGCAGGGCCGGCGGTGCTTCTGGCCTATCTGTTTTCAGGTTTGCTCGTCGTGCTGGTCATGCGCATGCTCGGCGAGATGGCGGTGGCCAATCCGGACACCGGTTCATTTTCGACCTATGCCGACCAGGCCATCGGCCGCTGGGCCGGTTTCACCATTGGCTGGCTGTACTGGTGGTTCTGGGTGCTGGTGATTCCTATCGAGGCGCTGGCGGCCGGTCATGTGCTGCACCAATGGTTTCCGCAGGTCGATGCCTGGCTGTTCGCGTTGGGATCGATCATTGCGCTGGTGGTGACCAACCTGTTCAGCGTGTCCAAGTATGGTGAATTCGAGTTCTGGTTCGCCATGGCCAAGGTCGTGGCGATCATCGGCTTCATCGGTGTGGGTTTTGCCGTGTTGATGGGCTGGGTGCCCGACCGCGAAGTCAGCGGGTTGAGCGGCCTGATGGCCGAACACGGCGGGTTTGCGCCCAACGGCCTGTCAGCGGTGGTCGGCGCTTTCATCACAATCATGTTCAGCTTCATCGGCACCGAAGCGGTGACCATCGCGGCCGCCGAATCGAATAACCCGGCGCAGAACATTGCCAAGGCCACCCGCTCCGTGATCTGGCGCATCGGCGTGTTCTACCTGCTGTCGATCTTCGTGGTGATCTCCGTGGTGCCCTGGAATGATCCGTTGCTGGCCTCGGTGGGCTCGTATCAGCGCGCCCTGGAAATCATGAATATTCCAAACGCCAAGTTCATGGTCGACGTCGTCGTCCTGATCGCCGTGGCCAGTTGCATGAACTCCTCGATCTACATTGCCTCGCGCATGTTGTACTCGCTGGGTCGTCGCGGCGATGCACCGAAAGCGCTGAAGGCGACTTCCGCGGCCGGTGTGCCACGGGCAGCCGTCATCGCCAGCACCGTGTTGGGCGCCTCGATCACCGTGTGGAGCTACTTCATGCCCGCCGGACTGTTCGAGTTCCTGCTGGCCAGTTCCGGAGCGATTGCCTTGCTGGTGTACCTGGCGATTGCAGTGTCACAGCTGCGCATGCGGCGGATATTGCAACAGCGCAAGGTCGAGCTGACCTTCCGCATGTGGCTGTTTCCATGGCTGACGTGGCTGGTGATCGGCTTCATCTGCGCGGCGCTGGCGGTCATGATGATCACCCCGCAGCACCGCACCGAAGTCACCACCACCATTGGCCTGGCGCTGGCAATCTCGTTTATTGGCCTGATGACGTCGCGTCACCCTGCCCCGGCAGCACGAGCAACGTCGGTGGGCTAGGCGTTCACGCCGAAGCTGATATTCCCTTGGCGAAGACCGGGGGAATGACCGACGCCTGCATCTCAGACCGATTCCTGTGAGGACATGATGTCATCGACCCCCTCCGTGGCCGACGGTACGACCCAATCCGTCGGGTTTCTGCTGTTGGATAAATTCACCCTCATGTCGCTGGCATCCGCCGTCGAGCCACTGCGCATGGCCAATCAATTGTCGGGGCGAAACCTGTATCGCTGGCATACGTTCAGCCCCGGTGGAGCACCGGTCTGGGCCAGCGACGGGGTTCCGATCACGCCGGACGCCTCGTGGAACAATCCCGGCGTGGCGGACACGGTGATTGTCTGCGGCGGTGTCGGCATCCAGAGCGTGATTACCCGTGAGCACACATCCTGGCTGCAAGCCCTGGCGCGCCAATCCAGACGCTTGGGCGGCGTGTGCACCGGCAGCTGGGCACTCGCCAAAGCCGGGCTGCTCGACGGCTATGAGTGCAGCGTGCATTGGGAGTTTCTGGCGGCCATGCAGGAAGCTTTCCCGCGCGTCAGTGTCAGCACCAGCCTCTTCACTCTCGACCGCAACCGCTTTACCTGTTCCGGAGGAACAGCGCCGCTGGACATGATGCTGCACCTGATTGCCCGCGATCATGGTCGTGAGTTATCCGCCGCCATCTCGGAGATGTTTGTTTACGAACGCATCCGCAACGAGCAGGACCATCAACGCGTACCGCTCAAGCATGTGGTCGGTACGCATCAGCCCAAGCTGCAAGAAGTCGTTGCGTTGATGGAGGCCAATCTTGAGGAACCGATCGAGCTGGACAACCTTGCCGAATACGTCGATCTGTCACGCCGACAGCTGGAGAGGCTGTTTCAGAAATACCTGCAATGCACGCCGTCACGCTACTACTTGAGGTTGCGGCTGATTCGCGCACGACAACTGCTCAAACAAACCTCGCTGTCGATCGTGGAACTGGCGTATGTCTGCGGCTTTGCCTCCACACCGCATTTCTCAAAATGCTATCGCGAGCACTTTGGGGTGCCGCCGAGCGACGAGCGCTCAGGTTCTGCAATGAGTCGTAAACGAGTAACGCCGCCGTCATCGATCACCACACTGACAACGCTTGATCAGGCGAGAAACGAATCGACGTTTGCCAGTGTTCGAATGATGGCGCGTGCCGATCTGGCTTGAATAAACCGAGGCAAAATGGCCAGGGACACACAAGAGACCCTGGCCATGCGCCCTGCCCGGTTACGCCTGATCCAAAGCCTCCACCACGCCCTTGTCTTCACCCAGAAAGCCGCCGCTCTGATGCGCCCACAGCCGCGCATACACACCGTTCTTCTCCAGCAACTCCGAATGGGTGCCCTGCTCGATGATGCGCCCGTCATCCATGACAATCAGCCGGTCCATCGCCGCAATCGTCGACAGCCGATGCGCGATCGCGATCACGGTCTTGCCCTGCATCATTTCATCGAGGCTTTCCTGAATCGCCACTTCGACCTCCGAGTCCAGCGCACTGGTGGCTTCGTCCAGCAGCAGGATCGGCGCGTTCTTCAGCATCACCCGGGCAATCGCCACCCGCTGGCGCTGGCCACCAGACAGCTTGATCCCGCGCTCACCCACCAAGGTGTCGTAGCCGGTATGGCCCTGACGGTCGCTGAGTTGGCTGATGAATTCATCAGCCTGTGCATTGGCAGCGGCGCGGCGGATCTGCGCGTCAGTGGCATCGGGCCGGCCGTAGGCGATGTTGTCGCGAATCGAGCGGTGCAGCAGCGAAGTGTCCTGGGTGACCATGCCGATCGCACTGCGCAGGCTGTCCTGGGTCACGCGCGCAATGTTCTGGTCGTCGATACGAATCTCGCCGCTGTCGACGTCATAGAAACGCAGCAGCAGGTTGATCAGCGTCGATTTGCCCGCACCGGAGCGGCCCACCAGACCGATTTTCTCACCCGGCCGAATGCTCAGGCTCAGGCCATCGAGCACCTGACGCTCGCCGCCATAGTTGAACTTCACCTTGTCGAACGTCACCGCGCCGCCGGAAGTGACCAGCACGCCGGCATCCGGTGCGTCTTGCACCTTGGTGCCTTGGGTCAACGTCGCCATACCGTCCTGGACGGTGCCGATGCTTTCGAACAGCGAGGTCATCTGCCACATGATCCAGTTCGACATGCCGTTGATCCGCAAGGCCATGGCGGTGATCGCAGCCACGGCACCGGCGCCAACATCACCCTGGTGCCAGAGCCACAGGGCATAGCCGCCAGCGGACATGATCAAGGCCACCACCAAGGCCTGATTGACGATTTCGAACAGGCTGACCAGACGCATCTGGCGAAAGCCGGTCTGCTTGAAATCCTCCATTGCCGCCCGCGCAAAGTGCGCCTCGCGGTTGGAGTGGGAGAACAGCTTCACCGTGGTGATGTTGGTGTACGCGTCGGCAATACGCCCGGTCATCATCGACCGCGCATTGGCCTGCTCTTGGCCGACCTTGCCCAGCCGCGGCACGAAGTACCACATGGCCAGGCCGAACAGTACGACCCAGGCGAGGAACGGCAGCATCAGCTTCAGTGCAAAGCCGCCGGCCAGAGCAATGATCGCGATGAAGTACACGCCGATCCCCGGCAAGATCTCGATCATGGTGAACAGCACGTCGCGCACGGCGAGCGCCGTCTGCATCACCTTGGTCGTGACCCGGCCGGAGAACTCGTCGGAGAAAAACGAAAGGCTTTGCCGCAGCATCAGCCGATGGAAATCCCAGCGCAGGCGCAGCGGCAGGTTAATCGCCAGAATCTGGTGCTGAACCATGGTGCGCAACGCCACCAGCCCGACACTGAGCACCATGACAATGCCCATGCCCCACAACACGCGGCTCTCCTGCACCGCCGCTTCGCCGCCGGCCTGCCACGTGGAGAGCAGATCGACGACCTGGCCGAGGAAGGAAAACAGCCACGCTTCATAAACCGATACGGCGGCACTGAGCAACGCCAGCGCCAGAATGTAGCCGCGAGCACCCCGAGTACAGGCCCAGAGAAATTTAGCCAGACCGTTGGGTGGCGGTGGCACCTCGTCAGGCGGGAAAGGGTCGAGTCTTCGTTCAAACACACGAAGCATGATGTTCTCCTGAACTTTCAAGTCAGGGAGATTCTGCCACCGATTGGATCCCGAGGGGTCTTTGTGAAAAAGTGTGTGCCCCGACCTGACGAGTGCCTGCCGTCTCTACCAGACTGCGATATGCGAATCCGCCCGCGGCTCAGTCCCGCCACACAGTACGCCCGTCACTGGATCACGCAGAATAATCTGGCCTCTGCCGTAATCCGTCAGGTCACTGGCGATCTGCACCTCATGCCCGCGACGCGCCAACGCATTGGCCAGATCCCTTGAAGCGCCCTGCTCGATGCCCACCTTCATGCCGCCGAGCCATTGCCAGCGCGGCGCGTCCAGTGCCGACTGCGGGTTCAAGCCGAAATCCACCAGGTTCATGACCATCTGCACATGGCCCTGCGGCTGCATGTAGCCGCCCATCACGCCAAACGGCCCCAGCGCTTGGCCGTCCTTGGTGAGGAAGCCGGGAATGATCGTGTGAAAGGTCTTTTTCCCCGGCGCCAACGCGTTGGCATGCTCGGGATCCAGGCTGAATTCCTGCCCACGGTTCTGCAGGGCGATGCCGCTGTCAGGCAGCACCACGCCTGAGCCAAAGCCGTGATAATTGCTCTGGATGAACGAAACCATATTCCCCTGCCCATCCGCCGTGGCCAGATACACCGTGCCGCTGGCGTGAGGATCACCCGGCTTCGGCGGCTGCGCCTGTTCGCCGATCTGAGCGCGGCGGCGGGCGCTGTACGGGTCACTCAACAGATCGGCCACGGCCACGCGCATGTGCAGCGGATCGGTGATGTAGTGCAGACCATCGCTGTAGGCGAGTTTCATCGCCTCCAGTTGCCGGTGCCAGGTCTGCTGGCTGTCACGGTGATCGAAGTCGAAGCCCTCGAGAATCTTCAGCGCCATCAGCGCCACCAGCCCCTGTCCGCTCGGTGGAATTTCCCAGACATCCACGCCACGGTAATTGACGTGAATCGGCTCGACCCACTGGGCACGGTACTGCTGCAGATCCGAGGCGCGCAGATAGCCGCCCGTTGCCCGCGAATGCGCATCCAGGCGTTGCGCCAGTGCGCCGCGATACAAGCTCTCGCAACGAGTGTTGGCCAACTCCTCAAGGGTTCGCGCCTGCGCCGGGTTACAGAACAGCTCCCCAGCCTTGGGCGCACGACCGTCAATCAGGAACGTATCGAACCAGGCCTGCAGCACTTCATCGCGATGGGGGCTGAACTCATCCAGTGCGATCTGCCATTGATGGGCAACCACCGGCGACAGCGGAAAACCGTCTCTGGCCAGACTGATCGCCGGTTGCAGCAAATCGGTAAACGGCAACACGCCAAAGCGTTGCGACAGCTCGGCCCAGGCCGATGGACAACCGGGCACCGTCACCGGCGTCCAGCCATACAGCGGCATTTGCTCATGGCCCGCTGCTTTTACCGCTTCGATACTTAGAGCCGCCGGAGCATGACCGTTGGCATTGAGGCCATGCAACTGATCCTTGAACCAGACCAGCGCAAACGCATCGCCGCCAAGGCCACAACCCGTGGGCTCGACCACGGTCAGTGCCGCCGCCGTGGCGATGGCCGCGTCAATCGCGTTGCCGCCCTTCTGCAGCATCTCGATGCCGGCCTGCGCGGCAAGTGGCTGGGACGCCGCGACCATGCCACGACGGGCAAAGACGCTTTGGCGTTGCGATGGATAAGGATATTCGTGAGCAGAAAATTTCAACATGGCAGAGGCTCTTCAAATCAGTAATTCATTGGCCGGACTTGATCCGGTTCCATTCGCGGGTGATCAGGCGCTGGATGTTTTCCGGCAGATCGGCGGAAACGAAGGCATGGTTGATCACTTCATCAGCCGGGTAGATCCCCGGGTTGCTGCTGACCTTCGGGTCCATCAGCGCCGTCGCGTCCTTGTTCGGATTGGCGTAGCCGACGTAGTCGCTGACCGGCGCAATCACCTCAGGGCGCAGCAAGTAGTTGATGAACGCATGGGCGTTGGCGACGTTACCGGCGTCCTTGGGGATCGCCAGCATGTCGAACCAGAGGTTCACGCCTTCCTTGGGAATCAGATAACGAATGTCGATGTTTTTCCCGGCCTCGCGGGCCCGGGTCTGGGCTTGCATCACGTCACCGGAATAGCCGATCGCCACGCAGATATCGCCGTTGGCCAGGTCGGCGGTGTACTTCGATGAGTTGAAGTAGGTCACCGAGGGCCGTAACGTCATCAGCAGCTCAGAGGCTTGTTTGTAGTCGTCCGGCTTGACGCTGTTGGGGTCCAGCCCGAGGTAAAGCAGGGCCTGAGGAATGATCTTCACCGGTGCATCGAGAAAGGCCACGCCGCAGCTCTTCAGTCTGGCAAGGTTCTGCGGGTCGAACACCATCGACCAGGAATCGAGCGACACATCCTTGCCCAGCACGGCTCGGACTTTCTCCTCGTTGTAACCGATGCCCACCGTGCCCCACATGTACGGCACCGCGTATTGATTGCCCGGGTCGGCAGCCTGCAGACGCTGCATCAAACGCGGATCGAGGTGCTTCCAGTTATCGAGCAATCCGCGTTGCAGCGGCTGATAGGCGCCGGCGCGAATCTGTTTCGAAAGAAACTGGCTGGACGGCACCACCACGTCATAGCCCGAGTGCCCGGAAAGCAACTTGGCTTCGAGCATTTCATTGGTGTCGAAGATGTCGTACTGAACCTTGATCTTGCTGTCTTTCTCGAAATTCTTCAGCGTGTCGGGGCCGATGTAATCGGACCAGTTGTAAACCTTCACCACCGAGTCGGCGGCCTGAAGCATGGGCACCACGGCGGCGCAGCACAGCGCCGCGAACAAGCTCGATAAACGCATCGTCGAAATCCTTGTGAAGCTCACAGCACGCGGCTGAGAAAGGCTCGGGTACGGGGATGGGTGGGACGACTGAAAATCTGTTCCGGCGGGCCTTGTTCGATCAGTTCGCCCTGATCGAGCACCACCACCCGGTCGGCCACCTCACGGGCAAAACCCATTTCATGAGTAACCACGACCATGGTCATGCCCTCCTCGGCCAACTCTTTCATGACCTCCAGAACCTCGCCGACAGTTTCCGGGTCGAGGGCGCTGGTGGGTTCGTCGAATAGCATCGCCTGGGGCTTCATCGCCAGCGCTCGGGCGATCGCCACCCGTTGCTGCTGGCCGCCGGAAAGCATCGACGGGTAATGACTGGCCTTGTCTGCCAGACCGACTCGTTTGAGCAACGCGTGCGCCTGCTCCAGCGCAGCCTGGCGTGGCACACCCAACACCTGAATCGGTGCTTCGATGATGTTTTCCAGGGCGGTCATGTGCGGGAACAGGTTGAAGCGCTGGAACACCATGCCGATGTCCCGGCGCTGGCGAGCGATGTTGCGTTCCGAGTCGCGCACCAGACTGCCGTCCGCCCGGGTGCGATAACCCATGGGCCGGCCGCTGACCCGGATCTCTCCGGCCTGAATGTCTTCGAGCAGATTGATGCAACGGATAAACGTGGTCTTGCCCGAACCGGAGGCACCGATCAGCACCACCACTTCACCGCGTCGCACTTGCAGCGAGATGCCCTTGAGAATCTGCAGATCGCCGAAGGACTTGTGAATGTTCAGCGCCTCGATGATCAGCTCGTCACTTTGATGCGCCATGATTAACGTCCCCTCAGCAGTTTCAGAGTGCTCCGGCCAAACATCCGACTGGACGCCGGCGGAGGTGAAGAAGGTCGGTCGGACTGGCCGAAGCGGTTCTCCAGCCAGCGCTGAAAGAAGCCCCACAGCGTGGTAAGCAGCAGGAAATAAATCGCCACCACCAGGTACAACTCGAACACCCGAAAAGTCGCCGAGGTGACCATCTGCGTGCTGAGCAACAGCTCCTGCACGCCGATCACGCTGACCAGCGTGGTGTTTTTCAGCATCACGTTGAACTCGTTGCCCAGCGGCGGCACGATCACCCGAAACGCTTGCGGCAGCACGATACGGCGCATCAGTTTGGCGAAGGTCATGCCCAGCGAACGGCCGGCCTCGTACTGGCCCTTGTCCACGGCGCCGATCCCGGCGCGGATGATCTCGGCCATGTACGCGCCTTCGTTGAGGCCCAGAGCGATGATCGCCGCCTGGATATTGCCGGGGATCACCAGCCCCAAAAGCTCAATGTCTTCGAAGCGAAAAATCCCGCCCGCCGCCAGCGCCGTATAGAGGAACACGATCTGCACCAGCAACGGCGTGCCGCGCATCAGCCACACATAAAAACGCACCGGCAGATGCAGCAACGGGTTCTTCGACAAACGCAGCAGCGCGGCGGCCAGCCCCAGCACACAGCCCAGCAACATTGCCAGCACACTGATCAGGCAGGTCAGCCAGAGCCCTGTGAGATAAACGCCGCTGGGCTGCAACAGGTACTGCCAGAACACATCCCAATTGAAGTTCATCAACGCTTACCTCAATCGAGTGTGTCGCTGGAGACGTGCCATTTGCTCAGAAGCTGGTTGTAGCTGCCGTCGCTGCGCATGTCGGTGATGATCTGCTGCACCGCAGCGCTCAGTTGCGGATCGTCCTTGCGAATGCCCAGACCGGTCAGGATCCGGCTGAAGGCCGGGACGCCTTCCTCGAACAGATCCGGGGCCATCGCGGCGTAATAACCGGCGGTTTCCACCGTGGTGCCGTAAGCGTCGACCTGATTGATGCGCAGAGCCTGGAAGGCATCGGTGTCGGTGTTGTAGACCACCAGTTTCATTGGCGACTTGCCGGCCTTGGTCAGGCTTTCATTTTCGGCGTCGAGCAGGGTCTTGATGGTCGAACCGTTGAGCACCGCGATCTTGTGCCCGCTCAGATTCGCGAGGGTTTTCAACGCCTTCGGATTGCCCTTGGGCACCACCACCGCCTGACTGGAATACATGTAGTTGACGATGTCGATCACCTCGCGGCGCTCGGGCTTGTCGAACAACTGGTCAACGATCATGTCGCACTGTCTGGCGAGCAAGGCCGGGAGCAATCCGGAGAACGGAATCACCCGCCAATCGACCTTCTTGTCACCCAGACGCCTGGCGATTTCCAGGCCCAGATCGACAGTCAGGCCTTTGGGCTTTTGCGCTTCATCAAAAGACACCAGCGGTGGTGAATCCATGCCCGAGCAATAGGTGAGTTTGTCGACCTTGACCAGACGCTCCGGCACCGTGGGTGCGGCAAGCGCCCACTGCGAACAGAGTCCCAGGGAAATTGTAGCCAGTAACAAGCGAGACATTTGCATGACCAGACACTCCAGTTCGGTTAGTAACGGGGCAGTACTCAAAGTCAAAACATCGGCGGACTCGTGTTCCACTCTGTGGTTATTTTTCCGATTGCAGAAACCTGATCAGCTCGGGGACGGTGCCTTCGATATGTTCGCGCACCACGGTCTCGGCCTTGCTGGCGTCGCCGGCACGAATCGCATCGAGGATCATCTGGTGTTCCTGGCGCGCACTCAGGGGCTTTTCGATGTGCTGCAGCCACAGGCGCATAGGGGCTTCGATCAGTGAGTAGAGGGCGCTGATCTGCTTCAGCAACCTTGGGCGATCGCTGAGGCTGCACAGGTATTCATGGAACTTGCGATGGCGGCTGACCCACGCCGCACTCTCCTCGCGGTAGTCGTCCATTTCATCGAGCAGCCGCTCCAGCGCGGTCAACTGACGCTCGCTGATCTTTGGCACCGCGATGCGAATCGCCAACCCTTCCAGAGCACTGCGCATTTCGAAAACTTCATGCATTTGCTCGACATCCAGACCGCTGACCACCGCGCCGCGATTAGGTCTGAGCGTCACCAGCCCCTGCGCATCGAGGCGGCGAAAGGCTTCGCGCACCGGCATGCGGCTCATGCCGATTTCACTGGCGATGTCCTCGGCGATCAACCGGTCGCCCTTGCGATAACGACCGCCGCAGATGCCTTCCAACAGAAAGTTGTAGGCCTCCTCCTCGGCGGTCATCGGTTGACGTTGGTCATAGGCTGGAGCGAATTGCATGGCAGCACCTTTTGTATTTTTGTATCCAATTATCCACGAATACAAAAAAGCACGATGCATGCCAGATTTCACATCAGCGGGCCAAGCTTTTGATTTGCATGATTTAAGCGGCAAAACAGCTACCCGACCCTGCCGTGCAAGACTTGAGATGTGCTACCCGATGGCCCATTGCGCGCCCCGCAAAGGGGCGGATTGGTAGCTGAGTAACACTCCACTGAATGGCACCCTCAGGGCTGATCGCATAAACCGGCATACCCCTAGCACGCCGCGCTGCCTGCCATGTCGTTTCACCTGTCTGTCGGAGATTGCCATGCACAGCAGCAAAACCCTGTTCATCACCGGGTGATCGGTACCCTGCGCAACGAGGCCAATCTGAAACCCTTCGAAGCCCTGTCAGCGGATCGGGCACACGGTGTGTTGCTCGACGTCACCGATTTCGAACGCATCGACGGGCTCCCCTACTCTCGGATCCTGACCGGTGCCCAGGGCGGTTCGATGCGTGCGGCGCTCCAGCAGCAAGGACATTTCGGCAAGGTCCGCCGCGGCCTAAAGGCAAAATCCCCGCGCATTCACTACGCTTGAGAAATCCGCCGCAGCGCAATCGCCAGCAACAGATTGAACATTGCGCCCAGGCCGCTGTTCCAGATGAGCAAACCCAAGCTACCAAGGACGAGCATATGGACAGTTTCGCTCCTGCTACGCCGGTTCCGCCTCAGCAAAGCGCAATCACCCGCCGCCTGGCGTTTGCGGTCGGCACACTGTTTATCGTCGGGGTGATTGCCGCTATCGGCACCCTGCTCGGCATTGCCGCTCGCCTGGATCGCGAGGATGTCGAGCAAAACCGCTTCTACATGGCCCGAGCGCTGGAAAATCGCATCAGCACCTCAAAGAGCTACATCACCAGTTATGCCGACTGGACCACGGCTTACGAGCACTTGCACAACCAAGTCGATACCGACTGGGCGTACACCCAACAGAACATCGGCAAGACGCTGTTCACCACTGACGGTTATGACGGCGTGTTTGTGCTGGATCGGCAGGGCACCAAATACGCCGTGGTGCAAGGACAGCAGGAAGACGCGGACATCGCGCGCTGGCTCGCGGTGCCTGCCGCGTCGCTGATTGAGCGGGTGCAAAACCAGTCCGAGTTGACTGTGCCTGTCAGCACTTACTCGCTCTTCGACGGCTGGCCGGCGCTGGTCACGGCAGCGGCCATTCTGCCCAACGATGAGCGTCCGGTGGGCGATCCGAAACAGACCTCGGTGCTGGTATTCGTCGACAAGCTGACACCGGCCAAACTGCAAGCGCTTGGCGTGGCCTATGGCCTGAACAACCTGACTCTGATTCCGGATGAACAGCTCAGCGGGGAGCAACCACGCGTGCCGCTGGACAGCACCGGTTTCAGCTTGACGGCAGGTCTGAAGCGACCCGGGCAGCAATTGTTGTGGTCATTGCTGCCAACACTCGGCAGCGTGCTGGCAGTGCTGATGCTGCTGACCGCCTATTTCCTGCGCCACGCCGTGCGATCTTCGACCTATGTCGACCACAGCTTCAGCACATTGAAGACCTCGAATCAGGCGCTGGAGGCGGCCAACCATGCACTGGAAGCCAGTGAAGAACGCTTTCGCGCGGTGGCCGAAGCCGCGTCGGACTGGATCTGGGAAGTCGACAGACACCTGCGCCTGACCTATCTCTCGGCGCGCTTCAGCGAGGTGACCGGCTACCCGCAAAGCGAGTGGCTGCGCCAAGGCATCGGGCAACTGCTGTCCTGCGATACCACGCCGCTGGAGCTGTGGCTGAAAAAACTTACCGAAGACAGCAATGCCAGCGACCTGCGTTGCACCTACCGTGATCACGCCGGGCAGCAACGCCACTGTCGGCTCTCAGCGCGGCCGATTATCGAAAAGCAAACCGTGGTCGGCTATCGCGGCACCGCCAGTGACATCACCGACGAAGTCGCTGCCCATGCGCAGATCCAGCACCTGTCGATGCACGACGCCCTGACCGGGCTGCCCAATCGCAACCAGTTGGCGCGTTATCTGGATGAGGCGCTGTTGCTCAAGGAACATGCCGCACCGTTGTCGCTGCTGGTGATTGACCTGGACAACTTCAAGCCGATCAACGATTCCCTCGGCCATCCGGCCGGTGATGCGGTGCTGCAGGAAGTCGCCAGTCGCCTGCGCGAATGCACCCGTGAGCACGACATCGTCGCCCGCCTGGGCGGTGACGAGTTCGTCGTGGTGCTCAATGGCATGGACACTCGGCAAGAGGTCGACAGGTTCTGTACCCGGCTGGTCGAGAGCCTGCATCAACCGATGGTCTTCGAGCACCATCCGCTGCACGTCGGCGCAAGCATCGGTATCGCCCTGAGCCGCCGCCAGGGTTTCGTGCCCAGCGAGTTGATCCGTTGCGCCGACATCGCGCTGTATCAGGCCAAGTCCGAGGGCAAGAACACCTGGTGTTATTTCGAAGCGCACATGAACGACCAGATTCAGACCCGCCGGCAAATGGAAAGCGATCTGCGTGGCGCGTTGAAGAACGAGGAATTCATCCTGCATTACCAGCCGCGCTACACCGTCGACGGCAAGCACATCGTCTCGGTCGAGGCATTGGTGCGCTGGCAACACCCGACCAAGGGGCTGCTGGGGCCGGACGTGTTCATCGGCCTGGCGGAACAGACCGACCTGATCGTGGCACTGGGGCGCTGGGTATTGCGTGAAGCCTGTGAAACCGCACTGAGCTGGCCGTCGGACATTCTGCTCTCGGTCAATCTGTCCCCGGCGCAGTTTGCCCTCAGCGACGTCGTCGAAGACGTGCGCGAAGCGCTGATCCAGACCCGTTTCCCGGCCAGTCGCCTGGAACTGGAAATCACCGAAAACGTGATGCTCATCGACACCGACGGCGCGCTGACCACGATGAATGCGCTCAAGGAACTTGGCGTGCGCCTGAACATGGACGACTTCGGCACCGGCTATTCGTCCCTCGGCTACCTGCGCGCCTACCCGTTCGACGGGATCAAGATCGACAAACGCTTTATCGCCTCGATCAGCAACGGCGCCAACGATCGCGCCGTGGTTCAGGCGATCATCGGCCTGGGCAAAGCCATGGGCCTGACCGTCACCGCCGAAGGCGTGGAAACCGAAGAGCAACTGGAGATTCTCGGCAAGGATCAATGCAACGAGGTGCAGGGCTATTTCATGAGTCGACCGATCGACAAGACCGCGTTTGCGCAGTTGTTGAAAAGCGCCAGGGCCGAGCCTGCCATTCATCCATCACCGAAGAAAGGGCGTGTCATCTAGCCGACCCGTTCAGGGAACTTCAACTATCGTATCTGGACAATCGACGCTTCCAGATACCGACCATCGAACCCACGCTCAGGGAAAGACCAACAATGGCCACTTATATAGTGCTGACAAAAGACGGTGTCGCAGATAATGGCCAGGAGGAGCTGCTTGCCGATCTGGCACAAGCCCTCAAAAAACCTGATGCGAAGTTGTTGTTGCACCTTCACGGCGGCTTGACTGATGAAGCTGCGGCAATAGCCAATGCCAAACGACTCTCCGGCACTGAACCAAGCAGCTGGAACCTCGGTGATGACTGGACGCAAGTCTATGTCGTGTGGCGAACAGGTGCGCTTGAAACCATCCAGACCAACTGGACCGAGCTAGTCCACGACGATCGTCTCTATCAAACCATTCAGCGCAAGTTACTGGCCTTTGTCGCCCGTAAACTCGGGGTATCGATCCCCGGAGCTCGTGGGGCGAAACCGGTCGTACTTTCCGAAGCGCAGATCCAACAACGCATTATTGGCAAACAGGGACCTCGACCTTTCGACGATGTCGATTCACATTTGCCTGCCGGTCAAACGGCAGGCCAGCGAGCAGCGATATTCGGCGGGCAATCCGAAGCTGATCTGGCCCTGGAATTCAGGAAAGAACTTAAAAGTGATACAGAGTTCCAGCAAGCTGTGGCGGATATTGACGAGGCCGTCAATGTCCCCAGTGGAGCCCGGGCAGCCTCGGCGGGGGCGGATGCGGTATCGGGTGGAAAAATGCTGGAGCGCCTGGACGAAAATCTCCAGCAACAGCTCGCGCCACCTGCGGCAATATCGGGTCAGCCACGAGGCTTGGTCACTGTTGCAACGTTCCTGCTCGAGCACGCTGCTCAAATCGCGCTCAGATGTTTCAACAGATTCAACAGTGGCCGGGATCATGGTTTCCACGCAACCGTAGTAGAGGAAATCTGTCGGGAACTGTACGGAGATCTGATCGGCGCGAAAGTATGGGGAATGATGGTCAACGACGCCGCTGATCACTTCGGAAACGGAAAATTCGGAAGTGCGCTGCTGGCATTGCTTAAAACAAACCAAACGCAGGACTTCGTGGTGACCGCCCACAGCGCTGGCTCCATCTGGGCAGCGCATTTGTTGCAACACATGAAGGCCGAAGGCATTCCGGCAAAGGTCAAACTGTTCCTGCTCGCGCCTGCTATACGCAAGGATGTTTTTGCTGCAACGCTTGATCGTGCCGGTGATCTTGTCTCCCGGTGTCGCATGATAACCATGACCGATGAACTGGAACGCCGCGACGCCGTACTGGGGCACGACAAGGGGTATATCTACCCAAGCTCCCTGCTGTATCTGGTCTCCGGACTCTTCGAAGAGCAATCGCATGAAGCCTACGTCGATGCCCCGCTTCTGGGAATGCAGCGCTTCTCTCAACTGTCAGGCCTGACGCCGGCAGAGAGCGCGATAGAGAAACGCATTTCGGCGTTCTTCAAACAGGACGACTGCAGCATCATTTATTCGCCCACACCAGAGGTGTCGAAGGCTGACAGCCACGGGGCGTTTGATGAAGAACTCTTGACTCTGAACACAGTCCGCAACCTGTTCTGAGGTTCAATCAATGAAGAGTTGGGCGATTGTTGTAGGCATCAATGTCTATCACCGGCGAGCCGCGCAGAAACCGTTGGACGGCGCTGTCGCCGATGCCTGTGATTTCGCCGATTGGGTACTGGATCCCCTGGGTGGCAACGTACCGCCTGAAAGGCTTTTTTTCTGGACGTATCCCTGGCCTGTAGCGTTATCTGCGGGGCGGCTGAAAGATTATCTGGAAGGCGAGTTGCCGAGCTGGTTCATCCCTGATGACAAGAAAGATAGCGATTGGCAACCTCCTGACAATGCGCGCGCCCCCAAGGCGACGGAAATTACATCCACTATTGAAACTGTCGGACGCGGTGCGTACACAACCGCATTTGTTGACAATGATGAAGAAGTCAGACGCGTGTATGTCTTTCTCGCCGGCCATGGCATTCGGGCTCGAATATATGGTCGCGGCCAGGATGAAACCTGCTTTATGGCAGGTGACTTTCACCCGAAATCCAGCGAACTCGCGGCAGGTTTGGTGCCTTGCGAGAGCTTTCGCAAGGCCTTACTCCACGAACGCTTCAACGAAGCCCTTTTGTTCGCTGATTGCTGTAGGTCAGAGGCCTCACGGTTAATGACCCAGGTACAGCCGGTTTCTGATTTTGACGGTGATCCAATAGCACCTTGGGGAATGGCGTTCGCGGCCCAGGAGGGTCAACCCGCGTACGAAACGTGCACGGAACCGTATCGCGGTGTCTTTACCAAAGCCTTGATGGATGGTTTACGCACGCATCGTCCAGGTAGCGCAGGTGAGCTATACGCGGCTCCGCTTCGAGACTTCATCCATTCCAATATCAAAAGCTATACCGTCAATGATCAGTTACCCCAACTCTCGTATCGACCTGATCCGCACGGCCCCTTGATTGTGACGGGGCCGGCGGGCCTTCCCAATGGTCCGGAGCTGAATGTCTCGACATTGGCAAACGGAACCAGGCTGATCCTCAAAGGTGGCGACAATAAACCCGTCGCCGATATGCCTGCCTTCGTCGTCACCGGACCGACCCTGTCATTGCCTCCCCTGCCGGAGAGCCTTTATGTGATCGAAATCGATGACGGCTCGGGGCGCCACAGAATGTTTGTGCAACCCACTCGGGAGAAAATCCATGTCCCATGAGTCCAGCACTTCACGGTCACTGTACAAGTTGTCGCTGGTTACCCGGCCGGGCATTGCCATCAGATTGCTGGACTCCAGCCTGAGCGAGATCGCGCGCGGCTCCGGGCAACTCGATACCCAGTTGCCCGAAGGGCTGTATCTGGTGCGCTGGAATTCTGCCGGGCATCAGTCGGAATCGATGGTGCGACTGGATGGCCGGCAGGAAAAAACGCAGTTGAAGTTCGACCCCAGCGAGATAGAGTCCGACGTATCATCAAGACAAAGTAGCAAGCCGCAAACTCATGCGCTGATTGATGCGGTCAGCGATGCATTGACACCCTCTGAACGAACACAGGATTCTTCAATCGTCGTGATTGTCACGGGTGAGAACTCTCTGCTCGAAAATGTCGCAGACCTGCGTATTCGCCTGTACGACCGAAACGATGTTGCAATGCGAAGAGACTCTGCCCAGTCGCTGAATCTCGATCTGCTGTCCAATGAAAAAGGCTACATCTACCAGGTCAAACCTGGCCGCTTCCATGTCGGTTTCCGATCCATCCTCAATGAGCGGCTGGGACTGATCGTTCCGTCGCTGGCTGGCCGCAAAACGGTGGTTTTTCTGAAGGTCAAGCACACCCGGTTGATTGTCCCTGACGTCGAACGGTTCGTGGCAGAGGATAGCGTCGGTATCGATCCTGCCGAGACGATCATCGTCACTGTGCTCGGCGATGAAGAAACCTATCGCATGCGTGAACGAATGCGCCTTGCACAACTGCTGATTTACGATCTCGCCAATGGAACAAACTCACTCACACAGGATGTCGTGTCTGTTCTTGATAACCCGAAAACCGACCCCTTGCTCAGGTTCTATGGAGCCTTGGTTGCACTTTCAACCCTCAAGCGGGGTGAAAGCCTGCAAACACCGGGTGAAAGCGCGTCTGTCGGATCGGGTGCAGACGTTTTGCAACGTTGGGGCAGGCGAATCCTCGACTGGATTCCAAACCCCGCCCAGCCGGGCATACCGGCAGACGCGCTCGCAGCGCATTGGGAATTGGCGCGAGCCATTCCGCAGACCATCATCCCGGACCGCTTCAGAAGCCTTCCCAAGCGTATTGAAAGTCCGCCGATGCTCGATTGCGCCTGGCGCTGGGCAATCGAGGAGAGTATCGCCCGCCCCACTGCTGTGCGCGGTACCGCGCTTGTGGCAGCCGCTACCCGCTCTTCAGGAGGCACCGCCGCCTGGTTGTGCTGGCAATTATCTGCCAGTAAAGCGCGGCTGCGCCGAAGCTCTGCGACTGAGGACTTGCCGTCGCTACTCGATCAGGTCGTGGCAAAGCTGGAAACGGTAACAGGTACGGCGAGCATCAATCGTATGGCCGATAAAATGAAGCTCTGGAGTTCGGATATTCAAGAAACGGCGCTGCGGGCACTTAATCTCATCAACAACACAGACCACCGCCCCATGGATACTGTTGGCATCACCGATCTGGCCGTTTCACTAGGCCTGCCCGCGCGGCAACTGACCAGCCGGCTGGACAGATTCAGTAAAATGCTTGATGCGGCGGTGACCCACTCATCGAAGGAAGAACAGGAGGATTGCTCTGGCCTCAGGCCCATCGATACCGCCCCTGCACTGAAGCGACGGGTGATGTACCGCGATGATCTGCAAAGGGGCCGGTTCGGTGGAAAGGCCAGCCTCGCAGGCTTCAGGGTTTCTGCGGAGTTTTCAGAGGGCCGCTCCAAAAACTGGGTTCGTATCAAACTGCTCGTGGAAGGGCCGGGAGAAGATGGTGAGGAAGTCGAGTTTCACCTCCACGACAGCTTCAAACCGGCATCCGTTAAACGCCGATTCAAAAGAGGTGTCGCTAAACTCCTGGTTTCTGCCTGGGGTGGCTTTACGGTGGGCATCTGGATTCCCGGGCCAGCAATAGAACTGGAACTCAATCTGGCAGCGCTCAAGACCGCACCACAAATCGTTCAAGAGCGCTGACGTGGAGTTTTAGAGATACCAGCGATACTCCCGCGCACTGATCTCCTGCATGAACGCCAGATGATCCTGACGTTTGTTCTCGCAATACACGTCGACGAACTCTGCGCCCAGTCCCGCACGCAGTTGCGGCTGATGCTGCAACGCGCGCACCGCGTCGAGGATTTCCGTCGGGAAATCGATGCCGCTGTTGCGGTCGTCGTTGAGTGGCGGGATCGGCTCGTTGCCTGATTCCAGACCATGTTCCAGGCCCACCAGAATTGCCGCCAGCACCAGATACGGGTTGGCGTCGGCGCCGGCCAGACGGTATTCGATGCGCAGGTTTTTCGTGTCTGATTCAGGAATGCGCAGGCAGGCGTCGCGATCTTCGTAACCCCAGTTCGCCTTGGTCGCGGTGTTTACCGTGCCGCTCAAGCGGCGCATGGCGTTCTGGTTCGGGGCGAAGATCGGCATGCTGTGCGGCAGCAGATCCAGACACCCGGCGACCGCATGGCGCAGCGGCTGTTGGTGATTGGCCGCCAGCAAGTTGTTGCCGGCCGCGTCATACAGGCTGACATGCACATGCATGCCGCTGCCCGGATGCTCCACGTACGGCTTGGCCATGAAACTGGCGCGGTAGCCATGCTTGAGCGCAACCCCGCGGGTGCTGCGACAGAACAGTGCCGCCCAGTCCGCAGCGCGCAAGCCGTCGTCCAGATGAGCAAAATTGATCTCGAACTGACCAGGCCCCAGCTCCGCGGTGATTACCGTGGCGTCAATGCCCTGAGCCCGCGTCGCTTCAACCATTTCGTCGAGCACCGGGGCGAAACGCGACAGGCGTTCGATGTGCATGTTCGGTTGATCATCGGCGTCGTCGGTCAGCTCGTCCCGAGGGAATTGCGGAAGCCCGTCGCGCAGTTTTTTGTCGAACAGGTAGAACTCCAGTTCGAAGGCCACCACCGGATGAATGCCTTTGCCCGCCAGTCGGTCGAGTACCTTTGCCAACACCTCGCGGGGTTCGAACTCGATCGGTTTGGCGGTGCCGTCGGAGGTAATCAGCATCTGCCCCAGCGGCTGCGCTTCCCAGGTCACGGGCTTGAGCGTGCCCGGGACCAAGCGGCGCACGGCGTCCGGGTCGCCGTCGTTGAAACAGTAATCGCCAATCTTGAACAGACCGCCCTGCACGCCCAGCAGCACGCAGTTCTGCGGCAGCTTCAGTGCGCTGCCCGCCGCGACTTTTTCGAGCATGTCCACCGGATAGCGCTTGCCGTAAAAGTGCCCCGGAATGTCCAGGGAAATCAGGTCGACATAGCGCACCTCGGGGTAACGTTGGCGAAACGCGCGCACTTCGGCGAGCAGGTCAGAGCAGACAGCGTCCATCGTGTTCATCCTTTGTTGTTATCAGGTGTAGACCCAGAGCACGCGAGTGAGCTGCCCGGTGAGGTTGCCGTAACGGCAATGGGTGTGACTGTCGAATTGAAAGCTGTCGCCGGCTTTTAAGGTCAGCGGATCGTCGTCGTGGCCCAGCCACAAGGTCAGCTCGCCTTCAAGGACGTAGCCGCCCTGCTCCGAGCTGTCGCTCATGTGTCGGTCGCCGCTGCTTGCGCCCGGTTCCAGATGACTTTCGAGCATGGAGAACGACGCGCGCATCTGCGGCGACACCAGAATGTCGGTGATGCCGTTGGCGTAATACAGCGTCCGGCGCTCGTCCGGGCGGGTGACCCACGGCACTTGCCTGGCTTTGGGCAGGCTGTAGAAATAGGTGGTCGGCACGCCGAGGGTTTCGCTGATCGCGGTGAGGTCGGCCACGGTCGGGCGCGACAGCCCACGTTCGACTTGCGAGAGAAAACCCACCGAACGGCCGATTTTGTCGGCCAGCTCTTTCAAGGTGTATTTCTTGTGCTTGCGCAGGTCGTGGATCAGGATCGCCAGCGAAGCGATTTCTTCTTGCTTGTTCATGGTCAAAATCTCATCAAATGCTGTCGCGCAGCCGATACCAGGCCTTGCCGATGGCCTCCAGCGGTGCTGCGAAGTGCTTGCCTCCGGGGAAACGGCCATTGCTCAGGCCCTGATACAACGCCAATTCATCCGCTTCGCCGAGAATCGCATCGGACACCGCACGGGCGGCGGCCAATGTCGGCAGCACGCCGTGGCCCGAATAGCCCTGCAGCCAATAACGATTGCCCTCGCCGCCGACATCCGGCGTACGGTTCATGGTCAGGTCGATGTGCCCGCCCCAGGCGAATTGCAGATCGACACCTTTGAGCTGAGGAAACACGCGTTCGAGAAACGGCCGAGTCGCCGCCGCAATGTCCTTGGGCATACCGCCCAGATAGGTGCAGCCGCCCCCGAACAGCAAGCGGTTGTCCGGCGTTCGGCGGAAGTAATCGAGGACGAACTGGTTGTCGGTCACGCAGACGTTGCTCGGCAGCAGCGCGGTGGCTTGCTCCGGTGTCAGTGGCGCAGTGGCGACTTGATAAGTGCCGACCGGCAGGATGCAGCTTGAGAGTTGCGGATCTAGTTGATCGAGATAGGCGTTGCAGGCCAGCACCAGCACATCGGCCTTCACCGAACCGCGCTCGGTATTGACCCGGAAACCGCTGCCCTCCTGCTGATAACTCAACGCTTTGCTTTGTTCATGAATGCGCCCGCCGGCGCGCTCGATGGCGGCGGCCAGACCCAGAGCGAGTTTCAACGGATTGAGGTGCGCGCCTTCGGCATCGTAAAGGCCGGCCTGATAGCGCTCGCTGGCGACCCATTGCGGCAGGTCTTCACGGGGAATGAACTGCAGACCGTCATGGCCCCACTTGTGACTGGCCTCGTGTTGCCATTCAGTCAGCAGGCTGACCCGACGCGGCATCACCGACGTCCACAAATGGCCGGGGCGATAGTCGCAATCGAAACCATGCCGCCCGGGTAATTCACGCAGTTCCTGCGCGGCCCAACGCATGCCGTCCCACAGACGCCGGGCGCGCTCATGGCCGAGCGCTGCTTCCAGCGGCGGCATGTCGCACGACCAGCCCAGAATCGCCTGCCCGCCATTGCGCCCCGAGGCAGCCCACGCCACGCGACTGGCTTCGATCACAGTGACGCGCTTGCCGGCCAGCGCCAGACGCAATGCCGTGTGCAGCCCACTGAAACCGGCACCGATGATCACCACTTCAGTGTCGTGCGCACCTTCCAGTGCCGGCCGTGTGCTAAGGATATCGGCGCAACTGTGAGCGTAATAACTGGCGACATGCTGCTGGGATTGCTGAAACATTCACGGCCTCATGAAATTTATTTCTTATAATTTCATGAAAATCTACAGAACAAATTTCATATCGGCAACCGGCAACTGTTTCACTCACACAGATCAGTGCTCCAGCGCATAACGCCGGCAATGCTCCAGATAACCTTTTTCATGTTTGCCAACCAACTGCACAACACTGGTCCACAGCCACGACGGCGCATCCAGCGCCTTCGTGCGGCACGCCTGCAGTTCACGCATCCATGAGGCCCGGGTGCTCATGTCCATTTGCCGGGCATGGGCCAGCCCCACGACGCGGGCCAGATACCCGGCGGCGAGCATCGCGTCGGTCTGGCTCAACTGATCCAGCTCCAGTTTCATGTCTTGAGGCAACAGTTCGCGGATGAAGAATCCATGGTCGAGCACCCGGGTGGCGATCATCCGGTTACCCAGGCCCGGCGAGAGAAAACGCGCGCCTTCAACCACACGTTTGCCGTTGTCGCGAGGCATCGCGGCTCGCGCCACTCGTGGTGCGGCGGCGGCAATCGCTTCCTTGATATCCAGCAGGCAATACTCTTGATCGTCGCCCTCGCCCACACCGAGTAGCACCGCATAACGCTTGAGCCCCAGCGAACTGCAGCCTTTGACCCAATAGGCCGAATCGAGCATTTTCACCCGGTCGTCCTTGTTGCGACCCTTCAACGAGGTCACCAGCGTGTGCAGGTCTGGCGTGGCGCAAAGGGTCTTCAGCGCACTGCGTTCTTCGCGTGACAGCGACCAGAAATGCTTGCCCAGCGGAATGGTCGGCTGGGTGCTTTCAATGCGCTCCTGGGCCAGATGTTTCCAGGTGCGCTGCACCGCGCTGCGCATCCCGGCCTTCACTTGCGCGGGTCTTGGCGGCTCTTTGTCGACGTCGTCTTCAAACGCCTGCTCATAGCCGCGCATCATCTCTTCGAGCATTCGTGCCGTGGCCACGCCGGGCAGATCCGAGCCACGGGCGGCGGTGGCCAGTGACAGCGCCAGCCGCACCAGATCATGCGCAGGATTGCCGATAACGGTTTGATCAAGGTCGCGAATGTGGATGTCGATGTGCCCCTTCAGATCGCCCGTCGGCCCGAGGTTGCCGGCGTGACAATCGCCGCAGATCCACACCGCCGGGCCCTGCGGCAAATTGCGGCCCGGTTGGCTGTGCAGCCACTCATAAAACTGCACCGTACTGCCACGAACATAGGCATGCGCGGAGCGAGCCATTTTCAGATTGCGCAGTTGTGACAGTGGTTCAAGCCGTGCGGAGGGCCGTGGGGTTTTCATGGACGCTTCTTGCAGAGAATGTGTCCTGTTGACCGTTCGTCACGGCCAAATGTTTCAACGTATTACAGTGGCAGCTCAACCCGAGCCAGCAAACCACCGCCGCTGCGATTGCTCAACGCCAGTTCCCCGCCCTGCTCGCGCACAATGGCCCGCGCCGCCGACAGCCCGAGCCCGACGCCACCGGTTTCCCGGTTGCGCGAGGTTTCCAGGCGAAAAAACGGGTCGAACACCCGCTGCAACGACGCTTCGGGAATCCCCGGCCCGTTGTCACTGACGTCGATGCAGACGCTGTAACCGTCGCTCCTCAGGGCAATGGCCGGCTGCTGCGCATACTTTTCGGCGTTTTCCAGCAGGTTGACGATCACCCGTTTGATCCCCAGCGGCCGGCCCTCGTAGACCAGATGCGCCGGGCCGTGGAAATCGATGGCAATGTGCTGGTCGCGGTAGTCGTCGATGATCGTCTGCAGCAATTCCGAGAGGTCGAACGCAGTGCTTTGCTCCGGCTGAGTGTCTTCCCGAAAGAACGCCAGTGCCGCGTTGATCATCGACTGCATTTCTTCGATGTCGCGGATCAGTTTGCCCTGATGATCAAAGTCCTCCATGAACTCGCTGCGCAGGCGCATGCGGGTCAGCGGTGCGCGCAAGTCGTGGGAAATCGACGCGAGCATGTGCGTGCGTTCGCTGA
>Ga0247818_10000050_pt1 | contig 63750 bp, 59 predicted proteins | sample 13C_Glucose_Day1_FD_192424 | JGI IMG/M metagenome (GOLD analysis project Ga0247818, IMG submission 192424) | Soil microbial communities from agricultural site in Penn Yan, New York, United States - 13C_Glucose_Day1 | ecosystem: Environmental > Terrestrial > Soil > Agricultural land | place...
CTTGTACCCATACAGCCCATGAGCGTAGCCAGGCAAAGGGCCAGAACAAGAGGTGACCCGCTATCCGTAGGGCGCATGCTGGATACGTTCATGACTGTTACCCCAAGCGTTGGCGAATCACTATCTTCGCCTGGGGGATTGCGCTCTTTATTGATAAACCTCAACCAATCGTCTTTGGGGGGAGGAGCTCAAAGCCCTTTCTGCGCGGCACACCTCAAGGATTTCGTCCGCCAGTTCGGAATCATCCGGGCGGGCTAACGCGCCGCCAACAACGACTGTGCACTGTGCGATGCCGATGACGGCTTCGGCACCACCCGCAACTCGATCGGCGTACCGAGCAAGGCCTGACAACGCCATCGCAACCAGCGCTGGCCGGCATCATTGTGCGCCGCCCCGGGCCAGACCATGGACAGGCTTTGCGTCGGCAGCGGCAATGGAACGGCTTCGGCCCTGATGCCTTGGGCCAACGCCATCGCTCTGGCGACATAGTCGGGGACGATAGCCAGCATTTCGCTCTGCGCCAGCAGTCTCGGCAACGCGCTGAACTGCGGTACCGCCAACACCACTTTGCGTCGCCGTCCCAACAGACTCAACGCCTGATCGGTCTCGTCAGTGGCATTGCCCATCGATGACACCACGATATGCGGGCGTTTGCAGAACTCCTCCAGCGTCACTGGCTCCGCGCGGTTGTCGGCGCGCAGAAGCATCGGCCGGATCGTACGCAGGCACTTGCGCCGAGCACTCGCCGGCAGGTCGAGCGTGTGACTGATGCCAAGGGAGATTTCGCCATTGAACAGCCGCTTTGACATTTGCTGCTGGTCGACGCGTAGCACGATCAAGGTGATGTTCGGCGCCTCTACCCGCAGGTGCCGAAGCAGGCGCGGCAACAACGCGTATTCGACATCATCGGACAGGCCCACCTGGAATGTCGTCTCGCTGGTGCCCGATTCAAACGATTGGCAACGGCTCACCGCCGCGGCAATGCCGTCCAGCGCCGGCGTCAGGTTGGCGAATATTTCCTCAGCCCGCGCCGTCGGCTCCATGACTCTGCCGGCACGAATGAACAACGGATCATTGAACAGCTGGCGCAAGCGCCCCAGGGCGGCGCTGATCGCCGGCTGGCCGAGGAACAGCTTCTCGCCGACGCGGCTGACATTGCGCTCGTGCATCATCGTTTCGAACACCACCAAGAGATGAATGTCGACGCGACGCAGATCATTTCTGTTCATGGACTTCACCACCCCGCACGCAGCCATTGAGTTCTACAGACAGCAGCGACTAGGTTAAGGCCCCGGTTGCCAAGCGTCTGTGGTACATCGGGACAAACCGATCATGCGTTAGGTGAAGGCTTTGATACCTGAGTATGAAACTGAATGAACCGCTGGCGGCACCGGTGTCGAAGCCTCGTTCCTGCGTTGTATCGACCTGCACGATGGCGGTTTTTCCGGGTTTTTTGTCCTAGCCGATGACGCCATCGGGCAACTAGGATACTGAACCGATTATTGGCTCCCGAACCGAACAACAATCACCCGCCCGCATGATCGCGCCACGACCATCGCCTGCCATCTCCCGCCCGCTACGCTGGCGGTCGACAGAGGGCGCGCCAGTGCCTTTGGTCAGGCATCAACTGGCCCACTGCGGGATCAGCGCTAAACTCGAGCTGGCGTTTTTTTCTGTCGAGTCGGTGTCGCGCAGGCCCGGTCAGTCAAAACCTTGGGAACACAAGCAATGAACAATCATCCCGTCCACAACAGCAATCCTGGCGAGCCCGTGGTCTTCATTGTCGACGACGATGCCGGGCTGCGCGAATCCCTTGGCAGCCTGTTGCGTTCGATCGGCCTGCGGGTCGAGCTGTTCGCCTCGGTCACTGAATTCATGAATCACCCGCGCCCGGAAACCGTCAGCTGCCTGGTGCTCGACGTGCGTCTGCAAGGCAGCAGCGGCCTGGATTTCCAGAGTGAACTGGCGGCCACCGGCATCAACGTACCGATTGTGTTCATCACCGGACATGGCGATATCGCCATGACGGTACGCGCGATGAAGGCCGGTGCCGTGGACTTTCTGACCAAACCGTTTCGCGAGCAGGATCTGATCGACGCCGTGTGCGCCGCGCATACCCGGGACAAGCAGCGCCGCGAGTCCGGGCGGCATGCCGAGGAGTTACGTGCGCGCCACGCAACGTTGACGGCCCGGGAGCAGACGGTCATGGCGCTGGCGGCTTCCGGCTTGATGAACAAGCAGATCGCCGGGGAGATCGGCCTCAGTGAAATTACCGTAAAGATCCACCGCGGCCAGGCCATGCGCAAGATGGGCGCGCGCTCCTTTGCCGATCTGGTGCGCATGGCGGAGGCCATCGCCGCGCAATCGGCCCATCGCTGATCGCGCCTGCCCGAGCGGTGTGGCCATGTCGCACCGCCTGCGGCTAATACCTGGGTATAGCCGCGTCATACCTAGTCATACCCGCGTTGACCCAATGTAGCGGTGACCGGTTTCAAGCCGTTGCCCTACCATCATTCCCATAACAAAAGCGGCCCAGATGCGGGTCACGCCTCTTTGCGCATGTGCGCGATACAGCCGCCCCCCCAAGAGCAACACGACACGTTTATTTCTGCGTCATTCTGCCCATCACCCAGTTTGTCCGGCATCAGCCACAGGTTGAGCGTTGCCGTCCGATAGCAAAAAACCGGAATAACAAATGTCTATCTTCAAACGTCGCGCACAGTTTTTTTGTTCAGACGCCGTTGCCTGGCTGGCCGCCATTGCCGTGGGCAGCATGATTTTCATCACCAATTCGTACCTCGACCTCGATATCGCACCGACGCTGTTCTACATCACGCTGGTCTTCATGTCCGCGAACATCTTCCCGGTGCCGGTGTTTATCGCTGTGGCCGTGGGATGCGTAATCATTCTGACCACCAGTTTCATCGCCGACGCAGGCTACCGCGACCACCGATTGATCGCCGCTTTTGTCCGTTGCCTGATCGCCCTGACCACCATCAGCCTGCTTGCGCTGCGCAGCAAACGGGCCACTGAAACGCTGCGCCGCAAAGAGGCGTTTTTCGTGGGCACGCAGAAGCTCAGTCACACCGGCAGCATCGGTTTCACCCTCGGCGCCGACGATAACGTCAGCGTGTCGTGGTCGGAGGAATCGTCACGCATCTTCGAATACCCGCCCCTCCTGACGCCCACGCTTGCGTTGGTCAAGGCCCGGACTCACCCCGATGACCTGCCGCTCATCGACGGTGTCCTGCAGCAGGCGGCACGCCATCAGGATCTGATCGAGGTCGAGCATCGGCTGGTCATGCCCGACGGTCGAATCAAGCATGTACAAATGATCGCCAGTCCGTTGTTGAAGCACGGTGGCCGTAGCGAATACGTCGGCGCATTGATGGATGTCACGGCCGCCAGGCAAGCCGAAGAGGCGCTGTTCCATTCCCAGGCAACCCTGGCCCATGTCACGCGGTTGAGTTCCATGGGCGAGTTGGCCGCCTCGATCGCCCATGAGATCAATCAGCCGCTGGCCGCCGTGATCACCAGCGGCGAGTCGTGCAAACGCTGGATCAACCGGCCCGAGCCGAATCTTGATGAAGCGCGGCGCTCGCTAGATCGGGTCATACAGAACTCTGCGCGAGTGTCCGACGTGATCACCTGCATCCGCGCCCTTTCGCGGCACAGCGAAGTGCAGCGCAACGTCGAACGCTTCGAAGACATCGTCAAGGAATCGTTGACGCTCATGCAGCATGACATCGCCCTGCACGAGGTTCGCCCGCACGCACAACTCGAAGCCCCCGGCGCGTTGATAAAAGGCGATCGCGTGCAGCTGCAGCAAGTGATCATCAACCTGATCATCAATGCGTGCCAGGCCATGACCAATGTGCACGACAGACCGCGTGCGCTGCGCATTGGCACCTCGCTGCAGCACAACGAAGCCGTGCTGGAAATCGCCGACTCCGGCACCGGCATCGCCGAGGACATCCTGCCTTCGTTGTTCGACCCCTTCTTCACCACCAAACCCACAGGCCTGGGCATGGGCCTGTCGATCTGTCGTTCGATCATCGAGTTCCACGGTGGGCGAATCTGGGTAGACAGCACCGAAGGGGTCGGCACGCAGTTTCGGTTTGCAATACCGCTGCATGGCCTCAGACACGATCAATGAGCGTTTCCCCCCGCCAGGCAAATACAAGGACTTCGAGCAGTGACCACTTCACACAACACATCACAGGCGGAACCGGGCAAACCGCGCAGCGTCATTTTTGTCGCGTATCCGCAAATGGGCCTGCTTGACCTGACTGGCGCCCAGACGGTTTTCTGGGCCGCGACCAGCAGCCTGGCTGACCTCGGCCTGCCCGGTTACACCCTGCATACCGCCAGCCTGCAAGGGGGGCCGGTACGCACCGCTGAAGGTCTTGAGGTGCAAACGGTTCGTCTGGAGGATCTGCAAGGGCCGATGCATACGCTGATCGTTCCTGGCTCGCCGTACATTCGCCAGGCTTTGATCGACAGTGCGCCGCTGGTGGAATGGTTGCACCGGGCGTCTTCCAGCGCCACTCGCACCACCTCAGTATGCAGTGGTGCGTTTTTCCTCGCCCGGGCCGGTTTGCTCGACGGCCTGCGCGTGGCGACTCACTGGGCCATGGCGGATCACTTCGAGCGCCTGTTCCCACGGGTCGACCTGGATCGCGAAGCGATTTTCGTCGAGCAGGACCCCGTATGGACTTCGGCTGGTGTCAGTGCGGGGATCGACATGTCGCTGGCACTGGTCGAGGCGGACAACGGCCGTGAGGTGGCAATGCAGGTGGCGCGGCGCATGGTGGTCTACTACCGGCGCCCGGACAATCAGGAGCAATGGAGCCCGTTGCTGCAATCGCAGTATTGGACACGATAACCGCGCACCCATACTCGGGTATGAAGCGCCTGACCCCATGTGCTACCCCACCGTCTCCAGGTAGGAGTGTCATCGACAGTGTCTGGACTTAAGCTGTTTATCCCTTACGAAGCCATCTACCGCGCCGCCGCGCCAGCCTGAGACGGTTGTCATGAACGCACCGCAAACGCTCTACAAGGTCAGTCACCCGTTACGCATCAGCCGATACGGTGCGCACACATCCTTGTCCACTGCCGAGCGCATTGACGTCATCGATGCGCTCACGCATATGCTTGGCACTACGCAGAGCATTCAGGCGCAACTCGATTGTCTGGATCAGACACTGTGCAACGTCAGTTTCCTGCCAGTGCGGCAGCTGTTTCGCCGACTGGCCCGCACCACGGCTGACTACGCTCGGTTCCTCACTACCGGCATCGCTGACTTGGGCGGCTACGCAGAACCCGCGAGCCTTTACCGCTTCAACGGTGTCGCACAAAGCCAGTGTTTTGCCGATTGTCTGACCGGCATTCACCGAGGTGCGCGTCGGCTGCAGGCAGCAGAAGCCGGTTTACGTGAATATCAAGAAGGCGCGATCGCCAACAAAGACCTTGCCAGTAAAAGACTCTTTGAAGAATGCGTCCGGCGCAACACGCAACTTCTGTCCCTGATCAACAATAACTTGCCCAATGAATAATCAGGGTAAAGACGCCAGGTTTCCCATGCCTAATGCCGCTGTTATTTCTGTCGTCGATGACGATGAACTTATTCTTGTATCACTGGAAAGTTTATTGCGTTCTTATGGTTACTCCGTGAAGACTTATAACAGCGCCCTGGCGTTCCTGCAGTCCAGCGGCCCCGAGAACACCGATTGCCTGGTGTCGGATATACAGATGCCCGGCATGTGCGGAGTGGAGTTGTACGAGGCGCTGGCGGCAAGGGATGTTCATGTCCCTACCCTGTTCATCACGGGCAAGCCGGGGCTACCACCGCAATTCAGTGTGAAAGTCAGAAAACCGGAAGGTTATTTTTCCAAGCCATTCGACACCCAGGCGCTATTGGCGTGCATCGAACGAGCGTTGCTGCGTCGGCGCTGACGGCGCGAATCCTTTCTTTGCCCAACGACTGCGACATGCTGCGTTTATGTGACCTGGAACAGGATCAAAAGCTCGCAGCGTGCCGCAGTAACTACAGGATGTGCGGCGGGAAATCAGTAATCCCAGAACGCGGCGATCCAGCGGAACGCGTCGCCATCGACGGCCACGCGACCCACCGAGGGGAACGGCAGGTGGGTGGCGACAAACCATTCGCCACTGGCTGCGGCTTCCCGCATCAGGCGCACCCGAACACGCACCGACTCCTCGGGATCATGCTCGAAGCCGTTGTGCCAGTCGGGATGTTCGAAGGCCACCGGAAACAGCGCATCACCGGCGAAGGTTAGACGCTCGCCACCGGAGTTCACGTAAACAACGCTATGCCCGGGCGTATGGCCACCGGTGAGTTTCACAACCACGCCCGGCGCCACTTGGTACTCATCTTCAAATGTGCGCACCTTGCTGCGGTACGTATCGATGAACTGCTTGGCGGTTGCGCGCAATACGTCAGGCACGGGCGATGGCATCACTGTCTGGGTGAAATCCGGCGTCTCCCAGAACGCCACTTCGGGGGCCGAAACGTGAATGCGTACGTCCGGACGCAGGCGTTTTTTCACTTCATCGACGAGCAACCCGCCCACATGATCCATGTGCATGTGAGTGATCACCACGTCCGTCACCGAGCCAAGATCGATGCCAGCCGCTTCCAGCCGTTTGGGCAGTTGGCCGGCGCGGGGAAAGCCGGGGAACTGCCCACCCAGCCCGGCGTCGACGAGAATGATCTGCTCGCCGCTGCGCACCACCAGTACATTCAGGGCCCAGTCGAATGCATCCGGGCCCAGGTACATGTCCTTGAACCAGGCGGCGCGGGCAGCCGGATCGGCGTTGGTTGACATGGTCGAAGTGGGCAGCGGCAGCACGCCGTCGCTGATCACCACCACATCGATGTCGCCCACCCGCAGTGCATAGCGTGAAGGCACCAGCTCCTGCACTCCGCCGAAGGTCGACCCGACTGGCGGACGAGACGCAGCCTGTTGGTCAGAGCCTTGCTGATATGCAATGGAATGATTCAGATACGTGGACATGGACGCGCTCCTGTTTGTTGATACGGAAAACCTCGGGCGAATGCCCTGTTTGGAGAGAGCGCTTACAAACGCTCCTTGGCCAGGAGTGTGCACCGCGACCACACCCGCAAGAACCATACGCGGGTATAGGGGTGAAGCATGTTTAGTGCATTTAACCGGTATCGAGGCGGCGGCGAGCCATACCAATGTATGAGTACCGCCCCCCGCGTTCACCGCAACAGATACGCTTTACGCCATCTAACTTGCTGCGTCGAGAAACTTCGCCTTTTCATGAGACCGTTCATTTGAATCCATACCTGAGCATAAATCGCTAATACCAATGAGTGCACCGCACCACGCCATTGCATAAGTGCCAAAATTTCCCACTCTTTTACAATCCCAGGTGCCGTTGAACTCCCACATTTAATACAATTGGTGAATCAATGAAACTTCCAAACCTGCTGTTCAGTTTCACCTTGATGACCGCGATCGGTTCTCAGTCATCGATCACCTACGCCGCCGAAGTGCGCAGTGGCGACCGAGATGCATCGGTACCGTTGCTCCAAGACACGCTTCACAAGGCCCGGGAACAGAGCATCGCCGCCGACGGTTCCGATCGACTCCAGCAGGATCAGGTCGCCGAAGGCGGTGCCGATCGCATGCGAGAACGTCAACTGGCCGCCGATGGCTCGGATCGACTCCAGCAGAACCAGATTGCTGAAGGGGGGTCGGATCGCTTGCTGGAAAACCGTGTAGCGGACAATGGCAACAGCAATGCCTATCGGGCCGTGCCTGGTTTCTGCATGGCTTGTCGCTGAATGCTCGCCCTCTCCCTGACGCTCGCGGTGTATTTGCGCTGTCAGGACGGGGGCGCATTAACAGCCGCCGCAATGGCTGCGGCTGGCACGCATGGAGCTTATGACTTATAACCGTAGATCCCGACGAACACTCGCGCCAATGACCCATTGCTCGCCAGCCCTGACGACAACAGAGCCTTAACGCCGCCATGAATTCGATTCTTCCCGACACACACTCGCTCAACGATTTGCGCACGCAACCGCGCGCCTTGGTGTTTCTGGCGTATCCGCAAATGGGACTGCTGGACCTGACCGGCGCACAGACCGTGTTCTGGTCCGCTTCCAGAGTCATGGCGCTGCGCGGTCTGCCGGGTTACAGCATGCACACGGCAAGTCTGGAGGGCGGATTGATCGCCACCGCCGAAGGCCTTTCGGTTCAGACCACCTCATTGAGCCTGTTCAACGATGTGAGCATCGATACATTGATCGTGCCCGGCGCGCCGAATATTCGTCAGGCGTTGATCGACAATGCCACGCTGATCGACTGGTTGCGCCAGACATCGGTCAACGCCAAGCGTGTCGCCTCGGTGTGCAGCGGCACGTTTCTGCTGGCCGAGGCCGGCTTGCTCAACGGTCTGCGGGCGACCACGCACTGGGCGATGTGCGACATGCTCAAGAGCGGTTTCCCGACCATCGATGTCGACCTCGATGCGATCTTCATCCAGCAAGGCACGCTGTGGACATCGGCGGGCGTGACGACTGGCATCGACATGGCACTGGCGCTGGTCGAAGTCGATTGCGGTCGCGACGTTGCCTTGGAGGTTGCGCGGGAACTGGTGGTGTTTCTCAAGCGACCCGGCGGTCAGGCGCAATTCAGCCAGTTGCTGCAATCGCAGACCGACGACCGCGGTGGCTTCGACGACTTGCATGTGTGGCTCAGCGAGAACCTCGGCGACAGCCGCCTGACGGTCGAAGCTATGGCCCGCCAGGCGCAAATGAGCACCCGCAACTTCGCCCGCGTCTATAAACACAAGGTCGGCCGGACACCCGCCAAGGCCCTGGAACTGTTTCGCCTTGAAGCGGCCCGACGCCTACTCGAAGACTCGGAGCGCAACATTGATCAAATCGCGCAGCTGTGCGGCTTCGGAGATGAAGAACGCATGCGCTATACCTTCCAGCGGCACCTCTCAATCACGCCGCGCGAATATCGCAGCCGATTCTCGCGCTGACGACTCACCGCCCGCCACCTCTACCCAGGTGAACGTTCAAGCGAATGCCTATACACACGTATAAGTACGCCGCCCGCGTGAGCGGCGTATCTTGCCGACATGGCGGGTGTCCTTGCTGGGCTACTCGAAAGACTCAGGGAAAGAAATGGCCCACACTGCTGTTGTTTCGGTTGTCGATGATGACGAGTCCGTGCGCCTAGCGCTGGACAGTCTGCTGAGGTCCAACGGCTACACAGTGCAATTGTTCGCCACGGCCGAGGCATTTCTGGCGTGTCCTGCCGCGCAAAACTCCCGCTGCCTGATCTCGGATATCCAGATGCCCGGCCTGTCCGGGATTGAGATGTATGACCAACTCTGCGCCCGAGGCACGCGCATTCCGATCATTTTCATTACTGGCTACCAGGGATCGCCCCCCCAGGTCAGCGCGCAATCAGCTACACCCGTGGCCTACTTTCCCAAACCCTTCCCCTGCTGCGAACTCCTGGCGTGCATCGACGCCGTCGTCAACCGCCCCGACTGACCCACGGGACAGGCTCCTATGCCTTGGTATACCCGGCTCACACCTAGGCATATCGCCGCTGACCCTATGTAGAAGTGTCGTGCGCCCTCTTCCCCGATAGCATCATCTGCAGCTAATCGAACCGCCACGCGCATGGCGATGGTTGATTGCTGCCAGGGCATCTCACGGGTCCGCACGACGGTCCAGCTCGAACCGACAGCCCCCATAAACGATTTATTTTTTCTTCAGGAGTTATCCGATGAAACAGCACATTCTGGTTATTGGCGCAGGGTTTGGTGGAGTCTGGAGCGCCCTGAGCGCCGCCCGCCTGTTGGACCAGCATGCTCGTAACGACGTGCAGATCAGCGTTCTTGCCCCCCAGGCGGAACTGCGCATCCGTCCGCGTTTCTACGAGCCGGACGTGCACACCATGACGGCGCCGCTGGGCGAGCTGTTCGAGGCGGTCGGGGTGAAATTCGTCAAAGGCGTTGCGGACTCTATCGACACCGAGAACAAGCAAGTCATCTATAGCGACGCCTTCGGTACGCAGTGCACACTGGGCTACGATCGCCTGGTGCTGGCTGCCGGCAGTCGCGTTATCCGTCCAGCGCTGGAGGGCATGATCGAACACGCTTTCGATGTCGATCAGATTGAAGAAGCCAACCGTCTGGAAACCCACATCAAGTCGCTGAAGAACCTGCCGCCGAGTGCTGCGCGCAACACCGTGGTAGTCGCCGGCGGTGGTTTTACCGGGATCGAAACCGCGACTGAAATGCCGGCCCGCTTGCGCGCGACATTGGGCGACGACGCCGAGATCCAGGTAATCGTGGTAGATCGCGCGCCACAGATCGCTGCGTCCCTGGGCGATGGCATTCGCCCTGCCATTGTCGAAGCGTCCAAAGCACTGGGCGTCGAGTGGATCGTCAACGCGTCGGTCGTGTCGGTCGATGCTGGCGGCGTGACCCTCGCCGACGGTCAGCGCATCGAGGCCAGCACGGTGATCTGGACCGTCGGTTTCCGTGCCAGCCCGCTCACTGAACAAGTGGCCGGGACTCGCGATCTGCAAGGCCGACTGCATGTTGACGGCAACCTGAAAGTGTTGGGCCATAAAGATGTCTTCGCAGCCGGCGACACCGCCTACGCCGCGACCGACACCCTCGGCAACTATGCCGCTATGTCCTGCCAGCACGCGATCAGCCTGGGTCGTTATGCCGGCAACAACGTCGCGGCAGACTTGCTGGGTGTCGAACCGATGACCTACAGCCAGCCCAAGTATGTGACGTGCCTGGATCTGGGGGCCTGGGGCGCTGTGTTCACCGAAGGTTGGGATCGTCAGCTGAAACTGGTCGGGCAAGAAGCGAAGGAGCTCAAGACCCAGATCAACACGGTGTGGATCTACCCGCCGGCCGCTGATCGCGCTGCCGCGCTGGCTGCCGCAGACCCATCGATTCCAGTGGCGTGAGCCGTTGGCAATGATCGACATGTATGGCTTTTTCGACAGCGCGCAGCGGGTGTTGAAGCTGTCGCATGTGTTGCTGATCGGCGGGTTGGTCATGCTCGTCGTCGGGATCATCCTCGCCTACTGGCTCGATACGTATCTGTGCCTTGCGCAACTGGTGGGCGCGCATGCACTGACGATCCTCGGGCCGACTGCGATCAAACTCGGTTACGTCATGCGTTTGTTGAGCTGCAATCGTCTGCGCCTGGTACCCGGCTCCGCTGCCAGTGCCTGACCTGAAGTTCCGTCCCTGACCGGTACAGTGCTCTCCTTGCTGTGCCGGCACTTCCCAGACGCCCGCCATTGATGTTTTGGGCGGGCGTTTTTTTTGCCTGTCAGAGCTGCTCTTCAGCGGGCAGCACGAACTGGACCACAGCGCCGCACGGCTGGTTGGCGCAGGCCCAGAGCTGGCCGCCATGCACCTCGATGGTCGAACGGCAAATCGCCAGGCCCATGCCCAGACCACTGGGTTTGGTGGTGTAGAACGGCGTAAACAGGTGCTCGCTCGACTGTGAACCGAACCCCGGCCCGGAGTCGCTGACACTCACCCACACCTGCCCCGCCTCGTCGCACCGCGTGCGGATGAGCAACTCGCGAGGGCCAGCGCCCGTACCGCTCATGGCTTCCAGTGCGTTCATCATCAGGTTGAGCACGACTTGCTGCAGTTCAACCCGGTCGCCATTGACCGCGGGCAGATCGGCCAACATGTCGAGGTGGATCGCGACGGCGCCCTTTTCGGCTTGCCCGCGGGTGATTTCAATGACTTCACCAATCACTTCATTCAGGTTCACCGGCTCCCTGGGTTGAGGCGCCTTGCGAATGAGCCCGCGGATTCGCGCCAGCACTTCACTGCCTCGATTGGCATCCTTGACGATGCGCTCCAGACACAGGCGCACCTCCTCGACATTCGCCGGTTGCGCCGCCAACCAGCGCACGGCCGCCTGTGCACTGGCCAACGTCGAGGCGAGGGGCTGGCTGACTTCATGCGCAATCGACGCGGCGAGCTGGCCCATCGTGGCAACGCGACAGGCATGCGCCAGTTCCGCCTGAATCTCGCGATAGCGCTGCTCGCTGTCGCGGTGTTGTGCTTCGGCCTGCTTGCGCTCGGTCAAGTCGAGGACGAACGCCACACCTTTTGGCTGAGTGCTTTCCAGCAGGGCCAGACCGACAAGCGCCGGCAAGCGGCTGCCATCTTTTCGCAAATATTGCTTCTCGAACGGCGGCGCCCGTCCCGTGGCGATCGCTTGCGCGAGCGCGTTCTCACTGACATGCAGAAATTCCGGCGGGGTCATGTCGCGCCAACGCACCCGGCCGCACAGCAAATCCTCGCGCTCGTAGCCGACCATGCGCAGAAACGCGTCGTTGGCATCCATCACTTCACCCTGGGCCGTCCAGAACAAAATGCCGATGATATCGGCGTCGACCAGCCGGCGGATCTTCGCCTCACGCATCTCGATATCGCGGTACAGACGCGCGTTGACCAACGAGATCGCGGCCTGGGAAGCGACCAGTTTGAGCGCGGCGATTCGCGTCGGGCTGAACGCGCGCGGGGTCAAGTTGTTTTCCAGGTACAGCGCACCAATCAACTGCGCCTGATGCAACAGCGGCAGGCACAGCACCGACCGCGCGCGATGCTCGCGAACGTAAGGGTCGGCGGCGAACGGCGGCTCGCTCACGGCGTCATCGAGGAACAGGCTTTCCTGGGTCCGCAGCACATGAAACAGGATTGACCGAGGAACCAACGCGGCACTGACCGGCCCATCGCGCAGGGACAATTGCGTGGTGTCATCGCGGGTCGTTGCCTCGGCCGCGATGCGTTGCTCGCCCGCCTCCAGCAGAATCAATACACCGCGCTCAGCGCCGGCCTGTTCGATCGCGGTGCGCATGACCATTTCGATCAGCTTCTCCAGCACGATTTCACTGGACGCCGCTTGCGCCACCTTCAGCACCGTGGCCAGATCAAGATGTTCGACGGGCGTGGCAATCGTGCTGGTCGGGCCGGGCAGCGGAGTTTCCCCCCGCAGAAATGCATGGCTGGCCTCCAGCTGCCGGACCTTGCCGTCGGCGCCCCAGCGCTCATAGGCATAACGAGCGTCCTGCAGGTACATCCGGGCGATCTTCGCCAGGCCACGTTCTGAGTAAAAGCGCGACGCGAGCTCGTTGGCTAACGCTTCGATGTGCAAAAAGCCGCTGGCCTGCGCCAGGTGGATGGCCTGTTCGTAAAGCTGCTCGGCCTCCAGCGCTCGCCCTTCGACGCGGGCCATTTCGCCCTTCAAGAGCGTGGCGTGGCTGGCGTAGTTTTGCCCACAAAGATCGGCCCACTCCTGTAGTTGCTGATGGTGAGCCGCGATCAGCTCAAGTTCGGCCCGCTGCTCGCCGACAGGCGCGGTGTTGCACAGCGCAGCCATCGTCAAGGCGCTGTAGAACACGTATTCAGCCTCTTCGATAAACGAGTGCGACGTGCGCAACAGTTGCTGCGCGGCTTGCCCAGCCCGTGTCGCCGCTTCGTAGTCGCCGGCAAAGTAACGCGCCTGCAACGTGCGAATCGAGCGCCAGCAAGCCGCGACCAACGACGTCGCGGTATGGCGATGCAGTTTGCAGGTGGCCGTCGATCGCTCAGGTTCGAGACTGCCGAAGAGTCGCGTCTGGCCACGCAGCATCTGGATATACGCCAATTGCGTTTCGATAAAGTCGATGCCCACGGCAAAGCCGATTTTCCGGGCGTAGGCCAAGCCCCGTTCGGCCTCTATTTGCACGCCAGCCAATGGCTCGCCAGTGGACAGCATATTCGACACCAGGCTGTTTCCGGCGAAGGCGCCTACCGGTAGATCGCCGTTGCGGTTGGCAACCTCGAACACCTGACGCAAAGGCTCGACACAGGTACGCAGCGGTTGCACCCAGCGCTGGGCGAACAACAGGAAGGCCAGTTGAGTCCGCGCCTGATAGCGCTCGAGCCCACGCCGCTCCACCAGTCGACAGCCCAGCTCGGCGAATGCCAGGCCGGCCGGGTAGTCGGCAAAACGCCGACCGGCAATCCGGGGCACGTTGGCGTAGGCCACACACGACGCATCACAGTTGCCGAATTCGATGCTCAGGTTGATGGCCCTGCATATCGCCAACCCTGGCAGGTTCCCGTCCATGTGCAACGCCGCCACTATCAGTTTGGTCAGCGCTTCGAGGGTCGCCAGGGCAATGGCGTCCTGCATGGGCGGCAAGTCGATCAAAGACTCGATCCTGCGGTTGCCGAGTTGGCGGCTGATTCGGAGGTATTCGTCACGCACCTCATCGTCCGAGGGATGAGGCGACCATTCGATTCCCAGATGGCGCAGAAACGCCAGGCACACCGCCACTGCATTCTGGCTATGATCCAGAATCAGGTAGAGGTCGACTTGCAGGCATGCTACCTGTGTACGCTCCACCACTGTCGCGGCGCGCTCGGACAGCCGCTTGAGGCGTGCTTCGGCGGCCAGCAGTTGGCGGGTAAGGAATTCGCACAAGGCTCGGCCGAACTCGAGGGCGAAAATCAACTCCCGGTTCCGCTCCCAACAGGTTTGGTCGACCAGCTCCGCGCCCAAGGTGAAATACCTGAGCGCCGAGGCATACGCCGTCGATGCCCTGGCGCGCTGACCGGCCAGCAGATTCAACTGCGCCAGTTTCTCGCGCTCAGACTGCCGATCCATTAGCGGCGCACCGTGATTGAGCTGACCGACAATCTCGAAGATCGCCTCGGCGCGTTTGTCCTCTGGCGTCTGCTCGAGCAGCAATCGGCCGATCCGCAAGTGCTTATGCGCGCGCGCGTTCGGCGCAATCAACAGATAGGCCGCCTCCTGGATACGGTCATGGGCAAATCCATAAGCGTTGTCCCGGCGCGTGATCAATTCGTCGCGAATGGCGGCCCACAGCGCCAAATGAACCTGCGGCGTCGGCATGGCAAGCACGCATGACAGGGTGTCGATGTCCGCAGCGTCGCCCAGACACGCCAGCTCCTGCAACGCCTGCTGTGTGGGCGGCGGCAGTTGCACCAGTTTGCCCACCATCAGGTCGACGACATTGTCGGTATAGCCTTGGGCTTGAATGAGGTCTGCGTCCCAGTCCCAGCGTCTGCTCTCGTGGTCGAACGTGAGCAGGCCTTCATCGACAAGGGTTTGCAGAAAGCGGATAACGAAAAACGGATTGCCGGCGGTCCTGTCCAGAATCAGCTGCGCAAGCGCCGCAACGTGCGCCTGTTCAGCCTGCATCGCTTCGACGAGCAACGCCTCGATGTGCGCGATGGCGAGCGGCGCCAGGGTAATCTCATGCACAATGCCACCCGCCGCTTTGATCGACTGCAGCCTGGCGGTCAAGGGGTGCGATGCGTCGACTTCATTGCTGCGATAAGCGCCGATCAGCAGCAGATGATTCATGTTGGAACAGGTCAAAAGTTCCTCGAGCAAATTGAGCGTCGCAGCATCCAGCCACTGCAAATCGTCCAGAAACAGTGCCAGCGGATGTTCGGCTCGGGCAAACACACCGATAAATTTGCGGAACACCTTCAGGAACCTTCGTTGCGCCAGAGCAGGCTCCAGGTCGACCAGCACCGGGGGTTCACCGATGATCAACTTCAGCTCGGGAATCAGGTCCGAGATCAGCCGCGCATCGGCACCGAGCGCCGCCCGCAATGCGTCGCGCCATTCGGCCATTTCAGCATCGTTCTTGCTCAGCAAAGTACGCACCAGGCTCTGAAAGGCTTGCACCAACGTTGCGTACGGCACGTCGCGCTTGTACTGATCGAACTTGCCGCCGGCAAACAACCCCCTTGCCGGGACCAGCGCGCGATGCAATTCGTTGACGACAGAGGATTTGCCGATCCCCGAATATCCGCAGACCAGCGCCAGTTCGGGCCGTCCATTGCCGGCCATGCGCGTGAACGCATTGACCAGCGTCTGGACCTCAGACTCGCGACCGTAGAGTTTCTCGGGAATCAACAAACGGTCAAATGTACCCCGTTCGTCCAGGGGAAAATCGTCGATGTGCCGCTGCCGTCGCCAGTCCGCCATGCAACGGCGCAGATCCTGTTCGACGCCCATCGCGGATTGGTAACGCTCTTCGGCGGTTTTGGCCAACAACTTCATGACGATGCGAGAAAGCACTTGCGGCACCGTGGCGACCCGCGCGCTCGGTGACATTGGCGTACGCGCGATATGGCAATGCAACCATTCCATCGGATCGGCGGCGGTGAACGGCAGCGATCCGGTGAGCATTTGGTAGAGCGTGACCCCGAAGGCATAGAGGTCGCTGCGCGAATCGACCGAGCGATTCATCCGCCCCGTCTGCTCCGGCGCCATGTACGCCAGGGTCCCGGCCAGGGTTTCAGGCGATTGCGCGGCCTGCCGCTCGCGTGGCAGGCGCGAGGCCAGGCCGAAGCCGGTGAGCCGCGCGTGGCCATCTACGCAATCGAGGAGGATATGTGCAGGTTTTATGTCTTTGTGAATCAGGCCGCGACCGTGCATCTTGCCCAGCGCCACCGCAATGCTGATTGAGGCGTGCAGAAACGTCTCGATATCCATCGGCGCGCTTAGCAATTCAGCGAGCAATACACCGCCGGGGTCTTCGAAGACCAGGTGCATTCGGCCATTGTCGTGCAGCAACTCCAAGGGGCGGATCGCCCACCGGCTATCGAGCTCATCTTTCAATGAATACTCGTGAGCCAGACGATCAAGGCTAGGGCGACCAGGCTGTTCAGCCGCAGTGGATGCCACGAGAACCGCAACAGTGCAATCACCTGCCGCACGTCTGCCCCGGCAGAGCACGCGTTCCGCGTCGTCCCATAGAACCTGCATGCCTTCATTCATAGCTTTCGCAGCCGTTGGTAAACGTATGATCATCAGGCCCCGTTACCCGCCTGCCACTCGCCGCCACTGCCTAACGTAGCCGAGAGAAACGCGGAGAAGAAAATCGACTGAAAATCTTTGCAGTAAAACCGATACGCGGCAATTAACCATAGGTGTTAGCGCAGGCGCGCAACGTAAAGCGTGGGGGCATTCAATCAGCGGGCCGTCATCGTAAGGTGTAGAGGCAATCTGTAGAAAGCGGTTGCAAGCGCTTCACACAATCCTCCCCTGGCAGTGTTTTGGCGATCAGCGATTCACAGCAGGAGCACGCTGGTTATTTGCGCACACTTACCCGCCCATTTGCATTCGACTGCCAATCATTTGCATCGGACTTGATCATCATGTTGCGTGGCCATGACCGGCAGAGAACAGCCAGAAGAGGACGCTCTCAGTGGAGAGCACTTTCGTTTTCGGCCCGATTTCAAAGCTCAATATCTAAGCGTTAGAATCAAATCACGGTCATTCAAACGTGTCTACGAAAACGGCTGCATTTCAGTGACTCATGGCCTGGCTGTTGGTACTCACAGATGGGCACCGCTGCCGCCATGCCTGTGAAGAATCATTCCCGAATACCTGGACATGACATCGTAAGCAGAAGACTGCTTTTGGTTCGCCTGTCGCGGAGGGCTGAAAACGACCCGAAGCGCACGGTCGCGGCAGCACAAAATTGATGGTAGGACGATAGGGCTCCCCAGTGAACCACGCACCATGCGATGGTCCACCAGAAAGCGAGAGGCGTCAGGTACTGATGACTTCTATTGGCGGGAATTTATAGCTGCCTTTCTGGACGTCTTTGCTCGGGCCGTACATGCGAAGGATGATGTACGCGTCGTTTTCCAGGATTGGCAGGAAGTGAGGATTACTGACGTCGCCCTTGGCGGCCAGTTCGATGGTGTACATACCGTCGGCGTCAGGCTTTAGGGGGGCGATCGCCGCGACAATGGCGGTTCAATTCGTTATGGGCCATCAAGCGATTCTTGGAGGCATAGACGGTGAAAGACCAGAACTGGCTGACATCCGGCGCCTTGAGATGGATTCGGTATTTCTTGCCGTTGGAGCCTTTGAGTGGCTTGCCATCAGAACCGGATTCCTATACCAATTCGACAAGAATAGAATCGATCCAAAGCAGTCAATTTCTGTGGGGTGCAATGTGAAACGAGACAACACGCTGATTTTTGGAGTTTTGTCGTGCATTGAATCCAGCCTGATATCCGTTGGGTCGTCATATTCGGAAATTACGCATCAGCTCGAACACGACTATGGCGTATCTGATGATAGTGAGCATCTTGGAGATTTCCAAAGAAGCTTGGAGTATCAGATGGAGATCCTCGAAGATGCTGGGTTCGTGAAGAAATACTCAGAACACTATGATACTCCGGAGAATATTTTTTATCGCTTGACGTGGGCTGGACACGATTATCTCGATGACAGAAGAACGGCTGGTTGCTTAGTCACGCGGCTTGTCACTTAAAGTGGGATATCAAGAAAGGCCAACGAGTACGAAACGTGGTTGACTTACTGAAGTCGTATCCGGGACGCGCGCCATCGACAATAGCGTTATAACGATGCTCGCCTTCCATACTGGCAACCCCTGCAACAAATGATCTAGGTTGCTCCCTGGGTCGTTGCACAGACCTGCCCCATTGTTTGCGTTCAACCTGACCAGTTCTTTGGGCCGACTCAACTAGCACGCTTCCTTTCGATCACCGGTAGAAGACGTCCCATAACAGCCATTCACTATGAGCTCTGCAGATTCGGCGGTACTTCAACGTCCCAACCATGGATATTAGCGAATGGGCAAACTCACACGGAAAGTTGTGCCCTGCTCCAGTGTCGACTCGACCTCTATCTTTCCTCCATGGCCCTCGACAATCTGAGCCGCTATGAATAATCCCAGCCCGAGGCCAGACGATGTTCCTTGTTCTCCCTCGGAGTACTTGGAGAAACGCCTGTTCGGATTAAAGAGAGAGGCGAGTGCGTTGGTAGGGATAAGCTCTCCGTAATTTTGCACGCAAAAGCAGGCGGTGGCGCCATCCCCGCTCAGGGTGACTTTAATTGGACTCTGCGCTTTGCCGTGCCGCACGGCGTTGCCAATGAGATTCGAGAAAGCCTGTGCCAAGCGTGATGGGTCGTACTGGCCGGTTACCGTTCCCGAGTCGGTGAAAATAATTTGTGCTTTTGGGTGCGCGGTGGTGAGCTCATTAACGACTGAATGACAAACAGACGTCAGGTCAGTTTTTTCCGTTCGTACCGGGATTCCAGTACCCAGGTTGCAGCGTGCCAGGTCAAGCAGGTCATTCACCATCTGGTTGGCGCGTTGAGCGCTGGTAGTAATTTGTGCAATTATTCTTTGCCCACGAGCGCCCAACTCTTCCTTTTGTCTCAGCAGATCGGCACCCAGCGTCACAGCAACCAATGGTGTGCGAAGGTTGTGTCCTAGCACTCCTAAGACTGTTTTTGCCCCATGGCCTACGAAACCCGGGGCGATTCAAAACAGCGCGATCGGCACTGGGCATGCAACGAAGCAATGATCCCGTGGATCTGCTGGGTTGATGACTGTGTACGCTGCGTCTGAGAGCGAACTCCGTCGGCAACCACGGCAAACCCTCGCCCCAGTTCCCCGCCCGCACCGCTACGATGGCGGCGTTGAGCTCCAGCAAGCTGGTCTGCTAGGCAACCCGATTGCAGGGCGCCCACGCTTTTCTATGATGTCGCTATAGAACGAAGCCACTTGCACCGTTCAAGGTCAGCCAGCAAGCGACCTTGGTGAGTCTGCTTTTTCTTGCAGCTCATATAAGCATCAAGTTTATATTTCAAAATCTTCCAAGGATCGCAAGTTTTTGGGAGCGAGAGTTTCGAGCCAGACTATAATAAAATGATTAAATGCGAACTGATAGGCGTGAGCACTCTTAGAAATTGGTGGTTAATACAATTTAACCTGTAATGGCTCGGTGCAGTGATGAGGATTTAATATGAACAACTTATTGAAAGAACTGCACTCTTATCATCATGAAGTAGCCATCCAAATTACTCAGATCAAAGAATTACTGGGGAGAATAAGGCATGGATCCGCGGGTGCCGATGACTGCAAGCTGTTGTTTAAGCAGTTGGACGCCTTGCATGGTGATGCAGAGCGACACCACCATGAAAATGAAGAGCTTATTCGGCTGGCCTTGCTAGCAACTGAGGCACCGATCCACCAACGGGTCAAGGATATCGAGCGAGATCATCAAGCATTTGAGCGAATTGCTGGACAGCTCAAAATATTGGAGGAATCGACCCAGGAGGCGAGAGTAATCGCCGACAATATCGATGACTTCATCAAGAAATACTACGACCATATGGATGCAGAGGAGAATATTTTCTTTCCGGTGGCAGATAAGTGGTTGTCAGACACCCAGTGGCAGGAAATAAAGCGTGGGTGGCACTAATCGAAATTTTAAACACGCCTATTCAAAATTAGGCACATATAGCCTGCAGGATTATTTATATATAGTTACAAATGAGATTGGTTGTGAGCCTTATACTCAGACAGTCACCAGACGTGAAATAAGCGTTGCGGCTAATCGTATTATTTCGATTATAAGTCCCTAGCCGCCTACGGCGAATGTGGCCAGGGGTTATTGATCGAACTGCGGGTGATGATGCAAATTTTAGTGGCCATGCTTTTAGGCAGATGAGCCGCCCTTGGTTTAGTTGGCTGATCTGAGGGCGCATATGGCTCAACAGGTAGCGGCGGTCCGCCGGCAACTTGGTGGCGATTTCCGTCAGCCGTGACAGGCAGTGATGGGCCAGAATCTGCTTTTCAACGCGCCCCCCGCAGAAACACACTCAACGTATCTTGCTGCAAGCTGTGGATTCAACCGGCTGCCCGCTACACAACGGGTGGAACAGGGTCACTGGCAAACTCGCGAAGTGACCCTGTTCCCATGGGCGATACCGGTCAAGCGCAGCGCCTATGAGCCTTACGCTGCCTTGAAGCAGTACGCAGCCAGCTTGTTACCATCCAGGTCCCGCGCGTAAGCCGCATACGCATTGGGTGCCCAACCACGTGGACCTGGAGCGCCTTCGTCGGTGCCACCGCTGGCTAGGGCTGCCGCGTGGAAGGCATCGATAGCGGCGCGATCCGCTGCTTCAAAGCTGACAGTGACACCATTGCCGACACTGGCAGGCGCGCCATTGGCGGGCCTGAGCACGAAAAACGACGGGGCGTTTTCACCCCAGATCGAGCCATTGTCGTTCAGATCGGCGATGCGTTTCTGGCCGAGTGTGGCGAGCACGGTGTCGTAGAAACGGCGGGCCTGCTGCAGGTTGTTGGTACCAACGGTGACGTGGGTGAAGATGCTCATCTTGATGCTCTCTTTATACAAAACAGGATGTTTGGGGCCTGGGTGCGCTCGGCACCGGGGCGTTTGAATCAGCGATCGAAATGGATGACGGTGCGAATGCTCTTGCCTTCATGCATCAAGTCGAAGGCCTTGTTGATGTCCTCGAGCCCCATGGTGTGGGTGATGAAGGTGTCCAGCGGGATGTCACCGGCCTGGGCCTTTTCGACGTAAGTGGGCAGTTCGCTGCGGCCTTTTACGCCGCCAAATGCCGAGCCGCGCCAGACCCGGCCGGTCACCAGCTGGAAGGGTCGGGTACTGATTTCCTGGCCCGCGCCGGCAACGCCGATGATCACCGACTCGCCCCAGCCCTTGTGACAGCACTCCAGGGCCGCGCGCATCAGGTGGACGTTGCCAATGCATTCGAAGGAGTAATCCACGCCGCCCTCGGTCATTTCGACGATCACCTCCTGGATCGGCCTGTCGTGATCTCCGGGATTGATGAAATCGGTAGCGCCCAGTTGCCTGGCAATCTCGAACTTGCCCGGGTTGATATCGATGGCAATGATTCGCCCGGCCTTGGCCATGGTGGCGCCGATGATCGCGGCCAGGCCGATGCCGCCCAGGCCGAAGATCGCCACGCTGGCGCCCTCCTGCACCTTTGCCGTGTTGAGCACCGCACCGATGCCGGTGGTCACGCCGCAACCGAGCAGGCAGACCTTCTCCAGCGGCGCATCCTTGGGGATTTTGGCCAGGGAAATTTCCGGCAACACGGTGTATTCGGAAAAGGTCGAGGTACCCATGTAGTGGAACAGCGGCTGGCCGTTGTAGGAGAAGCGACTGCTGCCGTCCGGCATCTGGCCCCTGCCCTGGGTCGCGCGAATTTTCTGGCAGAGGTTGGTCTTGCCGGATGTGCAGAATTTGCAGTCGCCGCATTCCGGGGTGTACAGCGGGATCACGTGATCGCCCACCGCCACCGAGGTCACGCCTTCGCCGATGGCCTCGACGATGCCGCCGCCTTCATGCCCGAGGACGACTGGAAAGAGGCCTTCCGGATCGGCGCCGGACAGGGTAAACGCATCGGTATGGCAGACGCCGGTGGCGATGATTCGCACCAGCACCTCCCCGGCCTGCGGGGGTGCCACATCGATTTCGACGATTTGCAGAGGCTGGTTCGCCGCGAAGGCGACAGCGGCTCGTGATTTGATCATGGTGTTTTTCCTGAGCGCACAGAGGCGTCGCCGCTGTGCAGAAACGGTAAAAATCAGTGGTAGAAGGTGTTACGAAGGTCGGGCATCCGTGCCCTTGAGACTGGTTAGAGCGCCGCCTCGATCTTTTTTGCCGCGGTTTCATCGACCCAGGCGTGCCAGACTTCCGGGTGCTCCTTGAGGAATATCCTTGCCAGCTTTGGCGATTCGATGCGCTCCCTGGTCATCCGCGCCAGGTTCTGGTTCAACAGGTCGATGGGAATGTTGACCTTCTCCAGCACCGCGACCAGTTCGGGGGCCTGCTCATGGAAAGTCCTGGAGAGCCCGACCATGGTGACGACGTCTTTGTTGGCCCCGGTTTCTTCCAGCCTGATCGCATCGATCTGCCCCATCAGCGGCGTCGGTGACCAGTAGTAGAACAGTACCGGTTCACCACGTTTATAACTGGAGAGCACGGCGGCATCCAATGCCGCTCCCGTCCCTGGGCGGAAGTTGGTGAAGGTGTTTTCCAGCCCATAGGCTTTCAACATCTCGGTATTGTCCTGTTCACAGATCCAGCCCGCAGGACAGTTGTAGAAACGGCCTTTAGACGGCTCCTCCGGATCCTTGAACACCGCCGGGTATTTGCTCAAATCGGCGACTGTCTTGAGCTCAGGCGCCTGTGCCGGTCGATTGCGCTTGGTGTCGCCCTCCACGACATAACGCGGCACATACCAGCCCTGGGTCGCCCCGATGATCGGCGCGCCCACCCCGACGACCTTGCCGGCCGCCGCGGCCTTTTTCCAGACCTCGCTGCGCTCCATCCACTCCTCACCAAACACCTGGATGTCGTTACCGGCCAACGCGGTCTCAAGAATGATGGTATTGCCCACCAGCTGATCCGTGGTACAGCCATACCCTTCCTTGAGCACCACCATCATGATATCGGTCAGGAGCATCCCGCTCTCCCAGTTCAGGCCGGCAAACTTCACCGGTTTGCCCGAATCACACCAGCCCGAGGCCTGGCTTGAAGCACTGCCGACGAGCAAGCCAAGGGTGAGTAACGAGGCCAGCAAACTCTTCCTGTTTTTCATGATCAGACGCTCCGAATCATTATTATTGGGGGCAGCGAACTGTTGTGGGCGACACAGGAACAAACGGGCCCATGAGATTTAACATGGACGGGTGCGCGCGCAAACATGTGAAGCGAAGAAGTGAATCAGTAGCTTTTTTTGTTATGGGCGACACTCAAGCCAATGGTTCAACGGTGGTACGTCCGTAGAACAACTGGCGTGCATAGGCACTGAATTCGACATTGGGTTGGTCCACATACGCCAACACCGCGTTGAGCCTCAACCTGTCGCCCGCCACCGGCGTGACCCGGTGCAATGAATAGCGGCCACGGAACAGGGTCAGGGTGCCGGGCACCTGGGGCAGAACCTCTACCTGCTGTGTTTGCGGGTCATCGAGGAATTGCCGCACCGCCTCATGACAATCGTCGTGTTCATTGCGCAGCATGCGCACGTACTCGAAATCCCCGCCCGCGTTCGCCGCCTGCAGGGACAGCGTGACGCTGAAGTCGGAACGGTCAAAATGCCACCCCAGTTCCTGCCCCGCCGTGAAGCCCTGAAGGTTGAGGGCGGCCAGTGGATCGGCATGGCGATAGAGCGTTTCCAGGTTCAACACATCCTGGATGAACGCCAGGACTTCGTCCGCTTCATAGATCGACCGGATCGAATGGTCGAGCGGAATATCGGCGTAGGCTACGGTGTCTTTGGCCGTAGTCATCAAGCGGCGCAGCGGGTGTTGCGGATCGACGCTTTCGTCCTGGGGTTTGAAATAAACCGTGTGGTTCTCGCGAAAACGAAACATGCGCGAGTGCAGTGCAAGGGTCTGCTGCGCCATGGCGACAACCGATGGCTCGCGGACAAAACCCGGGAAGATCGCCACGCCCTCTTCGCCGAGCAGCGACTGGCTTTGCGCGACCAGTGCCCGGTAAGCGGGACTGGTGCGATCGGTGATGGGGTAACGCTCGAGGTCGATGATATCGCCAAGGGTTTGTGCAGCAGTGGTGGGCAGGTTAGTCATTGTTGTGGTCTCCGGTGGCTCTGCTGGATTCAGATTGCATCGCCACTAAAAACAAGTCACGCTCATAATTTTACGCAATTTTGTGAATTATTTTCAGGTCGCTCGCCATGAGACTTACCCTCGATCACCTTGTGATGTTGCAAACCCTGTCGGAAGTCGACTCGGTCACGGCCGTTGCCGAGCGTTTGTGGCTGACCCCCTCGGCGGTCAGTCACCGCCTGCGCGAAGCCGAGCGGCGACTGGGGGTTGGCCTGACCGAAAGATCAGGCGGCAAGCTGCGGCTCAGCCCTGCCGGCGTGCGTCTGGAACGGGCCGCCAAGGACATCATCGCGATACTGAACGAGGCCGAGTCCGAAGCCCGGTCGATGGCCGGTGGCGTCACCGCGTTCGTGCGCATGGGGGTGACCTCCTATGGCCCGTTTCGCTGGATTCCCAAATTCATCAAGCATTACTCGAGCCTGCGGCCAGACATCGAAATCACCCTGGTGACCGTGCCCCGCAACGACGTGTACGCCAGCCTGATGCAAGGCCGGATCGATGTGTCCATCATCGACGACGGCATGGTGCCCAGCGGTGTCGCCAAGCTGCCGCTGTTTCGCGACGACCTGATCGCGATCATGGCCACCGACCACCCCCTGGCGGACAGGAAAAATATCTACGCGCAGGACTTCAAGACCTACAACCTGGTGACCTACTCAACCGATCGCGCCAGCGGCTGGGAATACGACCGCTTCTTCGCCCCTGCCAGCATCTTGCCGCGCCGCATGATCACCGTGGAACTGATCGAAGCCATCGTTGAACTGGTCCGCTCAGGCTACGGCATCAGCATCCTGCAGCGGGACCTGGTGAGCCCCAGCCTCGAACGCGGTGAGCTTGCCTGGGCGGCACTCAACGACGGCCTCGACATTGCCTGGAACGCCATCGTTCGTCCCTCTGAACGGCAGGACAGCGAGGTTAACAGGATGGTGATGGAGCTTGAGACCTGGATCAAGAATGTTGAAAAAGGCTGATCGCTGCTAATGCTTCACGGCAGGCAGCAACCGGCCCAGAGTGTGTAGAAACGCTCAGGCTTCATCGTCTTGGGTCATCGACGTTCGTTGGCTGAGCGATCGCACGGTCAATGCCGCGTGTCGCACCGATCGCGACCAGGAACACATCAACGCTGTTTTTACAGCCTCTGGAATGGGCCAGAACCAGCCTTTTTTATGCCGACAGCGCCTTAATCAAACCGTGAGCACCGATGATTTTCATGACCCGTTTCATGTTGTAGGCGAGCACATTCAAACTCATCTCCGCACTCACCCCAGCCAGCTTTCGCGTCAGGAAGTGCGTCGCACCCATCCATTGCTTGAGCGTCCCGAAGGGATGCTCAACCGTCCGTTTTCGGATCCGCATCATCTCCGGCGCATTGCTCAGTCTGTTCTGCATTTCCTCCAATACGGCTTCATGCTCCCATCGCCGAACTCGCCGTTGCTTGCTTGGTGTGCACTTCGATTTCAGTACGCATCCCTGGCAATTAGAACTCCAGTAACGGTGCAACGTCAGACCTTTTTCAACATTGGTATAGCGCCAGATCAACGCCTCTCCAGCCGGGCAAACGTATTCGTTTTTTGCCGCGTCATAGATGAAGGCATTGTTATTGAAACGCCCGTCTGCTTTGGCTCCAGAGGTCATCGTCTTGGGCACATAGGCGGTGATGCCTGCATCGTGACAAGCCAGGATTCTTCGCTTTTGAAGTAACCTCGGTCAGCCACCACCGACAGCGTTTCCGACGCCGTCGCTTCGCGGGCCTGCTTGGCCATCGAGCTGAGTTGATCGCGGTCGGAACCGACGTTGGTCACCTCATGCGCAACGATCAAATGATGCTGGGTATCGACCGCTGTCTGCACGTTGTAGCCGACGATTCCCGTGCCGCGCGTCATCATGGAGCGGGCGTCTTGATCGGTCAGTGAGACCTGTTTATCCGGCGATTCGTTGAGCTGAGTTTCAATGACCTGTAACTCTTTCATCTGAGCTTTGAGCTTGTCGATTTTCTCTTGCAGACGAGCAGCCTTGGGTTGTGCGATCGGTTTTTTTTGTCGATCGGCTTCGTCGAGCGCAGTCAGATACCGGTTGATACTCGATTCAATTTCTTCCATGCGCCGCTTCAGTTTCTCGCTGGTGAAATTGCGGTCGCGATTGTTGACAGCCTTGAATTTACTGCCCAGATTTTCTCCGAATAATCCCAGCTGCTGGCACAGCACCACGAATTGGCGGCAGACGCCTCGGATGGCCTTGCTGTTGTCTTTTCGGTAGTTGGCAATGGTCTTGAAATCAGGTATCAAGCGGCCGGTCAGCCACATCAATTCGACGTTACGCTGGGCTTCTCACTCCAGGCGCCGGCTCGACTGAATGCGGTTCAGATAGCCGTAGATGTAGATCTTCAGGAGGATCGCGGGATGGTAAGCAGGCCGGCCAGTATCTGCCGGTATGACGCCTTCAAGACCCAGTTTGACCAGGTCGAGTTCGTCGACAAAAACGTCGACTACGTGTACCGGATTGGTATCGCTGACGTAGTCGTCGAGGCACTCGGGAAGGAAGGTGCTTTGGCCTCGATGTTCACCTTGGATAAAGCGCTTCATGGGCAATCCTTGCGATGAAATCCTCAGAAATCATAGCAAGGGTTTGCGAAAGCGTTTTTACACACTCTGGGCCAAAAGCAGTCGTTGAACTGTTGTCCTGGCTTCAAATCATCTGGAGCACTGCAACCGACAAGGAGTAGATGACCGTGCCCCTTAAAACCGTAGGTTTTGCCGGTGTCTGAAAACGCATATTGCCAAGTGTTGACTACGTCTGTGAGTTCCTCGTCTGGCTTGTTATCGCTCGAATCAAAAGTACCGTCACGATCCCGTGCAATACGACCACTGGCCACAATAAAACCCCACTCAATTCCCCCGAGATACCAACATAGGCGAGATAAAGCGTAACGCCTGCGTTATAGATCAACATCCCGAGCATTGCTGGTCCGGGCCAGCAGGCGATGGCCAATGCAATGAGGGCAATGCCAACCACGGGGACGATGACGCCCGTCAGATCGATGCCAAGCAGAAGTTGCCCGACCAGCGACGGGGCAAGTATCAGCGCCACACCAGTGGCGGCCTCGATGATCGCGGAGAAAACAACCAGTCCTTTCATCACATGGGCGCTCCATCCCGGGTTGTATAGGTGCAAGACTGGACGGCCCTGGGGAATTGGTTAATCCGATTGCTACTAAGACTTAGTGCTTATCGTGATTAGCCTTGGTGGAAAGTTCCGGCACAGCAGCAATACTCCATTCGGCCGCGAAAACTATTCGCAGTATAGCGTGGGACAATAAGTCATGAACTTAACCGTCTGCGAAGCGAAAGAATCTCGATTTTCGTTAATTAAGCGTTGCCTCCACGAGCCGCTATTGCACTTTCTGATCGCCGGCTTTGCACTCTTTGTGTTGTACGGAGGTTTACACCCTTCAACCCTTGATCAAGACCCGCAACGCATCAATATCACCCCTGAAGTGGTTCAGCGAATCGCGATTTCCTGGCTGGCGCGATGGCAGCGACCTGCATCGGAGCAACAGTTGCAGGGCCTGATTGAGGAATATGTGAAAGAGGAAATCCTCTATCGCGAAGCACTTAAACTTGGCCTGGATAAAGACGACACAATTATTCGCCGCCGACTGGCGCAAAAAATGGACTTCCTTGCCGAAGATGTGGCCTCACTTCGCGAGCCGGCACCCGGTGAACTTGAGGCCTGGTACAACCAGCATCAGGACCAATACGCCCCGCCGCCACTGTTGACGTTCCATCATTTGTTTTTCGCCTTGGACAAACGGGGTGCGGATGCGCAAGCGCAGGCCCAGTCCGCACTCAGTGGGCTGTCTGACAAGAACAATGGTGAAGGCGATGCGTTTATGTTTAAAAACGCCTACACAGAACAATCCCAGGATCAGGTGGCGCGAGTCTTTGGTTCAACGTTCGCCATTTCATTGTTCAAGCAAACAACAGGTAGCTGGGTGGGTCCCGTGGAGTCGGGTTTTGGCTGGCACCTGGTGTGGATTGATGCGCTGGCCAAATCACCTCCTCCGTCCTTCGAAACCGTGGCCCTGCAGGTCAAGTCCGATTGGTTGTCCGAACAACGCAGCGCATCGAAACGCGCAAGTCTCGATGCGCTCAAAGCACGCTATGAGGTCGTAGTGATGATGCCTGCTGCTTCCGGTGAGATTGCCGCCACACAGACGCAGCGGCCGCAATGAGGCGCGCAGTATGGCTGCTGTTGGTGCTCTGGTTCGTGGGGCTGACAGCCATGGCCCATGAGTCGCGCCCCGCTTACCTGGAACTCAACGAAACAGCCACCGGGCGCTTTGACGTACTGTGGCGCACGCCTGTGCTTTCAGGCATGCGATTGCCGGTTGCGCTCCGGTTTGCCGAAGGTGTGCACACGGTCGTTGAGCCCGTGGAAAGCAAACTGAACGATTCACTGATCGAGCGTCGGGTCATTGAAGCCGGCCCCGCAGGATTGGTCGGGCAACGTATTGAATTCATCGGCCTGCAAGCGAGCATCACCGATGTGCTGGTGCGTGTCTCGCACCTGGACGGCAGCCTGACGACCACCCTCGTCCACCCTGCGCAACCCTGGATAGAGATCACTGCCACGCCGGGAGCGTTTTCGGTGGCCGGCGCGTTTCTGGTCCATGGCATCCACCACATCCTGGGAGGCTTCGACCACCTGCTGTTCGTCTTCGGTCTCTTGCTGCTGGTGGATAATGGCTGGATGCTGGTGAAAACCATCACCGCATTCACCCTCGCCCATTCCGTCACTCTGGCACTCGCTACACTGGGTGCGGTGCAATTGCCCGGCCCTCCTGTGGAAGCGACGATTGCGCTGAGCATCCTGTTACTGGCAGTGGAAGTCGCCCGCAAGAACCGTGACGAAACCAGTTTCACCCTCCAGTGGCCATGGGTGGTAGCGTTCTGTTTTGGCTTGTTGCATGGCTTCGGTTTTGCCGGTGCGCTCGCGCAAATCGGATTGCCGCAGCGCGACCTGCCGCTGGCGCTGTTCACCTTCAATATCGGCGTCGAGATTGGCCAGTTGATGTTCGTCGCCGTCGTGTTGAGCCTGCGCAAACTGCTGCTGCGTTGTCGACTGCCACAGCCTGCAGTCCTGTATGCCCGACCGATTGCTTCTTACGGGTTGGGCACGCTGGCTGCCTTCTGGTTGTTCGAAACAGTCTCGAGTTTCTTGTCCTGAGTTGCACCCTGTCATTGCCGTATTCCGGAGACGTGGAATATGAAAACCCCTACACACTTCACCACGCCAACACTGCTCGGTTGCGCCGTATTAACAGTCAGCACGCTGGCACTGGCAGAGGGCAACCCGGATCGCGAGGTTTACTTTGGCCAGACGCACTCGCACAGTTCCTGGTCGATTGATGCCTACCTGATCGGAAACCACCAGGTCGATCCCGAGCAGACGTACCAATATTCACTTGGGATGCCGATCAAGCATCCCATGGGGTTTGAAGTGCAACTCAAGGGTCGCCCGTTGGATTTCCATGGCGTGACCGACCACTCGGAATACGTGGGCGTGATCGCCCTGGCCAACGATCCGAAGTCAGACTTCAGCAAGCTGCCCATCGCTCAAAAGCTGATTGTCAAAACCCCGGAAGATTTCAACCGGGTGTTCAAATGGATCGCCGGTAGCTTGAGCCACCCGATCAAGGAGCTGATTGATCCGAAGGTTGCCGGCAATATCTGGCAGCAGAACATCGCCATCGCCGACAAGTACTACAAACCCGGCAAGTTCACCACGTTTGTCGCCTATGAATGGACCTCAGCCCCCAACAATCAAAACATGCACCGCAATGTGTTTTTCCGCGACTCGAAGAAGGTGCCGGACCTGCCCTTCACGGCCCTCGATTCGGACAAACCGGAGGATTTGTGGGGCTGGATGGACGACCAACGCAAAAAAGGCAACGACGTGCTGGCGATCTCCCACAATGCCAACCTCAGCAACGGCCTGATGTTTCCGGTGGACGTAGATGACCGTGGCCGCCCCATCGATGCCGCCTGGGCCGAGTCGCGGATGCGCAATGAATCCCTCACCGAAATTCACCAGGTAAAGGGCACCTCGGAAACCCACCCCGAGTTGTCGCCGACAGACGAGTTTGCCAATTATGAAATCATGAATTTCCTGCTCGGCCTCGACAACAGCACGTCGAAAATCAATGGCAGTTACATCAGGCAAGCCTGGCAAAACGGCATGGCTTTGCAGCAAGCTCGTGGATACAACCCTTACAAAATGGGCGTGGTAGGCGCCAGCGACTCGCACAACGGGGTGATTCCTTATTCGCAGAGCTACAACTTCGGCTCCCACGGTTTTACCGACAGCAACCCGGCGGCGCGTCTTTCCGGCAAACAGAACTCGGGGATGATTGCCTTGCAAACCAGCACCTCCGGTTTGGCCGGTGTCTGGGCCGAAGAGAACACCCGTGAATCGATCTTCGATGCCATGAAGCGCAAAGAAGTCTATGGCACCAGCGGCGTGCGCATCCCCCTGCGTATGTTTGGTGGCTGGGGTTTCGACAGCAGTGTGTGGAATGAAAAAGACTGGGTGCATGCTGCCTACGCCAAGGGCGTTCCCATGGGTGGCGACTTGCCGGCAAAACAGGGTAAACAGACGCCGTCCTTCGTGGTGTGGGCCGTCAAGGATGCCGACGATGGCAACCTCGACCGAATCCAGATCATCAAGGGCTGGACCCAAAACGGCCAGACCTTCGAGAAGATCTACGACGTCGCCTGGTCCGGTGATCGCCATCTGGACCAGGCCACCGGCAAAATCCCACCTGTGGGCTCCACGGTCGATGTTTCCAAGGCGACTTACACCAATACCATTGGTGCCACCGAGCTGAAAAAAGTCTGGGTCGATCCGGATTTCGATCCGGCCCTGCACGCGTTCTACTACGCCCGCGTGCTACAGATTCCGACCCCGCGCTGGAGCACCTATGACGCGGCCAAGTTGCAAGTGCCGCCACCGGCCGATGTCTCGGCCACCGTCCAGGAACGTGCGTGGAGTTCGCCGATCTGGTACACGCCGACCGTTGAGGACAGCAAGCTTGTCACTGCTGGCAAAACCATCGACCAGTTGAAAACCGAAGGCGCCAAAGCGCTCACTAACGAGCAGCTGCAAGCCTACGTGGTGGGCAAAACCGTCAAGGTGCGCAATACCGTCACCGGCCAGACGTTCGAGATCGTCTATGGCACCGAAGGTCAACGCCTGGTCACCAGCGTCGATGGCAAGCCGCCTACGCAAGGGGAATACCTGAACATGTTGCACGACGGCCAGTTTGGCGTGCCGGCTAAATATGAAATCAAGGACGGGCATTTAGTGACAACACTCGGCGGCACGCCCTTCGAGGCCACAGTATTCGAGCAAAACGGCAAATACATGGCGGCTCGCAGCAACGAGTTCGGCTATGTGAATTATGAGGTTGAGGAGGTCAAGTAGCGCCGAAGCCAGTACCGATGCTCTGCATACATCGGTACTGGCAGATTGACGCGGACCGATGTTGCCGTAGCTCAGAAAGAAAGCTGTTCGCGAATAGACCCCAATGTACTTATTCAGACATTGATACTTGAATGGTCGCTGTTGCCGAAAGCAGCCATCGATGGAAGACCGCTTCACGCCCTGAGGAAGTCAGTCAACCTAAATCGAGGTTCTTGAGGAGCGGTGAACCACGCTTCCTCAAGGAATTCAAATAGGTGGTTTCATCGTAGGGCGTCCTGACTTTCAACGTATTGCTGTGAAAATCTACTCTACCCCGCCACCACAAAAACGATAATCGGCCCGCAAACCGCCAACAGCACGTTGGAAATCGCATAACACACCGTAAAACCGATCACCGGCGTGTTGCTGCCGGATTGTTCTATGATTTTGTTCATCGACGCCGCTTCGGTCTGTGCCCCGGCCAAGGCGCCAAACAGGATCATCGGGTGCAGGCGCAGCACGTAGCGACCGAAATAAAGGGCCACCAGAGGCGGTAGGATGGTAACCACTGCCCCGGAGAACAACAGCGCCAAACCCTGCTCCTTCATGGCTGCAAATGCGGCAGGCCCTGCCAGGAGGCCAACCACTGCCCCGAATGCGGTCAGGCCGAACTCTGAAAACGCCCATTGCGCGGCGGGCGGCAATGCACCGACTTCCGGGTGCCTGGAGTTGTACCAGCCAATCAATAGCGCGGCGACCAACACGCCACCGCCGATGCCGAGTTCTACCGGGATCATCCCTATATGGGTGGACAGCAACCCCAGTAATGAACCCAGGACCATTCCGAGCGTGTGCACGGCAATATCACTTTTGTAGCTGCTTTCACGAATCCGCCCCAAGCGCTTGGCCAGTGCCTCGACGCTGGCGGTGCGTCCGGTCATCTTGAGCACGTCGCCGCGGCGCAACACGGTATTGGGCAATAACGGCAGCTCGTAGCCCTGGCGGGTGATAGCGTTGATGAAGCAGCCCAGGCGCCGAGTGTTTTCCAGTCTCGACTTGGCTTGGGCAATGGTCTTGCCGGCGAATTCCGGTGAGGTCAGGACAATATCGACCTCGCGTGTTGGAAAGGACAGCGATTGGGCATGGTCGATCTCCGGGCCCACCCACTGCGACAGTGGGCCAACGGCTTCACGTAAAGCGTAGACCCCGACGATGTCGCCGGCCCTGAGGGCCACACCTTCATCACGCTCGATAATCAGACCTTCGCGTACCACCCGCTCGATGGTCAGCGACTCGTGCATTTTTTCAAAGTCGGCAATGCTCAGCCCATTCGCTGCACTGTTGCGCGCCACCTGATGCGCGCGCACCACCATGCGGGTGTAGGGGACGGTAATCGCGTCTTCGTCTTTGGCGATGCCCAGTTCCAGTTCCAGGTCACGGGCCGCCGCCCGCAGATCGACGCCCAGCAGTTTCGGCGCAATGCTGCCGACGAAGACAATCAGGCCGATGGTGCCGAACAGGTAGGTGATCGCGTAGGCAATTGCCATATGGCTATTGAGTTCGGCTTTGGCGGCGGTATCGATCGCCAGTTGATTGATCGCACTGGTGGCCGTGCCCATGATCGCCGTATCCGTCAATGCACCGGCACCGAGCCCGGCGGTGAAACCGGCATCGAAGTGGAATATTGCGTTCATCAGCAAAATTGCGCCCAGCGCGGTTGCGCACAGCACCACACTGAGCACCACCAGCTTCAACGTACCGCGGTTGAGGCTGCCGAAGAACTCCGGCCCGCTCTTGAAGCCGACGGCGTAGATGAACATCACAAAAAATACCGACTTTAAACCCGTCGGCACTTCCAGGCCGATCTGACCAATCAGCAGTCCCATCAAGAGCGCACCCGCTACTGAGCCTAGGTGAAAACTACCGATACGAATCCGACCGATGAACACGCCCAGTGCGATCGCCAGGAATACCGCAATTTCCGGATCGGTACGCAAGGCATGAAGCAGAAACTCAAGCATGACGCGAACTCCCTTCTATAGCGCCAGGAGCGGTTCCTCGGCCAATCGCGAACGGCCAGCCCGGCGAGGGGTACCGACCATTCCCGTGACTGCCAGTTGCAGGTGGATTCGGTATTCATACCGTACGTGGTGAAGGTGCTGGTGGTGTAGGAAAGGAAGAGTTGAGGGCTTGTTTGGCCAATTCTGCCGAACCCTACTAATGCCAAAAAGGTGTAACTCCATCGCTCCTTTAATTCCATTTCTCATCACCTTTGGTCGACAGAAGCGCAGCAAGGGATAAGCGTAGGCAACAGTGATAAATATGCAATTGTTCTCAAGCGAGAAGTATTTGGGAAACATTGTTACGCGGCGGTTATCTGATCTAAACCGTATTACTCGAAATTTTCTCGATTCCTACTAGTTTTAGTTGACCCCGCTATTACCACTGTTGGTATAGCTATTTGTGTAGTGAGGCATGACCCTGCCTTGCAGTATTCGGATAGCGCGGATCACCCGATCCGGGCATCATCACCGCCCCCGCTCATAGCCCTTCCTCCGACAAGAATGTACTGCGTCAAATCCGGCCTCATAAACCGTCTCTATACTCAGCCAGAACCACAGAACGGAGGACTCCCATGCGCTACGCCTTCAAATTGAAAAATGGTGCCATGGTCCTTTTCGATCCAGACACCGCCTTGCTTAGCATCACGACAACCCATGGAGAAGTTCAAAGCACAACGATAGGGAGAGCTGAATCGCGTCTACTGGACCTGCTGCTCATGGAGCCCGGCCAGACTAAAAGCCGTGAGGAGATCATCGACTACACCTGGAATGACCGCGTCGTCGCCTCTGGCAGTTTGAACCAGGCGGTTTTTTCCCTTAGAAACATTCTCAACGACAGTCGTGATCACGAGATCCTGATGACGGTTCCGCGAAGAGGTTATTGCTTCAACCGTCTCTATGTAGTCGAAGTTCCCACAGAACTGCCGACACCCTCAGAGGAAGCCACGCAAACTCCTGCGCTCGGCATTGAAGAGCCAGCGCCAAACCGCCCTGATGATCTTGCAGTGCCTTCAAAAAAGAGCCGAACATCAACTTTCCTGACCAAAGCCCAGGTAGTTGGGTATGTCCTGACCTTGGCTGTCTGCGCGTACACGGGTTTCCACTCTGGTTTCGACACACCAAAAATGGAAGTTTCCAGCGTAAAACATAACGAACTGGTCATCCACGCCATAGGCCAGAGTGTCGCCGAAGCGCAAACACTGAGGGATCTTTCGGCGAACCAGGTTCAACAGCTGTCGCCAAACCTCAAAGGCGAGGTCTGGCTGAACCAGTTTAAATCAAACTACTCTGTTTCGTGTGTTCGTCCGGATCTAAGCACTGCAAACCTGCAACTCAATAGCGAGCAAAAAGACCTTGCACCGATGATTCGGCAATGTTTGGAAGTCACCCTATGAAGTCAATTTCGTCCTCAACTATTCACTGGATCGTGCTTGCAATCATCAATGCCGCCTGTATTTTTTCCCTGACTTATTCGCCCTCTTATTACATGGAAAATATCAGTTATCAAACCATGACCCGACAATGGCTGGAGGATTCCAATCAACTCAACACAGAGGAATACCTGACCATCGGCCATGGCCGCCTGACACAAACCACGCTGGAAAGCCTGAATGGAAAAATCCGTAACGCTACCATTTCGGCCCAGATTATCCGGGAAAGCAATCATCATGTGCAGATAAAAATCAGTAACGTCAAACTCAGCCAGGACAACGAATTATTCGCCATTGAAAAGACACCCGACCTATTTTTCAGGCGTCAATTCGTGTTGCAGGAAGGCGCCGTTCTAAACTACGAGCTGCTCCCCACGTCCAATAAAAACGCCGTTTGTTTTTATGTCCACGATATAGGCCGCTTGCGCTGCATGAATCACTGAGTTACCCGCAATCGATCAAATCAGAACAAAAATAATAATTACTAATTTGAATCAATCCCCTGCCCCCCCGCAACATCCCGCCTTTATAGCGCTCGGAGTCGCTTGTTGGCGTTCAGCGCACCATGCCGGCTCCACACGCCCGTTGAAAACATGCATTTTTGCGAGCCGTCAGATCAATGATAACCAGGATCCTCGCCGTTCTAGCTCTTACTGCAATATCGTTTCACTCAGCGGCACACAATGAGCACTCCATCGGCAGCACCGACATCGAATTCTACGAATTGGAGCTGAGGCCGAACGAAACAATCAAGCTCAGACAATTGAAAATATACTCTGAAAAGGAAGTCCATGATGATGAAGATGCGCTTGGCAACGCCCTGCCTGCCCCACCACACAATATCAACAATCAGAGTCACGATCTGTCGCTGACTCCAGTTTGAGCAAAATATGGGTTTTTGACTTCAACCAGCACCGTGGGAGCAGGACTATCCGCCGGCACTGCCTGAAAACATCATCAACAAGGAACGCACGTCAATGCTGCTAAAAAACCTCGCAACCGTATCCTTTGGTGTATTGCTGTCTCTCAAGGCCTTGGCTGATGACAAGGAACTCTATGGCGCCAACCTGACCGGTAATGAAAGCAACAAGAAGGCCCCAAACAATGAAAATTCTGACTACAGGATTGTCACAGACTATCGTGCTGAGGTTTTTTTTGCGTTTGATGCGGCAGCCATCGGTCCGGCAAACCAGAACACCGCGATTTTTGGTTCGAAACTGCCACCCGATAAACTTCAAGGCCTGGTCGAGTTATCCTCGGGCGACGCGTACGTCTTTACTGCGGCATTGTCGATGCCTGAGAAAAATCCGGGCACTGTCCATTTAGCTGAAGAGCGTTCTATTCCATGAGTATCATGATCCCTGATGAAATCTTTCATGTAACGTCCACTCCCGCGGACATGGCCCAGAGAACAGTTGGCCATTGGCAGTTGAGCCTCGCCCCATTGGAGCACGAAGCAAACATCAGGCAGCACACGCTCTTTCAGGGTGCCAGGCTTCAATGCAGTCGGCTGGAGTTTGATTCAGCCGTCACCCTGATCGGCTCTGTCCCACATGGTTTTGTCACCTTGGCCATTTCACAGGCTGTGGTGGCTCGCCCCACTGTCAATGATCATCAATTGTGGCCTAACGAAATGATCGTGGTGTATAGCGACGAGCCCGTTTACTGCACCTGCGGGCCCAATGAGACGCTTTTCACCCTGACCACGACGTTGGAGCATTACACTCATTGCCTTGGAAACCATTCAGCCATCGACGTGCTGGAAGATCGAAAGGAACAGCGCTTTCAGGTTGCGCATTTCAAGTTAATGCAATCTGCCATCCAGGCCATCAACGCCTACTCTGTTGAGATCAACGAGCCTCATTTGAAACCGCTCAACCACGCTGAAGTTTCAGCGGCGGAAAGTGCGTTGCTGATTTCCCTGCTACGGGCCCTGACACCTGTAGGCCGCCGCACGCTCAACCCGCCGAGAAGAAGAACAATCGCAATACAAGCAATGCAATACATTCATGAAAATACCCGCAAAGCCCTCAACATGAAGGCGCTGGTCAGGCAACTGGAAACCACAACCCGTAGCTTGCACCATGGTTTCATCGAGACATTCGGAGTTTCACCGATCGCTTACATCAAGAACCTGAGGCTTGCTAATGTCCACCGAGACTTGATCCGCAACACTTGGCCAACGGTCACTGAAACGGCCATGTATTGGAACTTTCACCATCTTGGCCGGTTTTCCAAGGCTTATCAGGATGTCTATGGAGAAACGCCCTCGGAAACGGCCAGGCGCAACGCTGCAAAACTGGCAGCGGCCGGCAAAAATAACAATCAATAATTTTCATCCAACGGCCTGAATTGTCAGCATGCTTATTTCTACCCAAGGGGATAAGCATGCGCTATCGCTTGAATTCGCTACCACTCAAACAGAAAGTCATCTTTTGCCTTGCCGCCTATTTATCGGGGGTAGCGTTAGCCTGGTTGATCAACACCTATTAACCGCATTCAAAAATATCAATCAATGATTTCAATCAGTCGTCCTGTTCATTCAAATTCTCGACCAACACCCATCGACAACCTGTAGAAGGACCCTGCCTCACATGCTATTTCGAAACCTTGGCTTCGTTTCCCTGCTTTCGCTGCTGTCTTTTCAAGCGCTCGCTGATGACAAAGGTTTATATCTTGGCGCTGGCGTAAGCAGCATTGAAACCGACAAAGTCCATTTGAACGATGAGGACACCAGTTATAAGGTTTTTGCAGGTTATCGCCTCAACGGTTATCTGGCCTTCGAAGGTGCCTTCGTTGATCTCGGCCAGTTCGAAGACAAGAATCTGGATTTCGACGGTAAATCCGTTCAGGCCAGTGCCCACCTCGGTTTTCCGTTGGGGGACCGGGTACGCGTTTTCGGCATTGTCGGTGCCCATGCCTGGGATGCTGACGGTAATGCCGCCGATGATGATACGGGTGTGGACCTGACCTACGGTGCCGGCGTTGAAGTTGATGTATTTCGCAACATCGGCGTCCGTGCTGAATATGAAGTATTGCAGGTCGGTAACATGGACCTGAATCAAACAACGGCCTCTGCTTACATTCTCTTTTAACCCCCCCTCCTGAATCGAGCGACCCGGCGGGTCGCTCAACCTCGAAACGTAATCCTCACCGCACACCCCCCTTGCCACTGCGCCAGGAAGCTACTGGAACGGGCTACGTACTGTCCCCGGCAACCAGTCCTTAACGATCGACACCCCTTACAACGAGAACAAAGCTCCGGCTTCAACAGGTGTTTAGTTCTCAATCACATTTGCGTATGATAATGATTCTCTATAACACCAAATCAAATGTGAGTCCGCATGTCCGCCCCAGCCCTCCTGTGTTCACCCAGCTCCGTTATGCCGCGCGCGCCTCTGGCACTGCGCCCCTTGGCTCTTGCAGTGCACATGCTTGCCGCCGGTGTCGTCTTCGTTGCGCCTTGCGTGCACGCGGCGCAACAGACTGAACAGACAGAGACAGGAAGCTCTGTGACCTTGGCGCCTATCGCTATCACGGAGACCGCAGTTCGCGAGCGCAGCGCCGTCACCGAAGACACCCACTCCTACACGACTGACGCTGCTCGCACGGCCACGCCGTTGAGCATGTCGCTGCGCGAGACGCCGCAATCGGTCAGCGTCATCACCCAGCAGCGCATCCAGGACCAGGATCTGAAAACCATCCTCGACGTGGTCAACAATGCCACCGGCGTGTCGGTCAACCGCTATGAAACAAGCCGGGCGCAGTTCAACGCCCGGGGCTTTGAGCTCAACTCGCTAATGATCGATGGCGTACCCACCATCTACGAGCAGCCATGGAGTTCGGGGGAGATTTTCAGCAGCCTGGCCATGTATGACCGCGTTGAAGTGGTTCGTGGCGCCAACGGCCTGATGACCGGTGCGGGCGACCCTTCCGCGTCCCTCAACATGGTGCGCAAGCGTGCCAACAGCACTGAGCTGAAGGGTTCGGTGGAACTGAGCGCCGGCACATGGGACACCTATGGCGCCTTGGCCGATGTGTCCACGGCGCTGAACGAGGAAGGCACGATTCGCGCGCGGCTGGTCGGTGAAACCAATGAAGGTGACACCTGGATCGACATGAACTCGAACAAGCGCCAGACCCTCTACGGCACCATGGACATCGACCTGACGCCGGACACCACGCTCTGGTTCGGCTTGAGCCGGCAGGAAAGCAATGCCGACTCGCCAATGTGGGGCGGCCTGCCCGTCTGGTACGCAGACGGCGGCCGCACCAACTGGAGCCGCTCGAAGACCACCTCCGCCGATTGGAGCAAATGGGACACCACTTACGAGACTTACTTCGTCAATCTCGACCACCGCTTTGCCAACGACTGGCAAGTCAACCTCAGCTATAACCGTGGCGAGCGCACCGGCGACTCTTCGCTGCTGTACCTGTCCGGCAACCCAGGCAGGAACGGCAGCTCGGGCATGTTTTCGTTCCCGGCGACCTACAAGACCGAGACCACCCAGGACGACTACGGCATCCGCTTCAATGGCCCGTTCTCGTTCCTGGGTCGTGAGCACGAATTGGCCTTCGGCTACGTGGACAGCAAGCAGAAGTTCGACGCCGATTCACTCGACGCGCAAACAGGCTTTGACGGGGTGGCCGATTTCGATGCCTACAACGGTAAATTCCCCGAGCCGATCTGGGGCCCGAGGACCGACTACGGCTACAGCGAGACCCGCCAGAAAGGACTCTACGCAGCCACCCGCCTGAACGTGACCGACGATTTGAAAGTGATTCTGGGCGCGCGTGAGAGCTGGTACGAGAAAACCAGCGATGACATCTACTCGCAAGTGAGCAAGGTCGATGTCGATCATGAGCTGACACCCTATGCAGGCGTGGTCTACGACCTCACCGACAACCTCTCGGCCTATGCAAGCTACACGGAGATCTTCCTGCCGCAGTCGGTACGCGACAGCAGTGGCCAGCAACTGGAGCCGATCGTTGGCCAGAGCAGTGAAATCGGCCTCAAGGGTGAGTACTTCGATGGCCGCTTGAACGCCTCCGCGGCGATTTTCCAGATCAAGCAGGACAATCTGGGGCAGAGCACCGGCGAGCTGATCGACCCAAACAACCCTGTCGGCGGCTTCGCCTACGAGGCCAGTGAAGGCGCGACCAGCAAGGGTTTCGAGCTGGAAGTGTCAGGCGAGCTCGCCACGGACTGGAATGCCTCCTTGGGTTACACCCAGTTCAAGGCTGAAGACGCCCACGGCGACGACGTCAACACGTTGTACCCGACCAAGTTGCTACGCACCTTCACCACCTACCGTCTGCCAGGCGCTTTCAACAAGCTGACCATTGGCGGCGGCGTCAACTGGCAGGATTCGATCTACACCTACGCCATCAATCCGGCAGGCAATTCCGAGAAGATCCAGCAGGACGCCTACGCCCTGGTCAACCTGATGGCGCGCTACGAAATCACCGACAACCTCTCGGCCCAGGTGAATGCCAACAACGTCACCGACCAGAAGTACTTCGACATCTTCGATGCCTACGGTGCCCTGACGTATGGCGCACCGCGCAGTATTACCGCCTCGGCGAAATATCGCTTCTAAGCCAACGGATCGGGTGGCGCGGCTACCCGAGTTGAACGCCAAAAAAGCACGACACTGGCCTGGCGCGGGTGTCGTGCTTTTTTTTGCCCTAATCAAATGTTATGTTATATCAATTCCTTGACTGTCGATTGTTCATCGACAGAGCAACCCACTCCCTGCCTGCGACTTTCGATGACAAACCTCGTTCAAATCCCACCCATCACCCGCGTAAGCCAACGCCTGATGTCCATCGATGCCCTCAGGGGATTGGTGATCCTGTTCATGCTGCTCGATCACGTGCGCGAGACGTTCTTCCTGCACCGCCAGGTCACCGACCCGATGCTCATCGACAGCACTGAACCCACATTGTTTTTCAGCCGCACGCTCGCCCACTTATGTGCGCCGGTGTTCGTTCTGCTCACGGGCTTGTCCGCGTTTCTGTACGGTGAAAAGCACCAGGGCAAGCGCGATGTATCGGAGTTCCTGTTCAAGCGCGGCCTGTTCCTGGTGGTACTGGAATTCACCCTGGTGAATTTCGCCTGGACCTTCCAGTTCCCACCCACCGTGATTTACCTGCAGGTGATCTGGGCGATTGGCGTCAGCATGATTGCCCTCGCTGCACTGGTCTGGCTACCGCGGCCGATCCTCTGTGCCCTGGGCCTGGTCATCGTCGCCGGGCACAACCTGCTCGATCCCCTGCACTTCCCGGCCGATTCGGCGTTGCACATCCCCTGGGCCATTTTGCATGATCGCGGCTGGATCGAATTCTCTGACAGCTTGCGCCTGCGCACCTCCTACCCGGTGCTGCCATGGATCGGAGTCATCGCCCTGGGTTACTGCATCGGCCCCTGGTTCGCCCGCGCAGCCTCGACCACCCTGCGCCAGCGCTATCTGTTGCTGGCCGGGAGCAGCGCCTTGATCGGATTCATCGCCTTGCGCCTGGTCAACGGTTATGGCGAGGCCGGTTGGGTGGTTTATGAAAACACCACGCACACCCTCATGAGTTTCTTCAACATCACCAAATACCCACCTTCCCTGCTGTTCCTGGGCCTGACGCTAGGCGTGGGGTTGTTGCTGTTGCTGGGCTTCGAGCGCGCCCGACAACAGAAGTGGATCAGCGCCCTGGCAGTCTTTGGCGCGGCACCGATGTTCTTCTACTTGCTCCATCTTTATGTGTTGAAAGTGTTGTACCTGATCAGCGTGGCATTGTTCGGCCGCAACCAGGGCGACTACTTCGGCTTCGACGGCATCGGGGCTGTGTGGCTGACCGCCGCGCTCCTGGCTACGACGCTGTATCTGCCGGTGCGCTGGTTCGCCGCACTGAAGGCGCGTCGGCGCGATATCGGCTGGCTCAAATATTTCTGATCGGGAGACGGGTTCGCCTCGGGCGGCATGATCGACTACCATGCCGCCGCCGGTTTCCACATGGGATTAATAGGGAATCCGTGATGCTGCCAACGCATCAAACGGAACTGCCCCCGCAACTGTAGGTGCTGAGCCTGCTCCTGAACTGCCACTGGGATCGCTTCCCGGGAAGGCTGGAGCAAGCGATGACGCACCAGTCAGGAGACCTGCCGGCCAAGCAACAATCACTAACCGGCGGGGTGTCCGGGGAGGACATCCTTGCGCGCGCGTCACTCAGGTGACGGGCCCTGCCGTACTTTTTCGGCAGCGTTCGATGATGTGTTTCCAGACCCTTGCGCCGAGTACGGTTCAAATGGAGATTGCATCATGCTGTTGCCCCGCTTTGTTGCCCTCGTCGCTGGCCTGGGTGCTGCTTCCCTCGCCTGCGCCGCACCGACCGATTACCCGCTGACGGTGGAGAACTGCGGCAGCACGCTGACGTTCGCGCACGCCCCTGCCCGGGCGGTGACCATCGGCCAGGCCGGCACGGAAATGCTCTTTGCCCTGGGGCTGGGTGACCAGCTGGTCGGCACTTCGCTGTGGTTCAATGATGTGCTGGGCCAGTACCAGGCGCAGAACGACAGGATCGAACGCCTGGCCGACAACGAGCCGAGTTTCGAGTCGGTGATCGGCAAGCGCCCGCAGCTGGTTGCTGTCGAGCTGGAATGGATGGTCGGCCCGCAAGGCGCAGTCGGTACACGCGAGCAGTTTCACGAGCTGAAGATTCCAACTTATCTGATGCCCTCGGACTGCGAGTCAAAGGACAATCTGGTCGGGGCCGACGGCACCCGCCTGGCGCCATTTCGTATTGAAAGCCTCTACAAGAGCATCACCCAGCTGGCCGAGATCTTCGATGTCCAGGCGCGTGGGCAGCAGCTTAACGCACAACTGCAGGCCAGCCTGGCCAGGTCCATTGCCTTGGTTCAGGACAAAGATCTGAAGCACACCAGCGCGCTGGTCTGGTTTTCCAGTGCCAGCCTGGATATCGACCCCTATGTCGCCGGGCAAAAGGGCATTCCCGACTTCATGCTCAACACCCTGGGCGTGCGCAATGTCGTGCAGTCCGACGAAGAGTGGCCAACGGTTGGCTGGGAAACCATCGCCAAGGCCAACCCGACTTTCCTGGTGATCGCGCGCATGGATCGCCGTCGCTACCCGGCTGACGACTATCAAAAGAAACTGCAATTTCTGCGCAGCGATCCTGTGACCCGCAACATGGACGCGGTGAAAAACAATCGCATCATTATCCTCGACGCCATGGCCATGCAGGCCAGCCTGAGAACGTTCGACGGCCTCGAAGCCCTGGCCACGGCCATCAACGGCTACGACCTGCCGCAATGACCAGGACGCTGATTCGCAGTCTGCTTGCGTTGCTGATGTTGCTCCTGGCCGTGATTGCCGGAGTGGCCATCGGCGAAACCCCCATTGAACCGACCGTGGTGTTGCAGGTGCTGGCCAACAAACTGTGGTCGGCAGGTTTTGCCCTCGATCCCATCGACGAGGGCATCGTCTGGAACTACCGCCTGACCCGCGCACTGGTGGCGGCGGCATGCGGCGCGGGCCTGGCGACCTGCGGGGTGATCCTGCAATCGCTGCTGCGCAACCCGCTGGCCGATCCCTACCTGCTGGGCATTTCCGCAGGGGCTTCGACGGGCGCGGTACTGGTGGCGTTGCTGGGATTTGGCGCCGGAGTGATTTCGATGTCGGCCGGGGCATTTGCCGGTGCTGTCGCTGCCTTTGCCGTGGTGGTGTTGCTTGGCCGGGCGAGCGGTTCGCCTGGCAGTACCTCGCAGATCATTCTGGCGGGGATCGCCGGTTCGCAACTGTTCAATGCGCTTACGGCGTTCCTGATCACCAAGTCGGCCAGTTCCGAACAGGCTCGCGGCATCCTGTTCTGGTTGCTGGGCAATCTCAGCGGCGTGCGCTGGCCATCGGTGGGGCTGGCCGTGCCGGTTGCGCTTGCAGGTCTAATGGTTTGCCTGTGGCATCGGCGTGCGTTGGATGCCTTCACCTTTGGCGCCGACTCCGCGGCCTCGCTCGGCATTGCGGTGCGTCCCGTGCAATGGCTGTTGATCAGCTGCGCCGCCCTGGTGACGGCGGTGATGGTGTCGATCGTCGGCTCCATCGGTTTCGTCGGGCTGGTCATACCCCACGCCGCAAGGCTGTTGCTGGGCACTCGGCATACGCATCTGCTGCCGGCCAGTGCGCTGGGCGGCGCGGTGTTCCTGATCGCCGCCGATGTGCTCTCGCGCACGCTGATCAAGGGCCAGGTGATTCCGGTTGGTGTGATCACTGCCTTGGTCGGCGCGCCGGTGTTCGCGTTGATCCTGGTCGGTCGGAGGAATGCCCGATGAATGCAGCCGCGCCTGCCCTCCATGACCCCGTGCTGAGTTGTTCGGGCCTGGGGTTCTCGATCCGCGACGCCAAGTTGCTGCACGACATTCACCTGGACATCCAGGCTGGCGAGACCCTGGGCCTTGCAGGGCCCAACGGCTCGGGAAAATCCACCCTGCTGAAACTGCTGGCCGGCGTGCGCAGCCCGAGCCAGGGAGCCATCCATCTCAACGGCCAGAACCTCAAGACGCTGTCACGGCGAACCATCGCACAAACCCTGGCAGTGGTTGAGCAGCAGGCCGACACTCTGGATGCGATCAGTGTGTTCGATGCCGTGGCCCTGGGCCGAACGCCGTGGCTGTCGGCCTTGAGCCCATGGTCGGATGCAGACGATGACATCGTCCATCAAGCCTTGCGCGACGTGGATGCGACTCATCTAAGCAGGCGCACCTGGCGTAGCCTCTCCGGCGGCGAGCGCCAGCGCGTGCATATCGCTCGCGCCCTGGCCCAGCGCCCGCGAATCCTGTTGCTGGACGAACCGACCAATCACCTGGATATCCAGCACCAGCTGGCGATCTTGCAGGTTGTTCATGCGTTGCCCGTGACCACTGTCATTGCCCTGCACGACCTCAACCAGGCACTCGCCTGTGATCGCTTGGCCGTGCTGGAAAAGGGCCGCCTGGTGGCCCTGGGCAAACCGATGGAGGTGTTGACCCCACAACGCCTGCTGGACACCTTCGGCGTCCATGCGCACTACCTCATCGACCCCTTTGACGGCGCGCAGATCCTGCGCCTGCGTTCATCCTGATCCTGTTTGTGGACACCGCGAAAATGCCTACCCGATCCGCCTTTCTCCTCGCCCTGGCCAGTCCGTTCACGCTGGCTGATTCGGCGCAATCGCAGTCCAACGGCTTTGTCCAGGACAGCGCCTGGAGCGTACTCAATCGCACCGTTTACGACCATCGCGAGTACCGTCATGGCGCCCGCAACAACGCGGCGCGCAATGCCTACAAACCCCGTGACGAGCGTAATGGCTACGCCGAAGAATGGGGATACGGGCTGATGGGTACCCTGCAATCGGGTTTCACCCAGGGCCTGATCGGTGTGGGCATGGATGCCCACGCCTATCTCGGCACACAACTCGACAGCGGCGGCGGCCGCGCCGGCAAAGCGCGCTTGCTTGGGCTGGACAACCAGGGGCATCCCAAGGACGAGTTCAGCCGCGGCGGTGCAGCGATCAAATTCCGCGCGTCATCGACCGTGTTGAGCTATGGCGAACAGCGGGTGAAAACCCCGGTGTTCAGTTCCTCCGATAGCCGCCTGCTGCCGGAAACCGCCACCGGCGTGTTCCTTTCCAGCAACGAGTTCGAGGCACTGAAGCTGGTAGCCGGGCACTTCACCGACAGTACCGATCGCAACGCCAGCAGCCATGACCAGGGCCTGGTGGTCAACTATTCCAACGCCGTGAAAGGCAACACCTTCGACCTTGCGGGCATGGTCTACACCCCGGCAAAGCACCTGAACCTCAGCCTCTATACATCGCGCTACGAGGACACCTGGAACCAACACTACCTGGGCGCCACCTTCCTCCAGCCCCTGGGTGAACAGCGCTCGTTGGCATTCAACCTCAACCTGTACCGCAGCACTGATGAAGGCAAGTCGTTATCCGGCACAATCGACAACACCACCTGGAGCCTGATGTCCACTTACACCCAGGGGCCCCATGGCTTCAGCCTCGGTTATCAGCAGGTGGATGGCAACACGCCGTTCGACTACGTCACCCGTGGCGCTATCTTCATCAGCAATTCCGTGCAGCTGTCGGACTTCAACGCACCCAATGAACAGTCCTGGCAGGCTCGCTACGATCTGGATGTCACCCCCTGGGGAGTGCCGGGCCTGTCCATGAGCGCCGCCTATGTACGCGGCAGCCAGATCGATGGCAGCCACGTCGACCCGCAAGGAGGCTATGCCTGGCTGGGTTATGGTGAAGGCGGCAAACATTGGGAGCGTGACCTGGAGGTGCGCTATGTGGTGCAAGGTGGCGCGGCAAAAGGCACTACACTGTCGCTGCGACACAATGTTCATCGAGGCAACACAGCCCAGGCAGAACTGGACACGGACCAGATTCGCCTGGCGGTCGAATATCCACTGACAGGAAGGTTCTGATCCTGTTTATGGAGCCGCTGGTAAATGTTGTGCTGGTGAATTTTAACCGTGCTCTCCACGCCCGTATAAAAGTCGCTGAAGGAAAACCAGATGCTTTATTTCCAGCAAATGTTGGGCATTGCCGTGTTTTCCATCACCGGCGTGCTGGCCATCAAGAAAGCCGATGTGGATTTGTTTGGTGCCGTGGTGCTCGGCATCATCACCGCCATTGGCGGTGGCACGATCAGGGACCTGCTGCTGGATCTGCCGATCTTCTGGATCGCCGATTTCAATTACATCTGGGTCGCCCTGTTCGCTGCGCTGCTGGCGTTCTTTTGCACGCAACGCCTGCAACGACGTTACCGTATCCTGCTTTATCTCGACGGTCTGGCGGCGGCGCTGTTCGGTTTGTCGGCCACCGAGAAAGTCCTGGCCTTGCAGCTTGCCGCGCCCCTGGCCGTGATGATGGGCGTGCTGACCAGTATCGGCGGCGGTATCGTCCGGGATGTCCTGGCGGGACGGGTTTCACTGCTGATGTCGCGGGAGATTTACGCCACGCCCATTCTGTTGGGCTGCACCCTCTACGTCCTGTTGCGCGACGTATTCCCGACCATCTGGGTGGCCGGCTGGATTGCCTTGATCTTCACCTTCGGCTTGCGGTTCCTGGCCATCTACAAGCAACTGCAGATGCCGGCCATTTTTTCCACCCGGCAGGGATGATTTGGCGACGGGGGTCCGCGCAGCGGTTGAACCCCCTCCCCGGTCTGCTGCGTCAGAAGGCAGGCACGACATCGCCGTGATAGCGCTCGAGGATGAACTGCTTCACTTGCGGCGAATTGAGCAAGGCACCCAGTTTCACTACCGCCGGGTCGTTCGCCTTGTCGCGACGCACGTACAGGTAGTTGGCATAGGGTGACTCCGAGCTTTCGATGAACAACGCATCCTTGTGCGGTTCCAACTTGGCTTCCAGCGCATAGTTGGCGTTGATCAATGCCAGGTCGACCTGGTTGAGCACCCGCGGCAGCATGGCCGCTTCCAGTTCCTTGAATTTCAGATGCTTGGGGTTGCTGACGATGTCCAGGCGCGTGGCCATGATGTTGTCGGGATCCTTGAGGGTGATCAGGCCTTGCCTGGCGATCAGCAGCAGCGCACGACCGGAGTTGGTCGGGTCGTTGGGGATGGCGATGGTGGCGCCGTCCTCGAGCTCACTGATGGACTTGATCTTCTTCGAGTAGGCACCGAAAGGTTCGATGTGCACGGCGACGATGGGCACCTGGTCGCTGTCTGGGCGGTCTTTTTTGTACGCCTCGTAGTAAGGCTTGCTCTGGAAGTAATTGGCATCCAGCAAGCCTTCATCCGTCTGCCGGTCTGGCTGGATGTAGTCCGAGAAGACTTTAACGTCCAGCGTCACCCCTTCCTTGGCCAGCTCGGGCTTGAGGAATTCCAGGATCTCGGCATGGGGCACGGGCACCACGGCGATTTTCAGGGTGTCGGCATAGGCAGACCCCATGGCAGCGACCAGCAGAGCGACGGAGAGAGCGACGCGTTTCAAGAGAGTGTTCCTTCGAAGCGTTTCAGGGAAAAAGACGAGAGGTCCAGGTCGGTCGATCCGCGCATGCACCACTGTGCAAACGACTCGCCCAACGCGGCGGAATGTTTGAAGCCGTGACCGGAACAGGCGGACACCACCAGGGTGTGCTGCAACGACGGGTGCTCGTCGATGATGAAATGGCGATCCGGCGTCACGGTGTAGGCGCAGACCGCCGACTTGACCACCTTCGAAGTCACGCCGGTGATGCGGCCGTGTACCTGCTGCTCATACATGTCCTGCTCTTCGGCCGCCGAGACCGTACGGTCCATGGCGTGCGGCGTTGTAGCCGTGTGGTACTGCGCGGTGGCGATCTTCAGGCTGCCCTCGCCGTGCAACGCGGGAAAGCCGTAGTTGACTTTGTCGTCGCCGCGACCGTGGGTGAGGATGAAGGTCGGTGAGTGACCCACCAGCCCGGCGCTCTCTCGGGTTTCGAACCAGAACAGCTTCTGCCGGTAGACCTTGAGCAGGCTGTCGAACGGCTTGCCCAGCAACTCGCTGCTCCAGTTGCCCGCGCTGATCACCAGCTTGTTGGCAGAGAGCGTGCGCAGGTTGGTGGTAACCATGACACCCTGTTCGTTCGAGCTGATCGCGGTGACGGTTTCGCCTTTGTAGAGGGTCGCGCCCTGTTGTTCGGCCAGCTTGAGCTGCACGTCGATGCACCGCTCAGGGCGGACAAAACCGCCACCGGGTTCGAAATAGCCGATGGCCGTGTCGTGCACATTGGCAAACTGAGGAAAGCGCTGGCGAATCTGTTCGGCGGACAAGACTTCGTGCTCGATGCCGTAGGCCTGCGCCAGGCCGATGGTGCGCCCGGTGAAGTCGGTTGGGTCGTTGGGGTCGAACTCGGGACTGGAGGTCAGCACCAGCAGCCCCGACTGTTCGAACAGCGACTCCCCCGACAACGCCTCAAGCTCGCGCCAGATGCGGTGGGAATTGCGCACGATGGGAACGTACTGCGCGCCCTCACCCACCGAAAGCCGGGTAATGCGCGTATCGCCATGGCTGGAGCCCAGGTTGTGCGGCGGATGATGACGGTCGATACCGACAACATTCACCCCCGCCTTCGCCAACTGGTACACCGTTGCGGCGCCCATGGCGCCCAGGCCCAGAACCACTGCATCACATCGTTCGGACATCCATGTTTACCTTGCAAAAAGAGCCCAGTTCAGAGGTAAAACGATTAAAAATCAAAGACTAAAAGAGCATATGCATATGCTCGAGCGGGTGCTGGCAGCTGCGGTTCGGCACAGGCGAATCGCTTGGCTCTGGTAATGGGTATCGGGTTAGGATAATCGGACACTGGAATGGACCCTCTCGACCCAAGGACGCGATTTTTATGCAATTCCCCTTTTCTCAACCCAGCGAGCGCTTGCACGATCGCCGATTTACCTTAGCGGGCAACACCCACGGGCCCTCCGGTGCCGGCACGGTAGGCGTCGATCACGCGGGACGCACCACGCTGGCCTTTGTATGGGGCTGGTTGTCGGGGGTGACTGGAGATGGAGAGTCCAGCTACGTCGAGCTTGCTGCGTAGCCAACTGCAAAAACCCGTCAAACCCTGATCTGCACGTGACAACACCGGAGGATGAAATGAAAGGAAGCTGCGCTTGTGGGACCGTGGGTTACGAGATCGACAGCATCGATATGCCCATCAGCCATTGTCATTGCAGTACCTGCCGCAAGACCCATGCCGCCGCTTATGTCTCCACGGCGGGCGTGTTGAGAGAGCATTTCCGATGGACCCAAGGCCTGCAGGCGTTGCGGGCTTTCGAGTCATCACCCGGGAAGCTGCGACACTTCTGCTGCCACTGTGGATCGCACCTTGCCGCTGAACGTACCGGCTCGGCCGCAATAATCGTGCGCGTGGCCACCTTGGACGAGGCGCCTGGCAGCAGCCCCGAATACCACATCTGGACGGAGCAGGACGTGGCCTGGCTGGCCGGGGAAGATCTGCCCCGATACCCGCAATGGCAGCCTGGACGATAACGGCAACGTCGCCTGGCCGTATCACCTCTGTATGACAGTCACTCGCGAGGAAGCCCATGATCGATAGCTCTGCCGTTTTGACGGTTTTCCTGGTCTACCTGGCCGGCGTCGTTATCCCCGGGCCAAATTTCGTCGCCGTGGTTCATAAGGCGGTGGCGGCTACACGGTCGCAAGCCCTGGCCCTGGTGGGGGGTATCGTCCTGGTCAACCTGTTCTGGTCCAGCTGTGCCATTGCAGGTCTGGGCATTGTCTTTGCTGCGTTCCCCTGGGCTGCGCTTGTGGTGAAGGTTCTGGGCGCCGCCTACCTGATGTGGTTCGGCTTGCGCCTGCTGATCAACGCGGGCAAGCATGCGCCTGGCCGGCCAGATGAGGCCGTCGCCGGTAGTTGCAGGCAGTCCTTTGTCCAGGGGGTGGTGACCAACATTGGCAACCCCAAGTCCATGGCATTCTATGCCGCGGTTTTTTCAGCCGCAGCCCCCGCCCACGTTTCGCCAGGCACCTTTGCGTCGATGCTGGCGGTTGTCGTGGTGGTGTCGATGGCCTGGTATGGCATGGTCGCCATCGCCCTTTCGCAACCCAGGATTGCTGGCGCATATCGAGGGAAGAAAAAAGCCATCGATCGATTGTGCGGTGGGTTGATTTTGTCCCTGGGGATCCGCCAGCTGGTTTAGCCATCTTGCGATGGCTACCGGATCTGCGCGCCCTCGCGTGCATAAAGCGTCACCGAGGCGCGCAGCTTGTTGCTGCCGAAAGCACACATCTTGTCGAACGCCTCGTGGCTGACCGGAAGATGCTGGCAGTCGAGTGCCTGACGGTGCTGACTGTGATCGATGTCCGGGTCATGGAGGTAGACGAAGTCTTCATCGTAATTCGTGACGATGACCCAGTGCGGGGCTTTGGAGCGCGTCAGGCGGTAGCTGCTGATCAACACCAGCGGTAGACCGCCGGCCTTCAGCGTGCGCGCCAGATCCAGCTGGTTGCTGCTGACCTGCTCCACATCACTGTGGCGAAGTTGCGCGCAGAACTCTTCGTGTACCAGGCGCATGACCTCCTTTTTATGTGCATCGCGCACCCCGTCGAGAAACAGCGGACCTTTGATGCTCACTTGCAGGCGCACGCGAAATCCCCGGCGCCAGGCGGCCAGTGCCAATCCCTGGGGACTGCAGCCGCCGTGCCCCGACGTCATGAACACCGTCGTGGCTTCACGCCAGATCTGCAGTTCGTCCCGGCGTTCGATCACGCGCGCAGGTTGCAAGGCCTTCATGGCCATCAGGAGGCAAGCCGGACCGCAGGTGAATTCAGTGGTTTGCTGGTAGTAAGGCACCTGGAATTCGAGGCTTTGCCGAGGGTGCAGAACGCGCTTCTCCAGACGCAATGCATCGGCATGGTCTTCGTAGTAGTCGTGAACCACCGCGAAACGTCGATAGCCGTTACGCTCATAAAGACCGATAGCCACGGGATTATCCGGCCGCACCTCGAGGCGCAGGTAGGCACAATCGTGATCGCGGGCACACGCCTCCGCCCGGTCCAGTAGCTGTTTGCCCAGACCGAGGCCGCGACTGTGGCTGGCGATGGCGATTGAATACAGACGCGCCAGCGAGGTGCCTCGGTGAAACAGCACCAGGCAGTAGCCCATCAATTGACTGCCGTCCTGCGCCACGATCAGGCTGGCATGGGCGCGGCTGATCATCCACTGGAAACTGCGCGCAGTCAGTCGGTCAGAGGTAAAACATTGGTTCTCAAGTTCCAGCAGAGACTTCAGGTCATCCTGTGTAGCGTTGCGAAATAACAGACTCATGGCCGCACCGTAAAAGTTGCGTAACGAAACGAGACTTTTTAAAAGTATCGTGCTTAATAGATAAGGACTTGTTCTCCAACGGACCTTTTCATATGTCAGCGGTACAGGGCGGCTTGCGTGAAGTATCAGAGCAAAATCGGTTAACGGCAATATCCAACCTGACTTATTTAGAGCAGGCGCCGGGACGATCCAGCCAGGTGATTATTATTGTCGAACGAAAGGAAGACTGGGCCTCTTACTTTCCCTCGGAGGACGTGATGAGTGCCCAGGAGTACCTGGAACAACCGCTTGAGATCGAGGCCGGCAAGCGCGTCCAGGTCATTAACCTGTGTCGCAGCTACAAGTATCTGGGGCACGGTTATTACTGTTCGCTGTTGGCGGAAGCACGCGGCCATAAAGTTATTCCGTCCGTACGCACTATCAGCGAACTGACCAAAAAATCACTGTATGGCCTGGCGCTGGATGATCTCGGTAAAACGTTGGACAAAGCACTGAGCAACCATGTTTACAGTAATACCGAAGGCTTCACGCTCACGCTGTACTTCGGTAAAACCAACCTTGAACCCTTACAGGACCTGGCACGGCAAATTTTCGAAGCCTTCCCTTGCCCGATACTCTTGATAGAGTTCCGTAAGAGTAACAGTTGGCGCATCGACGGAATAAAATCCGGCGTCTTGCACAAGTTGCGCGAAGACCAGGAAGACCCGTTTGCCAACTCGCTGGACAGCTTCAGCCGCAAGGTATGGCGAATGCCACGCTCACCCCGGGTGGCCCGCTACGACCTGGCCATATTGCATGACCCCCACGAAGCGCTGCCGCCTTCCAATGCCAAGGCCCTGGAAAATTTCATCCGGGTCGGCAAAGGCCTGGGCATTGATGTCGATCTGATCGAAAAGAAAGACTACTCACGAATCGCCGAGTACGACGCCCTGTTGATTCGCGAAACCACCAGCGTGGACAACCACACCTATCGCTTCGCCAAGAAGGCGGAAAGCGAGGGCCTGGTAGTGATGGACGACCCCACTTCCATCTTGCGCTGTACCAACAAGGTGTACCTGACTGACCTGCTCAAGAGCCATCAATTGGGCATGCCGGCCACCGAGATTCTCTACAAGGAACGACCGGAAGATTTCGAGCGAGTCGGTGAACGCCTGGGCTTTCCATTAGTCCTGAAGATTCCCGATGGCTGCTTTTCCCGGGGCGTGATCAAGGTCGAAAGCCAACAGGCACTGCTGGAAGCCACCGCCGAGCTGTTCGAACACTCGGTGTTGCTGCTGGCCCAGGAGTTCTTTTACACCGAGTACGACTGGCGCATCGGCGTGCTCAACCGCAAACCGATTTTCGCCTGCCAGTACTTCATGTCCAAAGGGCACTGGCAAATCTACAACCACAAGGCCAAGGGCCAGGACATCAACGGGGAATGCCGCACCCTGGCGGTCCACGAGGCCCCGCGAGCGGTGGTCGAACTGGCGGTGAAGACCGCCAACCTCATTGGTGACGGGTTGTACGGGGTCGACCTGAAGCAGTCAGGGGACAAGGTGGTGGTCATCGAGGTCAACGACAACCCGAACATGGACGCGGGCATCGAAGACGCTTTTTTGCAGGACGACCTGTACTCCCTGGTCCTGGAAGAGTTCATTCGCCGCCTGGAACTGAAACGTCGCGGTCAGGCGTGGTGACACTTGATCCGCTACGCAGCCTGCAAGACACTGGTTTTTTCAGTCGATAACGCCATAGGCCAGACGTGATCAAGAGCTTTCAACTTGCCCATGGGGCACTGGTACCGGTTGAGCACCTCGATGCCGATGTGATGTTGTTCAGCAATCCCGATGCGGCGGAACGGGATCTGTTGCGCAGCGATTTCAAACTCGACGATCACGCGCTGGCGTCGGCACTGGACCCGGACGAAGTGTCCCGCATCGAATTCCATCCGGATAACCTGTTCCTGATCTGGAAGCGGCCGGAGAGTTACTCGGGCGGAGAGAGCCTGGCTTTCGAGGTCTCGTCGTTCGGCTTGCTGTTCTCTCAATCACGCTTGCTGATCATCGCGACGGACGATAGCCAGTTGAGTGGCCTGGGGCAACGGCACCCCTTGCACACACCGCAGGATGTGCTGCTGGACATCCTGTTCAACAACCTCCACCACTACCTGGGTCACCTCAAAGTGATCAAGATGGTGGCGCGCGAGTTGCAGCAGAAATTCAACGCCTCGATGGAAAATCGACATCTGATCCAGATGTTCAATCTCAGCGAAAGCCTGATCTATTACATCAACGCGATTCACAGCAATGGCGCAGTCCTGACCCGGCTGCGCAACCATGCGGAAAAAGAGCACTTCAGCGCCGAGGCGATCGCGCTGATCGACGACCTGATCATCGAGAACACCCAGTGCAACAAACAGGCGGAAATCTACTCCAGGGTATTTGCCGGCCTGATCGATGCACGGGGCAATCTGATGAACAACACCATGAACAACCTGCTACGCAAACTGACGTTGATCAATGTGGTGTTCCTGCCTCTGAACCTGATCGCCAGCATCGGCGGCATGTCCGAGTTCAGCATGATGACGTCCGCCGTTCCCTGGTGGGTGGCCTACCCGCTGTTTCTCACGGGAATGCTGGTTGCAGGGGGCCTGATGGTGGTCGCGCTCAAGCGTTTGACCCGGGGTTCATCCAGCATCAATGGTCCGCATTGAACGCTTGTGTCGATTCACGATTCGCCGTCAAGCAATCTCACCCTGTGGCAATCCGCGGGTCCGAGCTTGCGCCCGCTCGATGAGCGCACCTCGATAGGCATCAGCGGCTGGCCGGATGCGTTGTCCAGCAGCACGGAACGGGTCTCTTGGGGCTTGAACAGGAAACGTTCGCCCCACTGCCGCATGCTGACCACCACTGGAAAGATCTCCCGGCCTTTTTCCGTCAGAACGTACTCCTTGTAGGCGCTGCCATCCGACGCCGGTCGCACGTCGAATACCCCGACCTCGACCAGCGTCTTCAGGCGCGCTGCGAGAATGTTCTTGGCCACGCCCAGGCTTTTCTGAAATTCGCTGAAGCGGCGAATGTCGTCAAACGCGTCGCGGATGATCATCAGGGACCAGCGATCGCCGATGGCCTCCAGCGTTCTGGCTACCGGGCATTCGTTGCCTGGCGGCGAGGCGTCTTCGTGCATTGTTCACCCCATGGAATGTGGTTGCAATTTGAAACCTGATGCAGCAACAATGGAATCAGGTTTTGATTTGCAACCAGTTTAACCCCATGGAGGCGCACATGACAGCAGATGTCGATTCAGCCATTGCGAACTGCAGGATCGACCGCCCTGCAGGGCTTTCACCGCCACTCACATGGCTGTTTTCCATCACCTGCGCGCTGGCAGTCGCCAACGTTTACTTCGCCCAACCGCTACTCGACTCCATGGCCCAGAGCCTGGGAGTGGCCTCGTCAATGATCGGGGTCGTGGTGACGGCGACCCAGGTGGGTTACGCGCTGGGATTGCTGTTCATCGTCCCGCTGGGGGACCTGGTCAACCGCAAGCGACTGATGCTGACGCAGGTGCTGCTGTCTGCGGTGGCGCTGGCGGCGGTGGGTGCCGCGCAACAATGGCTGGCCCTGTTGGCGGCCATGATCGTGATGGGCTTGCTGGCGGTGGTCGTTCAAGTGCTGGTGGCCTACACCGCCGTGCTGGCAACGCCCTCACAACGCGGGCAAGCCGTGGGGACGGTCACCAGTGGCATTGTCCTGGGCATCCTGCTGGCGCGGTTTACTTCCGGGGTTATCGCGGACTTCGCGGGCTGGCGCGCGGTGTATTTTGTGTCTTCGGCACTGATGCTGACCCTCGCGACGGTGCTGTGGAAAGTGGTGCCCGCCGCACCATCGCCTAAACACCGGCACAATTACTTCGCGCTCATCGCTTCGCTGTTCAAGCTGTTCGTCAGTGAACCCACGTTGCGCACCCGGGGCCTGCTGGCGCTGCTGATCTTCGGCGCTTTTTCCGTGCTGTGGACATCCATGGTCCTGCCCTTGAGCGCCCCGCCGCTGTCGCTTTCCCACACGGCCATCGGCCTGTTCGGCCTGGCCGGTGTCGCCGGTGCCCTGGCGGCCAGGCGCGCCGGTCGCTGGGCCGATAAAGGCCTGGGACAACGGGTGACCGGCATTGCCCTGGGGCTGCTGACGCTGTCCTGGTTGCCCATCACCTTCGCCCAATCGTCCCTGCTCGCGCTGGCCTGCGGCGTCATCCTGCTCGACTTCGCCGTCCAGGCCGTGCACGTCACCAACCAGAGCTTCCTGTTCGCCGCACGACCCGATGCCCAGAGCCGCATGGTCGGCGCCTACATGTGTTTCTACTCGGTCGGCAGCGCATTGGGTGCCGTCGCGGCGACCCAGGTGTATGCGCTATGGGGTTGGCCAGCCGTCAGCCTGCTGGGCGCCTTGATCAGCGCCAGTGCCCTGGTGTTGTGGTGGCTCACGTCGCCTTGCTCGACGGTCGATCAAGGATGACACCGCGGCCATGGCGTGGCATCGAACCCCAGGGCTCATGCAGCCAGGCTCTCTCGAACCATGTCAAAAAAGGTCGTGAGGATACGCCGGGAACTCTGCGCGCGCAGGCAGACCAGGGTCTCGGTGAAGCGCCGCTGACAATCGATGATGGGCAGCCCGCGCAATCGCGAGTCAAAGCCCAGTTCGGTCGCCGAGACGACACCGGCGCCCATCCCGATCGCCACGGCTTCGCGCGCGGCTTCACGCCCATCGACTTCGATCGCCTTGCGGATGCGCAACCCCGCGGCTGCCATCTCTTCCTCCAGGCACAGGCGCGTCACTGAGCCTTTTTCGCGCAGGACCAGCGGCGTGTCGTGCAAGTCGCGCAGGCTGATGGATTCGCGTTGCGCCCAGGGATGGTCAAGCGCGACGAATGCGAGCATCGGATCGCTGCGCAGGGGCAGCGACAGCAGCCGGTCGTCCTCGATATTGCGTCCCAGCAGGGCAATGTCGGCCTGATGACCGAACAAGCGCTGCAGCACTTCATCGGTGTTGGCCGTTTCAATCTTCACGTCGATACCGGGGTAACGCCCGCAAAAGCGCGCGACATAGGGCAGCACGTGCACTGGCGCATCCACGGCAAGGTTCAGGCTTCCCGTGGACAGGGTTCGATAGTCCATCAGCATGTCGTGGGCATCGACACTGATATCGAACAGGCGCCGGGTCAGGCCGAACAAGCGCTCGCCCACTTCGGTCAGGCGCACCAGGCGCTTGTCGCGGTAGAACACCATCACCCCGTAGTACTCCTCGAGCTTGCGTACCTGATCGGACACCGCCGGTTGTGACAGGCAGAGCTGCTCGGCCGCACGGGTGAAACTGCCGTTGATGGCGACGGCGTGGAAGGCCTTGAGTTGGGTATGGGAAATGGTCATCGGGGCAGCCTTTGCATAGTTTCAGCTTATTCATGCATACGTTAAATCGATTTTATTTATAGACGATGAACTGCAAGCATGATTTCCACAAGCCCGCCCTCGCATCAACCCAGGAATGCCTGATGGAAATCGAACGTTTCGCCGTGACAAAACGCCGTTCGGACAGCGTCCGCTATGACAACCTTCTCTACATCGGTGGCCAGGTGGCCACGGACCTCAGTGGCGATATCGAGGCCCAGACCCACGAGGTGCTCGCCAGTATCGAACAGCTATTGCTCAGTGCCGGCAGCAGCCGCAAGCAGGTGCTTTCGGTGCGAATCCTGCTCGCCCATCGCGAGGACTATGCAGGGCTGAACAAGGTCTGGGACGCGTTCTTTCCCGAAGGCCACGCCCCCACGCGGGCCTGCACCCTGGCGCAATTAATCGACCCCGGCTGGCGCGTGGAAATGATCGTGGTCGCCGCGTGCGCCTGATTGCCTGCTGAACCCTGCCCCCAACTTGCTGCAACGGAGATGACCCCATGCGCCCCTACTGGCTCGATCAGGCCCTGAAAACCCAACCCGACTCGCCCTGCCCGCCGCTGCGGCAGAACACCCGCGCCGATGTCTGTATCGTCGGTGGTGGCTACACCGGTTTATGGACCGCCATCATGCTCAAGGAACAGAATCCCGAGCTGGACGTGGTCATCGTCGAAGCCGACATCTGCGGTGCCGGTGCCAGTGGGCGCAATGGCGGCTGCGCGCTGTCCTGGTCGGCCAAGTACTTCACCCTGGAGCGTTTGTTCGGCGTCCAGGAGGCCATACGCCTGGTCAAGGAATCGGAGCAAAGCATCTACGCCATCGGCAGCTTTTGCGACAAGTACGCGGTGGATGCCGATTACCGACTCGATGGCACGCTTTACACGGCAACCAACCGCGCCCAGGTCGGCTCGACCGACGCCGTAATCGCCGCGTTGGAGCGCAATGGCATCAACTCGTTCTCCAAATGCGCGCTGGCTGACGCGCAGCGAATGGCGGGTTCGAGCCGACACCTCGAAGGCTGGTTCTCGCCGGCGGCAGCCAGTGTGCAACCGGGCAAGCTGGTGCGCGGCCTGCGCCGGGTGGCGCTGGAACTGGGGGTACGGATCTACGAAGGCTCGCCCATGACCGGCCTGGAAGAGGGGCTGCCCGCCACCGTCAACACGCCGAACGGCAACGTGACCTGCGACCGGGTCGTGTTGGCGATAAACGCCTGGATGGCGCGTGCCTTTCCACAGTTCCAGCGTTCGGTGGCCATCGTCTCCAGTGACATGATCATTACCGAGCCAAGGCCTGACCTGCTCGAGCGGATCGGCCTGACCAGCGGGGTCACCGTTCTCGACTCGCGCATCTTCGTGCACTACTACCACAACACCCCGGACGGTCGGATCATGCTCGGCAAAGGCGGCAATACCTTCGCCTACGGCGGGCGCATCCTGCCAGTGTTCGACCAGCCTTCGCCCTACAAGGGATTGTTGCGCAACACCCTGGCAGAGTTCTTCCCGGACTTTGCCGATGTCGGCATCGCCGCCACCTGGAATGGCCCCTCCGATCGCTCCGTCACCGGGCTGCCTTTCTTCGGTCGCCTGGGTGCAAGCGGCAACGTCTTTTATGGCTTCGGCTATTCCGGCAGCGGCGTCGGTCCCTGCCATATGGGTGGGCAAATCCTCTCATCGCTGGTGCTGGGGGCGGACAACCCCTGGACACGCTCGCCACTGGTGCAAGGCCCGCTCGGCCACTTCCCACCGGAGCCGATCCGCTACCTGGGTTCGCTGATGGTGCGCAACGCCATTCGCCGCAAAGAGCGTGCCGAGGACCACAACCTGCGCCCCCGTCGAATGGATGTGCGCCTGGCGAAATTCGCCGCGGCAGCCGGTAAGTCGGACAAGGGATAAAGCCTCGATCCACGGCGAACCCTGTCCGACCCTTTCAAAGCCAGCCAGTCATCGCGCTGGCTTTGCCTTTTCCCCCAGCCCCCCGCGATCCCGAGCCGAACGCAGACGTAATCTGCGCTGACAAGGGGCGCCTGTTGATTTTTAACTTATAAGCCCAGCTTGTTTGTGACATGTGATAAATCGATTTCAGTTATTTTTCAGCGAGTGTTTTTATTGGCCCATGCATCACTCCCCCACAAAAACAACACCGCCGGAGAAGATCATGACCAAAGCTGAATTTCCGCCCACACAAGCGCTGGCTACCCCAGCCCTGGGTGAACCCTACCTGCTGACCCCTGGCCCGTTGACCACGTCCAAAGCCACCAAGGAAGCCATGCTGCGCGACTGGGGTTCATGGGACGTTGCCTTCAATCAGGTCACGGCTGACGTGCGCCAGAGCCTGCTCAGCATGGCCGGGGTACAGGACGACAGCTTTGCCTGCGTGCCATTGCAAGGCAGCGGCAGCTACTCGGTCGAGGCCGCTTTGGCCACGGCCATCCCTCGGGACGGTAAAGCGCTGGTGTTGATGAACGGTGCCTACGGTCAACGAGCCACCAAGACCCTCGAGTACCTCGGTCGCGCCTTCATCACCCTGGACAAAGGCGATTACCTGCCGCCGCAACCCGAGGAAGTAGACGCCCTGCTCAGGGACAACCCGGACATCACCAACGTCTTTCTCGTCCATTGCGAAACCAGCTCCGGCATTCTCAATCCGCTGCGTGAAATCGCCGATGTGGTGAAGGCTCATGGCAAGAGCCTGATCATCGATGCCATGAGTTCCTTCGGTGCCGTGCCGTTGACGGTCAATGACATCGCCTTCGACGTGGTGGTCTCCTCTGCCAACAAATGCATCGAGGGTATTCCAGGGTTCGGCTTCGTCATCATCCGCCGCACCGTGCTGGAGGCCGCCAAAGGCCGGGCCAACTCACTGAGCCTCGACCTCTACGAGCAATGGCTGTACATGGAGCGCACCGGCCAATGGCGTTTCACGCCACCGACCCACAGCGTGGTGGCGTTCCATAAGGCCCTGGAGCAGCACAATGCCGAAGGCGGCGTGCATGGCCGCCTGGCACGCTACACCCGCAATCGCGATGTGCTGGTCGCCGGCATGCGCGAACTGGGCTTCAGAACGTTGCTTGAAGACCGTTGGCTGTCGCCGATCATTACCACGTTCTTCAGCCCGGACCATCCGAACTTCGAGTTCAAGCGTTTCTACGATGAACTCAAGGCCCGCCAATTCATCATCTATCCCGGCAAACTGACGGTCGCCGACAGTTTCCGTATCGGCTGCATCGGCCAGATCGACGAGTACATCGTCCATCAGTTGCTGCGCGCCATCGCCGACAGCCTTGTGGCGATGAACGTCGACATGCAACAGCCGACAGGCTGACCGCCCCTTTAAAGGTCCTTGTCAATTCGAGCACGGGTGCAATGGGTAGCACCTTTGGACGGGGATCTTTTTTTAAACATGGACTCGCTGACTTTTCGCCCGGCAACGCCGCGAAGGCGTCAGCGACCGCGTCAATTTAATACCTGAAGCCCGATGCCATCTCACGGCCATCTCATCGATGCCGTGTGCGTGGACAGGTTTCCTGTACCGAAAACAAAAACAACAACGTACCCCATTACTTTGCGCTGTCTGGCACCACATACGGGATCAGAACACCATGAACAAGAACGCTACAAGCCCTCTCGCAACCGGCTGGAAATCGCTCCAGCGCTGGCGCGTGCAAGTCTTCCTCATCACCTGGGTGGCGTATGCCGCCTTCTACTTTACCCGCAAGGCGTTTTCTGTCGCCAAACTGGGTATTGGCGAAGACCCGGACTTCATGCTCGAAAAGGCCATGATGGCCAATCTCGACGCCCTCTATCTAACCGCCTATGCAGTGGGGCAGTTTCTCTGGGGCAACTTCTCTGACCGCTTCGGCCCCAGGGTGGTGGTACTGAGCGGGCTCGTCATCTCGGCGCTGGCCGCGCTGCTGATGGGGACCTACGCCACCCTGCCGATCTTCGCCTCCTGCATGCTGGTCCAGGGCCTTGCCCAGTCCACCGGCTGGTCGGGCCTGTGCAAGAACGTCGGCAGTTTCTTCAGCACCGGTGAACGTGGCCGCGTGCTGGGTTACTGGAGCACCTCCTACGCCTTCGGCGGCCTGGTGGCCACGCCGTTTGCCGGTTGGTGGGCCTACAACCACTACCACGACTGGCGCCTGGCGTTCATCAGCAGCGCGGTCGTGGTACTGGTGGTGGCGGTGTTGTTCTTTTTCCTGCAACGCAACCGGCCTGAAGACGTCGGCTTGCCGCCTGTCGAGATCGAAATCGAACCCGTCAGCAAGGTCGTCGTTCCACGCGAAAGCATGTGGGCCGGCTTGCGCACGGTGATGAAAAACCGAACCGTGCTGTTCCTCGGGCTGGCCTATTTCATGCTCAAGCCGGCGCGCTACGCCATCCTCCTGTGGGGGCCGGTGATCATCTACGAACGCATGCCCGAGATCGGCAAGGTGGCCTCCGCCATCGTCCCCACTTCCTTTGAACTGGCGGGCCTGATCGGTCCGATCCTCATCGGCATCGCCTCGGACAAGTACTTCGGCGCTCGTCGAATTCCGGTCTGCGTCCTCAGCCTGGTGGTCCTGACGGTCTGCCTGGGGTTGTTCGTGCCCGCCATGCAAAGCGGCAGCCTGTACATGGTGGTCGGCCTGCTGTTCATGATGGGCCTGACGCTCTACGGACCGGATTCGATGATCAGCGGCTCGGCGGCAATCGACTTCGGCAGCAAAGATGGCGCCGCCTCCGCCGCAGGCTTCGTCAATGGCTGCGGGTCTGTGGGTGCGGTCCTGGGTGGCTTGCTGCCGGGTTACTTCGACACCATCACCGTGTTCCTCGTCTTCACCGGCGCTGCACTGTTGGCCAGCTTGATGCTGGTGCCGTTCTGGAACAGTCGCCCGAAAACCGTGGAAAACATAACGCTGGCCTCGACTGCGGTGCCACCGGTCATTGTCGGCACCAGTTCCTGAACCCGAATCAACAAATCACTTATCACTGGAGCAATCACCATGCACTACAAACAACCTTCTCAACTGCAAGCCGTGGTTCTGGATTGGGCAGGCACCGTCGTCGACTTCGGCTCTTTCGCACCGACCCAGATTTTCGTCGAAGCCTTTGCCGAGTTTGGTGTTGCGGTTTCACTGCAGGAAGCTCGCGGGCCGATGGGTATGGGCAAGTGGGATCACATCCGCACGCTGTGCAACGAGCCGCAGATCGCCGATCGCTACCACGCCGTCTTCGGTCGGTTGCCAACCGACGATGATGTCACCGCCCTCTATGAGCGCTTCATGCCTTTGCAGATCGAAAAGATCGCCCTGCACTCGGCGCTGATTCCCGGTGCACTCGACACCATCAATGGCCTGCGCGACAAGGGTCTGAAAATCGGTTCCTGCTCAGGTTACCCGGCGGTGGTCATGGAAAAAGTCGTGGAACTGGCACGCAAGAACGGCTATGTCACCGACCACGTTGTAGCGACCGACGAAGTGCCCAACGGGCGCCCGCACCCGGCTCAAGCCCTGGCCAACGTCATTGCGCTGGGCATCAGCGACGTCGCCGCTTGCGTGAAGGTCGATGACACCTGGCCCGGCATTCTCGAAGGTCGCAGCGCGGGCATGTGGACCGTCGCGCTGACCTGCTCCGGCAATGCACTGGGCCTGACCTATGAAGCATTCAAGAATCTCTCCCTGGAGGAACTGGCTGAGGAGCGCGCGCGCATCATCAAGATGTTCGAGGGCTCTCGTCCCCACTACCTGATCGACACCATCGTCGATTTGCCGGCGGTGATTGAAGACATCAATGCTCGCCTGGCCCGTGGAGAAACCCCTCAGGGCTCCTGACCCGCCAAGGCCTGTGCTACTGACAGTGGCCGTCCCAGGGGCGGCCACCCCCCAAAACAACAAGAGAACGCCACCATGAACTACGCCCACCCTGGCACGCCCGGTGCCATCGTTTCCTTCAAGTCCCGTTATGGCAACTACATCGGCGGCGAGTTCGTCGCGCCGGTCAAAGGGC
>Ga0247818_10000052_pt1 | contig 61574 bp, 57 predicted proteins | sample 13C_Glucose_Day1_FD_192424 | JGI IMG/M metagenome (GOLD analysis project Ga0247818, IMG submission 192424) | Soil microbial communities from agricultural site in Penn Yan, New York, United States - 13C_Glucose_Day1 | ecosystem: Environmental > Terrestrial > Soil > Agricultural land | place...
TCGCTGAGGGTTAACTTAATAGACACGGCTACGCATGTAGTACCGACAGCGGAGTACTGGCGGACGGGGGTTCAAATCCCCCCGGCTCCACCACTTCAACATCTAAAGACGTCCAAGGACGTCTTTTTTTGTGCCTGAAATCCAGCATACACGGGGGTTTCAGGTCCAACGGAGTCCGATGGTATCTGAGCACATCCTACAATTCGTGTATTCCACGTGGTATTCCAAGCCCACGACTGCTATTTTTTGGAATACACGCAGTATCGGAGATTCTCATGGGTGCCCAAGCCACTCGGCTTTCAGACGTCAAAGTCAAAGCAGCAAAACCAAAGGAAAAAGACTACATCCTCACTGACGGCGATGGCCTCCAGATGAGAGTGAGGGCTAATGGCTCAAAGCTCTGGAATTTTAACTACATTCACCCAATCACTAAAAAGCGGATCAATATGGGCCTTGGTACGTTTCCGGAGGTGAGTTTGGCTCAAGCCAGGAAACGGACGGTAGAGGCCAGGGAGCTGGTGGCGCAAGGGCTTGATCCGAAAGCGAAGCGTGACGAGGATCGGCAAACGTTAAGAGCGACTACGGAACATACCTTTAAAAACGTCGCCACCGCTTGGTTCGAGCTCAAGAAAGACTCGGTTACTACTGCTTATGCTGAAGATATCTGGCGCTCTCTCACGCTGCACGTTTTTCCTGACTTGGCCGCTACCCCAATCTCTGCGATCACTGCTCCGGCGGTTATCAAATTGCTCAGGCCGCTTGAGACCAAAGGCAGTCTTGAGACCGTGAAGCGACTGAGCCAGCGTCTCAACGAGATCATGACTTATGGCGTGAACTCCGGCTTGATTCATTCGAATCCACTGAGCGGAATACGCTCTGTCTTCAAGAAACCCAAGAAGACGAACATGGCAGCACTTGCGCCAGACGAACTCAATGAACTAATGGTGACGGTGGCCAACGCCAGTATCAAAAGGACCACACGCTGCTTGATTGAGTGGCAACTTCACACCATGACTCGCCCTGCAGAAGCAGCCACCGCACGATGGGCAGATATCGACATCAGCAAAAAAATCTGGACGATACCGCCTGAGCGGATGAAAAAACGCCGGACCCACATCATTCCACTCACGGAACAAGCTTTGGAACTCTTGGAAGCTATAAAGCCCCTTAGCGGGCACCGCGAGTATGTCTTCCCGGCGGATCGAAATCCCCGTACTCATTGCAACAGCCAAACAGCTAACATGGCTCTGAAGCGCATGGGTTTCGAAGGCCGTTTGGTTAGCCACGGCATGCGCTCAATGGCCAGTACCATCCTCAACGAACACGGCTGGGATCCTGAACTAATCGAGGTTGCCCTGGCTCACGTGGACAAGGACGAGGTGCGCAGCGCATATAATCGGGCAGATTACATAGAGCGCCGAAGGCCAATGATGAAGTGGTGGAGCGAGCATATCCAAGAAGCGGCCACCGGGAACCTTTCAATGTCCGCGACTAATGGCAGCCGGGGTGTAGCCCGCTAACGCAATACGCACAATTTTGCATGATATGGCTCACGTGCAAATCACGAGGCACGGTTTCCGGTCTTCCTCTCGAGACTGGGCCGGGGAATGTACCCATTACCCACGCGACGTATGCGAAATGGCACTGGCGCATGATGAACGTGACCAACTGAAGGGGCATATTCTCGCTCGGACTTTCTCGACAAGCGGCGACTCCTAATGAACGACTGGAGCACACTTATTACCACTCCCACGATCGTCCCCAAATCCTAATTTGAGCCATCGTCTGAACGTTGCCAGTCGACCACATAGGGGGGAATCTCGGCAGTCCTGACAAACTGACGCATCACGCGGCACACAACTCCAACAACTGCAATAAAGAACAACACAATGAAAGATTCGACTTCCCCGCCGTTTTCACCGATCCAAATTACAGTGAACACTAATGAAATGATCGGCAACACCAGCGTTGTCGCAGCTATTGACAGAAATTATGGAATACTCGATGACCATTTCTTCAAGCCGATACTGGGTGACCAAGAACAAATTAAACTTCTGAAGGACATTCGCGCAGTAACAAACGATCCGGCACTACAAGCCAATCTTGAAACTCGCTGGAGACTCGAAGACAGTCAGCAGGGTAAAAAAATGAACACACTGCTGCGAGACGCAAGATATGCCTGTCTATACCTCGAAATGGCAAAAGCCGCTGAAACACATAATGACCGCGAACGCGCTTGGGCCTTTACCTGTTATGCAAGTGTGATGGTTGGTGAGATTTCAGAAAAATCAGCGGCGATTATCGACAAGATTAACAAAAATGCTCGTTCAATCCAAAACAGTAAAAATGCAAAAGCACGAGAAAAAAACTATCTGCCTGCCAAAGAGGAAGTAGTGAGGTTGCTTGAACAGTTGAAACCGGTGGGGGGCTGGACTAGCTTCAGGGGAGCAGCAATCGCGCTAGAGGAAGATATGATGGAATTCATTCTCAAAACCCGCCCATCTGATTTAACTGCATCGAATATTAGAAATCTTCTAGAGACGAAATGGCTCCCAAGAGATGAACTGGTTAATAGCGCCTGGACAAAAACAGCGGCGGTAAAAAACCGCGAATAACAGATTGGACCTGACAGCTAGTCCAGTGTACTGGGTATCTGCCGGATCAAATCTGAGTTTTGTGCGGGCCAGTCTCAGGCAGCAATTGGCGTCCTGGGTCGCCCGCGAGGATCTTTCTGACGCGGTCGCTCCATCTTCCCCATGCCCCTCCCAGTGGTTTGAAGCTTCATGTAGAGATCGGTCTTGGTCAGATAGGGCACCGCCAAGCTGGTCAGCGAATCCCGCATTAGACTATCCGCGTTGTGGACCATTCCGATGCCACAGCTCTTGTAGCGCGATTTATCCGCGTTGCAGTTGTAGTACAGCCCCCGACCTTTCGTGACAACATTCGTCCAATATTGGCCTATCAGGAGCGCTTTGGTAATGTCCTGTCGGACCTTGGAGCCGTCAAAGAAAAATATCATATGGTAATGGAAACCTTTGTCCGGCCCATGCTCCAGTTTCCAGATGTAGCCCACCATATCGCCAAACAGCTTGTTCGACCTTGTATTCCGGAATAGGTGCTCTCGATTTTGCTTCGCTTCAGCCTGCGTCGTTTTGGAGTACTGTTCGCGGTAACCCAGGTCGACTCTCAACACCAGCAACCTGGAATAGCGTTCAAACAACGCATTAACGTACTCCGTCAATTCCTTGTAGTTTTTATTGCTGGATCGCTGGTAGTTCTTAAGCTTGCTCAGAAAGGCTTTGGACCTAGCCTCCAAGCGAATGCTGTCAACACAGGAGTTCAGCTTCTGAACAAGTCCCTGGTTATCCTCGCTCTCCCTGTGTACGGTACGCAACAGATTGTAAGTTAAGCCAAACGCCTCAATTTGTTTGACCATCAACGCAATATACGGCTCGAACGTGTAAAGACTCCGCAGTCGTTTGTCTTGAGAAACATTCATTTTTAACAGCTTGTACAGGATAGCTCCTGGATAATTCCTTTGTAATCCGGGATCCCCGTGTCTGCTCACATCTCTCAAGGTAAAAGCTTCTCCCTCGGTTCTAATAAGTTTTTGAACCCAGATTGACGCCAGCTTCAACTCGCTGACCAAGCCGATATCCAACTCACCTTGTATGTCACCGTTGCCCAGCTCCATACGACACTTACTCAGGAGCGCAATCTCACGCTCATCATTCGATACGTTTACACAGCCCTTCATACGTTGGAGCACTCCACAAGTAGGATGATGATTACTGCTTGACTTGCTTTGGATCAAGTCAACCCATTCCATTCCGACATCTACTAGACACACATCTCTTTACTAGATAAACAAGTAGCAGCAATACTAATAACATATAAACCAAAAATATTTAGGCAGGCCGATCCCGATCAAAGCACTGCCGGTAGCGCACCTCGCAATAGAAATATTAATTAAACAGCCATACAGAGTTAGTGTTCGAATTCAGTTCAACAACAGCAAGGGGTACTTCAACCTATTCACTGGTAGATGGCAGTTGAATGATTAGCACGCCTTCTTGGCAGACATACGCTGCTCGATCCAAGTGGTGATTTCTGAGTCGATCCAGCCAACGGCCGCCGCCCCCAGTTTGATCGGTTTGGGGAACGTAGCGTCGTACCTCGGCGACTGGACGTCCATGCGGTCGTAGATCGTTGACCGCCCGAGACCGATGCGCTCGGTCAATTGCTTGAGACGTACAATCTTCGGGTAGAAAACAGTATGGGTATTGGTCACTTTCCTGCTCGTTTGTGTGTTGGGATTGATGCGACTTTAAGCCGTGTTCGCTCCAACAAGAATACCGGCAGCGACAAGTATTTTTTTCCTGAGCATGGGTCACGCGCCTCGAACGTAGGAGCTCACTGCACGCCTGAAGTTTGCGGGAGCGGGCCTAGCCGCTTTCTGACATCGACGTTGCCTGATGCAACGACGCCCTATCGCGTCTGGCTTGCGGAAAGATCCGGTTGCGATATTCGGGGCTAAGCTCCGCAGCTTCGTCCATTTTTTGCGGGTGTTGATCCTGCGAAATTGCACTCCACTTGGCCACCTGATTGCATCGGTACTGACCACTCGTCTGCATTGCACTTGAACAGGCGTTTGCAATGGTTCTGACCACCTACCCATCGGACTGTACCAACATACTTAGTCAACATTATCGGCGGAGATCCGATAGGAAGGGGCAAGTTGATCGCGGAGACAGAACACATCATTAGCTATTTGTAGTGATTTTCCACTCGAGAGCCGATCAAGCAGAATCCCTCTACAAACACCTGAAATCCGCCAAAAAAAGAGCTTTTCGGGCCCGGAGGAACTAACTCTGTAGGCTAAGAACTAACTCCGTATGACCCTTAACTCAACAATTTTCCAGTCATGACCACCGCGTAGATTCACCGAAGTAATGACCTTGCTGACTCCCCCAAAACATCGAGATCAGGATGCCACCCAAACCTACGTTAGCTTTCGAATCATCTGGGTGTCACGATCCGATTCACCATTGTCAGCAACGAAGCGGCGGTTTTTTCCATCGCTGTTCATTCACTTCTCCAGCGACACTGTTTGCACAATCCTTTCGAACTCAATTAGCACGTCGGGTTGATTTTGGGTAAGGAAACGGATCACCGCGTCATTATCCAGTAGCTTCACTAGGTAGCCCTGGGCTAGAACAAGATTGAGCACGTCTTGACCGTAGGATTGCTCGACCAGCTTGAACTGTCCTTGTAGGTTTCCCATTTCACGCTCCATTTTGGCCATCTGCTCTGGCGTGGCACCACCGAGCTTGCGGGGCTTGGCATCGCCCACTAGCAGGTTACTTGGCGTCGCAGCCATGAGGGCCTGTGCGTAGGGCACAGTGATATTGTTAATGGCAACCATCAGTTCCACGCACTCTACCTGCCTGGTCGGTTTGAGTTTGCGCAACACCGCTCCGATTTCGGCGGAGAAGTGCTGATCCTTAAGCATCTCGGCCGCTTCAACGCATACGCCATCCAGCAGATTCATTTTCTTGATGATGTGACTGATGTCGACGTTCAAAGCCTTGGCTAGCCTGGCCGGTGTCACGCCGCGCTCAACCGCACGCCGGATCATGAAGTGCTCTTGAATGGTGGAAAGGCGATTGATCCGGTTGTTATAGGTGTAGGTCTCATCATCTATGGCGACCAAGCACGGCGCATCGATAAAGCCCAATTGCTTGAGCACTAACAAACGAATGTGCCCATCCAGCAACGTATGCTGACTAGATTGATTGTCGGCCTTGCTGACCGTCAGCGGCTCGATTAACCCGACGGCATCAATCGACGACTGAATCTGCTTAAATTTTTTAGAGCCGATTAGCCCTTCAGGAACCTTGCGCGAGGGCAGGATCAGATCCAACGAAACTGATAGTGGCTGCGGAACAAAACCAAGGGGCAATTGGCTCATGTCGTATGGGCTCCTACCCAAACTCGCTCGGCGAGGTATTTCGGTAGCGTATCCAATCCTTCAGCACGCAGCAGGTTGGTGAAGTTGTCATCGGACAGCAACTGGCGCAGGGCCTCGATCACAAAGAGCAGCCGGTGCTGGGCGAACCCCGCCTTTTTGACCATGAGTTTTTGCCGCTCGACCTCTTTCTGGTAGCTCCGGATAAGGCTGGATGAGGTGACCTCACCCGCCTTACGCGGTGTACCACGCGCAATGGATCGCCCCAGTGACCGGCGGCGCTCAATAACCCGACGAGCCTGGATCAGTTGTTTGCCACGCAACTTCCCTGATTCATAAGCATCTTGCAGGGCGGCCTGTACCTCCGTATCACTGCCTGCCCCCGCGATAGCAAGAGCGGCATTCAGCGGAATACGCCCCCTTTCGACCGCCACCAACAGGCGCTCTTCACCACTTTTGAGCAACTGCAGAATGCCATAGACATAGTCGGCGCTAAGGCCAGTTTTCTGGGCAATGGTCTTTTTGTCATAGCCTTGGTCACGTAACCGCTCGATACCTGCTAGCAACTCCAGAGGTCGGCATTGGCGGCGTGCAATATTTTCCGCCAGACTCATAAGAAAGGCGTCCTCGTCGCTAACACTTACGACCATTGCGGGGATACTGCTTTCGCCCAACGTTTTGTAGGCTTTGAGTCGTCCTTCACCGCAAATCAGTAGGTATCGCTCTGATCCGTCTGCGTCGGGGCGAGGAGTCACAGTGATAGGCTTCTTGAGCCCGATGTTTTTGATGTTGCCAACGATCTCTTCGAACACCCGCCCGTTTCGCTCTCGCGTATTCAGTACCTCAATGAATTCGAGCGGGATCATTTTCAGCTCGCTGGACAGATGCTCCTTGCTCATACCGCCCTCCTGAGACGTGCGCGTGCGGCCATGCCGTAGAGATAATCCAGACTGTCAAAGCGATAACTCTCGAATTCAATGCCGTTGTGATCGGCAAGGTTGAAACCCTTCTGGCCGAAATCCAACCGTGGCAGTAGGTAATAGTCGAGCGGGGCCTGATTGGTTTCGTCCAGTCGTACGGCGACCGTTATGTCGGGGGCCAGACTGGTATCGAAGCGAATCTTCCAGCGCCTGCGTCCGCTGTCCAGCGACTGGCAACGTGACAGGACAAGCGAGATGCTGAATTCACGATTAACCGTCAATAGGTCGGTGGCGGGATCGCGCTCGATCAATCCACCGATATCGGCAATCACATGTTCGGTCTGACTGACGATTTCCGGGTGTAGCTTTCGCAAAAACCGATTGACCTCAAGGAAACGATAGTCTCGATCCGGCGTGAATCCTACGACCTGGTACGCACTGATCAAACTACCGAAGCGGTGGATATAGGCGGAGGCCGACGGCATCCCCTCCGTCTCGTCGATGATGAGCCCCGAAAGGAAGCCGCGATGCTGGTACAGATTGCGCAGTTTCTCGATCAGTTCTTGATTGCTGAACCGATGCGCTCGGGCGCGGAGGATACCTTGTGCGGTATAGAACGCCTCCGGTGACACGATGGCCTCGAAAGCACCTTCCTTTTTGATCCACATATCAGGCTGGTTGGTGACCCGGTGTTTTTTGAGCTTGAAGGAAATCCTGTTGTAGACATTGTTACCGATATATTTTTCGTTGCTCAGCACTTCCCGCACAGTCGCTCGTGTCCAGTCCCGATCCAGATCGGTGTGAATGCCACGGTTGTTAAGGCGGCAGGCAATTTCAGATTCTGGCAAACCTTCATCGATGAACCAGCGATAGATCTGGTTCACCGTCTGCACTTCAACGTGAGGCCCCGGCATTAAGATCACACGGTCGGTTTGCAGGCTCTTGTGCTCGCCCCGCGCCAGTTCACTTTTTATTGAGCCAGCCTGATCGATCAGGACTCGCCGCAGGCCATAACCCGCAGGCCCTCCTTGCCGATAGCCCAACTCGATAAGCCGGCATTGGCCCGCGAATACTTTGGCCGACAGTTCCCGGCTGTACTCGCCTGCCATCGCGCGCTTGACGCCTTTGACGATAGTCGAAACTGGAGAGCCGTCGTTTTCGAACTGCTCTGCACAATAAGCAAACTGAATGCCCGCCCGGCGGCAGATGTACTCGTAATAGGCGCTTTCATCAGCATCCTGGAATCGCCCCCAGCGACTGACGTCATAGACCAGAATGATCTGGAAGTCTGCCGCTCCAGACTCCACGTCCTTGATCAGTTGCTGCAAGGCCTGTCGACCATCGATGCGCAGCCCGCTTTTGCCTTGGTCGGCGTAGGTACGGACGATTTGCATGCCGCGCCGCTCGGCGTACTCGCGAATCTTGTCAGACTGGTTTTCGGTCGAGTACTGCTGGTGCTCAGTCGACATTCTGACGTATTCGGCGGCACGTAATGCCACCGGCCGATCCGCCAACGCTAGTGAGGAATCATCTGGTTGCATAAGACCCGACCGCTCGCCGTTTTCGTGTGCTTGCTCTCGGGTCTGCCTTTCACATCTTCGCGTGGGCTTCGGACAGAACAAAACAGGCCGAAGCGCACGTCGTTGAGATATCTGCCACGCAGGATGATCGAGAACTCATTTGGATTCGTAATTAGCGCCTGCCCCGTAAAATGACCATCACGTCCTATCTTTGCACACGTCCTTTTTGCACGGGCAATCGATGTTCAATGGAGTGATCTCGACGATCCATGCCTCACTACTGGCTGCGTCACCGCTGGGGATTTGCTCAATTCTGTACAGGCCGGGGCGCAGCGCCATGCCCTGTGACACGTCCATCTTTGCAAGATCGACCTCCTGCTGCTGATCGTGTTTAGATCGCTGACGGGATCTGTTTCGGTCGACGTACTCGGGATTGGCTTCCCGATAATTGCGCCAATATTCTGGATGGCGATCTAGCCACGCACGCTGATTTCGACTTTGGTTATCCCGATAATCCGGATCGGATTGCATCTTGTCGCGTTGCCAGCGTTGGCGTCGTGCTCGCTGACAGGCTGGTAGCGAACAGTAGGTTTGATTGGGTACTTGAGGACGTTTTTCGAACGACAGGCCACAGCAAGCGCAGATTTTGTTGGACATCAAAGTTCTCCATATGAAAATTCATACGAGGACTGCTGCCCCTCTGCGTGCAACTGGCTTTGTGCGAAGTGTTTGGTTCTCGATTTTGGCGCTAATGAGGGGGCGAGCCCTTTTTCTAACTGACGAATTAACCTCCGGAAGAACAACCCTTCCAGTTGATCCATTTAAACGAGTTTCGCACCTATATCACGACACTGAATATCCACCATGGAATCCAATCCCATGTCATTTCAGTGTCCTTGCTGTAACTCTCGAAAAATCGCTTCCCTCAGAACAGCCATGATGGTTGGCGCCCTTGTTGGCACTATCGGCGGTGCGGCGCGAGGGGCGAACTCCGCACTTGCCAGCAGTAAAACCGGAGCCAATCTCAGCGCCCTTATCCGCCCACCTGGTACCAGCATCGGTTCCGTCTCCAGCGCCATTCTCGGCGGGCTGGCGGGCGGCGTCGGTGGCTGTGCGCTGGGCGCTCAACTCGGCGAAAAATTGGATCGCCATGTCTTAGCTAACAATCTCTGTTTGGTCTGCGGAAATCGCTTCAACCTGCCCACTTAACCGGCGCAGCTTTCAACTCCCTCACATTAATCCGGTCCGTGCTGCGTTCTGCGCAGCGCTTATGTCGACCTGTGCCCCAAGGAATCTCTCCCATGGCTCATCTCATTGAACAAATGGCTTACGTTGGCGCTACCCCATGGCATGGTTTGGGTAGTCGCCTTACTGAAAAACAACCGCTGGAGGTATGGCAGCGTGAAGCGGGGATGAATTGGCAGATCCAAGACAGCCCGGTGCATTTTAAGGCCGAGGCTTCTGGCCATCTGGGCAGCATTCACTCGTTTCCGGAACAAAAAGTGCTATATCGCTCCGACACTAAAGCCCCGTTATCAGTGGTCTCGCATCGCTATCAGATCGTGCAGCCGCGTGAGGTATTGGAGTTCTACCGAGACCTTACCGAGTTCTCAGGTTACGAGCTCGAAACCGCTGGCGTGCTCAAAGGTGGACGCAAGTTCTGGGCCCTCGCTAGAACCGGTCAGGCCACGGCGCTGAAGGGGAATGATCAGGTTAACGGCTATCTGCTGCTTGCCACTTCCTGCGACGGCACACTGGCGACCACGGCGACGCCCACCACCGTGCGCGTGGTCTGCAACAACACCTTGAGCATTTCCCTAAACGGCGCCACCAACGCCATCAAGGTTCCACACAGCACCCGCTTTGATCCACGCACGGTCAAAAAGCAACTGGGCATCGCCGTCTCGCAATGGGACGAGTTCATGTACCGGATGCGCACGCTCGCCGAACGCAAAGTGCAAACCAAAGAAGCTCTAGGCTTTTTCATGAACGTGCTGTGCGACATCAGCGTCCATGCGCCTATTCCTGAAGCAATACCCAACAAGAGAGCAATGGAGAAGGTGCAAACACTATACGAAGGGAAAGGCCGAGGCGCGGAATTGGAATCCGCACGTGGCACCGCGTGGGGGTTGCTGAACGCGGTGACGGAATACGTGGATCACGAACGACGTGCCCGCAGCTCGGAGTACCGAATGGATTCCGCCTGGTTTGGCCAAGGGGCGGTGATCAAACAAAAAGCCCTTAACGCCGCCTTGCAACTTGTAGCGTGAGAAAAAGGATCGCACCCAACTGCACAAGCTCAAGGCCGGTGATTTGCCGGCCATTTAAGCTGTGGCGCCCGCTTTGCTCCCACCACTGCGTGATCAGTTTTTCAGGCGATTCGCTAAACGCTCCACCATCTCGACCACCAACTGTCGATCCAACTGATCCAATGGCGCTAACAGATGGCTGATCCGGCTTGCCTGATCGTCGATCAGTGGACTCACCTCGCTGAGCAATTCAGACGCTTCACAGCCGAAGATCTCGGCCAGCTCCACCAACCTGCTGATATTCGGCATGACAATTCCCCGCTCGATGCGGGAAACAGCTTCGTTTCCAATGCCTAAGCGCTCCGCCACGGACTCTTGCGTCAGCCCACTACGCACTCGCTGTTTCGATATGGCGCGCCCAACCGTAACCGCCAACAGTTTCTGATCAATTTCCGCCATGCCGCCCTCCAGTCTCAACCTGGATGGTTGGGCATCAACTCATTGACATGAAGAGCTTCTGAGGTTGAAAATCCACCCTAAAGGTTGCCTTCCCTCTCAAAAGTCCACATCAGTCCTCCCGATAAGGAACATCACATTAAGACCAACACTTTCCTCGTAGCCGCACTGAGCTGCCTCGCGATAAATACGGCCACTGCTGGAACAAATACTTGGACCACTGATTGGGCCATGGGCACCAACGAATATTCCGTCGATGACGGTAACGGCAGCGAATTGGTGATTGCCTGCCCAGCGGAAGATGGTCGCTATGTCTCAGCCAGCACTACGGTAAACGGTCAGGTCTATCGCTCGGAAGATAGCCAAGGCTTTGACCTCATCGTGGATGGCAAAACTTTCCGCAATCCCTTCTACACCGACTGCCGTGCTTGCAGCAGCAACTTCGTCAATGAGTTCTGGGGCGCCCTACTCCAGGCTAAGCGCTTGCAGGTCAGCGCCCAAGGCAAGGTCATCACGTTGACGACTCAGGATCTCAAGACCGTGTTACCGGCCCTGAGCGACAAAAACAACAGCTGCCAAGCCGCTTGGTAACGCCGCACCTGGCGCGATGTCAATACCCACCACTGGAGAACACCATGTCACACCGTAAGCCCTTTCAGGACAGCCATATGGTCATGATCTACGACGGGAGAGCGGTAGCATTGAAGCCATCGTTGAGAGCGAGCGCTAAGGCCGGTATGACGCCTCGAAAAATCGCGATCGCCAGCATATTCGCCAGCCTTTGGGTAACGGGATGCTCGGCCAGCCAGCTCGATTACCGAAATACTCAGATAAACAATGGCCTTATTTATTCTGGCTCGAACAACCAACCATTTAGCGGTCTAGTGACCAACGTCCCAGAGAGCTTTATTCGCCCCAATAGTGGATACAACACGCTCATCAGTAATATGAACGAAATACTGAAAGCCACGAAGGCCGACAAAAATGCGTTTTGGGGCAGAACCTTTTCCTGTGACGTAGAAGTCGACGATGGCTATATCTCTGGCGACGTTTCTTGCCACCATCCAAATACGAGAGCCCTTCGATACACGGCGCAATACGACGCTGGAAAAATGGACGGAGACATGCAGGTCTTCGCCTGGGATGGGCGCAAGACCATCGCCAAAGCGTCATTTAAAGGCGATTTACTCGACGGTTCAGCCACCATTTTGAGCCCGAATAGCGGGAAACCCCTTCAACTCAAAAACTACAAAAATGGCAAACCCGACGGCAAGCAAGAAAACTACGACGAAGCCACAGGTAATGTCGTGTACAGACAGCAATCCAAGGACGGCATCACAGTAGGCAACGTTGAAACCTTCAATGCCCAAGGAAACATAACCAAGCAAATCCCTTACGATGATGGCGTGCCCCATGGGATCGCTTATGAATGGGACGCCAACAATAGTCGAATGATAGGACTAACAACCTTTGACCATGGCGTCAAAACTGGAGAGAACAAAACCTGGAGCTCTGACGGCTCCCTCATTTCCGACTACGTGTACGCGCGCAACGCCATTGTCGAGGACAAGCTTCATCCAGTGCAGGCCACTGCCAACACTTGCGTGGAGTCATCCTGCGGACAAAACCACGATGCACCGTGGATAGAGGAATAAGCTCTTTGGCGCTGCGCTTCCCAGCACCCCATGCAAGTTCGCCCGGCAGCTTTCGGCACAAATGTAAATAGATGCTAGGCAGCGACCGTTCCGAGTTAGTGACCTATACAGCGGAGCTTCATGAGGAAGAGCGCCCTTGACTGCATACGTAAAGCCACCGCCTTGGGGGGGATTGTAACCGCGCCAACCAATCGAAAAAGTCCAGTCCGCTTGGTCATCACACTTTCCCTGAATACGATTCCCGGCCGGGCTTACTGATACCATTATCAGGTGGTCCCGGCCTGACTCTCTACAGATCAAGCACGAACCTCGTGCGATCCTGACAGAGAGCTCATATTTACTCCCCGCCGTGCCGCATCGCTGCGTCCTGATAATCCAAACACCTGATCCGCGTGGCATTCGTGACTGGCTGTCTGCCAGAGCGGAATGTTGCCTTTTTTTGTGACTAACCCACTCCACAGTTATTCGCGTCACTGGCCTAGCTGGAGGCCGCAGACATATTGAACCCCAGCACTGCTATCAAACCCGAGGTGTACTTGCTAGTGGACATCACGAATGGGTTGATGGCCGCTAAATATCTATCTGACATACCAAATATCTTGCCGCGCTCGCTGCGCATGAGTGAATCCACGACGGCAAGCAGAACTGAACCACCCAAGGATAGAAAGCCTCTTTCTTGCTACCATCTCAGATCGAAAATTTCAGATGGAGACTGGTGGATGGCCGTTAGCGAGAAAACGATAATCATTGAGCGGATATTCAATACGCTTTACGACGAGAAGACCAAGACGTTTTCACGCACACTGGTTAACGCAGCGGACGTCCAAGACGCGAAACGCTACTGCGCAGAGCACCACGGCATCAAAATGAAGCTAGACGGTAACCCGTTTAATTTCATGAAGGACATAGTTAGAGGCAAAAGCGCATCAAAAATTTGGCCGCAAAAATTGAAAGATCTACAGATCGGTGGCGTCCAAAGGACAGGCGATGGCGCGATTTTCGAGTTTGTTCACGGAATGGCTGGTGCGCTGGATAGCCTCGATGAAGACTTTCTTCCATCTGACTCTACACCAAGCTTCCCGGTGCAAAGCCTCAGCCTACCTCTAGCGTCGAAAGCGCTAGGACGTACAGATGAATCATGGTTACTTCAAGTAGCGGTAAATCTACGAATAATAGAGAGTCATTTCGCTAATGCTGCGAACAGCCAGATTGATGCGCTGGAGCTCACCCATCTTCAAATGGACATCAAACTGAGAAAGGTTCAGATAGATGCTTTGTTTCGAGCGCTTCACGAGACACCTGATGGAAGCCAGTCGGATGTACTCATTACAGTTGAAGCTAAACAAGGTAATCAGCGCATTTTAACTGAGCAAATTGGACGTCAAGTGGTAGCTGCTTTCGAATCAACTGATACTGAACTCGTAATCCCTGTCGCAATTGCAGCGATAAAAAACAAGGGGATTTACGTGGTCGAGTTTGCAGCAGTGACTAGGGATACGTTAGGTCAGTTTAGCGTCCCGACATTCCATCGAGACGCTATGTTCGTGCTTCAGCCGAAGGTAAAGGGCATTTAACTACGCAGGCTGAGTAGCGGACTGCCTAGGTTTTGGCGTTCCCTTACGATCTCGCTGCTTGATCGGAACATTGATCTCGAAATGGCGAGAAGCCTGCCCCATGTCCATGGAAAGCAGTCGCTCATCCCCCATCAAAATGGCGCCGGTAGGACTGGAGGGTTCCCAACCAATCGCGTCAATGATGCTTGCTGCGACTGCTCGAGCCAGTGGCGGAGGAACAGCGTTCCCGACCTGCCTCGCCCCGTGCCATTTCGTTACGTGCGTGCGGAACCAGTCAGGAAAACCATGTAGACGAAGCATTTCGCGCACAGTAATGCAGCGCGGGTACTTATAGTGGATGGGTCTCGGGCTGGTGAATGCACCCCGTGCAGAATCAGTGCCCGCACGAAGCGTGTTAGACACCCCATTAGCGTGCAACTTAAAAAATCGAGAGGTTGGCTCTACTTGGCCCATCTCTGTTGACGCAAATCGAGCACGAGATATTTCAGAATGATTCGTGCGGAGGCTGCTTGTTAGTAGTTCTTTGTTCCATTTTCGTTTGTAGCCGTAGTAGGTCGACTCGGCAACCATATCGCGAAGAATTTTGGCATAAGCACTCGGACGCCCCCACTTGACGGCTGTTGAATCATTTTCGATTAACGCGTCGTAGTCTTCTGCATCGGGGATATCACCCAGAGCATCTTGGCAAGTCGGTCCCTCTGGCAACAGCGTATCGAGTAACAGAGAAGATCTGGGCGACCTAGTTGTTGGCTCCGGGTACTCAGGAAGCGTTAGTCCACGCTTCGCACCAATCAGAATCAAGCGCTCTCGTTCCTGCGGTACGCCATAGTTTGCTGCGTTGAGTACTCTCCAAGGTAGTACGTCATAGCCGTTACTCTGAAACTCCTCGATGAGCTCCGCAAGAAACTGTTTGTGTCGGCCAACCGTAATGCCTTTAACATTCTCAAAAACGAAATATGAGGATTCCAGGCCTACGACAATACGAACAAAGTCTTTAACCAACGAGTTACGCGGATCGTCAAGGGCGCGCTGCCCCATCAAGCTAAAGCCTTGGCACGGAGCCCCACCAAAGACGATATCTACGTTTCGGCGGCCAATGTTAGCTACGTCACGAATATCCTCAGCAGTTAACGAGGATACCGACTGAGGAATCACCACACAGTTGGGAAAATTGTAAGAGTGCACTGCAGCATGGATTGGGTCGATCTCAACGGCAGCTACCACGTCAAAGCCTGCCTGCTCGAAGCCCAGGGACATTCCGCCAGCCCCTGCAAAGAGATCTATTCCAATTGGTCGTGTCATCTGCATTCCTCCCTCGGCGAGAAAAATCTTCGCCTTCATACGAGGCGTGGAATTTACGCGATTCCGGGACAGATGTCGATCGGTTTTTTGCTGGGCCCGAGAAACGCCGACAGACGACACCGTAAAAGGTGAAGATCTTTAAGCTCACATTGCCATACGGTCAGAACGTCCCAACCCTTGAGACGAAGAGCTTCCTCGACCTCGCGATCCCGTTGGCAATTACGATCAATTTTAGGCCCCCAATACTCCAGCCGGCTTTTTGGTAGCCGCCCCTTTGGGCAGCCATGTCCATGCCAAAAACAGCCATGAACAAAAATAATCTTACTTTTTTTTGCAAAGACTATGTCTGGTTTTCCAGGCAAATCCTTCCGGTGCAACCTGTACCGATAACCCAAGGCGTGGAGAACTCGACGAACGATCATTTCCGGCCCGGTGTTAGCAGTCCCAACGGATTGCATGATTTTACGCCGCTGCTCTATCGAGCGGAGGTCAACCATTAGTCCTCCAAAAACGTGCACCGGACCGGTGTGCTATGGCCATTTAGGATCAAAAAATTACGACATTTGCCATCAATCGCCTATGGAAATCCTAAGTAAACGTCATAGGGGGGCACCACGCGCTCAATTATCTGCCCCACTTAATTACTTGGTGGGGGTTATGCAAAGCGCATCGACTTTAAGCTATCCTTCGTAAGACTATTCAACGCAAAAGAAGAATTGGAGACGACCGTGGATGCGGTACCCCCGGATAAGAAGAAAAACAAACCTTCTGCCCAGAAGTTGGCGTGACAGCACCGTAGAAATTTGAAGCGTGGAAAAAACGACTCTCATTATCACCATCCTCCCTTATGAATCCCGCCGTCGCTTTTCCTCCACCTGGGTATACCAAAGGGTACTGTGAGATATGACCAACTCTTCGAATACTTGTAGCGTATGTTAAAGAGTTAAAATACCTCATTACTTCTTCAGCTGTCGGCCTTTCATCAGGATCTACTGCCAAGCATTTAACCAGCACATCCCAAATATTGCTTTGCAACTCACCAGTATCTGGATGCTTCCCAAACCAACTAGGCTTAGAAAGTGAGTAAGTACCCGCTTGATACTTTGCCACATTCATAATCGCCATCCTACCCGTACCGAACGGTGGAACTCCAGCTAACAGGTGATATATCACACACCCGAAAGCCCATACATCCATAGGCATTCCGGCCTTTTTCCAATCATCCCAACATTCAGGAGCCATGTAAGGTACAGCACCAAGGAGCGTATTAGACGAGAGAAGTGTCGACTCATCCTCTGCAAAAAGCTCCATTTCTGCAGCGATTTCAGCCTCAGCTAACTTAGCAATTCCGAAATCGGTTAGCTTAATGGACTCCATAGCTGGATCAGCTGAAGTCATGATATTACTAGGCTTAAGATCTCTATGGCAAATACCTGCTCTATGCGCCTCTCGCAAAGCTTTTGCAATATGATGAGCGACATGCGCACCGAGATACGGATCTAAGAAGAAGAACTCGTTAGCGAGACGCTGCCCCAGATCCAAACCCGGTATAAATTCTTCCACCAGGAACGTTAAAGAGTCGTCTTCAAAATAGTCAAGTGTTGCAGCAATATTAGGGTGATTTACCCGAGCCCCCATTTCAGCTCCCCTCCGAAATCGGCGATCTTTTACTCCCGCCTTCGGAGTTTTCAATGCAGCATATCTTTCGAGAGTATGGTCAAAACAATAGTAAACTTCCTGCATACCGCCTGCAGCATGAAATTTTATAATTTCATATCGATCAACAAGCAACTCACCTGGATTCAGACGGTATTTACTCACAAGATAACCTCGGGATGAGAGGAAGAAAAAGTCACCCAGTAGCGATTGTTTTTTAACTCAGCTCTACCAAACGTAAGAACGCATGCCTCATGCAAAATCGCCCCAGGCTCTGCAACTTTGTTATTTATGTAAACATCACCTTCGACAGCAGTGATCTTGAACTCTACCCCATCGTAAACCGCGTTAAGCCCACCAATTCCTTTAAATTTTATCCCAACCTTTCTATTGTCCTTAGACAGTTGATATAGATTGGCACCGTAGGCAAATGTGCCCCTATGCTCATCCCGAACCAAATGCTTCTGAATCGTGCTACAAAAGTTTTGAGCTGTTGGACGCAAAGCAGGATCAATTAACAAGCAGGAATCTATTAGCTCCACCACTTCTGGAGCCAACACACCACTCATAACCTCATCGATTGATGGAGCATTCCCCGTCTGTTGAGGAGGTGTCTGGAATAGAACTTTAGGAATTTTTGCTGTTGCGAGAGCCCAGGCACAAACCCCGAGCGCATAAATATCCATTTCTTTTGTTATACAAGCACCAGGAACAAACAACTCGGGCGCAGCGTATACTAGAGTACCCCGATTAAGTACAGTATGATAATCATCCCCTTCCACAGAGATACCAAAATCAAACAGCTTCACTATACCGACCGAGGAGCTTTTAATATTGTCCAGTTTTAGATCTCGGTGAACAATTTCCGACGAATGCAAGACATCCAAAGCCTGCGAAATCTGGTAGATGATTTTAAGATACTCGACTGGGTTAGTCGGTGCTTCCAGATGAAACGCCTCGAAGGATCTGCCCTTCAAGTGCTCAATTATAATCCCCTGAACCGCACCATCTGCATCTTTTATCACATCGTAAATTTCAACTATATGCTTAGATCGAGCTTTAGCCAGCATTTGTATTTCATTGCGAAGCTGAGCATCATCGCTACCGGAATGCATAAACTTGAATAAAACATCTCGCCCAAGGAATGTATCACGGACAGGCTGAACACTACCAAACCCACCACTCATCAGCGTACTTGTTAGCGGAACGTATCTTTTAGTTAAATTTATCATCTGATTCCATTCAGCTTTCAGTGTCTTGACTTTGGTCTGAGTCAATTGAAATTTCGATTTTTGCCCGAGCTTCTTTTTTCCTGGTCGGAGCCGAATCATCTGCAATCTTGAAATTTAACTGTTCCGGTGTTTTAGGTTCAGCTTTACTCGACCGAACATACTTCTTTCTTAAAGCCTTACGTATGTCCGACTTCATAATTGGACGCTCATCCTCGGGAGGCTTAACGTTCGTGATCGAGTCAACACCTGACAGAACAACTTTAGTATTGCCGAGCCAAACGTTTACTTTTAACGTCCCTACTGGGAATTTTGGTATATTTGCGATTGCCTCTTTCACTTTTTCGATAACGATAATAGACGCGTTATCAAACCCTCCGCTCCATGTGGCAAGAGATAAAGCTCGACTTACTGCAGCAGTTGATGTCGGGGCCTTCTTCAGAACAGCATTGAACCCGTCCTCAGCGCCCTTCCATGCTCCGTCGGTTGCTAAAACAACCCCGTCACTAAAGTATTCGCTATCCAACAGTTTTATACGGAGCTCATCTCGCGTCCTTCCAGACTCGCCAATCGCCTGAGAAAGGCTACCGCCTAGCCCCCTAAAACGAAGTGCAGATGGATCCTTAAGCGCCAGATCCGAAAGCTCATTTTCCATCGTGTCATCCCTACTGATCTGTATCAGCTTATCTTTGAGGGGGATCCACGCATAGATTCGGCTATCACCTACATTCGTCGCAGCAATCTCGCCCTCTCCTGCTGCAATGAGAACACTTATTGTAGTTGCACCCTTTCCTTGCAAAGCATCGCGGACGCGATCATCTACACGTCTTATCAATCTGGGGAGTAGCGTCGCCAAAGGATGTTTTAAGCGGGTGTGAACCAGCTCATCTAAAAAGACTGCTATAGCCATTGAAGCCGCTACATCTCCCATCTCGGAGCCACCAACTCCGTCACAGGCGAGCGCGACGAAGTAGTTCTCACCGTTGGCCCCAGATATCTGGGCGACTGCAACCCTATCTTCATTTCTCTGGCGAACTGACCCCGTACTCGTGCCGATCGCAAGCGTAAGATCCGCGATCGCCAGTGGGGGCATCGCGTTCCAGGATGCTCGAGCGATCTCGGAATACAACTCTTGACCGATCTGAGAAGTGAAGGTCTTTACAAAGTCTAAAGAAAAAGAATTCATGTGCTCACTGACTTAGGCTCAAGGGGACCTGGGGAGGGAGTTTCATATGCAATGCCATAAGCACGACGTAACCGTATGGTGGGTTCGAGCCGGTCTCGATGAAGCAATTGCGTTTGGTCGCCCTACGGCATGGAAAACGCAAATTGTTGCCAATTGCGCTATGGGAAGGGATGATCCTTGCCGATTTTTTACGCTCAAGCTCATATCCTTTATGCTGCGCGTCTGGCCTGATCCTGACCCGAAAATCTGGTGGAATAGCTCTCCACGGTCAGCGAGCCGACGCTACGCATTACCAGGAGAAGGTACTGCCGATTCGGTTGCACCCAATGCAATCAGGAGTGGGACTGGTAGCTTAGCAAATTCTCTAAGCCTAGCAATCTGATGGCGATCCTCTACCACCGAAATCAGCATGCTGGCTGAACGTTGGAAGTCGTAGCCCCCTATCGTCTATATGGATGATAACCACGAGTCGTCAAGTTATGCCATCAACGTTTCGAACGAACAATGTGGGGGGACAAATGGGGGGACAGCGAGAACGAAATCTCAAGAAGCGCCAGAAAACATGAATAAATCAGCAATTAAAAGCCGCCCACAAGCCGGGCAACCTAAAGTCGAATGGACAGAACAGGAGGGACGGATCGACGCCAACGTTAAAGGGATACGATCAAGTCCTCCAGACCAGGAGGAACCATATCTGCTCGCCCTATTACGCCTCAAAGCATTGCAACGAGGCTCAGTATTCCAAAGAGTATTCCAACTAAAAAATAAAATAACTAAAATTGTTAAAAATCAACAACCTACGCAACTAGTTCAGATTACCCCGGCCCACCAAATAGAAAAAAGACGTCCTCTGACGTCTTTTTTTGTGCCTGAAATTCAGTAAATTCCCTCCGGCTTTCGCCCCGCTCGACAGTCTCTACGCCGCGCAGGTGGCGAGGATAACTCACCAATGCCCTCAATTTTTCGGATGGTGCACGCGATGCCCATCCCAACCGCTCATCGTCTTTGCGGAAAATAATCTTTGACATCATCGAAGTTTTGGAAGAATATTTATCCATCGCACACGACCTAATCGAAAGCGATCAAAGCCCCGTTGCCGTTTGGAGATTCAGCCATGTACACCGCAAGCACCCACACCATGCTCATCACCTCCACCGCTCGCGCTGCCCATGCTCACAACGGTAACAACTGGATCACTGGAGCAGCCGACAGATAAACCGATTCCGTTATCAAATATATCGCATACGATTAAATCGCAAATACTACAAACCTTAAGGAGTCATCCCATGAGCAAGATCGAAAAAGTACTGGCCACCGGCAAGACCCACACCACCTACAGCAGCGCAGGCAAAACCTCGCGCGGTCATAACGGCACCCTCGACATCGAGCTGTCGTCCCCAGGTTCCGCGCAGCCTGCCCATGTGTTTGCCGCTACCCAGCCGCACCCGAAAGCCGAGCAATTGTTCGCCGGGGCATGGTCGGCCTGCTACACCGCAGCGGTTGGCCTGGTTGCCGCAGAGCGCAACATCGCCCTGCCCGCCGACCTGGCCGTCGACATCGAAGTCGATCTGGGCCAGACGGGTCCGGCGTACTTCCTTCAGGCCCGACTGACCCTGCGCGTACCGGGGCTGGCTCACGATGTCGCGACCGAACTGGCTCACATCGCCGATTCCATCTGCCCGTACTCCAAAGCGACACGCGGCAATATCGACGTTGCCCTGAACGTGATCACGGCCTAACGCATCGCATGCGATGCTAACGCACACGAACTACACACTCGAATAACCTGAGGAAATCATCATGAGCAAAATTGAAAAAGTACTGGCCAGCGGCAAAACCCACACCACCCTGAGCAGCGCCGGTAAAACTTCGCGCGGTCATAACGGCAACCTCGACATTGAACTGTCGTCGCCCGGCAGCGCCACACCGGCACACGTTTTCTCCGGCGTGCAGCCGCACCCGAAAGCCGAGCAACTGTTCGCCGGGGCGTGGTCGGCCTGCTACATCGCCGCCGTGGGTCTGGCCGCCCAGCAGTTAAAGGTGACACTGCCGGACGATACCGCCGTGGACATCGAAGTCGATCTGGGCCAAACCGGCGCGGCTTACTTCCTCCAGGCCCGACTGACCCTGCGTGTGCCCGGCCTGTCACACGAAATCGCGACCGAACTGGCGCACAACGCCGATGCGATCTGCCCGTACTCCAAGGCAACACGCGGCAACATTGATGTCGCCATCAACGTCCAGACCGCATAACGCAGTCCACGGCCGGTTCGCCAGGGGTTACCTGATGAGCCGGCCGTCGGCTTTACCGGCCGAACATAGGTGGACATTGAGAGACCAAGGTCTGTGCCCTTCCGACACCATCGCATACGATGTATAGTCCGGACTTGCAATCCATCCATCCTTGCCCAGAGAGAATGCGCATGAAAGCCACTGACAAGACATCCGCCCTCGACCTGAAGCTTGCCGACTTCCTGTGTTTTGCGGTCTATTCCTCCAACCTCGCCTTCGGCAAGGCTTACAAGCCAATGCTCGAACGACTCGGCCTGACCTATACGCAGTACATCACGCTCGTCGTGCTGTGGGAGCAGGATGATCAGACCGTAGGCAGCCTCGGCGAAAAGCTCTTCCTTGAATCCAACACCCTCACGCCGATCCTGAAGAAACTGGAAGCGATGGGGTATCTACGGCGCCAACGCGACCCGGAAGATGAACGCCAGGTGCGGATCAGCCTGACGAAAGAAGGACGAAAACTGCGCGAAGAATTGACCGAAGAAGGCTTCCCGCAAACCGGTCTTGATCCGGACGAATTCGTACAAATGCAGCACGCCATTGTAAAACTGCGCGACAACCTCATTCGCTCGACCAAAGGCCGTCACGACGCCGAGTAACCTTAGCTTTACCCGAACAGCTTCAACTCAAGCGAAAGTCGCTCAAATCGATCGACACCATGAGCCGCTCCCGTAGCGGCTGTCGTTTTTCGTCCCGCAGATAAGCTCTGCGCCGCGTTGGAAAACGAAGGCCCTGGGCCTCGACGTATTCACTCACGTACTGCGCCGCGGCAAACCCGCCGGCGATATCGACGTGGTAGTCATGTCGGCGCAATAGCCCGTCGTCGCCGAAATAGAAATCCTGCAAGCTGCTGTGGCTGGCAATGTCATCCGCAAACTCGACGCGCAAACCGCCCCAGGCTTCGGAGCCTTCTTGCCAAGGTGCGATTTCAGTGACTTTGAAACCCGGCATGGTCATGAAAAACGGTGTCGTGAGATAGGTCCACATCGCGTATCCGCTGAAGTAAGCGCGGTGCAATGGGTCCCAGGGTGTATCCATGTCATGCCCGGCGAAGGCCTCGCGAGGGTTCAACCTTTCACGCACGATTGTACCTTGCGTGGTTTCGATAGCGATGTAGTCAGCCCTGAATGCCGTGCGCCAATCCGGGTTGCCGAACGGCGTTACCGAAGCGCGTTGCTGGTGAAGACTGACGGTCATCTCGCGGGGCATCGCGTCCTGCACCACGCCCTTTATCCCCCACAGCTCACCGCCCGAAACGATAGTGGCCTTGACCGTATTGAAGCGATTCCAGCGCTCCACACCGCCATGGGCGTCTAGCACTTTGTTCAGCAGATCGCTCATGGGTACTGGCTCCCTAAAGGTTGGCATTCATCAAAGAATAGGCCTTGGTGTCCATTTCGTTGCTGTAGCCGACGGCAGACTCCTGGCCCACAAAAAAAGGCACTGACGGTGATCGTCAGTGCCTTTTTTGTGCTGCAAGGAATATCAGCGCGACAACATGAACGTGTCGTACTCAAGGTCTTCCAGCGCTGTGGACAGTCGATGCAGCCCCAGCAACACGCACACCAGCAACGACAGGGTGAAGCCGTAGCCGAAGAAGCTCGGGCCAAGGTGCATGCTGAGAAGCGTCAACCCGGCGTTCAGCACCGCGAAGATCACGCAGAGTTCCAGCACCACAGCGCGCTTGTCGAGGTAGAAAAACACGTTGAGCAGCGCCATGAACACCACCTGGATGCTCACACCGATCAGGTCGATGTAGAACAGTGGCAGGTAATAACTGGAGATGCCCAGCCAGTCCAGCAAGCGCGGGGCGAACAGGAACAACAGGACCACGGTCAGCCCCTGCACTTTGCAGATTTCCAACAGACCCTGACGGATCGACAAAGTCATCTCGGTCTTCAGCGAACTGATGTGCTGTAACGTCTCGCCTTCGCGAATGGCCCGGAACAGACGGTCATACCACTCGGCAAAATCGGTTTCGATGCGCACCAGGAACACCGCCATGCCGGGGATGATCGCCAGGTACGCGAGGAAGATCGGCAAGTCGTACAGGATCGAGGCGCGCAATGGGCCGATGACGTTGTTCGAAGTGCCGGGGTTGAACCAGAACAGGAACTTGTCGACCCAGATGCCAAAGTTGTAGAAGAACCCGGTCACCAACAGGCTGACGAACACTTGGCGGCGCTCAAGGAAATCGAAGGCCACCAGTTTCTCGGCACGGTACTCGCGCAGGATGTCATAGAGAAACAGGAACAGCAGCGTGCTGTGCCCGATCAACAGCGCCAGCAACAGGCCCGCAATCCCCAGGAAGCTCAGCAGATAAGCACTGATGACCATCAGCGAGTAGCCCACCAGCATCACCAGCAGGATGCGGTTATAGGCTTTCATCCCCGAGAGGAAGATGATCACCATCCACAGGTTGCACAGCACCACGAAGTTCGACAGCACCAGCAACCGGTACATCAGCGGCTGATCGAACAACACGCTCAGCACGACGATACCCAGCAACCCGGCACCGATGGTGACCAACAGCAACACACCCACCAGGTTGGGCAGGATCTGATCGTACTTGTGCTCGAACAGCCGGTCGGATACGAACCGGGTGAAGAACAGCTGCAAGCCGCCCGTGAGGATCAGCGAGCTGGCCATCAGGTAGGTTACCGTCACCAGGAACTGCCCCACCAGCGTGTTGGGTACGACACGGCTCAGGCTGATGATACCCACCAGCATCACGCTGATGATCGACAACACCCACGGCCCGGAGCTGATCAGCCCGGCGTACACGTAGGCGTGCAAGGTTGAGGTGTAGGAATCGCGAGACAGGATCTTGCGAAGTTCGAAGCCAATACCGGCCATTTAACTGTTCTCCATGGCGGCTTGATACAAGTCGCGATAACGCTGCAGCATCAAGGCTTCGGTGTAGTAACGATTGACCCGCAACAGGCCGCTGGCCTGAGCCGCTTGCCAGCGTTGCGGGCTGCGCAGCAGTTCGAGGATCGCCACACTGGTGGCCTGCGGGTCGGCAATGGCCACGACTTTACCGGCCAGGCCGAGGTCGCGGTCTTCAGGGCTGCCGCCCTCGATCATCTCGCGGCACGAGCCCACGTCACTGCTGACCACCGGCGTACCGGCGGCCCAGGCCTCGAGGATCACCAGCGGCTGCGCCTCACTGATCGAGGTCAGCACCATCAGGCCGAGCTTGGGCAGGATGTCCTGGATGCGTTGGAAGCCAAGAAAATGCACCTTGCCCTCCAGCCCCAGGCTGGCCATCAGGCTGCGGCATTCGCTGACGTATTCAGGGTCTTCTTCTTCAGGGCCGACGATCCAGCCTTCGGCCTCGGGCATGGCGCTGATCACACCGCGCATGGCCCGCAGGAACGTCTTCACGTCCTTGATCGGCACCACACGGCCGATCAACCCCACCACCGGCGCAATGCCCGGCGCGCGGGATTCGAGCGCGGAAGTCCACTGCGGCAAGTCGATGCCGTTAGGGATGACCTGGGTACGCACTGAGTCGGCGCCGTCTTTGATTTGCCGCTGACGGTTGCCGTCATACAGCGAAATGATGTTGTCGGCGCTGTTGTAAGTCAGCTGCCCGATGCGCTCGAAAAAACGCACCCACAACGTCCGGATGTAACCCGAGCCGGCATCAAGGCTGCGGTTGAGCGCCTGGCCGGAACTCTCGGCGATCCAGCTGGCCTGGGCCAGGTCGATCTTGCGTTCCTTGGTGTAGATGCCGTGCTCGCTGAGCAGGTAGGTGCAGTTCCAACGTTGCTTGAGGATGCAGCCCAACAGCCCGGCATAACCAGTGGAAATCGAATGCAGTACCCGCGCCCGCGGCATACGGAGCGACGACTCGGCGAGCATCAGCAACGGCGACTGCATCGAGCGCAGCGTCCAGAAATAGTTGATGAACGACGGGTCGGCGCAATGCAGGCGATAACCTTCACTCAAGGCCTCCCAACTGGCGCGGCTGCGCAGCACGTCGTCGAGGGTCAGGCGGCCTTGCGCGATGCATTCGAGCAGGTTTTCACCCAATGCAGGCTCTGGCGCGTCCGGGTGATGCAGGAAGCGATAGAGGTCCTGCAACTGTTGCAGGTCGGCCTCGCGCGGAGTGCCCCGGGAGTCAGTGGTGTGGGTCGCGTCTTCGAGGAACACCTCTTCGATGTGCAACACGTTCGGCGGCACTTGATAGCGACGTTCGGCATAGGCCGAACGCTGCCCGCCAATGAACATCACCGAGAATGTCAGCTCCGGCAGGCCGAGGATCATCTGGTGAATCCAGCTCGACACGCCGCCACGCACGTACGGCCAGGTGCCTTCGAGCAGCAGACAGATATCGGCTATCGGCGCCTCTTCCTTGTGACTCATGTCCAGCTCCTCACCAGATCAGCGAAGGGTGGTCGCTGGCGGGTTTTCTCGGGAAGGCTTGCGAGCAACCCTGGAATTTCGTGGTAACGACCGGCCTCGAACGCCAGCTCAGCATGGAACGGCAGAATCTGCGCCGCGCCCATGCCGTTTTCCTGGGCCTGAGTCAGCAGCATTTCGGCGCGTTCGACGTCGCCGCGTTCCAGGGCAATGCGCCCGGCCAACAGAAACAGCTCACCGCCCTCGCCCGCTAGCAGGCCTTGCTCGGCATGTTCGTTGGCTTGATTGAGTACGTGATCAAGCACGCTGCCCTGCGCCAGGCCCAGATACGCCAGCTCCCAGTACCAGCGCGCCAGCGTGCCATGCAGCCCACCGGCAACCTTGGCCGTGGCGCCGTGCAATTGGCCGAGGGCAATCTGGATGCGCAGGTTGATGTCGCTTTCCTGCTTGTCGAGCATCGAATACGCCAGCAGTCGTACATCGTCGCTCGGGTCGCCCAGCGCCAGTTTGAGAATCGGCACCGCTTCCTTGCCGGGCATACGCTTGGTGGCCAGCAACGCGGCCAGGCGCTGATCCGGATCCGGTGCGTGGCGCAACACATCCTGCAAGCCGCCATCGGCGAAGATCGGCGAATGCAGATTTGTCTGCGCACGATACGGCAGGCTCGGAATGCCCACCGCTTGCCACGCTTGCTTGTCGCGTTTGCGAGGCAGGTACAGCGCCGGGAAAATCGCCGCAACCACACCCACTGCACCGAGCACCGGCACAAAGAACGCCAGGCTGAAAATGAACAGCGGGCTCCACGGCAATGGCGAGCGGTAGCGCGCCGGCAACAGCAGCCAGACTGCGCCACACAACATCACACAAGCCAGACCATGAGTGAGGCTGAACACCAGCAATTGGTGCACCTCGGGGGCGTCGACCCACAAACTGGCCCAACTGCCCGCCTCTAACAACAAGGCTCCGCTAAACAGCCACTTGCTGATCATTCAGGCCACACTCGTTGAACAGGAAGTTACGCAGCCCGTTGTGTTCACCAGGCTCCAGGTTGAATGGCATGACCCGCACACCAAGGCTGTCCATGTCACTTTCAATGCCGAAGTGCTCATGCACCAGCAGGTTGATACGCGACAGATAGCCTTCGGTGCCTTGCGGGCTGGTCAACGGCAACAGCACCAACAGCAGCTGATGGTCGCGGTTGTTGCGCAGCGGCAAGTGCAAGTCCAGACCGCGCTGACTGCGTTCCAGCAGGCGCGTCAGCTCTTCGTTGGAACGGGTCATTTCGAAGGCGAACAGACCGGCCGACAACTGGTGCCGCTCTACGTCGACCAGCGAGCGCTTGAGTTGCAGGGTGAAGTGTTGCGCGTCGGCATCGGCCAGTTGCAGCACTTGCACGTCTCGCAACAGCAGGTCGGCGATGTGCCCGGCCAACAGCGCCAGCAGGCTCAGGGTTCGATCCTGGAAGGCAAAGAACGGCATCTGCCGCACGGCCAGTACCGCGAGCAGACGCCCTTCGGCATCGATCAACGGAATGCACGCCTGCAACGACGAGAATTGCGCCGAGCCGCCCGCATCGATGAGTTCCTGACGCACGCTCACCAGCTCACCGCGCGCCAGGCATAACTTGACCAGACCGTCGTCGGTGTCCAGCGACCCCATGACGCCGATGGTCGCCAATGGCGTCGGCAACACACGCTCACCGCGATCGTCGACCCGGTACAACCCGGCTACACGCAATGCACCGTATTGCCCGAGCACTGCAACGATCGGGTCGGCCAAGGCCGCCAGTGCATCGCCATGCTCCGGCAACACCCGCAACTTATCGCGCAGGCCCAGTAGAGAGCTGCGCAAGCTTTGGTCACTACCGGCCACACGCTGTTCGAGACGGTCGTGGGAGACCCGCAGAATCTGGTGCGCGCGGGTGAATTCATCGAGACGATACTGGCGATAATCGTTGGCCATCTGCAGACGCTCCAAGCGTCGTTCCCACAGATCGCGAACCTCACCCACCAGCATGCCGCAGACCAAAACGCCGACAATCCACGACGGCTCAAGCTGCGCGTAGCCGGCATGGCCGCTGTAGCGCAGGGCGAATACCGCCAGGACCAACAACGCAGCGCTCAGCAGGCCGCGCACAAAACCGTAACGCACACCCAACAGCAGCGGCGCCAGAATCGGCCAGGGGAACCCACCGTGCATTTGCAACGGATCCTGCGGGGTCAGCCACATGCCGAGTCCAATGACCAGGCCGGTCACCAGGAACGTTTCCAGCCAAGACACCAGGCCGCTGGCGCGAGGCGCCAGGCTGTAATCCATGTGTGGAGAATTCATTGCGATCACTCGAACCGAAGGGCGCCAACAAGTTTGTCGAGCACCTTTTGCGCGGTGCCCGCGAGGCTTTCACGGGACCAACCGGCGCGCGCGCCACTTTTGCTCCAGAGTACCTGGCCACTGCTGGCGTCGAGCACGCGCAGGCTGATGCCCACTGCCGGCTCGCCATCCAGGCCATTCTTGTACTGCCACTCTTCAACGCTGCCGGCCACGACGTAATCGAGTTTCTGCTCACGCGCCCAATCCAGGGCACCGGCCAGACGCTCGTTGTCGTCCATCAGCGCTTGCTCACCCTGGGTGCTGGCCGGGTAAACCCGTGGCTGCAAACCGTGGCTGCTGAGGACGCTGAGCAGGATTTGCTCGCTGCGTTCACCGGCCTGAGGCGTCTGCGAATAGTTGACCATCGGCACGATGCCCCACTGCGCAGTGCGCGGCAGGCTCGGGCTGCTTTCGTCGGTGAAGCTGGCACAACCGGCGACGAACAGGACCGCCAGCGCCAGGCTCAGATTACGAATTGCTTGCATACGTTTTTCTCCCGTAGAAAATTCCATGATCAGCGTCCGAAACGCACGCCGTAGCTCACGCCCAGTGTTCCGCCAGCCTTGCCGTCCCCGCCTTGTGGCGCGGATTGGTAGCCGAAGGTCAGGGCCAGTTCGTCATCACCCAGCACCTCAACGCCGATCCCGGTGTTGATGCCGTAGTTAAAGGTTTGATCGGTCCATTGCCAGCCTGCCGTCAAGTCCACCAGCCAGGTGTATTGCGGCTTGGTCCGCACCAGCGCCCCGGGCAAGCCACGACGCCAGGAACTGCCGAAATACAATTGCCCGTAGCGGCTTTGCAGCAAGTCGCTGGCGGTGACGGTCTCGATATCCAGTGGATTGATCGGATCGGGCTCACCGGTATCCGGGTCGAACGTCTGCTCAGGCGCCGCCCTGATGACCGGCCCGCCAAAGTTACTGGACAGATAATCCAGATTTTTGTCCTTGACCCGGTTCTTCTGGTAATCGACACCGCTGCGCACGGTCCAGTTGGGACCGGCGAATTCCAGCGTGTGGTTGTACTCCATTTTCAGCGCGTGGCCATCGCCCAGATCGTCACCGGCACGGGTGGAAAACGACCGCTGTGCGACTTCCCAACTGAATTGATCGCGGGCCGTAAGGCTGTGGCGACCACCCAGGTACACACGGTCCTGTTGGCCGAAGGCGCGCATCAAACCGCTGTCTTCGTTTTTGCGATGCCAATCAACACCGGTCTCCAGTTCATCGCTGACGCCCAACTGCCAGGTCCGGGACAGGCCCAGGCCGTTGCGGTCGTCATCGTCGCGCTGGCTGGTGTCTGCGAAGAGTTTGTAGCTGCCGTTATCCACTGCACGTTGCAGGGTCAGGGCCGCGTTGCGCTCCGTACCGATGCGCGATGATTCGATGTCGTCACCGCTGTAGTCGCCCTGTTCCAGCTCAAGATCGGCGTACCACTTGTCACCCAGGTTGTGTGCAATCTCCAGGCGCGGCGCGTTGAACTCAAGGCCGCCGAAGTCCTGCTCATGCCACGACAATTGCGCACCTTGCGGCGTACGTTCGTGGATTTCCACGGCCTGGCGACGCAGTTGTTCGCGCACCGCTTCGGGCTGGTCATCACCGAGCGCCGTCAGGCTGGTGTCGAGGGCTTCGTTCAGACGACCCAGGCGATTGAGCGCCTGAGCCCGTTGCGCAGGGTTCAAGTCGCTACGGGCCAGCAGGGCTTCGACTTGCGACTTGTTACGACTACGCAGGGCTTCCTGTATCTGCTCGTAGCGTTCGACCTTCAAGCCATGGCTACGTGCCCACGCCAGCCAATCATCCTTTTGCGATTCCGAATTGGTGGTATCGAGGCGCGCCAGCAGGCGTTCGAACCACATTTGCAACATCGCCGGCGAACCGTCCTTCCACCTCGACAACTCGTGCTGCGCCTTTTTCGGCGAATAGCTGCTGGTCATCAGGCGCAGCCAGACAGCGTAACGCTGAGACGACGGTTTTATGTCCTCACCTTCCGGGCTGCGCAGCAGCTTCAGGCGCAATCGCTGGGCTGCATCCTCATAACCGGCGCTTTCCAATGCGTCGGCATAGGCGGCCCGCACCAGCCAGTCCTGCGGACTGCTTTTGAGGTACATCCGATACCAGGCCAGTGCTTCTGCGTCGCGGCCCAGCAACTGGCTGGCACTGGCGAACGGCAGCCACAGCAATCGGTCCTGGCGTGCATCATCGCGCCACTGGGTCATCAGAGGCTTGAGTTTCGCGGTGTCCGCCTGGTCAATGTAGAACCACACCAGTCGCTCACGGAACAAGTTGTCAGTGGGGTAACGCGACAAGCCCAGTTGATACAGGCGCTCGGCCTCATCGGCATTCCCCTGCTTGGCTGCCAGTGCACCCCGCATCGCCAGCACCTGAGCTTGATCAAAGGCATCCGGATATTGCTCGGCATCTTCAAGCAGCGATACCACCCGCGACCAGTCGTCCAACTCCTGAGCTTGCTGCAACGCCTCGACCAGGCGTTGCGGATCCCGGGTGCGCTCCCAACTGCCAATCGTCAACGTCAAGGCGCGTTGGGGATCGCGAGTGCGATACATGGTGATCAACTGGCTCTCGTCGCCACTGGTCAACTTGCCATTGATCGCAAGCAGTTTTTCCAGCGAAACCCGTAAATCCTCATCGCGCTCCAGTTCCCAGGCCAGAGACGCACGGGCGTGCCAGTAATGCTCGTCGTCGATGGTCTGGTCATCGTCCTGAACCACCTTCCATGCGGATTTGTTATCGAACAATTTCAGGTAGGTGTTGGCCCAGTCGACCTGCTCGGTGGTATTGAGCTTGAAGCGTTTGGCATAGCTCTCATAAACCTTGGTCTTGCTCTCGAACTGCCCGGTATTTTCCAGGTTCTGCAACAAACGCGTCCACGCCAGGCGATGCGACGGGTATTTGCGCAAGTACTTGTGGAACCAGGCTTCGGCCTCGTTCGGTGTGCCTCGCGATTCATGACCGTAGTTCAGTGCATCGAGTTCGATGTCAGTCAGCGCACGCTGATCCATGATCTCTTCGAGCAATGGGATCGAACGATCGAAATCAAACTGCTGACTCCCCAGACGCCAAGCGTGCTCGCGCAGCTTCGGGTCTTCGCGCAACTTCAGCAGACTGATCCAGTAGGTCAACGCGGCCTCGTTCTCTCCACGCCATTCACCCAGCAGTGCCATTTGCTCAAGCAACGCCTGATCCTGGGGGTGGTCAATCACCAATTGCTGACCGGTTTCCCAGGCACCCGCCAGGTCGCCGATGGCCAGTCGCACATGGAAAGCCTTCAACGGGATTTGCGGGTTATCCGGTTGCAAAATCTGCCACTGCTTGAGCACTTGCTGTGCCAGATCAAAACGCTTGTTCGCTACCGCGACATCAACGCCCTGTTCCAGCCAGGCAATGTCGGTTTGCGGATTGGTCAGCTGCGGTAGCTCATCGGCAAGCACCTGTGCGGCCTGGTCACCACGACCGGCGGACAGCAGGCTGTCAAAGGCCAGCTTGGCAAATTCGCGACGCTCGGCGCCTACCTGAGCTTCTCTTTTGAGCTGCTGATAGATATCAGCCGCATGCCCAGGCTGCTCGCCGGCCATATACCACTGGGCGGCAGATCTCAACGATTCGGTACGCAACTTCGGTTCACGGTTGGCAATTTCTTCGTAGACGCCAGCGGCGTACGCCGGGGCCTGCAACTCCAGCGCCAGCTTGGCCAGGGTTTGCAACTGCGGCGTCGGCAACTTGCGATGATCGAAGGTTTTCATCCGCTCAACCAAGGCTTGCTGCGCAATCAGATCGTTGCTGCTCTCGGCAACCAATGCGTCAAGCTGCAAACGATAAAAGGCCTGGACTTCCGCCTTCGGATGGGGCCAAGCCTCCAGATGCCGCCGCGCCTTGTCGTACTCACCCAGACGAATCAGCAGATCGATCAGTTGCATACGCAGGTGATCGTCGTCCGGGTGGGCCGCCAGCAGCAACTCGGCATAGTTGGCCGAGACCGCATCCGGTTCACGGCCATCGGGCTGGAATACTTCTTCACGCTGGAAGGTCGCCCACAGCAAACCTCCCACGGCAACCGCCACCACCGCCAATGCCCATGGGTTGAGCAGGCGGCCTTTTTTAGTTGCAGAGGAGCTGACCATTACTCACCTGCTTCATTGGTAATTGAAAAGTCCACAGGCCGGCAGACGCCTTGCCTGCAAAACGCTGTCCATCCACTTCGACCCGGCAGGCACTCGCCGACCGTACCGAGAAGGTCAGATCAAACTGCCCGGCAAACGAAAAACTCACTCGCTGATCATCCAGGTACTGCCAACTCAGCAGAGGCAAATTGGCATCCTCCAGCGCCGGGCGGCCGTCCCGATCAGGACGCAGGACCAGCAGTGCCCGGTCGCTGCTCAGGGCCACATAGCGGCCTTGCGGTATATCTCGAACACCGGCAATGCCTTGCGATCGCAGCAAATCCGGCCAGCCCATTTGCGGGTCCAGGCGCACGGTGCGCAACGCATCCATGCCGCGAATCTGCCAATTGCCATCGGCGGTCCGCGCCAGGCTGGCCTGGTACAAGCCATGCAATCGATCGATGTAGTCGCTCATCCACAGCGACATCGGATTCTGCTCACGCATGTAGCCGTAGATCTCGTGCATGGCCTTGATCGAGGCTTGTTTGGTGCTTGAATAGAAGTGGTAGTAAAGGTGCAGGCCCCGGAGACGCTTTGGGCTGTCGGTCAATTCAAAGGTCTCGATCAATTCGCGGAAGCCGTAGTAGGGTCCGTGCCACAGGTTGGTGTAGAGGTTTTCGTTGATGATCGGCGCGTAGTACTGCAAACCGCCCTCGGTAGGACGCAGTAACGGGTTCAACCCGGTCAGCGACGGATCGGCCTTGGTCATCATCGTTTCCGCGCCGTTGACGTTTTTCAGACCGGCATCGTAGGCAATCTTCAGCGTCGACGCCGAAGGCAACGCATCACCTGGCCAGAACACCATTTTCACCGGTTTTTCCGGGGTGGTGAGCTGCTGGTTGATGTAGTCGCGCGAACCGACAACCTCGCGATGGAAATCAATTTTGTCGTAGCCCGGAATCGCCATGTTCAAGCCATATTCCGGTTTGAAATTCTCACGTTTCCTGGCCTTGTCCGGCTGCATGAAAAACGGATGGCTGAAGGTGTGAGTGGCCACTTCGACTTTCGGGTTGGCGAAGATCTCGCGGGCGATGGGCTCCAGTTCACGTGCAAGGTGCGGGAACATGCCGCGCGGCGAAATCTCACCCTCGACAATCGACACCGACGTCAGGAACGGGTTGGGCTTGATGTAGTCGTCCAGCGTATGACGACCGGCGTACGGAGTGCCACGCACTTCGGCGCGGGATGGAAAACCATCGCCATCGATGTGTACCGTGGCGATTCGACGGCCGTTTTCTGTGGTGGTGTCCGGGCGTGGTTGCTCAGGCAAACGCAGGCTTGCCTTGAGGAAGGCGAAGGGATCGAGAATCCAGCGACTGCGCTCGTTATTCACCTCAAGAAGGTAAGGCGCCAGCGCCAGACCGCCCCAATCGCCAATGACGACAGGATTAAAAGTTTCGCCTGCTGCGTTGCTCAACGAGAGTGCCGGTGTCGGCCCCTTGGGCAATACCGAAACCGCCGTCAGATCACGGGATCGGGGCTGCACCGGTGCTTCAAAAGCGCCGATCAACGCCTTGTCTTGATGAGTAACAGTCAGGGTTTGGGTACCCGGCGGGGCTTCGCGGGTCAGGCCCATGCGCTTGAGCAGAACCCGGTCTTCAATCGGCAGACCGGAGAAAAAAACCACCGGCACGTGCTCGTCCAGACGCGCGCTAATGAAGCGGTTGAACGCCGCAGCATTTTGCGGCGAGCCGCTGGTCATCCACGTAATAACCCCGGCGTACAAGCCACTGAAGCGATATTCCGGCATGGAGCTGTTGGCAGGCAGGTAGTCGACGCGATACCCCAGGTATTCGAGTAGCCCCCCGAGATAGGTATGACCGGCATTATCAGCCAGGTCACCTTCGCGCGGATCGTAAACCAACGCTACACGTCGCGGCTGCACTTCGATGTTGCTGATACCCATCGAATTCAGGTCGGGGGTGCTGATAAAAGGAATGAAACCTTCATCACGCAAACGCTTGGCCAGCTTGCGGGCCTCATCACGTCGTTCCGGTGGCAAATAGTCAATCGCCACCAGTGGAATGCCCTTGGCACGCAACGGTTGCAGCTGGCCCAGCAGCCATTGGCGGTCCGCCTCCGGCACAGGTCGATATCGCTTGGCGGCTGCATCCCAACCGGCATACAGCGACTCGAAAGCTACCGCTGCCGCCACACCGTCAAGCTCCGGCAGCACTTCAAAACCACGATTGAAAAACAGCTTCAGTTTTGGCTGCTGCTTGTGCAGCTCCCGCAGAAAACTGGCAAGGCCGGCACGCTGTGCTTCACGTGATGCTTCTGGCAGTAGAGTGAAACTGTCGAGGGTATCGAGAAAAAGTCCGCCATAGCCCTGAGCTTGCAGCTGCTTGGCACGCCCGAGCAAATGTTCGCGCCAGGCCGGCGCCGTGAGGTCCATGACCTGGCTGTTCCACGAATCGTTTCGCACCGGAGAGACAGCCTTGTCCAGGCCGGCCTTGGAGATGTCAGCCTTTGAGCCGTCGAACTCTCCCACAGACACATAAGCAAATGGTTCACTGCCCAGCTTGCGCAACGTTTTGACATCGCTCGCTGTCATGTGTCCAGGCTCTACAACCGCCCAGTCAAACTGGGCCAGTTCAGAGATTGGCGGCTCATCGGCATACCAAAAAGTCACGCTGGAGGGTGGTGTCAATGCCGCGGCTTGCACGGCGGGTCCACTTACACACAACGCCAGAGCGGCGAGCAGTCGCTTGGCGACCGAGCGGACACGCGTCCTGCGAAAAACGATTTCCATAACTCACTCTTGAAATGACTTGATCAGTACTGCTTGTGCGTCGGACAGTAAAGCAGACCGAGTTACAAACTGCGGATGAGTTGCGCTAAACCGTTGCCGATTGAAGTCGGTTCCGGAAGTTTGAAGCGCTCAAGCAAGCGGGCATTGTTGGCGCGCGAATGGCGAATGTCGCCCTGACGTGGCGCTTGATGATTCACCGTCAAGGGATTGCCGGTGGCGGTCCCCAGTTCAGCGATCAGATCATTGAGGCTGGTGGAGCGGCTGAGGCCGATGTTCACTGCCCCGGCACGCGGCTCGCGGGTCTCCACGGCCTGGAGCAAAATGCTCACCAAGTCCAGCACATAGACGAAGTCGCGGGTTTGCTCGCCGTCACCGAAAATCGACACGGGCTGCTGTTTCAGCGCTCGCTCGGTGAAAATGCTGATCACACCGGAGTACGGCGAAGACGGATCCTGGCGTGGGCCGAAGATATTGAAGAAGCGCAGGATCACCGGCTCAAGATCGTGCTCACGACGATAGAAATCCAGGTAGTGCTCACTGGACAACTTGTCGCTGGCATACGGTGTGAGCGGCGATTTTGGCGTGTCTTCGTCGATGGCCGAACCTTCGCCATTGTTGCCGTAGATGGCCGCGCTGGAGGCGAACACGACGCGCTTGATCCCGGCCTTCAACATGTTTTCACAGACGTTGAGAGTGCCGACGAAGTTGCTTTGATGCGTACCGACCGGATCATCCACCGACGCTTGCACCGAAGCCACTGCCGCCAAATGAACGACGGCACTGCAATCGCGCATGGCCTGGGCCACGACAGCACTGTCAGCGACATCGCCAATGACCAGATTCAGATTGGCGTTATCCATGGGCAAATTGCTGACTTTGCCGGTGGACAGGTTATCCAGCACGCGGACTTTATAACCCTTGGCCAGCAACGCTTCTACCAAGTGCGACCCAATGAATCCCGCCCCGCCAGTGACCAATACGCGCTCAACGAACATGAAATTTCTTCCTGAATATTCAAGCGGATACCGATACTCGAAGTCCGCTGACGGTGTGGGCTTTGTCATCGTGTTGCGGTTGCGAACCATGGGAAACTGCCCAGTCACCACCGACATTTTTATGGCGCAAAGCCATCAAAACGCGGCCGATAATGGGAGATCAAACTGATACTGTCAATAGGTTGTCTATTTTGCCGCCGTACGGCAATTCACCTGCACCAATCGTCATTTTATTGACGACGATAATCGGATCCATTCTGAGCCGAAACATGCGCCAAGCCCTGCTGATCATTGACGTACAACCCAGCTTCGTCCCGCCTCAACGGTTCATCCCTGGAATCAGCAATTCATCGAAACGCTACCCAGCGTAGCCACTGTAGAACGCCATGATGAAACTAAAACGCCTTTCCAGCGACAACTTGGCTGACACCCTGCGGCGGACGACAAACAGCATGATTGCAGCCGACCGTATTTTTTATCAAATACGGTTACGTTTCGGATACTCATAAAAATGGCTGACTCTCCACGCACACGTCGATAACTAGCCGAACGTCTGCGCAAAAGGTGCCGCGGCCTGTTCAATGGCACTGACGACATGAGGCGCCTGCTCACGATGTTGGGCATAACGTGCAATCACCACTTCAACTGCAGCAAGCATCTTCTGAATACGGTCTCTCGGCTTTTCAATATCACAGCTTTGCGCAAATTCCAGCAAACCTTGCCGTGAGGCAAACATCGACTTGTTGCCGGCCAGATCCAGAGCCAGCACATCGTCTGGAATGTACGCGGTGGTGTTAACAATGTCGTAAGTCGGCGCGAGGCGCGCATCGCGTTGTGTCGGCTCCGAATAGAGCAACCCGAAATTCTTCAAATGCGCATCGCCATTTCCGACGATGCAGCTCAGGGTAACGCTATCGAATAGTTGTTCAAGGGAGGAGCGCAGGTGCTTCGCCGGGCAGAACAAGCGGATGGCCTTGGCCATTGCCGCATAGCTTTTGCTGTACTTCTGATACGCGGAAAGTCCCATCAGAGAGGCCATATCTTCAAAGCCAATAGGGTTGAGCTGCTCGTCGCGATCAAAGCGCCGCATGACAAACAGCTTCGCATTATCAGACAGGTAAAACTGCGGGACAGGCAGCCCGGCTTCCTGGGCAGCCGACATGCAAAGGAACTCATTGATCGCCAACCCCGGAAACTCGTCACGGCCACTTTTAATGATCAACTCCGAGGTCTTCGATGTCACCCGTGGCAAGTCAGCTGCTTGCTGCTCTGGCACCAACACCTTGGGTTGAACACCTGAAATACCGGCCCGCAGGATATAGCGGTCGAGAAGTCCGGCAAAGATATCTTCCGTGCCGTCCCAGGTCAGAATCTCTTCGAGTTTTTCTCCCGGAAACTGCTGCTCCCGCAACAAGGCGTCGACCGCCTCGGAGCGCACATGAACCCGACCAATCGGAGAGCTGCTACCGGAAAGCGCCAGCAATAACATGGGATCGACGTTGACCGTTTTAGCCAGGCGATTTCGCAATTGCTCCAGCACATAGCCTTCTGGCAGGTTCATCTGAAAAACAGGGTGCAGATCGCGTCGGCGAAACTCGTCAGCCCGCACCGGCATCGACAGGCTGATAGCCATACCGGGCAACGCCTTTTCGTGGTAACGAAAAATGTAATCGTCAGCGCTGGTGAGGATCCTGCCACTGCGCCCTTCGGGTGTACTGACTGCAAGAGAAGTCATTTTCATTCGAACAGCTCCCCAAGCTCTTCCAGGGTTGGCATCGCCGCTGGAATAACCGCCAACTCACAATCCAGCGCCCCCAGGACGCGCGCGTAGGCAACCATGGCCACCGATTGCTTGCCTTGCTCTACCGCAATGATTTTCTGTCGAGTCAGTCCCGCAAGCTCGGCAAGCTGCGCTTGCGTAAGGCCGCGATTTATACGCTTATCGCGTATTTGTTTTCCAAGTCGGGCAATCAGCAGTGAATGATCCATGTTCTGTTACCGTTACATCGTTCAATCAATGTTTCGTATACATAACATATTAATCACGATGGCGCCGCGAGTTTTCGACGCATAGCATTTACGCTGCCTTATCCAGACAAAATCGTACTCGCCAGAAGTGCGAATTGATCGCTGTACAAACTCGTCTATCGAGGTCAAAAGCCCTTCTACACTCAATCGGCAAACGCCCCTCTCCACCCGCCGAACGAGCCCCCATGACCTCCCTCAAAGATCGCCTCAAACAAGGCCGCGATGCGCGCAAGAAGTGTCCCCGCAGTTCCCACGCGGCACTAGGTAAAACCAACCGCGACCCGATTCCGCTGATCAAGGCGTCGAGTGAGGGGCGTGTCAAGTCGCTGGTCGAGTTGCGTTATGGCCGCATGCTGGTGTCGCCGTTCACCTTCTTCCGTGGCAATGCGTTGCTGCAGGCACACGACTTGGCGGGGACGCCGAACATGGGGCTGGTGTCGCCGGTCTGTGGTGATTGCCACCTGATGAACTTCGGCGGCTTTGCCACGCCCGAACGCAATCTGCTGTTCAGCGTCAACGACTTCGACGAGGTCCACCCCGGCCCTTGGGAGTGGGATATGAAACGGCTGGTGGCAAGTTTCCTGGTCGCCGCCCGTGACCTGCGCCATGGCAGTTCGGTGGAGGAAACGGTCTGCCATCAATTGGTGGGCGCCTATCAGGAGACCATGCTCGAATGCGCCGAACAAAGCACGTTGGAGACCTGGTACGAGTCCATCACCTACGACGATTTGCGCGCGCAGGCCAGTAAAAGCACCTTGGAGCATGTGCAACGCGCAATCGAAAAAGCCGAGCGTCGTACCCATGCCGAACTGCTGCCGAAAATCAGCGAACGTGACAAGCACGGTCGCCTGATCATTCGCGATGACTTGCCGGAAATTTTCCATCTGCACAATAACACCACCTTGCTGGACGCTGACGATGACTGGCTACGTCTATCGGACTGGCGACCGTTGTTCGACACGTTCATGCGCGACTACCGCGCAACACTGCAAGCCGACCGTCGCGAATTGCTGTCGCGCTTCAACGTGCAAGACCTAGCATTCAAAGTGGTGGGTGTTGGCAGTGTCGGCACCCGCTGCCTGGTGGCGCTGCTGACCGACAAACAGGAATTCCCGCTGTTCCTGCAATTCAAGGAAGCACGCCGCTCCGTTCTCGCCGGGTATGTGAAGGCCAAGTCACGGGCACGGCATGAAGGCCAGCGCGTGGTCGACGGGCAACGCTTGATGCAATCGGCCAGCGATCTGTTCCTCGGCTGGACCACCGGCCCCAGCGGTCGTCACTTTTACGTACGCCAGTTGCGCGACATGAAAGTGTCGGCCGAACTCGAAACCTTTGATGGCGAAGCATTCGCCGCCTACGGTCGGCTCTGTGGTCGCGCCCTCGCCCGTGCCCACGCTAAATCTTCCGGATACGCCGCACAGATCAGCGGCTACATCGGCAAAGGTGACGCACTGGCCGATGCGCTCTACAAGTATGCCCAAGGCTACACCGAGCAGAACGAACGCGACTTCGAGCGCTTCCAACTGGCTTGCCGTAAGGGCCGTTTGCGGGCGCGTTCGGAAGCCGATTTTGCGGCGGATCATTTGCCTTGATAGCCGTTGGCAACACATGACTCCTCACTCTGTCGGCCCTCGTCGGTCGGCAGAGTCGACGCATTGCATGCAAATCACCGCACACTCTTCTTGCAGCCACGCCCAGCCGATCTATATGATAAGTATTATCATTTGTGATATTTACTCATTCGGCGCCTTCCCACAATGCTCCCATCCTCCCAAACCAGCTTCTGCGACGTGGCCATGCTTTACCGCCAACAGCACAGCTGGCTACAGAACTGGCTAAGGCGCCGGCTGAACTGTTCGCAAAGCGCGGCGGACCTGGCTCAGGACACGTTCATGCGTCTGTTGACCAAGGATCAGGTCCCGGAGCTTCACGCCCCGCGCACTTTCCTGGCGAAAGTGGCGCAGAGCGTTTTATCCAATCACTACCGTCGGCAAAAACTTGAACGCGCCTACCTTGAGGCGCTCGCCGCGATGCCTGAGCAGGTAGCGCCGAGCCTGGAAACCCAGGCAATTCTGCTGGAAACCCTGATCGCCCTCGATGCCGCTCTGGAAAGCCTGGAGCGTCCGGTGCGCGAGGCATTTCTCTGGTCACAGGTCGATGGCCTGGGCCACGGGGAAATCGCCGAGCGTCTCAACGTGTCCATCACCACGGTCAAGCGCTACATCATCAAGGCCGGCGCGATGTGCATCATGCTTGATGAAAGTCTGGACTCACTGTGAACGGCAACGACAGGCCATCGATCTCGGGCGACATCGCTGAGCAGGCCATGCATTGGCATCTGGAGCTACAGGAGCACGACATCAGCGAAGCGACGCTGGCGGCCTGGATGAACTGGCGTCAAGCGCATCCTTTGCACGAGCGCGCCTGGCAACGGGCCGAAGCGTTCGCCCAACGCATGAGTGACATCCGCAGCCCAAGCCAACGTGCGCTCGCACAGGCAACGTTGCGACCGACGCTGTCGCGGCGCGCGGTCATCAAGCAACTCAGTGTTTTGCTGGCGGCCGGTGCCGGTGCCTGGACTCTGAAAGATACTGCGCTGGTGCAAGACATGACCGCCGATTACCACAGCCGGATCGGCGAACAACGGCGTATCGCGCTGGCCGATGACACGCAGGTTCAACTCAACACCGACAGCGCCATCAACGTCGTCTTCGAGCGCGAAAGCCGGCGGATCAAACTGCTGCGTGGCGAAATACTGATCACCCGCGACCACAGTGCCGATGGCCGTCTGCTGTCGATTGATACCGCCGACGGTCGCCTAGAGGCCGCACTGGCGCAGTTCAGCGTCAGGCAACGTGTGGGGTTCACGCAAGTGAGCGTTTATCAGGGCACGCTGCTGCTCAGCCCCTCGCTGCAACGCCGTGAGCCGGTTGTGCTGAAGGCTGGCGAGCAGGTCAGCTTCAACGACCAGGGCTTGATGCTGCGGCAAACCGTGGCGTTGGCTGCACCGGCCTGGACACAAGGCATGCTCGTTGCCCAAGGCCAACGGCTGGCGGATTTCCTCGATGACTTGAGCCGCTACCGGCGTGGGCATCTGGCTTGCGACCCGACGATCGCCGATGTTCGCGTGTCCGGTACGTTCCCCCTGGCCGATACCGAACGAATCCTCTTCGCCGTCGCCGACACCCTGCAGCTCGACGTTCAGCAGTTCACCCGCTACTGGGTCACGCTGAAACCCCGTATGGCCTGATGCTCAAATTATTTTGCGCTTGGGTGGTCCGTTTTCGATTCTCGCGAGACTTAAACCCCAGACACTCAATTCAATGGGGAACAACTCGTGGACTTCACCGCACGCAAACGCCAGGGCTGGCATTTTTCACTCAAGCAAAACCTGGCTGGCGCAGTGGTTCAAGGCATCGCCTGCATGACGGCAACCGCTCCGATGCTGATGCTGCCGAACTGGGCCGTCGCCGCCGAACAAACGCAGCAGGACTTCGACATTCCCGCCGGACCGCTCGCACCGGCACTGGCCCGTTTTGGCCAGACCGCGCACATCCTGCTGTCCTACTCCACGTCACTGACCGACGGGCGTACGACGTCGGGGCTCAAGGGGCGTTACGCAACGGATCATGGCCTGGCGATCCTGCTTGCCGGCACCGGGCTGGAGAGCAGCCAAGGTGACAATGGCAACTACTCGCTGCACGCCAGTGTCGGCGATGCATTGCAGCTGGGCGCGGTGTCGATTTCCGGTAAGGCGCCGGGTTCGATTACCGAAGGCACCGGCCTTTACACCACCTACTCTTCCAGTAGCTCGACGCGCCTGAACCTCACCCCGCGGGAAACCCCGCAATCGCTGACCGTCATGACTCGCCAGCGTCTGGACGACCAGCGCCTGACCAACCTCACCGATGCCATGGAAGCCACGCCCGGCATCACGGTCGTGCGCGATGGCCTGGGGTCCGAGACCGACGCCTACTGGTCGCGCGGCTTTGCGATCCAGAACTATGAAATCGATGGCGTTCCCACCAATACCCGCCTGGACAACTATGCGCAAAGCATGGCGATGTACGACCGCATCGAAGTGGTACGCGGCGCCACCGGCTTGATCAGCGGCATGGGCAACCCGAGCGCGACCATCAACCTGATCCGCAAACGCCCGACCGCCGAAGCGCAGGCCAGCATCACGGGCGAGGCCGGCAATTGGGATCGCTACGGCACGGGGTTCGACGTGTCCGGGCCGCTGACCGAAACGGGCAACGTTCGCGGACGATTCGTCGCCGACTACAAAACCGAAAAAGCCTGGATCGACCGCTACAACCTGCAATCGCAATTGATCTACGGCATCACCGAGTTCGATCTGACCGAAGACACGTTGTTGACCATGGGTTTCAGCTATCAACGCACCGACGTCGACTCGCCGTTGCGCTCCGGCCTGCCCACGCGTTTCAGTACCGGCGAACGCACCAACCTCAAACGCTCGATCAACGCAGCACCGGACTGGTCGTATAACGATCACGAGCAGACCAGTTTCTTCACCTCCATCGAGCAGCAATTGGGCAATGGCTGGAGCGGCAAGATTGAACTGACCCACGCCGAAAACAAATTCGACGAGCTGTTCAACTTCGCCATGGGCGATCTCAACAAGGATGGTAGCGGTCTTTCGCAATTGCCGGTGCGCTTCTCCGGCACGCCGCGCCAGGACAACCTCGACCTATACGTCACCGGTCCGTTCGGCCTGTTCGGGCGCGAGCACGAACTGATCACCGGCATGACCTTGTCCAAGTACAAGGAGAACGTACCGGGCTGGGGTGGCTGGCGTTACGACTACGCCGGGTCCCCGGCAGGTGCCATCGACAACCTCTACAACTGGGACGGCAACTCTGCCAAACCGGCCTTCACCGAGAGCGGCAAATCGTCGATCGACGAAGACCAGTACGCCGCTTACCTGACCTCGCGTTTCAGCGTCATGGATGACCTGAGCCTGATCCTCGGCAGCCGCGTGATCAACTGGAAGCGCGACACTTCGGACCGCCCTTACGGCGGCGAGGAAACCGAAGTCAATCGTGAAGAAAACGGTGTGTTCATTCCCTACGCCGGTGTGGTCTATGACCTGAACGACACCTGGTCGGTGTACGCCAGCTACACCAAGATCTTCAACCCGCAAGCCTCGTGGGTCACCGACGAAGACAACAAACCCCTCGACCCGATGGAAGGCAAAGGCTACGAGATCGGCATCAAGGGCACACACCTGGACGGCAAGCTCAACTCCAGCCTGGCGCTGTTCAAACTGGAGCAGGACAACCTGGCGATCTGGCAACACGACAACGTCTACAGCGCCGAACAGGACACCACCTCCAAAGGCATCGAAATGGAGCTGAACGGCGAACTGGCCGAAGGCTGGCAGGCGTCTGCCGGGTATGCGTACTCGGTCACCACCGATGCCGACGACCAGCGCATCAGCACCAACCTGCCGCGCAATAGCGTGAAGACCTTCAGCACCTATCGCCTGCATGGGCCGCTGGACAAAATCACCCTGGGTGGCGGCGTGAACTGGCAGAGCAAAGTGGGCGCCGACCTGCACACCTTCAGCCAGGGCAGCTACGCGGTCGCCAACCTGTTGGCGCGCTATGACATCAGCCACAACCTCAGTGCGTCGGTGAATCTGAACAACGTATTCGACCGCGAGTATTACAGCCAGTCCGGCCTGTACGGTGTCTACGGCGCCCCGCGCAATGTGATGACAAGTTTCAAGTACAACTTCTGATATCCGGTGGATTCGCTGGGTGCACGCAGCGCTTCTGGCTTGCGCCGCCCATCGGCAGGCAGATGAACTTTTCTTCACCCCACCGCCGCGCGCCAACCTGTACATTTGCCTCGCTCATTCAAGAAACTACGGTTTGCCCGCCCTCCCGCGGGCTTTTTTTTGCCTGTAGATTGCTCGTCATTCGCAACCTGATCCGGAGCGCCGAATGACGATCTTCACCCTACCCTGCAAACGCCTGAACCTGGCCGTCCTCAGTCCGAGCCAGGCTTCGCTGGAAGGCGACTTCTACCTGCGAAACCAGGCACACCTCGCGCCGTGGTCACCGATCCGTGCAGACGATTACTACACACCGGAAAAAATCCGCTCACGCCTCGCGCAGCAAGCCATGGCGTTTGAAGAAGGCTATGCGGTGCACTTCGCCGTGCTCGATCGCGATAGCGGTCAGATGATCGGCGCGTGCAATTTCAGCGGCATCGTTCGCGGGGCGTTCCAGTCCTGTTATCTGGGCTATCACATCGACCATGGTCATCAAGGCCAAGGCCTGATGCACGAAGCCGTGGACGCGGGCATTCGCTACATGTTCGAAACGCTGAACCTTCACCGGATCATGGCCAACTACATTCCCGGCAACGAACGCAGTGCGCGGTTGCTGGAGCGTCTGGGATTTGAACGTGAAGGCTACGCCAAGGCGTATCTGAACATCGATGGACGATGGCAGGATCACGTGCTGACGGCGCGAGTCAGCACGGTGTGGGAAGACCCGGACCGGCAATGGTCGCGCAGCCTGGGTTAATTCATCTGTGTGCCGGGGCGCCCTACTGTAGGAGCGAGCCTGCTCGCGATGGCGTCGGCTCAGTCGATAAAGACCTCGCCTCAATCACTGGCATCTCCAGCCGCGCCCGTCCATAAAACGCCAGCGCCGTCAGCAAGCATGCCAGCCAGACGACGATGCCGGCCCAGAGCGTGTGGGACATGTAATGCCAACCCTGCAGCACCCGCGTAGTGCCGTAGACGAATCCCAGCGCCAGCGAGCCGTAAAGGACGGCCTTGGAATAACGCCAGCGATAACGCCGCGCCACGAAGTACAGCGCCAACATGGTGAAACCACCCGACGCATGCCCGCCCGGCCAGCAACGACCGTCACCGGCGACCTTCAGCAAATCAAAGTTTTCGTACCATTCCTTATGTTCGATCTTGCCGCCGTACTGCGTCGTTTCAATCGGGCAGTACACGCTGGTGTGGCCCTTGAGGTAGTGGATCACCCCAGTGCTGATGGAAAACGCGAACACCACGTAGAGAAAATCCCGCCGATGCTTGGTGGCGAACCGCAGCACGGGTGCCACTTTGATTCGCTCCAGAAACGCGATGATTTTCGGATGTTTTTCCGCCTTCAGGCGTGGCCAGAGAAACGACAGCAAAGCGCCAAGGATTGCGATCTCGCCGGTCCAGTTCGGAATGATCCTGGCCCATTTGTGCGTGATCTTCTCGAACAGGTGCACATGGTCCAGCGGGAACGTTTGCGTCACCGGGTCAAAAAAAAGATTGTTGAAGGCGATGTCGATTCTGGTCAGATCGAACATCAGGAACACCACCACCGCACAGGCCAACGGGATGCCGAAATTGACCGCATAAAAGTCAACACGCGAGCGTGAATTCATAGGATCCTCACCGATCGCCAGTCCGAAGCTTCGATCAGGCCGAGCATGCGCGGCGCTTGCTCCTGCGCCGCCGTGATGAACATCGCTGCGCCATAGCCCGGTGTCGAGTTCGACAGCTTGAGGTCTTTTTCCAATTGCCCCATGCATTCGCTGTGGGTCACCAGAATCAGGTTGCGCCCGGCGACCTTGTGCGCCAGCGCATCACGCAACATTGTGCCCTTGCAGTTGACCAGCCAGTCGTTACCGCTGCCGACCTTGTTGAACATGTACCCGGCCGTTTGCGCCGTACGCATCACCGGGCTGTTGTAGATATCGGCATGGTCGAGCCCCAGTTGTTCGAATCGAGCACCGACGGCCACCGCTACGCTGCGCGAACGGTCGGTGATGCCATCGTTGCCACTCAGGCAAGCGGCACGGGAGTGATCACAGCGCTCGACGTGGCGCACCAGCACAATCACGTCGCCCTTGGCCCATTCCGACAGCATGGCGCGGGCACCCGCGACATTGCCGTGGGCCAGGTCCGGCACGCCGGCCGGCCGCAACAGAAACACCGTGAGCGGGACCACCAACAGCGCCGAGGCCAGTACCACCGCCGCATTGCGATAACGGGCAAAACGGCTCAGATCGATCGAGCGGCTTACACCGAACAGACTCAGTCTCAATTCCACATCAAGCCGCCTCACCGGCATGCAACCTTTGATTCAATGCCGCGAGGGTAAAGAGGCCGGCGTCGGTAGCCAGTGAAACGCATGTGAAAAAAACCTTGTTACACAACCCCGCCGACAAAATCCTTTCAGCTCTCGCGATTGCTGCCGATACAGACCGTCTACACCGCATGCTGGCCCCCAAAAACAACAATCTTCCAGCCAACCGACGACCAAGAAGTACACGTTCCTGGAGGAATTTTGATGAATAGCTGGTTCGGCAATATCAGCGTGAACCTGAAACTGGGCCTGGGGTTTGGCCTGGTACTGGCCTTGACCTGCGTGCTCGCCCTGACCGGCTGGACCAGCCTGGGCAGCCTGATCGACCGTAGCAACTGGATGAGTGACATCACCCAGCTCAACGCCGGCCTGACCAAGCTGCGTGTGGTGCGCCTGCAATACATGCTCGCCAACGGCGACGAAACCATCGCACAGAACGTGCAAACCACCCTCGAAGCGTTTTCGGCTCAGCAGCAAGCGTTGCTGGTGAAGTTCAAGAGCCCGGAAAACCTCAAGCTGCTCAGGGAGCAAGGCACCGTCATCGATGCCTACAAAACATCCCTGAACAAAATGCGCGGCGCCTACCGCGCCGGCAACAGCGCGCGCGACGTCATGACCGGCAATGCCGAAACGGCCAATACGCTGATCAACGACATCAACACCCGCGTACAGCAAATGCCGCTGAGCGACCAACGCTTCGAACAGTTCCAGGCCATCACTGCTGCCAAGGAAGCTTTTCTGCTGGCACGCTACGAAGTGCGTGGCTATACCGCCACCACCAACGCCGAGACTGAACAAAAAGCTGTCGCGCAACTCGACCGGGCGATTGCCAGCGTGAAATCCCTCAACGCCCAGTTCGCTGATGTGCAGCCAGACGCCTTGCGTCAATTGGAAAGCGCCTTGGCCAGTTACCGCAGCGCGTTGCAGGCCTACAAGACCGCAAACAGCGATGTCGTGCAGGCGCGCAAGGAAATGACCGACCAGGGTGCGGCCATCGTCAGCCTGAGCGAGCAGCTGTATCAGATCCAGCTGGACCGTCGTGACGCTGAAAGCGCCAAGGCCCGCACCCTGCAATTGGGCAGCACGCTGCTGGCCTTGTTGGTGGGCATCATTGCGGCCGTGCTCATCACCCGACAGATCACCGGCCCATTGCGTGACACCCTGGCGGTGGTCGATCGCATCGCCAGCGGCGACCTGTCCCAGGACGTCAAGGTCACCCGCCGCGATGAACTCGGCGTATTGCAGCAAGGCATTGCGCGCATGGGCGTGACCCTGCGCGACTTGATCAGCGGCATCCGCGACGGCGTCACACAAATCGCCAGCGCCGCCGAAGAACTGTCGGCCGTCACCGAGCAAACTAGCGCCGGGGTCAACAGCCAGAAAATCGAGACCGATCAGGTCGCCACGGCGATGCACGAGATGACCGCCACCGTGCAGGAAGTCGCGCGCAACGCCGAGCAAGCGTCGCAAGCTGCCGCTGCGGCCGATGGCGAAGCCCGTGAAGGTGACAAGGTGGTTGGCGAAGCCATCGCGCAGATCGAACGCCTGGCCAGCGAAGTCGTGCGTTCCACTGAAGCCATGAGCGTGCTGCAACAGGAAAGCGACAAGATCGGCAGCGTTATGGACGTGATCAAGGCCGTGGCCGAACAGACCAACCTGCTGGCGCTCAACGCCGCGATTGAAGCGGCCCGCGCCGGTGAAGCCGGACGTGGTTTTGCCGTGGTGGCCGACGAAGTCCGTGGTCTGGCCCAGCGCACGCAAAAATCCACCGAAGAAATCGAAGGCCTGGTGGCCGGTTTGCAGAATGGGACGCAGCAAGTGGCGACGGTGATGAACAACAGCCGCACCCTGACCGACAGCAGTGTCGCGCTGACCCGCAAGGCTGGTGCCTCACTGGAAAGCATCACCCGCACGGTGTCCAACATCCAGTCGATGAACCAGCAGATCGCCGCTGCCGCCGAACAGCAAAGCGCCGTGGCCGAAGAAATCAGCCGCAGCATCATCAACGTGCGCGACGTGTCGGAACAGACTGCCGCCGCCAGCGACGATACCGCCGCGTCCAGCGTCGAACTGGCGCGGTTGGGCAATCAGTTGCAACAGATGGTGAGTCACTTCCGCGTTTGACGCTCGGTCAGCGCTGAATCACAAAACCAATCGCGGGCAAGCCCGCTCCCACAGGTTCAGTGAGTACCTTGTGGGAGCGAGCCTGCTCGCGATAGCGGTCTACAGGGCAATGAAGGGACTCAAGCTTCCCACGGATTAATGACCTCCAGCCCGGAAAACTCAAAGTCCCGAACATTGCGGGTGGCAATCGGGGTTCCATGGCTTCGGCAAACAGCGGCAATTTGCGCATCAGCCATTGACGCCGCGCGCCCCTTCGCCTCACAACTCGCCACCAGCGTCGCGTACTCGACCGCAGCATGAACATCGAAAGGCAATATCCGACCGGCAAAGTCTTCTTCGAACATCGCCATTGCATGGGATTCAAGTTTTTGTTTGCGTTTGCCGGACGGAAGTCGGGCTATACCGTGAAGGATTTCTGCCACGGTCACAGCGCTGATGGCTAGTTCCATTGCAGGCTGGGCATCCACCCAGGCAAGCACCTGAGCGTCAGGCTCGACCCGCATGAACTCTGAAAGAACATTGGTATCGAGCACTATCATTCAGAGAAGTCCACTGCAGTCGCTTTCTCCTGCCGTGCAGACAACTCAAGCTCAACGCCACCGCAGGCACTGAACCTGCTACGAATTCTGCTGCCCAGACCTCCGGCACGGTCGACGGTAGCCAATGCTCTTCCGAGAATCAGGCGAGCTTCCTCTTCCATTGAATGCCCGTTGTGGGCGGCCGCAATGCGTAGCTGTTCTTTGATCTGATCATCGAGGTTTCGAATTGTGATACTGGCCATGATGCCTCCTGCAATCAGTGAAATCATTGATTGCAGGCTAGCACACCAAGGTTCGATAAAACTCATTCAGGTGCCGAACGGCCAATCATGCCGCTTTCAAGATATGAACCCGCTATTTGACCAAGTTTGGCGCGAAGTTAAAAACAACTACAGATTATTCAGTGTGAGAAATTTTCGATCCTGAACTGCCCCTCGGAAAAGGTCGCAATAATTTCCAATTCGCCGCCCATGGCTCGAATTTGGTTGCGAAAGGTGCTGATGTACAAATCTGTTCGCCGCTCCATTTTGGCGATCGCTACCTGGTTAACGTGCAGCGCTTTGGCCAATGTGTTTTGGATAAGTGCTTGTGCCTGACGCAGCTGGTGCAATGGCATTTCCGCCCGCAGTTTCTTGATCAATTCTTCGACGCGTGCTTGAGATTCAGGAGAACGATGCGCCACCAAGTCAGAGAATTTTTTAGCCATTTCCGTAGCTCTCTTTCTTCAAAATAGACCAAGAGAGCAACTGTATGGGTTGCGGGGCTCGTCGAACCGCCCTGATAACGGACTCAATTGTTAGCGATGATTTCGGGTCGGCACTGGACGTAATCGAGTGTCCGAAAGGGAATTACCTGCCGAGGGAAAACTTGATGGCGATGCGAGTAGCTGCTCCTGATTGCCCCTTGTAGGAGGCCAATGTGAGCTTGCTTGAAATGATATCCACCAGATCATTCCCACGCTCCCGCGCGAGAATGATCAGTACCTATCTAGACCTCAAACACTAATCGCATTGGTAAACACCAACCGATTACCAAACGGATCGCTAATGGTCATGTCCTGGCTGCCCCAAGGCATGGCCTGGATTTCTGGCCGGGCGAACGTGTATTCCTTGGCCAGCAGTTGCTGCTGGAAGGCTTCCAGTTCGTCGGTCTCGATGCGCAAGGCCGAGCCCGGTGTGGCGTCGCCGTGGTGTTCGGACAGGTGCAACACGCATTCGCCGCGGGAGATTTGCAGGTACAACGGGAAGTTGGCTTCAAAGCGGTGCTGCCAGTCGATCTTGAATCCGAGGAAGTCGACATAGAATTCAACGGCCTTGTTTTCATCGAAGATACGCAGGATCGGGGTGGTTTTGCCGAAGCTCATCGAGTTGCTCCCAGACAGAAATAGCCCAGAGTGTAGCCGGGCTGTACGTCAGCAATTCGGCTTGTTGATGGCTTTCTTTAATCTCAATGTGCCATCACTGTGACGCGCTGCACGAATCTTCAATTAAAGCCGTCACGCAGATCCCCTTCCCGTGCCAGGAACCGTCCTTCCCGGCGTCCATTGGACTGACCGTCCTGATAACTCAGCACGCCGTTGACCCACACGCCCTCGATGCCTTCAGCCGCTTGTTGCGGATCATTGAAGTCCGCCACATCACGAATGGTCGCCGGATCGAACAACACCAGATCGGCCCAATGGCCTTCACGGATCTCGCCGCGTTCCTTCAAGCCGAATCGTGCCGCCGACAGCCCGGTCATTTTGTGCACGGCGGTGTGCAGTGGAAACAATCCTACGTCGCGACTGAAATGCCCGAGCACCCGTGGAAACGCGCCCCACAAGCGAGGGTGCGGAAACGGATCTTCCGGCAAACCATCGGAGCCGACCATCGATAACGGATGGGCGAGGATTCTGCGCACATCGCTCTCGTCCATACCGTAATACACCGCACCTGCCGGTTGCAGTTGGCGGGCGGTATCGAGCAACGACAGGTTCCATTCGGCGGCGATGTCCATCAGGTCGCGCCCGCCCATTTCCGGGTGTGGCGTCGACCAGGTAATGGTGATGCGATGGGCATCGGTGACTTGCTTGAGATCCAGCGTCGAGGAGCTCGCCGCATAGGGATAGCAATCGCAGCCCACCGGATGGGTTTTTGCAGCGTGTTCAAGCGACGCCAACAGTTGTGGACTGCGCCCCCAGTTGCCGGCGCCAGCACACTTGAGATGGGAAATGATCACCGGGGATTTCGCGTGACGGCCGATCTGGAATGCCTCGTCCATGGCCTCCAATACCGGTTCGAACTCGCTGCGCAGATGGGTGGTGTACACCGCACCGAACGCCGTCAGCTCTTCGGTCAATTGCATGACTTCATCGGTGGAAGCCGAGAAGGCGCTGGCGTAGGCCAGGCCGGTGGACAAGCCCAACGCACCGGCCTCCAGGCTCTCGCGCAATTGCTCGCGCATCGCCGCAATCTCTTCAGCGGTGGCGGTGCGGAACAGGTCGTCAAGTTGGTTGCTACGCAGCGCGGTATGCCCGACCAACGCGGCAACATTGAGCGTGGTGTTCGCCGCTTCGACCGCTGCGCGATAGTCGCTGAACGTTGGATAAACGAAGGCTGCGGCCGTGCCGAGCAGGTTCATCGGGTCCGGCGGATCGCCGCGCAAATTTACCGGTGAAGCGCTGATCCCGCAGTTGCCGACAATCACCGTGGTTACGCCCTGACTGAGCTTGGGCAGCATCTGCGGCTGGCGGATCACCACCGTGTCGTCGTGGGTGTGCACATCAATGAATCCCGGTGCCAGCACCTTGCCCGCCGCGTCAATTTCTTCATTGGCCTGGGCATCGTGCAGGTCGCCGATGCGCTCGATGCGCCCGTTCAGGATCGCCACGTCAGCCGGGTACGCAGGGCTGTTGCTGCCATCGATGATCAGGGCATTGCGGATCAGCGTGTCGTACATCATGTCAGTCTCCCAGCGGCAGGTGATCATCGCCGCCTCGGTAATCGTCCAGGGCGAGTTTGATCCGCCGCAGACGTTCTTGATTGTCTTGAGGATTGGCCAGTGCCAGCTCGGTGGCAAGCACGTCAATGGCCAGCAGCATGCCGTAGCGCGCTGCCGTGGGTTTGTAGATGAATGAGGTCTCGGCGCTTTGCAGTGGCAGGACGATGTCGGCCAGTTGCGCCAGCGGCGAGTCGGCGCGGGTGATGGCCAGAATGCGTGCGCCGTAGTTGCGCGCCAGCTCCACCGTCTCTACCAGCTCCGGGGTGATCCCGGTGAGCGAGCAGACGATGACCACGTGTTCCGGGCTGAGGCTGGCAGCGGTGACGCGCATCATCACCGCGTCGTGGCACACCGCGATCGGGTAACCGAGGCGCACCAGACGCACCTGCAATTCATCGCTGCACAGGGTCGAGCAACCGCCCATGCCGAACGCGTGAATCATTCGCGCCTTGCCCAGCAGTTTGACCGCATCGGCGAAACGCGACTCGTCGAAGGCCGACAGGTGCTGACGCAGCGTCGACTCGATATCGCCGACGATCTGCCCGTAAAACGCCGACTGATCCGGTGTACCCGCCGGGTCGAGAAAGCGGCTGCCGACGCCGTTGGCTTGGGCCAGTTGCAAGCGCAGGTCACGCAAATCCTTGCAGCCGACCGTGCGCGCGAAACGCGACAGCGTGGCGGTGCTGACCTCCGCCCGCACGGCCAATTCATCGAGGCTGGCGGACGCGGCAAAACCTACGTCGTCGAGCATCAGGCGAGCGATGCGTCCTTCACCGGCGCTGAAAGAATCCTGGCGGGCACGAATCTGGTAAAGGATGTCCATGACGGGCGACTCCGGTTAAATCAGGTAAGAAAGGCCGACGGTCAGACCGAAAGCAACAAGCGAGATCAACGTCTCCAGCACCGTCCAGGTCTTGAAGGTCTGTGCGACCGTCATGTTGAAGTATTCCTTGATCAACCAGAAGCCGCCGTCGTTGACGTGAGAAAAAATCACCGACCCGGCGCCAGTCGCCAAGACCAACAGCTCCGGATGCGGGTAGCCCAGGCCGATGGCCACTGGTGCAACCACGCCCGAGGCCGTGGTCATCGCTACCGTGGCAGAACCGGTGGCGATGCGCATCAGCGCGGCAAACAGCCAGCCCATCAACAGTGGCGACAGGTGGAATTCGTGGGCCAGACCGACGATCTGGTCGGTGACACCGGCGTCCACCAGAATCCGGTTGAGGCCACCACCGGCACCCACCAGCAGTGTAATGCTCGCGGTCGGCGCCAGGCATTCGTTGGTGAACTTGAGGATCGATTCACGGTTGAAGCCCTGTGCCAGGCCGAGGGTCCAGAAGCTCAGCAAAGTCGCCAGCAACAGTGCAATCACCGAGTTGCCGATGAACAGCAGGAACTGGTTGAACCCCGTACCCGGCGTAGAAATCAGATTAGCCCAGCCGCCGATCAGCATCAGCACCACCGGCAACAGAATGGTCGCCATGGTGAGACCGAAACCCGGCATTTTGTCGCGCGGTTCGCGTTCGAGGAACTGACGCTCCAGCGGGTTTTCCGCCGGCAATTGAATACGCGGCACAATGAACTTGGCGTACAGGGGACCGGCGATGATCGCTGTCGGAATACCGATCGCAATCGCATAGAGCAACGTCTGCCCCACCGACGCCTGATACACCTGCACCGCGAGCATCGCCGCCGGGTGCGGAGGCACCAGCGCATGCACCACCGAGAGCCCGGCGACCATCGGCAAGCCGACCATCAGGATCGACACACCGACCCGACGCGCCACGGTAAACGCAATCGGCACCAGCAACACGAAACCGACTTCGAAGAACAGCGGCAAGCCGACAAGGAACGCAATGCAGACCATCGCCCAGTGCGCGTTCTTCTCGCCGAAGCGGTCGATCAAAGTCCGCGCCACCTGCTCGGCGCCGCCGGACTCGGCCATCATCTTGCCGAGCATCGTGCCCAGCGCCACCACCAGCGCGATGTGCCCCAGGGTCTTGCCAACGCCGGCCTCGTACGCCCCCACCACACCCGACGGCGGCATGCCCGCCACCAGCGCCAGGCCAATGGAAATCAGGGTGATGACAATGAACGGGTTGAGCCGGTAACGCGCGATCAGAACGATCAAAGCAATGATGGCGATGGCGGCATACACCAGCAGCCAATAGCCGAAGGACAGGGTCATGCGGTACTCCTCGAGAGGGTCACGTCGAAATATTTGTGAAACTCTTAAAACATTTCGAGGCGTGATTATCAAACGAGGTGAAAGTAATTTTCGTGCAGAGGTAAGGCGTGTCGCTAATGGATATGTCGTGTCGCGAATAATGAAAATCGGCCAGGCGGATTTTCATCCGCCTGGCCTGTTGCCGGCTCAGTCGTGGTGAACCCGGGCGCGCCTGAGCAACTTCTTGCAACGCTCCGACAAATGCAGCACCCGCAGGTGCTTGCCGGCCTTGCTGTAGCGTTCGCGTAGGGTGTCCAGTGCGGCGATGGCCGAGTAGTCGACGAAGCTCAGATGGCGACAATCGAGCGTCACCTGCGCCGGGTCGTTGGTCGGATCGAATTGATTGAGAAAGGGCGTGGTCGAGGCGAAAAACAACGTGCCGTGGACCCGGTACAGCTTGCTGCCGTCATTTTCCAGATGACTGTCGGCGTACAGCTGCCGAGCCTGTTGCCAGGCGAAATTCAGCGCCGCGATGATGATGCCGCACAGCACAGCGGTGGCGAGATCGGTGAATACCGTGATCACTGTCACGGCGATGATCACCAGCGCATCGTTCAGCGGCACCTTGTTCATCACCCGCAGCGAGGCCCAGGCGAAGGTCTGTTGCGACACCACGAACATCACCCCGACCAGCGCCGCCAGCGGAATGCGCTCAATCAGCGGCGACAGAAACAGGATAAACAACAGAATCGAGACCCCGGCCATCACACCGGACAAGCGCCCACGCCCACCGGAGCTGAGGTTGATCACGGTCTGGCCAATCATCGCGCAACCGCCCATGCCGCCGAACGCACCGGAGACCATGTTGGCCGCGCCCAATGCCACGCACTCGCGATCCGGATAGCCACGACTTTCGGTGATTTCATCAGTCAGGTTCAGGGTCAGCAGGGTTTCCAGCAGGCCGACCAGCGCCATCAGGATCGCGTACGGCGCGATGATGCGCAGGGTATCCAGGTTCCACGGGATGTCCGGCAGCGCCAGGGTCGGCAAACCACCGGCGATGTGCGCCATGTCACCCAGGGTGCGGGTTGGCAAACCCAGCAGATAAACCGCCAGGCCCACACCAAGAATGGCCACCAGCGCTGGCGGTACTGTGCGCGTCAGTCGCGGCAGCAGATAGACAACCGCCATGGTCACTGCGACCAGGCCGATCATCATGTACAGCGGCGTGCCACTGAGCCAGCTCTCGCCATTTTTGAAATGCTCCAGTTGCGCCAGCGCGATGATGATCGCCAGGCCATTGACGAAACCGAGCATCACCGGATGCGGCACCATGCGCACCAGTTTGCCGAGTTTGAGCAAACCGAACGCCATCATGATCAACCCGCCCAGCAACACCGTGGCCAGCAGGTACTGGACACCGTGTTGCACCACCAGCGCGACGATCACCACCGCCATCGACCCGGCCGCACCGGACACCATGCCCGGGCGCCCACCAAACAGCGCGGTCAGGGTGCAGATGATGAATGCGCCATACAAACCCATCAGCGGATTGAGATGGGCCACGAGGGCGAAGGCGATGCATTCGGGTAACAAGGCGAAAGAGGTGGTGAGCCCGGCCAGAAGGTCGGCTCGCAGATGTCTAGGTTTCATGAGGACCGCATACAGGGCGAAAAGAGTGTGCGGATGTTACGGAATCGCAGCCAAGCCGGCCAGTTGCAGGGACGTTGAAAACGCCATCGCGGGCAAGCCACGCTCCCACAGGTATTTTGCCGCTCACAAAATTATCGAACGACGCAAAACCTGTGGGAGCGGGCTTGCCCGCGATGGGAACAACGCGGTCTAAAGCGAACTCACACCATCTCGTCGCGAATCCACTCCACTACCGACGTCCGCTTCGGCACCCAGCCCAGCAATTCACGCGCATGCTTGCCGCGAACCCGGCTGTTGGAGCCCAGGCCATAGTTGGCCATTTCATAACCCCACTCGGCCTCGGCATCCTTGAGCGGCCAATCCTGCGACTCGCCCAGATTCAACGCCTGCGCCATGGCCGTGGTCATGTCGATGAACGACGCTTCGCCGCTTTCGACAAAATAGAACGTGCCCGGTACGTTTTTGGTCAGCGCCAGCAGGTACAAAGCAACTACGTCTTCGATGTGTACGTTGGACCAGATGTTCTGGCCCGTGCCCACATGACGCACCACGCCACTTTTACGCGCCTGTTTCAGCAAACGCGGCAACTGTACGCTGTCGCGATTGACGCCCAGGCTGTGGCCATAGATCAGCGTGTTGCAGATCACCGCCGAGTTCACCCCGTCTTTCGCTGCGGCGAGGATCAGGTTGTCGATGGCCACGCGTGCGGCCTTGTCGACGGTGGGTTCCGGCAGGTTGTCTTCGAAGTAGATGACATCGCTGGACTTACCGCCCGACGCATCGCCAACGATGCTCGAACCGCTGGTGTGCAGAAATACTTTGTTGGAACCGCGCAAGGCATCGAGCAAGGCTTCGACTGCGCCACGATGGTCGCTGCTGGCGGCGTTGATCACGGCATCGGCGGCGCGGGCCTGGTCAGCGAGCAGTGCGCTGTCGTCAAGCGTGCCGATGACTGGCGTGATGCCCAGCGCTTTCAGTTCATCCGCCTGTTCGGCGTTGCGCACCAGGCCTTTGACGCTGTGCCCTGCCTGGATCAAGCCTGTGGCGATGGAACCGCCGATAAAACCCGCTGCACCGGTAACGAATACGTTCATGGAGAAACTCCCTGCGTGAATAAGTGATGCAACGAGTATCAAGCAGTGTTCCTTGACGAAAAATCCCCGCTGACCCAATTCACTCTTGCGCAGTAATCACGAATCAGTCGTTGAAATCGTCGGTGGCGTACAGCGCCAGTTTGCTCTGGATAAAGTCCAGAAAGCACTGAATTCGCAAGGCCAGTTGCGAGTTACGGTAGTACACGGCGTTGATCGGCTGGCGATAGCCGCTGTTGAACTCCGCCAGCAGCACCTTTAAACGCCCGGCGCGAATGTCTTCGATGGTCATGTAGTGCGACAGGCTGGCGATGCCCTGCCCTTCCAGCGCCAGTTGGCGGATGGTTTCACCGCTGGAGGCACTGAGCGACGCCTGAATCGGCCAACGATCGCCGTGCACATAACGCAGCGGCCACTGGTTGAGTCCTTCGTTCTGGGTGAAGCCCAATAGCGTATGCGCGGACAGGTCGGCCACCGCCGTTGGGGTGCCGTGTTTTTCCAGATACGCGGGGCTGGCGACGATGTGTAACGGACTGCATCCCAGGGAGCGGGCGTGCAGGGTCGAATCGGCCAGGGTGCCGATGCGAATGGCGATGTCGGTACTTTGTTCCAGCAAATCGATGATCAGGTCGTTGCTGTTGAGCTCAAGCTGGATATCGGGATAGAGCCGTCGAAACTCATCGATGTACGGCACGATGGCGTGCAGCATGAACGGCGAGGCGGCGTTGATGCGCAGGCGCCCGGACGGCGTTTGCTGGCGCGAGGTCAAGCGCTCTTCGAGCTCGTCCATCTGATCGAGAATCAGCTTGGCGTGCTCGAAAAAATACTTGCCCTCCTCGGTCAGGTCCATGCGCCGCGTGGTGCGATTGATCAGCGTGGTGTCGAGCTTGGCCTCCAGCCGCGAAAGCGTGCGGCTGACCGCCGAAGGCGTTTGCCCGACCTGCTCGGCCGCCGCGGAAATCGACCCGCACTCAATCACGCAGACGAAAATCTGCAACTCATCGGATCTGGCTTTCACGTGTGTCCTCTTTCGCTAATCGGCGTGGCATGGATCGTTAGGATCGCAGCCTGCGGCAGCTCCTACAGAGTATTGCGTACACGCAGGAGCTGCCGAAGGCTGCGATCTTTTTAGCCACTGCGACCGATAGTAGCCGAGCGTTACGCCTTAAGGCCAAACACCTCGGTCAAGTGCTGCTCATAACGCGCCACGTCGCCCTCGATGTTCGGACGTTTCATCACGTCCACACTGAGGAAAGTCGGCAGACCGGTCATGCCGAGGAACTCGTTGGCTTTGTGGAACGGAAAATACACCGCGTCCACGCCTTTGCCTTCAAAGAAATCAGTCGGGTCGTCGAAGGCTTGCTGCGGGGCGTTCCAGGTCAATGACAGCATGTATTGCTTGCCTTGAACCAAACCGCCGCTGCCGTACTTTTGCGAAGCATCGGAGCGGGTGCGGCCGTCGCTGGCGTACAGGCTGCCATGGCCTTCGGTGAAGACTTCGTCGAGGTACTTCTTCACGGTCCAGGGCGCGCCCATCCACCAGCCAGGCATCTGATAAATGATCACATCGGCCCAAAGGAATTTGGCGACTTCTTCAGCCACATCGTAGCCCTCGTCGATGAACGTGGTTTTCACGTCCACGCCGCCGCGATCCAGCACGCTCAACGCGGCTTCGTGCAAGGTGGTGTTGTAGCGGCCATCGGAGTGCGCAAACTTCTTGCCGCCATTGAGCAACAGAACTTTTTTCATGGGAGGTCTCGGGAAGGTCAGGAATCGGATGGCGGCAGAGTAACGATGCGCCTCGCGCGGAAAAAGCACCCGAACGGCAAAATACATTTGATCTAAACGCACGAATCAACTGGCAATTGTTGCCTTAGACTGACGCCGATTCTGACTTGAGGAGCGTTTTTCATGAGTGATATGCAAGGCTTCATCCTGCACGCCAAGACCCGCCCGGAAAAATCCGACGCCTTCGAAGCGTTTTTCAGCGGTTATGTGGAAGCGAGTCGCGCGGAACCCGGCTGCATCGAGTACCACATGCTGCGCGACAAGCAGGACCCAACGCTGTTTATCTTCTACGAAATCTGGCAATCCCAGGCCCACCTCGACGTGCACTCGAACCTGCCGCACATGAAGCAGTTTCTGGAACAACGCGACGAATACCTGGAGCGTGACTTCGAGATTCGCGCCATCGAAATGATCAGCCCGTCGTCTGCTAGCCGCTGATCAGCAAATGGCCGCCGAGCAATCCCAGGCCAACGAAAAATACCCGTTTGAACAGCACGGCGCTGATCCGCTGGCGTAGCCATTGCCCGAGCAACATGCCAAGCACCGCCGGAATCAGCGCCAGCATCGATGCACTCAACTCGCCCCCACCCAGCGCCCCACGCCATAGCAGCCCGCCCGCCAGGGCCAGGGTCGAGACAGTGAACGACAGGCCCAATGCCTGCACCAGTTCATCCTTACTCAAACCCAGCACTTGCAGGTACGGCACCGCTGGAATCACGAACACCCCGGTCGCCGATGTGATGACGCCTGTCACCAGGCCGCAAAGCGGACCGAGCCAACGCTCAGCACGAGCGCCCATGTGCAGGGTCGGCAGGAACAACCCGCTCAACGCATAGAGCAACAACGCCGCCCCCAAACCGCGCACCACCCAGTGCCCACCGGCCATGCCGATCCACAGCGTGCCGACGCCGGTGCCGAGGAAAATCGCCAACAGCATCGGCCACAAGCGTTTGATCAGGGCCGACAGATGCCCGCCGAATGCCAATTGCCAAACGTTGGTAACTGTTGCCGGGATGATCAGCAACGCCGCAGCCTGCGATGGTGCCATAGCCAGACCCAGCAAGCCCATGGCAATGGTTGGCAGTCCGAGACCGATCACGCCTTTGATCATACCGGCCAGCAAGAAGGTGCCGATGACCAGCAATGAAAGGGCCAATCCGAGATTCTGATAAAACGCCGAGAGAGTATTCATGGGGCCATGGTGAGCCCACGGGGTTCGATTGAAAATCTGCCATATACTGAGGCTGCCTCTCTTCAGGCAAGAGGCTGAGTAATCGGGTGGGTTTACACAGCTAGCGCCTACCGGGGAATGGCGAACGACACATAACCACTGTGGGAGTTAGCCTGCTAGCGATGGCGCCCTCCCAGACACCACACCTCCAGAGGCTGCCCAAATGCACTTCGACCTGACCGACCTGCGCCTCTACCTGAACATTCTCGACACCGGCAACATCACCGCTGGCGCCGCACGCAGTCATCTGTCCCTCGCGGCAGCCAGCGCACGAATTCGCGCCATGGAAGCCTCGCTGGGCGTCGAGTTTCTTCAGCGCAATCGTCGAGGGGTCAGCCCCACCCCGGCCGGCAATGCCCTGGCCCGGCATGCCCGGGTTCTGCTGCAACAGGCCGAACGTATGCAGCAGGAACTGGCCGAATACGCCCAAGGCGTCAAAGGCCAGGTGCGCCTGCTATGCAACACCACGGCCATCACCGAGTACTTGCCGGAGTTGCTCGCCGACTTCTTGCACCAACACCCCAACCTCGACATCGAGCTGCAGGAGTTGCCCAGTGCACGCATCACCCACGCGCTACGCCAGGGCGCGGCGGACCTCGGTATCGTCTCTGATGCGGTGGACACCACGGACCTGCAGACCCGTGCATTTCGCGACGATCCCCTGGTGCTGATCATGCCCTTCGATCATCCGCTGGCAAGCGCCGCCAATGTCAGCTTCACCGACACATTGCGTCATGACTACGTCGGCCTGAACGCCAACAGCGCGCTGGCGGTTTACCTGGAAGAGCAGGCGCTGCACGCAGGCTCACGCATGCAAATCCGCATCCGTGCCGACGGCTTCGAGGGTGTGATGCGCATGGTCGCCCGCGGGGCGGGGCTGGCTATCGTACCTCTGGCGGCAGTCGAGCGTGGGCCAGCGACATCCTCGATCCTGCGAGTTGATCTGCAAGAGCCTTGGGCCCAGCGCAAACTGCTGCTCTGTGCCAGAGACCTCACGGCGCTGCCCGCATACGCCATGGCATTGTTCCAGTCGCTGACTCTCGGCTGAAGCTGTGCGTTTCTGGACAGCTCAGTGTCGAGCACAGACAACTGAGGGTCGGGCAGGCGCTATAGGGTGCCACTTCAGTTCCAGAACCCACTGCCCGGAGTCATCATGACCGCACCGATTACCGTTCTTCG
>Ga0247818_10000053_pt1 | contig 61026 bp, 42 predicted proteins | sample 13C_Glucose_Day1_FD_192424 | JGI IMG/M metagenome (GOLD analysis project Ga0247818, IMG submission 192424) | Soil microbial communities from agricultural site in Penn Yan, New York, United States - 13C_Glucose_Day1 | ecosystem: Environmental > Terrestrial > Soil > Agricultural land | place...
TGGCTCCCACAATTGGAATGGGTGTATCGGGGAGAGGTTGGGTGGCTGTTAGGGCGCCATCGCCAGCAGGCTGGCTCCCACAATTGGAATGGGTGTATCGGGGAGAGGTTGGGTGGCTGTTAGGGCGTCATCGCCAGCAGGCTGGCTCCCACAATTGGAATGGGTGTATCGGGGAGAGATTGGGTGGCTGTTAGGGCGTCATCGCCAGCAGGCTGGCTCCCACAATTGGAATGGGTGTATCGGGGAGAGATTGGGTGGCTGTTAGGGCGTCATCGCCAGCAGGCTGGCTCCCACAATTGGAATGGGTGTATCGGGGAGAGATTGGGTGGCTGTTAGGGCGCCATCGCCAGCAGGCTGGCTCCCACAGAAGAGCAAAGCGGCGTACACCTGAGCTCTTCACCACTCAACAGGCCGAGCGTTAGCTCGCCTGCAGCTCTTGATCTTGATCCACCCGCCCCCTCGGAAGGCTGAGCGGAGGCGTTCATCCGGGGATTGGCGCGCAGCGCCGTTCGACGCAGTCGAACACATTGCATGTAGGTGCAGCGAAGCAAACCGGAGGGCAATGCCCCCGGATGAATGCCGCAGCGAAGGAACGCCGAGCCTTAGCGAGGGGCCGAAAGTTCGGGGCGAGACCTTTTGGTTCCTTTTGGGGCGTTTGCCAAAAGGGACTCGCCGTAAGGGCGAAACCATAAGCGGCCGTTACCGCAGGAATGGATATGTACACCGACCATCCTGCCCCCAAAAAGCGACCACCCATCCAAAGCGATACAAAAAACAAATACGACACGTCATTTTGTGTTTGATATTAAATTCTGTATCGCTTATAAAGTTCTCCATGCCCCAGAACAGATTCAAGGCGGGAGAACAAAAATGTACGCACAGCTCGTAGAAACAGGCGTCAAGCGCATCAAGGACCTCTCGGAGATGTCCGAACAGGAACGCGCCTTCCAGGAAAAAATCGATTCAGAAATCAAGATCGAAGCCAAGAACTGGATGCCAGATGCCTATCGCCAGACCCTGATCCGGCAGATTTCCCAGCACGCCCACTCCGAAATCGTCGGCATGCTGCCCGAAGGCAACTGGGTCACCCGCGCGCCAAGCCTCAAACGCAAACTGCAACTGATGGCCAAGATTCAGGACGAAGCCGGCCACGGCCTGTACCTGTACAGCGCGATGGAAACCCTGGGCGCCGACCGCGATGAAGAAATCGCCAAGCTGCACAGCGGCAAGGCCAAGTATTCGAGCATCTTCAATTACCCGACGCTGAACTGGGCCGACATGGGCGCGGTGGGCTGGCTGGTGGATGGTGCGGCGATCGTCAATCAGGTGGTATTGCAGCGCACCTCCTACGGCCCCTACTCCCGGGCCATGGTGCGCATATGCAAGGAAGAGAGCTTCCACCAGCGCCAGGGCTACGAAATTCTCCTGACCATGATGCGCCACGGTACTCAAGCGCAAAAAGATATGGTCCAGGACGCGATCAACCGCCTGTGGTGGCCATCGCTGATGATGTTTGGCCCAAGCGACGAACACTCGCCGAACAGCGCGCAATCGATGGCCTGGAAAATCAAGCGCCAGAGCAACGACGAATTGCGCCAGCGCTTCATCGACCAGACCATTCCACAACTGGAATTGCTGGGCTGCACCTGCCCCGACCCGGACCTGAAGTGGAACGCCGAGCGCGGCCATTACGACTTCGGCGAAATCCAGTGGAGCGAATTCTACGAAGTGCTCAAGGGCAACGGCCCGTGCAACCAGGAACGCGTCGCCACCCGCCGCAAGGCGATTGAAGACGGTGCCTGGGTTCGTGAGGCCGCCGTCGCCCACGCCCGCAAAAAACAAAACAAGAACGCCGCATAAGGCAATCCGCCCCCCTGTAGGAGCTGCCGAAGGCTGCGATCTTTTGATCTTGATCTTCAGCGGTTTCGAAGCCGCCAAAAGATCGCAGCCTGCGGCAGCTCCTACAGAAGCAATCGATGTGGAGTAACTGAAATGTCCGAGTGGACCCTCTTCGAAGTTTTCGTGCGCAGCAAGCACGGCCTCAACCATAAGCACGTCGGCAGCGTGCATGCCGCCGACACCACCATGGCCATCGAGAACGCGCGCGAACTCTACACCCGTCGCAGCGAAGGCGTGAGCCTGTGGGTAGTGCCGTCGGCATTGATCACCGCGTCGTCGCCGGATGAAAAAGACCCGCTGTTCGATCCATCGGACGACAAGGTCTACCGCCACGCCAGCTTCTACGAGCTGCCGGCCGAAGTCGGGCACATGTGAGGTCGACCATGAATAACAAGACCGATCTGATCGAATACCTGCTGCGCCTCGGCGACAGCGCCCTGATCCAGGGCCAGCGCCTGTGCCAATGGTGCGGCAAGGCTCCGGCGCTGGAAGAAGAACTGGCGCTGATGAACGTCGGCCTCGACCTGGTGGGTCAGGCGCGCAACTGGCTGGAATACGCTGCCGAACTGCTGGCCGACGGCCGCGACGCCGATCACCTGGCGTTCCGCCGTGACGAGCGCGCCTACCGCAACCTGCTGCTGGTGGAACAACCCAACGGCGACTTCGCGGTGACCATGCTCAAGCAGTTCCTCTATGACGCCTGGCACTTGCCGGTGTTGCAGGGCCTGAGCCAGTCCAGTGACGAGCGCATTGCCGGGATCGCCGCCAAAGCCGTGAAGGAAGTGACTTATCACCTGCGCCGCTCCGGCGAGTGGATCGAGCGGATGGGCGACGGCACTGAAGAAAGCCACCAGCGCATGCTCGCGGCCATCCCTGAAGTCTGGCGCTTCACCATTGAACTGATCGCGGCCGATGACAGCGAACAGCGCCTGTGCAACGCCGGCATCACCCCGGACAGCGCCAGCGTGGCTGCGCAATGGCAAGCCAAGGTCGAGCAGATTTTCACCAGCGCCACCCTGCCCGTTCCTGCGGCGGCGAACTACTTCTACCTGAATGCGCGCAAGGGTCTGCACACCGAACACCTGGGCATCCTGCTGGCCGAAATGCAGTTCCTGCCACGAGCGTACCCCGATGCAACCTGGTGAGCTGATCGCCAGCGACCTCGGTGCCCGGCCGGCTCAACCAACCGACCTGGCCGCCGCATGGGCGATTCTGGCAGAGGTCATGGACCCGGAAGTGCCGGTGGTCAGCGTCGTCGACCTGGGCATCGTCCGGGACCTGGACTGGCAGGCCGGTCACCTTCACGTGGTGGTTACGCCGACCTACTCCGGTTGCCCGGCCACCGAAGTGATCGAAAGCGACATCCGCGAAGCGCTGGAACTGGCCGGATTCAAGGCGCCGCAGCTTGAGCGCAAGTTGACCCCGGCCTGGACCACCGACTGGATCAGCGCCGGCGGCCGCGAGCGACTGCGCGCCTACGGTATCGCGCCGCCCGAGGGCAGCACCAGCAAGCGCAGCCTGCTCGGCGAAAACCCGCACGTTGTGTGCCCGCAATGCGGCAGCGCCCACACCGAGGTCCTCAGCGAGTTCGGCTCCACCGCCTGCAAGGCGCTGTACCGCTGCATCGATTGCCGGGAACCGTTCGACTATTTCAAGTGCATCTGAGCGGCGAATCGGCCGTCCCAGCTGGAGAACAACAATGAGCAAATTTCACAGCCTGACCATCAAGGACGTGCGCGCCGAGACCCGTGACGCGGTGTCCATCGCCTTCGAGATTCCGCAAGAACTGCAAGACAGCTTTCACTACACCCAGGGCCAGCACCTGGTGATGCGCACGCACATGGACGGCGAAGAAGTGCGCCGCTCTTACTCGATCTGCACCGGGGTCAACGACGGTGAACTGCGTGTCGCCATCAAACGCGTGGCCGGTGGGCGCTTCTCGGCGTTTGCCAACGAACACCTGAAAGCCGGGCACACCCTCGAAGTGATGCCACCGGCCGGGCACTTCTGCGTCGAGCTCGACCCGGCACGCCATGGCAATTACCTGGCCGTGGCGGCGGGCAGCGGCATCACGCCGATCCTGTCGATCATCAAGACCACCCTGCAAACCGAGCCCCACAGCCGCGTCACCCTGCTGTATGGCAACCGCTCCAGCTCCGGCGCGCTATTCCGTGAGCAACTTGAAGATTTGAAGAACCGCTACCTGCAACGCCTGAACCTGATCTTCGTGTTCAGCCGCGAGCAGCAGGATGTCGACCTGTACAACGGCCGGATCAACGCCGAGAAGTGCGAGCAACTGTTCAGCCGCTGGCTCGACGTCAAGGCCCTCGACGCCGCGTTCATCTGCGGCCCGCAGGAAATGACCGAAACCGTGCGCGACAGCCTCAAGGCCAAGGGCATGCAACCTGAGCGCATCCATTTCGAACTGTTCGCCGCCGCCGGCAGCGAGCAAAAACGCGAAGCCCGTGAGGCGGCGCGTCAGGTGGATTCCGCGGTCAGCCAGATCACCGTCATCAGCGACGGCCGAGCCCTGGCGTTCGACCTGCCGCGTAACAGCCAGAGCATCCTCGATGCGGGCAATGCCCAAGGCGCCGAACTGCCCTACTCGTGCAAGGCCGGCGTGTGCTCGACCTGCAAGTGCAAGGTCATCGAAGGCGAAGTGGAAATGGACAGCAACCACGCGCTGGAAGATTACGAAGTGGCAGCCGGTTACGTGCTGTCGTGCCAAGCCTTCCCGATCAGCGACAAAGTGGTGCTGGATTTCGATCAACTCTGAAAGATCGCAGCCTTCGGCAGCTCCTACAGGGGATGTGCTTGCCCGGATGCCTGTGTAGGAGCTGCCGCAGGCTGCGATCTTTTCAACCGTTTCACCCAAAACAAAAACAACAAAGGAGCGCGCGTCATGACACCCCAGGAAATAGAACTCATCCGCCAGCACCCGGATTTCATCCAGCTGGTTCGTCGCAAACAGAAGCTGTACTGGTCATTGAGCCTGGCCATGCTGGTGATCTATTACGGCTTTGTGCTGCTGGTGGCTTTCTCCCCTTCGACCCTCGGCCAATCCCTGAGCGGCGGTGTGACCACCGTGGGCATGCTGGTGGGTGTGGTGATCGTGTTCCTGGCCTTCGCGCTGACGGGTTTCTATGTCTATCGCGCCAACAACGTGATCGACCCGCTGAATGAAAAACTCAAGCAGGAGTGCGCCCGATGAGCCGTCTTCTCGCGTTGTTCCTGCTGCCGCTGGCGGTGGTGACTGATATTGCGGTGGCCGCCGACGGCGCATCCCGCCCACTGAACTGGAACGCCATCGGCATGTTCCTGGTGTTCGTGTTGTTCACCCTCGGTGTGACCCGCTGGGCGGCATTACGCACCCGCTCGGCCAGTGATTTCTACACCGCTGGCGGCGGCATGACCGGTTTCCAGAACGGCCTGGCGATTGCCGGTGACATGATCTCGGCGGCCTCGTTTCTCGGCATTTCCGCGATGATGTTCCTCAATGGCTACGACGGTTTGCTCTACGCCTTGGGCGTGCTGGCCGGCTGGCCGATCATCCTGTTCCTGATTGCCGAACGCCTGCGTAACCTGGGCAAATACACCTTTGCCGACGTGGTTTCCTATCGTTTGGAACAAACCCCGGTACGCCTGACTTCGGCCTTCGGCACTCTGACCGTGGCGCTGATGTACCTGGTGGCGCAGATGGTCGGCGCCGGCAAACTGATCGAACTGCTGTTCGGCATCGACTACCTCTATGCGGTGATGCTGGTCGGCGTGTTGATGGTGTTCTACGTCACCTTCGGCGGCATGCTTGCCACCACCTGGGTGCAGATCATCAAAGCGGTGATGCTGTTGTTCGGCACTAGCTTCATGGCGTTCATGGTGCTCAAGCATTTCGGTTTCAGCACCGAAGCAATGTTTGCCGGCGCCACGGCCGTGCATGCCAAGGGCGGCGCGATCATGGCCCCCGGCGGCTTGCTGTCCAACCCGATCGACGCGATTTCCTTAGGGCTGGGCATGATGTTTGGCACCGCCGGTTTGCCGCACATCCTGATGCGTTTCTTCACCGTCAGCGATGCCAAGGAAGCGCGTAAAAGTGTGTTCTACGCCACCGGCTTCATCGGCTACTTCTACTTGCTGCTGATCATCGTCGGCTTCGGCGCCATCGTCATGGTCGGCACCGATCCAGCGTTCCGCGATGCCGGCGGCGCGATCATCGGCGGCGGCAACATGGTCGCTGTGCACCTGGCCCAGGCCGTTGGCGGCAACCTGTTCCTCGGCTTCATCTCGGCGGTCGCTTTCGCCACCATTCTGGCGGTGGTGGCCGGGCTGGCCTTGTCCGGCGCCTCGGCGGTGTCCCACGACCTGTATGCCTGCGTGATGCGCAAAGGTCAGGCCACCGAACAGCAGGAGATCCGCGTATCGCGCATCGCCACCCTGTGCATCGGAGTGCAAGCGATCATCCTCGGCCTGCTGTTCGAGTCGCAGAACATTGCCTTCCTCTCGGGCCTGGTGCTGGCCATCGCCGCGTCGGTGAATTTCCCGGTGCTGTTCCTTTCGATGTACTGGAAAGGCCTGACCACCCGCGGCGCCGTCATCGGCAGCCTGTCCGGCCTGGTCTCGGCGATTGTCTTGCTGGTGCTGAGCCCGGCGGTGTGGGTCAACGTGATGCATCACGACAAGGCGCTGTTCCCCTACTCCAACCCGGCGCTGTTTTCCATGAGCCTGGCGTTCTTCAGTGCATGGCTGTTTTCCGTCACTGACACCTCGCCACGTGCAGCCCTTGAGCGCGGTCGTTATCTGGCGCAGTTCATCCGTTCGATGACCGGCATTGGCGCCTCCAGCGCCAGCAAACACTAAACGACGAACGATCGGTTGGCAGGGAATAAAAATAATGAAACCCGCACGTACTGCACCTTACGAATCACTGTTTTCGCTGGCCGCCGCATTGAGTCTGCCCATGATCGCGCCTAGCGCCATGGCCGACTTCATTGGCGACAGCAAGGCCCGTATCGAAATGCGTAACCACTACATCAACCGCGATTTCCGTCAGGACAACGCCCCGCAATCCAAGGCCGAAGAATGGGCCCAGGGTTTTACTGCGCGGGTCGAATCCGGGTTTACCGACGGCACCTTCGGTTTCGGTCTGGATGCGTTGGGCGAATTGGGGCTGAAACTCGACTCCAGCGCGGATCGCCGTGGCACCGGTCTGCTGCCGTTTGGCCCGCAGAGCCACGAGCCCGACGACGATTACAGCGAGCTGGGCCTGACCGGCAAACTACGGGTGTCCAAGAGCGTTTTGAAACTCGGCACCCTGCAACCCTTGCTGCCAGTGGCGACCTACAACGACACCCGCCTGCTGGGTTCCACCTTCAAGGGCGGCTTGCTGACCAGCCAGGAAATCGATGGCCTGACCGTGAACGCCGGGCGTCTGACCAAGACCAATCTGCGCGACTCTTCCAGCAACGATGAAATCGGCTACGGCGCCGCCAGCAGCGATCACTTCGATTTTGGCGGCGGCAGCTACGCCTTCAGCCCGCAGCTGAACCTGAGCTACTACTACGGCAAGCTTGAACAGATCTATCGCCAGCAATTCGTCGGCCTGGTGCACTCGCAACCGCTGGGCAGCGGCTTCAACCTGCGCAGCGACATCCGCTATTTCGACAGTCGCGGCGACGGTGCCGAGCGTGCCGGGCGCATCGATAACCGCAACTTCAACAGCATGTTCACGCTGGCCCACGGCGCCCACAAAGTCAGCGCCACTTACCAGCAATTGTCCGGCGACAGCGCCTTTCCGTTCCTCAACGGTGGCGACCCGTACGTGGTCAACCTGGTGACCTACAACACCTACACCCGTGCCGACGAGGATTCCTGGCAGCTGCGTTACGACTATGACTTCGCGGCGCAAGGCATTCCCGGCCTGACCTTCATGACCCGCTACACCGACGGCCGCCACGTCAAGGCCGGCACCGTCGACAACGGGCGCGAATGGGAACGCGACACCGATATCAGCTACGTCATCCAGAGCGGTGTGTTGAAGAACGTCAGCCTGCGCTGGCGCAACGTGACCTTCCGCTCGGGCAATGGCTTGACGACCGCGCTCGATGAAAACCGGCTGATCGTCGGTTACACACTGGCGCTTTGGTAATTCCGAAAGGCGCGGTCCGCGACCGCGTCACTACCCTTCACAATCAGGAGCAATCGTGATGTCCTCCTCACCTACACTGCATGCCCCTACCCTGCAGAGTTTCATCGCCGGTCGCTGGATCGGCCAACACGGCGCGCAGGTCCTGCGCAGTGCCATCGACGGCCATGAAATCGCCCGCACCCACGAAGAGCGCCCGGACTTTGCCGAGGCCATCGAGCACGGCCGTCGCCAAGGCATCAGTGGCTTGATGGCGCTGGACTTCCAGCAACGCGCCCAGCGCCTCAAGGCCCTGGCCTTGTACCTGAGCGAGCGCAAGGAACAGCTCTACGCGATTTCCCACCACAGCGGTGCGACCCGCGCCGACAGCTGGATCGACATCGAAGGCGGCAACAGCACACTGTTCACCTACGCCAGCCTTGGCTCACGTGAACTGCCGTCAGGCAACGTCGTCCATGAAGGCCCGGCGATGCAGCTGAGCAAGATGGGCACCTTCGCCGGCACCCACATCCTGGTGCCTCGCGGTGGCCTGGCGGTGCACATCAATGCGTTCAACTTCCCGATCTGGGGCATGCTGGAAAAGTTCGCTCCGAGCTTCCTCGCGGGCATGCCATGCATCGTCAAACCGGCCAGCGCCACCAGCTACCTGACTGAAGCCGTGGTGCGCCTGATGGATGAATCCGGTCTGTTGCCGGCGGGCAGCCTGCAACTGATCATCGGCGGCACTGGCGACCTGCTTGACCGCCTGCAAGGCCAGGACGTGGTGACCTTCACCGGTTCCGCCGACACCGCGGCCAAGCTGCGGGTCAACCCGAACCTGATCCGCAATTCGGTGCCGTTCAACGCCGAAGCCGACTCGCTGAACTGCGCCATTCTCGCCCCGGACGTGACCCCGGATGATGAAGAGTTCGAACTGTTCATCAAGGAAGTCGCCCGGGAAATGACCACCAAGGCCGGGCAGAAATGCACCGCCATCCGCCGCGCCATTGTGCCGGCCAAACACATCGATGCCGTAGCTACCCGCCTGCGTGATCGCTTGGCCAAAGTGGTGGTCGGCGACCCGTCGGTGGAAGGCGTGCGCATGGGTGCGCTGGCGTCCCACGATCAGCAGAAAGACGTGACCGAGCGTCTGGAAGCGCTGTTACAGAGCAGCGACATACTGTTCGGCGCCCGCGACGGTTTCGAACCGCGCGGTGCCAATGTCGACAAAGGTGCGTTCTTCGCCCCGACCCTGTTACGGGCCCGCGACCCGCATGCTGAGGGCGGTGCCCATGACATCGAAGCGTTCGGCCCGGTCAGCACCCTGATGGCCTATGACGATCTGGACGAAGCACTGGCGTTGGCCGCGCGCGGCAAAGGCAGCCTCGTGGCCAGCCTGATCACCAAAGACCCGCAAATCGCCGCCAAAGCCATTCCGGTTGCCGCTGCATTGCATGGCCGCTTGCTGGTGCTGGACCGTGAATCCGCCGGTGAATCCACCGGTCACGGTTCGCCGCTGCCGCAACTCAAGCACGGAGGCCCGGGGCGCGCCGGTGGTGGTGAAGAACTCGGCGGCCTGCGCGCGGTGAAGCACTACCTGCAACGCGCGGCGGTGCAAGGTTCGCCGACCATGCTGGCAGCGGTTACCGGCGAGTACGTGCGGGGTGCCAAGGTCATCGAGACCGAGGTGCATCCGTTCCGTCGCTACTTCCAGGACCTGCAGATCGGCGAATCGCTGCTGACCCACCGTCGCACCGTGACCGAAGCGGATCTGGTGAACTTCGGCTGCCTGTCGGGCGACCACTTCTACATGCACTTCGACGACATTGCGGCCAAGGAATCGCAGTTCGGCAAGCGTATTGCCCATGGTTACTTCGTGCTGTCGGCGGCGGCTGGCCTGTTCGTCTCCCCTGGCGTCGGCCCGGTGCTGGCCAACTACGGCCTGGACACCTTGCGCTTCATCAACCCGGTGGGCATCGGCGACACCATCCAGGCGCGCCTGACCTGCAAACGCAAGATCGACCAGGGCAAGAAGAGCCCACAGGGCATCCCGCAAGGGGTGGTGGCGTGGGATGTTGAAGTGACCAACCAGCTCGGTGAACTGGTGGCGAGTTATGACATTTTGACGTTGGTGGTCAAGCGTGAGGACTAATCCTTAAAGTCAAAAGATCGCAGCCTGCGGCAGCTCCTACTGGGATTGGGTACATTCGCGAAATGGCGGTTGTACCGGATCGGTGTAGGAGCTGCCGCAGGCTGCGATCTTTTGCTTGTTAATGCCTGCGCAACCACTCGATAAACAGCGCAAACAACTCAGACTGCGACCCCACTTCCAGTTTCAGATACAGGTTCTTGCGGTGCATGCGCACGGTTTCCGGTGAGATGGTCATCTGGCTGGCCGTGGATTTCACCGAATGCCCGCGCAGGATCATGTGCGCCACCTGCCGCTCACGCTCGGTGAGCAAATCACTGCCGAAATGCTCGAACGCCGACTGCACCCGGTGTTTGAGATCATCGCGCATGCCTTGATCTTGATCGCACTGGATCTCGCGACTGCGCAGCATCCCGCGTTGACTGAACTCACTGATGAACTCGCGCACCAAGGGTTCCACGGCGCGCAGCAGATTCAACTGATCGGCGCTCAGGCATTCACCGCCGAAACCCTGATAGAGGCTGACCGAAATTTTCGTGTCATTGCCGGTATCGACGATGTAATAGCTGTCTTCCGAACAGCCCGCATTCAGGTAGTAAGTCTTGTAATAGTCACTGTCGAAGAAGCTGTCCGGGGCAATTTCTTCCAGGTGATAGAAGCCTTGCGCCAACCCCTGCTCCACCGCCAGACAGAACGGATCGAGCAAATAGCCCCCGGCAAAATAGCGCTGCAGAATCGAGACCTGATATTCCTGTGCGATGCCGCGCTGATGCAGCAACTGCGGTGCGCGGTCCTTGCGCTCCAGGCTGATCATCATCGACTCGACGGACACCAGTTGCGCCAACGCTGACGCCAAATGTTGCAGGGCGTCAGGCTCATCGATATGAGCGAATGCCTCGCGCATTCCCCCATGCCATTTGTGCAATGCCCCGAAGGGCATCGCGATCAGCGTATCGTCGTTTGGTTTGCTCATGCCCCGCAGTCTAGCGGCTGAGCAAGCCCTTGGTAACAGCCTGACTGACGAAATCATTGGCCGGCGTACTGTCCGCTCGCTTCAAGCTCAGCGGCCACTTCCAGGATGCATACCCGCAGGATCTCGACGATCTCGTCGACCTGTGCATAAGTCAGAATCAACGGTGGCGACATGACGTTGAGGTGCATGATCGGCCGCACCAGCAAGCCCCGCGCCTGTGCCCGCACGTGGATTTTCTCGCCAATATTGACCTCGTCGGCGAACAACGCCTTGGTACGTTTATCCGCGACAAACTCCACGCACGCCATCAGTTTCAGGCAGCGCACATCACCCACCAGCGGCAAGTCGCGCAGCGTGGCCAGACGTTGCTCCAGATACCCGCCGACGTCGTCGACATGGGCCAGCAGGTTTTCCCGCTCGATGATTTCGATGTTCTTCAGCGCCGCCGTGCAGCACACCGGATGGCCGCTGTAGGTGAAGCCGTGGGTAAAGCAGCGGCCCTTGCCCGGCTCGGCAATGACTTTCCAGATGCGGTCGGAAAAAATGCACGCGCCCAGCGGCAGGTAGGCGGAGGTCAGGCCCTTGGCGGTGGTGATAATGTCGGGCTGCACGTCGAACACATCGAGGGAAGCGAAGAACTTGCCCAACCGCCCGAAAGACGTCACCACTTCGTCGGCGACAAACAGAATGTCGTAGCGCTGGCAGACTTCCCACATGCGCTTGAGATAGCCCTTGGGCGGAATGATCACCCCACCCGAACCCATCACCGGTTCGGCGAAAAAGCCTGCGACCTTGTCGGCGCCAATCGACTGGATCTTGTCTTCGAACTCCTTGACCAGAAACTCGAGGAACTGCGCCTCGTCCATGCCGTCCGGTGCGCGGTACGGGTTGGGATTGGAGACGTGATGGATCAGTGGGTTGGCGTAATCGAACTCTGGCACCCGATCGGCAGCCTTGTTGCCGATCGACATGGTCAGCGTGGTGGAGCCGTGATACGCGTTGAAGCGCGCGATGACGTGCTTCTTTTGCGGTTTGCCACGGCAGTTCTGGTAGTACTGGATCAGCCGGTACGCGGTGTCCACAGCGGTCGAGCCACCGGTGGTCAGGAACACATGATCGAGGTCGCCGGGAGCGAGGCTGGCGAGTTTCTCGCACAGCTGAATCGCCACGTTGTTCGACATGTCGGAAAACGGATTCGAATAAGCCAGCTGACGAACCTGGTCAGCGATGGCCTCGGCCATTTCCTCACGGCCCAAACCGATGTTGGTGCACCACATGCCGCCCACCGCATCGAGGAAACGGTTGCCCTGGGTGTCGTAGATGTAGGCGCCGTCGCCTGCGACGATGTTCAGCGAGCCTTGTTCGGCGTGCTCGTCGAACACGTGGTAGCCGTGCATATGGTGAGCCTTGTCGGCCTTGACCAGCCGGGACTCGTCCGCAGGGGAAAAAACGGTGCGTGTTGGCGTCGCCATAAATAGACCTCTAACCGAATTGACTAACGTTCGTACCCATCAGATACCGCTCTTGACGGTGCTCCAGACCCGGGTCATGGCCCGCATTGCCTTGGCGTCCTGGGTCTTCTGTGGAAACAGGCGCTCGCGGGTTTGTGCATCGGGGTAAATCGCCGGGTTGTCGCGCACCGCGGCATCGAGCAACGGGGTGGCGGCGGCATTGCTATTGGCGTAGTTGATGTAATCGCTCACATCGGCCATCACCTGCGGTTGCATCAAGTACTCAAGAAACTTGTGGGCGTTGGCCACGTGCGGGGCGTCGGCAGGGATGTACATGTTGTCGAACCAGATCAGCGAGCCTTCCTTGGGAATGAAGTAAGCCAGGTTGATCGCTTTCTTGGCTTCTGCGGCGCGGGCCATGGCGGTGGCGTAATCGCCGGACCAGGTCATGGCCATGCACACATCGCCATTGGGCAGGCTGGTCAGGTAATTGACCGAGTCGAACTTGCGGATATACGGCCGCACCGATAGCAGCAACGCCTGGGCCGCTTTCAGGTCTTCCGGCGCGGCGCTACGCGGGTCGCGGCCCAGGTAGGTCAAGGCCATGGGAATGACTTCGGTGGGTGCATCGAGCAGGGTCACGCCGCAGTCGGCAAACTTCGAGACGATCTTCGGATCGAAAATCATCGCCAGCGAGCCGATCGGCGCGTCCGGCATGCGTTCCTTGATCTTGTCGACGTTGTAGGTGACGCCGTTGCTGCCCCACGTGTAGGGCGCCGAGTAGGTGGTGCCCGGGTCGAACCCTTGCAGGTCCTGCAAGATTTTCGGGTCAAGGTTGGTCCAGCTCGGCAGCAGTTTCTTGTCCAGCGGCTGGAACACTTTGGCCTGGATCAGCGGTGGCGCGAGGGACGCGTTCAACACGATCAGGTCATAACCGGAATGCCCGGTGAGCAACTTGGCCTGCACCGTTTCGTAGGCATCGAAGGTGTCGTAGATGACTTTGATGCCGCTGGCTTTTTCGAAATCGGCCAGGGTCTTTTCACCAATGTAATCCGCCCAGTTATAGAGCCGCAGCGTGTTGCTGTCGTTTACCTCGGCGGCGTAGGCGTTCAGGGTCAGCGGTACAACAAATAGACTGGAAATCACCTTAAGCAGTGTCTTGCCCATAGCAAATGCACCTTATCAAGCGAGTTCGGCTCTGGATGAGCGGATGTCCCTACTATTGGTGGATTCGCAGGAAGGCACCATACCCCGAATGGGTGTGAGCGCCCGATGGGCGGGCGACATGGCAAAAAGCATCAGCCCGGTTGACCCGTTTTGGCATAGCAGCGGGGTTTGCCTGACGCTTAAAGTGCGCAGTGAACCGACTCGGCAAGAGCCCGCCATGACCGACCTGATCAAACAAACACATCGCGATGGCGTGCTGACGCTGACCATCGACCGCCCGGACAAGCTCAACGCGCTGACCAACAGCATGTACACGCGCCTGGCCGACCTGTTGTTTGCCGCTGAAGAAGACGACACCGTGCGCGTGGTCATCGTGACCGGTGGCGCCAGCTGTTTTACCAGCGGCAACGACCTGGTGGACTTCCTGCAAGACCCGCCGACCCACCTCGACAGCCCGGCCTTCCGCCTGATGCGTGCCGTGACGCACCTGCAAAAGCCATTGATTGCAGCGGTTTGCGGAGCAGCCATCGGCATCGGCACCACCCTGCTGCTGCATTGCGACCAGGTCTTGGTCACCCGCGACGCCAAGCTGCGCACGCCGTTCGTCAACCTGGGCCTGTGCCCGGAGTTCGGCGCCAGCCTGCTGTTGCCTCGCCTGCTCGGTCAGGCCCGCGCTGCACGCCTGCTGCTATTGGGCGACAGCCTCGATGGCAACACGGCGGTGGCGTGGGGTTTGGCCAACGAAGCTTTCGATGACGGCGAGCAATGCCTGGCCGCGGCGGAAAAGATCGCCCAGCGTTTTTTGGCGATGCCCCGGCAAGCCTTGCGCCAATCCCGGCAATTGATGAAGCAGCCCGGCATGGAAGAACTGCAAGCCACCCTGCGCGAAGAAAACACGCTGTTCATCCAGCGCCTCAACAGCGATGAGGCAAAAACAGCCTTGAACGCCCTGCTCAATCGCAGTACAGATAAGAATCCACCGAAAGGAGCCCAGTCATGAACACCCCGGAAATCTACGTAGTCAGCGCCGCCCGTACCGCCATCGGTACCTTCGGCGGCTCGCTCAAGGACGTGCCACTGGCCGATCTCGCGACCACCGCCGTGAAAGCCGCCCTGGAACGCGCCGCCGTGGACCCGGCGCTGGTCGGCCATCTGGTGATGGGCAACGTGATCCCGACGGAAACCCGTGACGCCTACATTTCCCGCGTGGCCGCGATGAACGCCGGCATCCCCAAGGAAACCCCGGCCTACAACGTCAACCGCCTGTGCGGTTCGGGCCTGCAAGCGATCATCAATGCCGCGCAAACCCTGCTGCTGGGCGATGCCGACATCGTCGTCGGTGCCGGCGCCGAATCCATGAGCCGCGGCCCGTACCTGATGCCGTCCGCCCGCTGGGGTTCGCGCATGGGCAACGCCCAGGTCATCGACTATATGCTCGGCATCCTGCATGACCCGTTCCATGGCATCCACATGGGCATCACGGCCGAGAACGTCGCCGCGCGCAACGGCATCACCCGCGAAATGCAGGACGCCCTGGCCTTTGAAGACCAGAAACGCGCCGCCCATGCGATCGCCAACGGCTACTTCAGCGAACAGATCGCCACCGTGGAAATCCAGGATCGCAAGGGCACCAAGCTGTTCAACGTCGACGAGCACCCACGCGCCACCTCTCTGGAACAACTGGCCGGTATGAAGCCTGCGTTCAAGAAGGACGGTTCGGTCACCGCCGGCAACGCTTCGGGCCTCAACGACGGCGCCGCCGCGCTGGTCATGGCCACTGGCACCGCGGTGCAGGTCAACAACTTGAAGCCACTCGCCCGCCTGGTCAGCTATGCCCACGCTGGCGTCGAGCCGGAACTGATGGGCTTGGGTCCGATCCCCGCCACGCGCCTGGCGCTCAAACGCGCCGGCCTGACCGTCGCCGACCTCGACGTGATCGAAGCCAACATCGCTTTCGCTGCCCAAGCCTGCGCAGTCAGCCAGGAACTGGACCTCGACCCGGCCAAGGTCAACCCGAACGGTTCGGGCATCGCCCTGGGTCACCCGGTCGGCGCCACCGGCGCAATCATTGCCACCAAAGCCATCCACGAACTGCATCGCACCGGCGGCCGTTACGCGCTGGTGACCATGTGCATCGGTGGTGGCCAAGGGATTGCGGCGATTTTCGAACGCGTCTAAGCAATGACGAAGGCCGCTGATCGAACAGATCAGCGGCCTTTTTTTATCTGAAAAAAACGACAGACGAGATGCGGCTCGTCCGCCCGCCAACACGGCAAATCCTCAATACAGTTGTGTGTGTGCACGCGATTGTCCGCCGGCAGCTCAGCTGTCCTGAGGTACCAATCGCGGACCTTTGCGAGTCACTGATTGGCCCGGCTCAAAGCGGGCATTGGGCGAACGCACGGTGCTGATTTCACCCTGGCTGTCTTTGACTTCGTACGCGGTCTCGGTAAGGCCGGCCGACTCCTGCACCGCCCCCCCGGCAAAGAAACCAGCCCCCGCACCAATCAACGCCCCCACCGGCCCGCCGACTGCGCCGACCATCAAACCGGTCAGCGCACCAAAACCTTTGCCAGCAGTGGTGTCGGGCACTTCGCGGACCACTTGATCGGCCATGCAGAGGGGAGAGAACAACAGGCAGAGGGTAAAGCTGAAGGGGATGGAACGGGGCATGGTGATTTCCTACTTCGGTTGCGATGCCTTAAGCGATTCACGAAGCATGCCAATTATTAAATCCTTTGCTTTCAGTTGCTTGATACAAATATAAGTCATTGTGACAACATGGGGAAACAGTTAATACGACTACAACGCAGTCAAATAGACTCACCTAAAGATCAAAAGATCGCAGCCTTCGGCAGCTCCTACATTGGCTGATGCTGACCCGGGATTTGCAGCGCCCGCGGCACTTGTAGGAGCTGCCGCAGGCTGCGATCTTTTGATTTTGCCTTGATGTTTTCATGCCGCAACTGGTCGCTTTCCATCAATCGCCCTCTCCCCTCGCCCCCTAGATTAGGTCCCAGAAGACGAGGCCGTACCGTACGGCCAGACACAGAGGAGATCGCTGCCCCCCACTTCACCCGACAATAGGCAGCACAAACCAATTGCAACAATATATTACCTACGTCATATTATTATCATCATAAACACACTGCGCCGACAGGTAATCCTCAATGACCAGCATGCCCACCGTTGAACCCGACCTGGCTGCTCCGGTGTCCAACGCCAGACCACCTCGGCTCAAACGCCTGCTCTTGCTGACCGCAGGCGTTGTGGGGCTAACATTGGTCGGTGTGTATGCCACGCACTGGTGGACTGCCGGCCGCTTCATCGAAGAAACCGACGACGCTTACATCGGCGGCGATGTGACGGTGATCGGGCCGAAAGTTGCCGGTTACATCGACGAAGTGCTGGTGACCGACAATCAGAAGGTCAAGGCGGGCGACGTGCTGATCCGCCTCGATTCCCGTGACTACCGCGCCAACCAGGCCAAGGCCGAAGGCGCGGTGGCCGCTGAAGAAGCCTTGCTGGCCAACCTCGACGCCACCGAACAACTGCAACAGGCCGTGATCGGTCAGGCCCGCGCTGGTATTGATGCGGCCGGCGCCGAAACCGCGCGTTCGCGCGATGACGATGCGCGCTACAAAAAACTGGTCAGCACCAACGCCGTCTCGGTGGAAAGTGCGCAACGGGCCAACGCCACGTTCAAGACTGCCCAAGCGCAGACCAATCGCGCCCAGGCTGAATTGCTGGCGGCGCAACGACAGCTGAACGTCATCGCCACCCAGAAACAGCAGGCGCGTGCCGCGTTGATACAAGCCAAGGCCGAACGAGACCTGGCGCAATTGAACGTCGGCTATACCGAATTAAAAGCCCCGGTGGATGGCGTGATCGGCAATCGACGGGCGCGGGTTGGCGCGTATGCCCAGGCCGGTTCGCAACTGCTGTCGGTGGTGCCTTCCAGTGGTTTGTGGGTCGATGCCAACTTCAAGGAAGATCAACTGGCGCGCATGGTGCCCGGGCAACGAGTGATCATTCACGCCGACGTCCTATCTGGGCAGGAATTCCACGGTCACCTGGACAGCCTCGCGCCCGCCAGCGGCTCGCAGTTCAGCGTACTGCCACCGGAAAACGCCACCGGCAACTTCACCAAAATCGTGCAACGGGTGCCGGTGCGGATTCACCTCGATCCTGCCGACAGTGTGCTCGGTCATCTGCGCCCAGGTCTGTCGGTCACCGCTGAAGTTGACACCCGCAAGGAGCCTGAAACGTCCGCCGTGGCCAGCGCGCCATGAGCCGCGCCCTCGCGGCCCCGGCGCAACCGTTCAATGCCGCGGACATGGCCACGGCGACCAAAGTTTTCGCCTTCGCCAGCATGTGCATCGGCATGTTCATTGCGCTGCTGGACATCCAGATTGTTTCGGCATCGTTGCGTGACATTGGCGGCGGGCTTTCCGCAGGCACCGACGAAACGGCCTGGGTGCAAACCAGCTACCTGATCGCGGAGATCATTGTGATTCCGCTGTCCGGCTGGCTTTCGCGGGTGTTCTCCACGCGTTGGCTGTTCTGCGCCTCAGCCGTGGGTTTCACCCTGACCAGCCTGCTCTGCGGCGCCGCCTGGAACATCCAGAGCATGATCGCCTTCCGCGCGCTGCAAGGGTTTCTCGGCGGCTCGATGATCCCGCTGGTGTTCACCACGGCCTTCGTGTTTTTCACCGGCAAGCAACGGGTGATCGCCGCCGCCACCATCGGCGCAGTGGCGTCGCTGGCACCCACTCTGGGGCCGGTGATCGGTGGCTGGATCACCGACATTTCGTCCTGGCACTGGCTGTTTTACATCAACCTGGTCCCGGGTATTTTCGTCGCGGTTGCGGTGCCGATGCTGGTGAAGATCGATCAGCCGGAGTTGTCGCTGCTCAAAGGCGCCGACTATATAAGCATGGTGTTTCTGGCGCTGTTTCTCGGCTGCCTGGAATACACCCTCGAAGAAGGCCCGCGCTGGAACTGGTTCAGCGACAGCACGATTCTGACCACGGCGTGGATCAGTGGCCTGTCGGGGCTGGCGTTTATCGGCCGGACGCTGCACGTGGCCAATCCGATTGTCGACCTGCGCGCCTTGAAGGATCGCAACTTCGCCCTCGGTTGCTTCTTCTCGTTCGTTACCGGCATCGGCCTGTTCGCGACGATTTACCTGACACCGTTGTTCCTCGGTCGGGTACGCGGTTATGGCGCGCTGGACATTGGCCTGGCGGTTTTTTCCACGGGCGTGTTCCAGATCATGGCGATTCCGCTGTACGCCTTTCTGGCCAACCGCGTCGACCTGCGCTGGATCATGATGACCGGCCTTGGGCTGTTTGCGTTATCGATGTGGGATTTCAGCCCGATCACCCATGACTGGGGGGCCAAGGAGTTGATGCTGCCGCAAGCCCTGCGCGGGATTGCCCAACAATTGGCAGTGCCACCGGCGGTGACGCTGACCTTGGGCGGGTTGGCACCGGCGCGGCTCAAGCATGCGTCGGGCTTGTTCAATTTGATGCGCAATCTGGGCGGCGCCATCGGCATCGCCGCGTGCGCGACCATTCTCAATGACCGCACCAACCTGCACTTCACCCGGCTGGCGGAAAACCTCAACAGCACCAACGAAGCGCTCAACCAGTGGTTGTCCCAGGTCGGCACCAACTTCGCCGCCCTGGGCCAGAGCGGCGATGCAGGGGTGACGGCCAGCCTGCGTCAACTCTGGCTGCTGACCTACCGCGAAGCGCAGACGCAAACCTACGGCGACGCGTTTCTGATGATCATGGTCTGCTTCATCATCGCCACGGCCATGGTGCCCTTGATGCGCAAGGTGCAACCACCGGCCGCGCCGAGTGCCGATGCCCATTGAGGCTCGGCACTGTTGCTGACAATCAGGCCTGAGGGGTTTTGCGGAAGCCGACCGCCAGGCGGTTCCAGCTGTTGATGGTGCTGATGGCGACGGTCAGGTCGACCATTTCCTTGGGGCTGAACTGCGCCGCGACCACCTCGTAGTCTTCGTCCGGAGCGTGGGTCAGGCTGAGCTGGGTCAGGGATTCGGTCCACAGCAGGGCTGCGCGCTCACGCTCGGTGAAGAAAGGCGCTTCACGCCAGGCCGTTACTGCGAACAAACGACGCGGGGTTTCGCCGCCCTTGATCGCGTCAGCGGTGTGCATGTCGATGCAGAAGGCGCAGCCATTGATTTGCGAGGCGCGCAACTTGACCAGTTCGATCAGGTTCTTTTCCAGTGGCAGTTTGGAGACCGCAGTTTCCAGGGCGATCATGGCTTTGAGAGCGTCAGGGCTAGCGGTGTAAAAATCGATGCGCGATTGCATGGCGTGCTCCAGGGCAAATGGGTGTGGAGCTAAGTTAGTCCCGCGAGCGTTTTGTACAAATAGCCAATATTCGAGAAGTCGAGGAGGCCACTGGGGCAGCCCTGAAAGAAAGTGCGAAATGTGAATTGCCATCACTCGGTCCGCCCCACTAGAATGCGATCAATTCTTAATTGCACTCACGCAGGACGCCCGAGTTGAGTATCTGCCCGCCATGTCGTCCGCCGATCAGCCTCTGAACCAGCAAGTCCACACTCTTTACAGCGAACATCACGGTTGGCTGCAGGGTTGGCTGCATCGCAAACTGGGCAACCGATGCGATGCGGCCGACCTGGCCCACGACACGTTCCTGCGCTTGTTGACGCGTCAGGTGGTGAAACCGCTGGGCAGCGAACCGCGAGCCTTGCTGACGCACATTGCCAAAGGCCTGGTGATCGATCGCTGGCGGCGCCAGGACATCGAGCGCGCTTATCTGGACACCATCGCGCATCTGCCGATGGCCGAAGTGCCGTCGCCGGAAACCCGTCTGCTGATCCTCGAGACCCTGTGGCGCATCGAAGCATTGCTTCGTGAACTGCCCGTCGTTACCCGCGAGACGTTTTTGCTGTCGCAGATCGAGGGCCTGACGTACGCGCAGATCGCCACCCGTTTGAACGTCTCGTTGATCACCGTCAAACGCCACATGCGCACGGCGTTCATTGCCTGCCTGAGTGTCGCCTGATGAATTCGTCGATGATCAACCCGCAGATTCTTGGCGAAGCCGCCGACTGGCTGGTGCAATTGCATTCCGGCACGGCAACCCCCGCCGATCACCAGGCCATCGCCCAATGGCGCAGCCGCAGCGCCGAACATGCCCAGGCCTGGCAAAGGGCCGAAGTGCTGCTCGGGGATTTTCGTGGAGTGCCGGCCAACATCGCCATGCAAACCCTGCAACGGGCTTCACGCAAGGATGGCCTGAGTCGCCGACAGACCCTCACTCGCCTGGGCTTGCTGTTGATGGCCGGACCGCTGGGCATCGCTTCGCAGCACCTGCCCTGGGAGCAATGGACCGCCGATCAGCGCACCGCCGTGGGCGAGCAGAAAAACCTGCAACTGCCCGATGGCAGCCAGTTGCTGCTCAACACCGACAGCGCGGTGAACATCGCCTTCAACCCACGCGAACGACGGATCCTGCTGCTTAATGGCGAGATGCTGGTCAGCACCGCCAAAGACCCTGGTGCCCGGCCCTTTATCGTCGAAACCCCGCAAGGGACGGCCCGAGCGCTGGGCACGCGGTTTTGTGTGCGCACCGCAGACGCCACCAGCCAGGTGTCGGTGCTCGAAGGGCAAGTTGAAGTCACGCCGCAGTTGCTGCGCCAAAGCACAACCCTCAGTGCCGGCGAACGACAGAGTTTCAGGCTCAACCGGCTCGATGCCGCGCAACGTTTTGACGTTGAAACCCTGTCCTGGGACAAAGGCATGTTACTGGCCAACAACATGCGCCTGGATGACCTGTTGAGTGAACTGAGCCGCTATCGCCCGGGCGTGTTGCGCTGCCATCCGGATGTCGCCGCGTTGCGTGTATCGGGGGCATTTTCCCTGCGCGACACCGACGCCAGCCTGCGCCTGCTCAGCGATACCTTGCCGTTGAATATCAGCCGCATGACCCGTTACTGGCTGTCGGTTGAACCGAGGGTCTGACGCGATCAGTCGTCGATGTTTACTCATTCTTTTTTTCGCCTCGCCCTGACCTGCCTGGCCTTGCTGCCGCTGCATGGCCAGGCCATCGATAACGTCAGCGAGAGCGCCAGCCGCAGCGTCGCCATCGCGCCGGGCCTGCTCAGCCAGGTGCTGGCACAGTTTGCCGTGACGGTCGGCGTGCCGCTGTCGTTCGATCCAACCTTGTTGGGCGATCGGCAGAGCCCTGGGCTGCGCGGCAACTTCAGCGCGCAATCGGGTTTTGAACGGTTACTCGATGGCAGCGGATTTACGTTGATGCGCAGCGGTGAAAGTGGTTACACCCTCAAACCCCAAGACGCCGCTGGCGAGGCGCTGGAACTGGACACCACCCTCATCAGTGAATTGGGCGCCGATACCTACGACGGTGGACAAGTTGCCCGTGATGCGCAGATCGGCGTTCTCGGCCGTCAGGCACTGAACGACCTGCCCTTCAGCGTCACCAGTTTCACGGCCAAGACCCTTGCCGACCAACAGGCCCGAACCCTCGGCGACGTGCTGCTCAATGATGCGTCGGTGCGCCAGTCCGCCGGTTTCGGTAATTTTTCCCAAGTGTTCATCATTCGTGGCTTGCCACTGGCTTCCGATGACATCTCCTACAACGGCCTGTACGGCGTACTGCCTCGGCAGATCATCGCCACCGAAGCGATGGAGCGGGTCGAATTGTTCAAGGGACCCAGCGCCTTCATCAACGGTGTGACACCCAGCGGCAGCGGCATCGGTGGCAGCGTCAACGTGCAACCCAAACGTGCCGCTGACCTGCCGACCCGCAGCATCACCCTTGATTACAACAGCAACGACCGCGTCGGCGGACACCTCGATCTGGGGCGGCGTTTTGGCGAGGACAATCGTTTCGGTGCGCGGGTCAATCTGCTGCAAAGCGAAGGCGATACCGCCGTGGAAGGCGAAGACCAGCGCACCTCATTGATCAGCCTGGCCCTGGATTTTCGCGGTGAACGCCTGCGCCTCTCCACCGATCTGGGCTACCAGAAGCAGGTGATCAATCAGGGGCGCGCCGTGGTGTATGTCGACTCCACCTTGAGCAAAGTCCCCAAGGTGCCTGACGCCAACGCCGGTTATGCGCAGCGTTGGAGCTACTCGCAACTGGAAGACACGTTCGGCATGGCCCGCGCCGAATATGACCTGAGCGAATCCTGGACCGCGTACCTCGCCGGCGGTGCCAAGCACACCCGGGAAAACGGCGTGTACTCTTCGCTGACCGTCACCGACCTCGATGGCAACGCCCGGGGCGGCATGCTCTACCCGCCCCACGACGAGGACAATCAAAGCCTGATGGCCGGTCTCAACGGACGGATTCAAAGTGGTGCGGTCAGCCATCAACTGAACCTGGGGCTGGCGGGGATTTGGGGACAGCAGCGTTCGGCTTTCGAGACCATCGGCAGCGCCGGACGCTACAGCAGCAATCTCTACAACGTCACTCAGCAGCCGCGTCCTCCGGCCACATTGTTCGGCAGCGACGTTCATGATCCCCGCATTGTCGGCAAGAACACCCTGCGCAGCATCGCCCTCGCCGACACCCTTGGCTTCATCGACGACGGGGTATTACTGACCCTCGGCGCGCGTCGCCAAACGTTGGAAGTCGACGGCTGGAGCAGCACGTCCGGTGCCCGAACTTCACGTTATGACGCGGCGATCACCACCCCGGTGTTCGGTCTGGTGATCAAGCCCTGGGACCACGTTTCGTTCTACGCCAATCGCATCGAAGGCCTGGCGAAAGGCCCGACGCCACCGACCAGTTCACTCAACCGCGACGACACTTTTGCCCCGGTGCGCAGCAAGCAAATCGAAGCCGGCGTACGTCTGGATAATGGCAGCTACGGTGCGGGCCTGAGCGTGTACCGCATTGAACAACCGTCGAGTTACACCCAGGACGGCCTCTTTCGGGTCGATGGCCGGCAGTTGAATAAAGGTATTGAACTCAACGTCTACGGCGAACCACTCGATGGCCTGCGCCTGCTCAGTGGCGCGACCGTCATGAAGACGGAAATCGAAGGCAGTGCACAAGGCGTCAACGATGGCAACCGCGCCGTTGGCGTGCCGCGCTTTCAGTTCAATCTGGGGGCTGACTGGGATGTGCCGGGGGTCGAAGGTGCGGCGCTGAGCGCCCGAATGCTGCGCACCGGCGGGCAATACCTGAACGCCGCCAACAGCCAAAGCATTCCGGCGTGGAATCGTTTCGATGTGGGCGCGCGTTATGCCCTCAAGGTCGACGAACAGCACATCACTGTGCGCGCCAACCTTGAGAATGTCGCCAATGAGGCGTACTGGGCGTCGGCCAATGGCGGGTATCTGACCCAAGGGACGCCGCGTACGTTGAAAGTTGGGGTGACGGTGGATTTTTGAACTAACCCGGCCATCGCGAGCAGGCTCGCTCCTACAGTTGGCCGCATTCCATATTCGTTATCCACGCTACGCCCGCTTGAGCAGCCACTGCAAAAAGCCCTTGCGCTGCACCACCACCGGCACTTCATCTATCAGCGCCTGGGCTTTGTGCAAGCGGAAGTCCAGCAAGGTTTTCATCGCATCGTTGATATCGTGACGGGCTTCCAGGCAAGGTTTCAGGTAGCCCTTCTCGATGCGATAAAGGGTGCAAGGGGTCTTCGCGGAAAACTCCGCCGGCAGCGCACTGTCACTCAGGATACCGGCCTCGCCGATCACTTCTCCCGGCCCCATGCGCCCGGACTCGATGAGCGTCCCGTGACGGTTCAACGTGACAGACACCACCCCGGATTCAATGATGAACAGGTGATCGCTGACTTCCTGCGCGGCCAGGATCGTCTCGCCGGCACGAAAGTTTTGCAGGGTCATGTTCTGGCTGAAGGTTTCTTTCTCTTCCTGGCGCAAGGTGGAGAAAAGCGGCGAACTGTCGAGCAACATCCGTTGCCGCGAAAGCTCGCTCACCGGGGTCGGTTCCACGCTCGACAACAGGATGACCCCGGATGCCTGCAAGTGCCGATAGGCCAGGTCGTACAGTTGATTGCGCACCGTGCGCTTTTCGCTCATCGAGGCGACGAATCCGCTGATTTCATATTCGGCGCCCGCAGCACTTGAGCTTTTGAGTGCCACTTTCGGCCCGGGTGCACTCAGCAGAATCCGGCAGCCCTGCATGGCCCGTTCAAGGGCATCGATCACGATTTGCGGGCGGACGTGAGGGCTGACCTGCAAACTGATGGACACGCCAAACATGTCGCTGGGCCGGCTGAAGTTGGTGATCTTGGCCTTGGCCGCCAGCGAATTGGGAATCACGATCATGCTGCCCTGGGACGTTTGCAGTCGTGTGGCACGCCAATCGATATCGATCACCCGGCCTTCGGTGCCGTCGATGGCGATCCAGTCATCCAGTTGATAAGGCTTGGTGGTATTGAGGACGATCCCGGAAAACACGTCGCTCAGGGTACTTTGCAAGGCCAGGCCGACAATGATCGCCAGGGCGCCGGACGTAGCCAGCACGCCTTTGACCGGCAAATTGAGCACGTAGGCCAGGGCCGCGATAACCGCCACCAGGAAAATCACCGCGCCGAGCAGGTCTTGCAGCAAACGGCCAGTGTGCCCGACCCGTTGCATCATGGCCGCGCCAATCAGCACCGTCAGCACGCGTGCGCCAAACAACCACCATCCGATCTGCAACCCCGTGGCCGCCAGGTGCATCGGCACGTTGTCGTCCCAGGGCGGCGGCTCCATCGGACTTAAACCTTCATTGAACAGCAGGAGGCTGTACAGTGAAAAAATCACCACCCTCAACAACAGTTTCCAGTTGGGATGGTTGGCACCGACGAAACGCCACAACACCAGATCAATCAGGATCAGGGCAAAGGCGCAAACCAGCGGGTGTTCGGCGAGCATTGACAGCATCAAGCAGCTCCAGCAAAGGGCATTCACGCAAATATCGCATAGATTGTAGGAGCTGCCGCAGGCTGCGATCTTTGGATCTTGATTTTTTAGCGAAATGAAACCGCTCTAAGATCAAGATCCAAAGATCGCAGCCTGCGGCAGCTCCTACAGGGGCGATATACGTGGAGTTATTTGCTGTTGGTCAACGTGCTGTAACTGGTCATCAAATTGCGGTAATCCGGGATATGGTTGGAGAACAGCGTGCCCAACCCTTCCACATCATTGCGCCAGTCGCGGTGCAGTTCGCAGGCCAGGCCGAACCAGGTCATCAATTGCGCGCCGGCGCTGGACATGCGGTTCCACGCCGATTCGCGGGTCAGTTCGTTGAAGGTGCCGGACGCATCGGTGACCACAAACACGTCAAAACCTTCGGCCAGGGCCGACAGCGCCGGGAACGCCACGCACACTTCAGTCACCACGCCAGCAATGATCAGTTGCTTCTTGCCGGTGGCCTTGATCGCCTTGACGAAATCTTCGTTGTCCCAGGCATTGATCTGGCCAGGACGGGCGATGTACGGCGCGTCCGGAAACTGTGCCTTGAGCTCGGGCACCAACGGGCCGTTGGGGCCGGTTTCGAAACTGGTGGTCAGGATGGTCGGCAGCTTGAAGTAGGTGGCCAGGTCGGCCAACGCGAGCACGTTGTTCTTGAAGCGGTCCGGATCGATGTCGCGCACCAGCGACAGCAGCCCCGTCTGATGATCCACCAGCAGAACGGCGGCGTTGTCTTTGTCGAGTCGCTTGTAGGAAGTCGTCATGGCAGTAGTCCTTAAAAGTTATCGGTGCCGATAGAGTTCGGCGTTCGGTACCCGGTTAACGTTCGGAATCCAGCTTTTCGTGTTCGTTGGCCACTTGTTGCGCCTTGATATAGCTCTCGATCAGCAGTTGATAATGCGGCATGGCCTGGGCGTAGACGGCGGCCCACTGCTCGGCATCCGGACGGTTCCACGAACCTTGCAGCTCAGAGAGCGTAGCCATGATGTCGATCGGCACCACCCCGGCCTGGGCCAAACGGGCGACCGTCAGATCAGTGGCAAGTTTGGAGTGGTTGCCCGATGCGTCGACTACGGCAAACACTTTGTAGCCTTCATGCACCGCCGCAATCGACGGGAACGCCAGACAGACGCTGGTCAGGGTGCCGGCGATCACCAGGGTTTTCTTGCCGGTGGCTTTGACGGCGGCGTGAAATTCCGCGTTGTCCCAAGCGTTGATTTCGCCCTTGCGTGCCACGTATTGCGCATGCGGTGCGGCCTCGTGAATTTCCGGAATCAACGGCCCGTTTGGCCCTTGAGGAACCGAGGCCGTGGTGATCACCGGCATTTTCAGCAGCGTCGCGGCCTTGGCCAGTGCGATGGCGTTGGCCCGCAGTTGCGGCACGTCCATGTCCTTGACGATCTGGAACAGCCCACTCTGATGATCGATCAACAACATCGCACTGTCATTGGGGTCGATGGTCGGCTTTTGGCCATTGAAGTTGGCCACATTTGCAGCGTTCATGAACGTTTCCTCTTTCTTTTGGGCAACAGCCATCCCTGGCCTGAAAACCGGCCTACTCATCCTGGGTAGAGTCGGGTTGTAGAAGCGCTACGGATTAACCGTGCATCTGGCCGAAGCGGCCGGACTGGAAGTCGGCGAACGCCTGATGGATTTCCTGCTCGGTGTTCATCACGAACGGGCCGTGACCGACGATGGGCTCGTCGATAGGCTCGCCGCTGAGCAACAGCACCACAGCGTCGCCATTGGCTTCCAGGGTCAACTGGTCGCCCTCGCGTTCCAGCAGGGCCAATTGACCCTCGCGCACCAGTTCCAGGCCATTGACCTGAACCGTGCCGCGCAGCACCACCAACGCTGTATTGCGACCTTCGTGCAGGTCGAGGGTCAGCAACTTGCCGCCGTTGAGGCGCAGGTCCCAGACGTCAATCGGGGTGAACGTGCGCGACGGGCCGGTATGACCGTCGAACTCACCGGCGATCAACCGCAGGCTGCCAGCGTTGTCCTTCAAGGCGATGTTCGGGATATCGCCATCAAGAATCGTCTGGTAACCGGGTTCGGCCATTTTGTCCTTGGCGGGCAGGTTGACCCACAGTTGCACCATTTCCAGGGTGCCACCGCTTTTGGCGAAATCGCCGGAGTGGAACTCTTCATGCAGGATCCCGGACGCGGCGGTCATCCATTGCACGTCGCCGGGGCCGATCTTGCCGCCGCTGCCGGTGGAGTCGCGGTGTTCCACTTCACCCTTGTAAACGATAGTCACGGTTTCGAAGCCGCGGTGCGGATGCTGACCAACGCCACGCCGCTCGGTGGTCGGAGTGAATTCGGCGGGACCGGCGTGATCGAGCAGCAGAAACGGGCTGATGTGCTTGCCCAGGTTGTCGTAGGAAAACAGTGTGCGGACCGGAAAACCGTCGCCGACCCAATGAGCCCGTGGGCTGGTGTAGATACCGATGATGTTTTTCATGGTGTCTCCTGATGAGGTGAGTGAAGCCATGGACAAAGCTTAAAACCGTGACCTTTGCTGCGCTAGACTGCAAAAATCAGTCTTAGCGTTCTATCTGGAGAACGATGGTGGAAGACCTCAACACTCTCTACTACTTCACCCAAGTGGTGGAGCATCACGGTTTTGCCGCAGCCGGTCGGGCGCTGGACATGCCCAAATCCAAGCTCAGCCGGCGCATCGCCGAGCTCGAAGAACGCCTTGGCGTGCGCCTGCTGCACCGCACCAGCCGCCACTGCTCATTGACCGAAATCGGCCAGGCCTATTACCAGCGCTGCCTGGCCATGCGGGTGGAAGCGGAAAGCGCGGCGGAATTGATCGAGCGCAATCGTTCGGAGCCCCAAGGCCTGGTGCGCATCAGTTGTCCCACGGCGCTGCTCAACTCGTGGGTCGGGCCGATGCTCACCCGTTACCTGCTCAAGTACCCGCTGGTGGAGTTGTTCATCGAGAGCACCAACCGTCGGGTCGATCTGATCCACGAAGGTTTTGATATCGCCCTGCGGGTGCGTTTTCCGCCCCTGGAAAACACTGACATGGTGATGAAAGTACTCGGCAACAGTACCCAAAGCGTCGTCGGCAGTCCGGCGTTCGCCGAGCGCCTGTCGACCCCGCCCTCACCGGCCGACCTCAGCGGCTTGCCGAGCCTGCACTGGGGCGCGGCGCAGCGCGAGTATCAGTGGGAACTGTTTGGCGCCGATGGCAGCAGCGCGGTGATCCGGCATGCGCCGAGAATGGTCACCGATGACCTGTTGGCCTTGCGCCATGCAGCCGTTGCCGGGATCGGCGTCGTGCACCTTCCCAGTGTAGTGGTGCGCGATGAAATCGCTGCCGGGCACCTGGTTGAACTGGTACCGGGTTGGGCGCCGAAAAGCGGCATCATCCACGCGATTTTCCCCTCGCGTCGCGGCTTGCTGCCGTCGGTGCGCACGCTGATCGATTTTCTCGGCGAAGAGTTCAGCCACAGCGACATCGCCTGACGAAACCTGTAGCAGCTGGCGCAGCCTGCGGCTACAGGACGGAAGGTGTGGCGGAGTTTTTATTTCGGACATAATATCAGCGAGGATTACAACCATAATATCCATTCTCGCCGAGGTCTTGATCATGCAGAGCCCCAACCGCGACGCCACGCTCGCCCAATGGATCGCCCAGGAACAGGCCATGCGCGCGCGCCTTCAAGGCCCGGGCAGTTTGTCCATGGCCGAGGTCAGTGCGCTGTCGCCCGCTGAGTTTTTCGAAGGCATCGGCAACGGTGACCTGCCCTCGCCGCCCATTGGCGCGCTGATGGATTTCATCCCCATCGAATGGTCCGACGGGCTGTTCATTTTCCAGGGCACGCCGGATGCGCGGCACTACAACCCGCTGGGCACTGTGCACGGAGGCTATGCCGCGACACTGCTGGACTCGTGCATGGGCTGCGCCATCCACACGCAACTGAAAAAGGGCCAGGGCTACACCACGCTGGACCTGCGCATCAGCTATGTCCGCGCACTGAATAACGCCAGCGGCCCGGTGCGCGCCGAGGGCAAGATCGTTCACCTCGGGCGTTCAACGGCCCTGGCCGAGGGGCGGATCTATGATGTCGATGGGCGGCTGTATGCGACGGGGTCGACGACTTGCATGATTCTTGAGCCGAGGGGGTAGGCTTCAAGGATTTTTGATTTACGGTAAACATTGCTTTGCCCATCCAGCGGTTTTTCCCACGAATGCAGGCGGGGATACTCCTGCCCATCCCCACTGCAACTTCTGGAGTCAAACATGTCTGTTCCCGCATTCGGCCTGGGTACTTTTCGCTTGCAAGGCCAGGTGGTCATCGACTCGGTCAGCACCGGCCTCGAACTGGGCTACCGCGCGATCGACACCGCGCAAATCTACGAGAACGAAGCCGAAGTCGGTGAAGCCATCGCCGCCAGCGGCATCGCCCGCCAGGACCTTTTCATCACCAGCAAGATCTGGGTCGCCAACTTCGCCAAGGATCGTCTGATCGACAGCCTCAAGGAAAGCCTGCAAAAACTGCAGACCGACTACCTGGACCTGACACTTATCCACTGGCCGTCGCCCGAAGACCAGGTGCCGGTCGAAGAATTCATGGGTGCCCTGCTCGAAGCCAAACGCCTGGGGCTGACCCGGCAGATCGGCGTCTCGAACTTCACCGTCGACCTGATGAAACAGGCCATCGCCGCCGTCGGCGCCGAGAACATCGCCACTAACCAGATAGAACTGCACCCGTACCTGCAAAACCGCAAAGTGGTCGAGTTCGCGCAGAGCCGGGGCATCCAGATCACCTCGTACATGACCCTGGCTTACGGCGAAGTGCTCAAAGACCCGGTCATTGCACAGATCGCCGAACGGCTTCAGGCAACACCCGCGCAGGTCACCCTGGCTTGGGCCATGCAACTGGGGTATGCGGTGATTCCTTCGTCGACCAAACGCGCCAACCTCGAAAGCAACCTCAAGGCCTGTGACTTGCAATTGAGTGATGCTGACATGGCGCTGATCGCCAGTCTGGATCGCGGCCATCGCCTGACCAGCCCCAAAGGCATCGCACCGAACTGGGATTAATCGCCGCTGCCCTCGAGGCTCTGGTCCAGGCGCAGCATGGCGTGTTGCAACTGATCGACGGCGGCGTCGATCAGTCTGGCGTCGCCCTCACCGCAGGCACGCTCCAGATGTTCACAACAGGCCACCAATGCCTGTGCACGGACCATTTGCGCGCCGCCCTTGATGCGGTGCGCCAGGTCTTGCAGGCCTGGATAGTTCTGGGCAGCGTGGGCCTGCAGCAGGCGCGCGCGATCTTCACGATTGGTCGCCACCACGTCGCGTAGCAGTTCGGCGATCAATTCGTCGTCCGAGCCGACATAGTTCGCCAACCCGCTCAAATCGATCTCGGCGTTCGGGCCGCGCTCGCTGGCTTTGACCGGCCCATGCGAAAACCTTCCAAGCAACCAAGCGCGCAGGTCATCCAGTCGAATCGGTTTGAACAGGCAATCGTCCATACCCGCTTCGATACAACGGACCGTTTCCTCTGGCTGAGCATTGGCGGTGAACCCCAGAATCAAAGTCGGCGGTCCCCCCTGGAAGCGTTCTTCATCGCGGATCGCACCGGCCAATTCGTACCCACTGGTCACTGGCATGTTGCAATCGGTGATGACCAGATCCAGCTCGTGCTCGCGCCACAGTTCGAAACCTTGTTGGCCATCCTGTGCTGTCAGCACCTGATGCCCCAGATAGCTCAACTGCCGCGAGAGCAACAAGCGATTGGCCGGATAATCATCGACCACCAGAATCAGCAGCGCCGGGACCGGTGGCTGTTGTTCCTGCGCCTGCGCAGGTGGTAATGGGTGCAACTCAGTCAATTCAAGGCTGATGTCCACCTGGGTGCCGCGCCCGAGAACGCTGTCGAGTTGCAATCGACCGCCCATCATTTCGCACAACGTACGGCTGATCACCAGCCCCAGACCGGAGCCCTGACGGCCCGACTGCTGGCTGTTGCCGGCCTGCACGAACGGGCTGAACAACCGCTGCTGGTCCAGCGCGCTGATGCCGATGCCGCTGTCTTCTATGCGCAGGCTGACCGCCAGGCGTTCGGGCGATGTCGGCAACACTCGCAACCGCAGACTGACCTCGCCCTCTGCGGTGAACTTGATCGCATTGCTCAACAAATTGGACAGCACCTGCTTGAAACGCGTGGGGTCAATCAGCACGTCGCGGTCGCTGTGGTCGTCGAGTTCGACCCGCCAGCGCAGATTCTTTTGCTGCGCCAGGCCTTCAAACACCCGACACACCGAAACCACCAACTCTCGCAGATTGGCCCGCTCCGGTGTCAGCGACAGATGCCCGGACTCAATGCGCGCGATGTCCAGAATGTCGCCGATCAACCCCAGCAACTGTTGCCCGGCATTCGACGCCACTTCGATGGCCGCGCGGTCCGTGACGCCCTCGTCTGCCCGTTTCAGCGCCAGCTCCAGCATGCCGATCAAGGCATTCATGGGTGTGCGGATTTCATGGCTCATGGTCGCCAGAAACGTGGTCTTGGCCCGGTTTGCATCGTCGGCCGCTTCCTTGGCGTCCTGCAATTGCCGCAGCCACTGTTGACGCTGACGAATCTGCCGGCGCTGCCAGACGATCCAGGCCAGCGCGAGCAGCAACAGGACCCCGGCCACAGCGAAGGTCTGAAGGATTTGCTGGCGATGGCGCAACCAGTAGCTCTGCTCAAGCATCAGGTCGTTGCGCCAATACTGGGTCATTTCGTCGATTTCTTCGGGGGCGATGCTCAGCAGGGTCTTGTCCAGAACCGAATGCAGCTCGGACGCGTCCCGGCCGGTCGCCAGCGTGCTGCGAGCAGGATCGACGCCAACGGTGCTGGTCACTCGCAGTCGACCTCGATACAGGCGCGAAATCATATAGCGAGCGCCGATCAGCGAGTTGATCCCGCCATCGGCTTTGCCTTGGGCAACCATTTCCATCGCGTCCGCCGTCAACGGCGCATTGACCAGCCGGATCTGCGGAAAATGCTGGCGGATAAACTCGCCGGTGCTGTTGCCCTGAGTGATGGCCAGGGTTTTGCCGGCCATGTCGTCGAGGGTGACGGGGCTGCCCGCTTCTACGCGAGTCACCAGTACATTCGGACTGGTCAGGAACGGGCGAGTGAATTGCAGCTCGGTTTCGCGCTCGATACTGGGGCTGATTCCCGCGACGAGGTCCACCTGATCGGTCCTGATCCACTCCAGCATTTCAGCGACAGATCGGGTCGGGCGAATATCGAACTTCAAACCGGTGCGCAGGCTGATTTTCTCCAGCACATCGGCACCTATACCGCGAAATCGACCCTCATTGTCAAAGAAGGAAATCGGCATCAGGTTTTCATTGATTGCCACCCTCAAACGCGGGTGTTGCTTGAGCCAACGCTGCTCGGCCACGCTGAACTGCAAAGGCTGATTGCCGGAAATAGAAGCCCCGCCAGCGCCCCAGCGGCGCAAGATGTTGATCTGTTCATTGGCGCTGATTGCCGACAAGGCCTGGTTGACGATGCGCAGTAACCGGCGATTGTCGCGGGCCATGGCAAACGCGAACCGGCCCGGTTCAATGGAGGACAAATCCGCCAGCTTGACGTTGTTCAGGTAGTTTTTGCTGATCAGGTAATGGGCGCTGATGGCATCGCCCAGGTAAACGTCCGCTTGCCCGAACGCCACGGCCCCTACCGCCCCCAGTGTCGAAGGAAACAGCTCGACCTGCGCCTTGGGGTAGAACCGCTGCACGTACCCTTCAGGCAAATAGTGATACAGCATCGCCAGGCTTTTGCCGGTCAACGCCCGGTCCAACGTTTGCGGTGAGTCGGTGCGGGTGATCAATACTGGTTGATCGTCGGCATAGCTGCCGGACATCTGCAACTGTGGGTCCTGTGCTTCGAAGCGGTTGGCCGTACCCAGAAGGTCAGCCCCGCCCTGCTTGAGAGCCAGCACCGCCTCGGCACGCGAGGCGTAGCGATGAACGTCAATCGGCACCTGCAACGACTGTCTGAGCAGGTCGGCATAGTCTGCGGTCAGACCTTCCAACGCATGCCCGGTCGTGGTGATGTCGAAGGGTGGATAGTCCGGTGCGGAAACCGCCAGCACCAAGCGACCCTTTTGCTGCAACCAGCGTGCATCGGCCTCCGACAGTTTGACCGCATAGCCCTCAACGCTGGAGCGTCCCAGCAACGTCAGTGTTTGCGGCTGCGCGCAGACACTTGATGCCCACAGCAAAAGCACCAGCCATAAGGTTTTTTTAAAGCTGCGCAACGGTTCGATGGCGTTCTCTCAGATCAGATGATTGCGCCGGGCAAGATCCCTCAGGTGCACCGACGACTCCACGTTGAGCTTTTCGGTCAAACGGGTTTTGTAGGTGCTGACGGTCTTGTGGCTCAAATGCATGACTTCGGCGATGGCCTTGTTGCTCATGCCCCTGGCCAGTTGCAAAAAAATAGTCAGTTCCCGGTCCGACAGGTTGTCGATCATCTGCTTCTCGCTGCGCTGCAAGGTGCTCATCGACACTGAGCTATTGGGAAGCCGCGAGAAGTAGGTGTAGCCCCCCATCACCGCGTGCACAGCCTTGTGCAGATGTTGAAGATCGTTGGTCTTGGCGACGTAGGCCGCGGCACCAGCGCGCATGCAGCGATCCTGATAGAACATCGGTTCCTGGGACGTGAAGACCACCACACGACACCTCACGTCAAGAGCCTGGATACGCGCCAGCACATCCAGCCCGTCAAGCGACGGTATGTTCAGGTCCAGGATCACCAGTTCCGGTTTGTGTTCACGGATCATCGGCAACACTTCATTACCGCTGGAGGCTTCGTGGATGCGCTTGTACCCCTCCAGCTTGAGTACGATCTTGACTGCGCCGCGAATCACCGGATGATCGTCCACAATCAGCACTGACTTCATGGCAACTCCTGGCAAAAACACGACAAACGGGCGCTGACAGCCCTCGGACAAAGCCCGAATCACACGCAACGGCTGCGCATCGACTGTTGCATGGAACGCGGGGTGAAACTACCTGACAGAAATGACAGTACCGACAGACGGTCGCAGCGGATCAACCAGCGCCATCAGGCGCTGAATCAATGGCAGTTCAGGCAAAACGGCATGACTGACATGAACCATTTGCTGCGCGCAGCCCGTGATCACAGGCAGATGCGCCCGCTGGCCGTCGTAGATCATCACTCGAGCGAGCTGGCGGTTATCGAGGCAAAAATCCAGCAGGTTGAGTTTCCCGTGACCCAACGCGGCATTGATGACCAACAGGTCGATCGGCTCGCTGCCGTACTCCACCAGGGACAGCAGCTCCTCCAGGTTTTGCACCGGTGCCACCCGGTAATAACCGAGCTGATTGAACCAGCGCTCGATTCTCAGCCGGCTGAAGTGTTGTTCGTCAGCAATCAGGATGCGTGTGGACTTTTTGGACAACGTGGCCCCCGGGTCAGATCAATGAGGTCGCAAGGCTACGGAAGACCCAACGACCTTTCTGTAGGACTTTTCCCAAATACTGAGGCGCTTGTTCGGTAGGAGCTGTCGCAGCACGCTTTTAACGGCGAGACAACGGCACAAAAAGTCTGCGCGTTATCGGGCCGAGGATGTGCCGGTTTTTAGCAGAGTAAACGCTGTGACGGGGAATGGCTGGGGAAATGCGGGGTTCTTCAGGAAGGGTTCAGGATTGATTGCAAAATCAAAAGATCGCAGCCTTCGGCAGCTCCTGCAGGTGAATGTCATTCCACTGTAGGAGCTGCCGAAGGCTGCGATCTTTTGCGGTTCAACTTAATGTCAGCTGGCAGTCGCCAACAACAAATCCACCACCGAACGACTGTGCCCACTGTGCTTGCCATGGTCATACAGCGACCCGGCAATTTCATCGGCGCGGATCGGCAGGATCGACAGCAGCGTATCGCTCAGGCCATGGCTGGCCTGACAGAAGCCCTGCATGTAGATGCCGGCCTTGCAGCGCTCGTCGGTGATCAGCTTGTAATTGCGATCGACCTCGAAATCACCCAGGTACTGCTCCAGCGGAGCCAGCAGTTTGCGATGCATCTGGCGTTCGTAACCGGTGGCCAATACCACGGCATCGTAGTGGCGAACCGTGACTTCGCCATTGGCGTTGTTGCGCACCGCCAGTTCTATGCCACGCTCGGTGGCGGTGGCTTTTTCGATCGTGGTCAGGGTGCGGAACGCGTGTCGGGCAATACCCGAGACTTTCTGCCGGTAGAAAATTCCGTAGATGCGCTCGATCAGGTCAATGTCCACCACCGAATAGTTGGTGTTGTGGTACTCGTTGACCAGTCGCTCACGCTCGCTGCTTTCCTGCTGGAACACCAGGTCGGTGAACTCCGGCGAGAACACTTCGTTGACGAACGGGCTGTCGTCCGCCGGTTTCAGCGCCGAGCCGCGCAGGATCATGTCGACCTGTACCGACGGGAAGCTGTCATTGAGATCGATGAAGGCTTCCGCCGCACTCTGCCCGCCGCCGATGATCGCAATGCTCATCGGTTGGTTGTACACGCACGGCTGCTTGGCCATTTGCGCCAGGTACTGCGAATGGTGGAACACCCGACCGTCATCTTTCAGTGCCTTGAACGCCTCGGGAATACGCGGCGTACCGCCGGCGCTGACCACCACCGAACGCGCGGTGCGCACGTGTTGATGGCCGCTCGCATCCCGGGAAATCACCCGCAGCGCTTCGACTTGCTGGTTATGCAGCACCGGCTCGATGGTCAGCACTTCTTCGCCATAGCGGCTCTGACGTCCGAACTGTGCGGCGACCCAGCGCAGGTAGTCGTTGTACTCCATGCGGCACGGATAGAAGGTGCCCAGGTTGATGAAATCCACCAGACGCCCGTGGGCCTTGAGGTAGTTAACAAACGAATAAGGGCTGGTCGGGTTGCGCAGGGTCACCAGGTCCTTGAGGAAGGAAATCTGCAACTCGCTCTGGGTCGACAGTGTGTTGCCGTGCCAGCTGTAGTTGGCCTGCTTGTCGAGAAACAGCACATCCAGCTCGCCCTGGATCGGCCCGCGCTCTTGCAGAGCGATGGCCAGCGCCAGGTTCGAAGGGCCAAAACCGACGCCGATCAGGTCGTGAACGATGGGCGATGCAATTGCCTGTGTCATTTCCAGTGTCCTCTGGATGAACCCCGCTGCTGTGGGGCAAGGAGAGCCTAAGTGACCTGACCGGCCCGGAGCAGGACAGTAGGTCGTCTGTTGAGTAGGAACGAGGACAGTGAAATAAAATTTAACAAGAAGGGATCAAAGGACGCCGATCAATGCGCATCCCATTGCAGCATGCGCACCCGGCAATGCTTCATCGCATTGACGATGTGCTTCTCGACCAGGGCTTTGGAAATGCCTAACTGTTCGGCGATTTCCGGGTGTGACAGGCCTTCGATCTTGCGCAACAGAAAACTCTCGCGGCACAGCCGAGGCAGTTCCGCCAACGCGCGCTGGAGCATGTCCAGGCGCTGACCGTGATCGAGGCTGCTGAGGGGCGACGGGCTGAAATAACGCTCTTCGTTGTCCAGCACGTCGAGTGATTCGACCTGGCGCAAGGCATTGCGTCGATGATCGTCAATCACCAGGTTCAGCGCCGTGCGATAAAGAAACGCCCGGGGCTGCTCGATCGGCGTGTCGCTGGAGCGCTCCAGGACCCGCAGATAAGCGTCATGCACCACATCTTCGGCAACCTGCCGGTTGCCGAGCTTGGCGTTCAGGAAACACACCAGCTCTCGATAGTAGTTTTCCAACATGACTCCGGCACGGGTGCGGTCTTGAACCAGCTAATCGAGCAAAAAACAGCCAATGGCAAGATAGTGGCAATTTGAGTTGCGTAATTTATAGTAATTCTCATATAGATTTAAAGTATTGCTTTCTATTGCCCGACAAATAGTCATGGTCTAGCGCCTGTACGCTAATGTAGGAGCTGCCGAAGGCTGCGATCTTTTGATTTTAAAGATCAAAAGATCGCAGCCTCGTTTCACTCGACAGCTCCTACAGGTCCTGCGGATCCACAGGTACTGGTGTTACGCCATGTGTCGCGGGCTAAATTCACCGCTGCTGTCCTCGTCTACAAGGACAGCTCCATGTCCCTGCCGGCTCCACGGCAGTGTTCAACTGCTTTGGAACCCTGCATGAAACGTCCCCGTCACACCCGACGCGCCCTGCTTGTCGCACTCAGCCTGATCCCCGTTATCGCCGTCGCGGCCTGGCAAATCATCCCGCCGGGGCGTGATCAGTTTGCCACCGTGCAAGTCACCCGCGCCGACATCGAAAGCAGTGTCACGGCCTTGGGCACCCTGCAACCGCGGCGCTATGTCGACGTGGGCGCCCAGGCGTCCGGGCAGATCCACAAGATTCATGTGGAGGTCGGTGACGTGGTCAAGGAAGGTCAGTTGCTGGTGGAAATCGACCCGTCCACGCAACAGGCCAAACTCGACGCCGGACGTTTCTCCATCGAAAACCTCAAGGCGCAGCTCGAAGAGCAGCGGGCGTTGCATGAGCTGGCGCGGCAGAAATTCCAGCGCCAGCAAAATCTCAAGGCCGGCGGCGCCACCCGCGAAGAGGACGTGCAAACCGCCCAGGCGGAACTGCGCGCCACCCAGGCGCGGATCGACATGTTCCAGGCGCAGATTCGCCAGGCTCAGGCCAGCCTGCGCAGCGATCAGGCCGAACTTGGCTACACGCGAATTTACGCACCGATGGCCGGCACTGTGGTCGCACTTGATGCCCGCGAAGGCCAAACCCTCAACGCCCAGCAGCAGACTCCACTGATTCTGCGCATCGCCAAACTGTCGCCGATGACGGTCTGGGCCGAAGTCTCGGAAGCCGACATCGGCCACGTCAAACCCGGCATGACGGCGTGGTTCACCACCCTCAGCGGCGGCACCCGGCGCTGGAAAAGCACCGTGCGGCAGATTCTGCCGGTGCCGCCCAAGCCCCTCGATCAAACCAGCCAGGGCGGTGGCAGCCCCGCCAGCTCAAGCAAAAGCGGCAGCGCTCGCGTCGTGCTGTACACCGTGTTGCTCGATGTCGACAACGCCGACAACGCGCTGATGGCGGAAATGACCACCCAGGTATTTTTTGTCGCCGACCAGGCACAAAACGTACTGACCGCACCGATTGCCGCTCTGCAGGCCGGCACACAAGCCGATACCCAGATCGCGCAAGTGGTCGCCAAGAACGGCAGCATCGAACAACGCAACGTGCGCACCGGCATCAGCGATCGCCTGCGGGTGCAGATCCTCGACGGCTTGCAGGAAGGCGATCACCTGTTGATCGGCCCGGCCGACGGGAGCGGCGGTTGAATGCAAACGCCCCTGATCGAACTGCAGGACATCCGCAAAGCCTACGGCGGTGGCGACGCGCCTGAAGTTCACGTGTTGCGCGGGATCGACCTGTCGATCCATGCCGGGGAGTTCGTGGCGATCGTCGGCGCCTCCGGTTCCGGCAAGTCGACGCTGATGAACATCCTCGGCTGCCTCGACCGTCCAACCTCTGGCGAGTACCGCTTCGCCGGGGAAAACGTCGCTGCGCTGGACAGTGACGAACTGGCCTGGCTGCGCCGCGAAGCGTTCGGTTTCGTGTTCCAGGGTTACCACTTGATTCCCTCGGGCTCGGCCCAGGAAAACGTCGAGATGCCGGCGATCTATGCCGGCACCCCGGCCGCCGAGCGCCACGCCCGCGCCGCCGCCCTGCTCGACCGCCTCGGCCTGGCCTCGCGCACCGGCAACCGTCCGCACCAACTTTCCGGCGGCCAGCAACAACGGGTGTCCATCGCTCGCGCCTTGATGAACGGCGGCCACATCATCCTCGCCGACGAACCCACCGGCGCTCTCGACAGCCATAGCGGCAAAGAGGTCATGGCGCTGCTTGACGAGCTGGCGAGCCAGGGCCACGTGGTCATCCTGATCACCCACGACCGCGAAGTCGCGGCGCGGGCCAAACGCATCATCGAAATCAGTGACGGCCTGATCATCAGCGACAGCGCCCGGGACAATCCGGCCGCGCAACACTCGGCCACCCCCGGGGCCTTGCAAGCCGTCGATTTACGCAAACGCCTGAGCGAAGGCGCCGAAGCCACCGGTGCCTGGAAAGGCGAACTGGTGGATGCCGTGCAAGCGGCGTGGCGGGTGATGTGGATCAACAAGTTCCGCACCGCGCTGACTTTGCTGGGGATCATCATCGGCGTGGCTTCGGTGGTGGTGATGCTGGCCGTGGGTGAAGGCAGCAAGCGCCAGGTCATGGCGCAGATGGGCGCGTTCGGCTCCAACATCATCTACCTCAGCGGCTCGGCGCCCAACCCGCGTACGCCGCTGGGCATCATCACCCTCGACGAGGTCAAGGCCGTGGCGAGCCTGCCGCAGGTGATGCGGATCATGCCGGTCAACGGCCAGGAAGCCGGGGTGCGCTTCGGCAACCTCGACCATTTGAGCTACGTCGGCGGCAACGACACCAACTTCCCGGCGATTTTCAATTGGCCCGTGGTCGAGGGCAGCTACTTCACCGAGGCCGATGAACAGAGCGCGGCTGCGGTGGCGGTGATCGGCCATAAGGTCCGTACAAAACTGCTCAAGGACGTGGCCAACCCCATCGGCCAGTACATCCTGATCGAGAACGTGCCATTCCAGGTGGTCGGCGTGCTGGCGGAAAAAGGCGCCAGCTCCGGCGACTCCGACAGCGACGACCGCATCGCCATCCCCTACTCCGCCGCCAGCGTGCGCTTGTTCGGCACGCACAACCCGGAGTACATCGCGATTGCCGCGGCAGACGCGCGCAAGGTCAAGGAGACCGAGCACGCCATCGAGCAACTGATGCTGCGTCTGCACAACGGCAAGAAAGATTTCGAACTGACCAACAACGCGGCGATGATCCAGGCCGAAGCGCGCACGCAAAATACCCTGTCGCTGATGCTCGGTTCGATCGCGGCGATCTCGTTGCTGGTGGGCGGTATCGGCGTGATGAATATCATGCTCATGACCGTGCGCGAGCGTACCCGCGAGATAGGGATTCGTATGGCCACCGGCGCCCGCCAGCGCGACATCCTGCGCCAGTTCCTCACCGAAGCGGTGATGCTCTCGGTGGTCGGCGGCCTGGCCGGGATAGCCCTGGCGCTGATCGTCGGCGGCGTGTTGATCCTCAGCGAAGTCGCTGTGGCGTTTTCCCTGATAGCGGTGCTGGGCGCCTTCGGCTGCGCTCTGGTCACCGGTGTTGTCTTCGGCTTCATGCCGGCCCGCAAAGCTGCCCGACTCGACCCGGTCACGGCCCTTACCAGTGAATAATCGATTGATGAAGCCGCCACTCAGCCTGTTGACCGTGTGCCTGTTGCTCAGCGCCTGCGGCAGCCCTGCCCAGCGCCCGGACAGCGGCATTGCGCCGCCCGCCGCCTGGCAATCGCCGCATACCGCCGGCGCCACTCGCGACAATCAGCAATGGTGGAACCGTTTCGGTAGCCCGCAACTTGGGCGCCTGATCGAACAGGCCCGGAACGGTAGCTACGACCTGGCTGCCGCCATCGCCCGGGTGCGTCAGGCACAGGCCGAAACGGTAGTCGCCGGGGGCTCGCAATTGCCCGAGGTCAAGGCAGGGATCAACGCCAACCGGCAGAAGTTGCTACGCGGCAACGGGTACAGCCAACTCGATGCCGACAGCAGCAACGACGCCGTGGATTACTTCGACGCCAACCTCACCGCCAGCTATGAAATCGATTTTTGGGGCGGCCAGCGCGCCACCCGCGACAGCGCACAATTTGCCCTGCGCGCCAGTGAGTTCGATCAGGCAACCGTTGAACTGACGCTGCTCAGCGGCGTGGCCAGCGGCTACGCACAGACTTTGTCGTTGCAGGAGCAGAGCCGCATTGCCGAGTTGAACCTGGCCAACGCGCAGAATGTGCTGAAACTGGTGCAGACGCGTTTTGACGCGGGCTCGGCAACGGCGCTGGAACTGGCACAGCAGAAAAGCCTGGTGGCGGCGCAGCAACGGCAATTGCCACTGGTGCAGCAACAGGCCACGGACGCACAGATCAGCCTCGCCGCCCTGCTCGGTCGTCCGGTGCAGGAACTGTCTCTGGGCCAGGAGCGTTTTGATCAACTGTCATGGCCGGCCATCGATGCTGGTGTGCCGAGCCAATTGCTCAGCCGCCGCCCGGACATCGCCCGCGCCGAAGCGCAACTGGCCGCGGCCCAGGCCGACGTCACCGTGGCCCGCGCCGCCATGTTGCCGACCGTCACCCTCAGCGCGGAAATCGGCTCCGGCGCCGACCGCGCGGGTGACATTCTGCGCAGCCCCTTCTACAACCTCACCGCCGGGTTGCTCGCGCCGGTGTTCAACAACGGCCGCCTCGGCGCTGAGCGCGACAAGGCCACCGCCCGCCAGGAAGAACTGCTGGAGACCTATCGCGGCGCGATCATCAACGGTTTCGCCGATGTCGAGAAAGCCCTCAACAGCATTCGCGGGCTGGACGAACAACGGCAGTGGCAAAGCGAAGAACTGAATCAGGCGCAAACCGCGTTCAACATTGCGCAAAGCCGTTACGAAGCGGGGGCTGAAGATTTGCTCACGGTGCTGGAAACCCAACGCACGCTGTATGCCGCGCAGGATTTGAATGTGCAACTGCGGTTGTCGCGGATGCAGGCGAGTATTGCGTTGTACAAGGCGCTTGGGGGTGGGTGGCAAACGCTCTGAAGATCAAAAGATCGCAGCCTTCGGCAGCTCCTGCGGATGCACGCATTCCCCTGTAGGAGCTGCCGAAGGCTGCGATCTTTCGCTTTTAAGCCTTAGCCTTCAAATGCCGCGCATACCACGGCCGTTGCGGCACCTTGCGGAACAGGTCCGCGAGTTTCTTTTCGTCCTCGCCAAAGGTAATCCGCAAGGCCAGCTTCATGGTTTCCGGGTCCATCTCCACCGACTTGCCGACCTGCAATCCCGGCGTGGTGCTGCACCCATGGGTGCTCGGGCCAAGCCACGGATCAGCGATCTCGACCCAGCGCCCCGGGGCAAACCACGGCACGCCATTGACCTCAACCCGACTGACCTCACCCGGATGAAAACGCTCATGGGCGCGGAACCAGTCTTCCAGACGATCATCGATCCATCCGTGAAAATGCCAGAACACCGGGTTCACGTGGGAGGAAAACGGGTCACCGAGGAAGTCGTTTTCCGGCGCATACCACCGCGCAGAAAAGTCCGCCGGATCGCGGGCGAACGGCACCGGCTGACCGTTGGATGGATCGCGTGGCACCGAAGCCCAGCGCATGTGCAGCCAGTCGTGCAGGCCCAGCTCCACCTCCGAGCCAAACTGTCCCAGCGTCAGCTTCGACAGGTAACGCGGATCGCGGTACTGCGACTCCCAGACCTGGAAATTGCTGTGATAGGTCTCAGCGGTCTTGATGTCGCTGACCCATTGCGAATACTCGTCATCGTCTTCGGCCAGCCAGGTCGGCGGCAGCGCGGTGCCGTCGTGGTTGTCGAAATAGTTGGCGAAGCCGATGCGGTCCCTGGCCAGTTCCGGTTGCGGCAGCGGGAACTGCGTCCACGACGGCAAGTCCTGCATTGAGCGCGCCGTGCCGAGCATGTGCCGGTGCATGAAGAAAAAGTCCACGCCCGAGCCATTGCGATCCTTGCGCTTGCCACGGGCGTCGCGCTCCTGGTCCCTGGGGCCAGGCTGCCAGCCGATACCGCGCAAGGCATTACGCTTGTCTTCGGGCAAGGTGTGCCACTTGTCCCGGGAGGCATGCCAGAGCTGGTGAAACAGGCGATGCTCCTGGGACGTCAGCCACCCCAACAGCGGCGGATTCAGGCCGGTGCGCTCGCGGGCTTCGGGGAAGACTTTCTTCACGGCGACGAAGCGGTTGTCCTGCGCCGTAAGCATCAAGGGCCGATCCAGATCCAGCACGCGCCCACTGAGTGAACCGCTGCCGGCATTGCCGAACCCGGCCCAGACTTCGTCCAGCGCCATGCTGAATTCGTAGTCACAGCTGCCATTGGCGCTCAACAATCGCCAACTCAACTGCGCCGGTTTGACCCCAGCCAGATCGCCGAGCACCCGGTAACGCGGCAGTTCTTTGGAGCGCAGCCGTTCAGGCGTGTCAAGAAAACCGATCAGGCCGCGGCCCTTGTGGCCGATGTCGAGGAACACTTCCAGTCCGTCCCGCGGCAAGCCTTCAAGCCCCGCATCACGGCCTTCAAAACGGATCTGCCAGACGCCGCGCAATGTGTCGGCCAAACGCTGGCCGGTCACATCCGCCACATCGAATGAAGCCTCACCCGGCGTGATCGTCGGATCCGGTTTCGTCCATTCGCGATGCCCATAAAAAGCCGCAGGCACGGCCGCGCCGGTCAGCGCCAGGCCCGCCATGAACCATCGTCGAGAAATCGTCATTGCCCTACCTGTGTCAGCCATGAAGCAGGCTTTATCCAAGCTAGAACGTTTGTTGCCCCTATAAATTTATGGCGCCCCGAAAAGATCGCAGCCTTCGGCAGCGCCTACAGGGGTACGCCGATCCAAATGTAGGAGCTGCCGAAGGCTGCGATCTTTTTGGGACAGCCTAAATTCCAATGCCGCCTACTCGTTCCTCCCAGATAGCAAAGCCCCCCGCGGCGAACCTGACTGAGACGGCAATGACAAAACCACGTTCGAAAAAGGCTCTTTTCATCGGCCTGCCGCTGGCCCTGGCAATCAGCGCAGGCGCCGGCTTCGCAGCCTGGGATTACTGGTTCAAGGACAACCTCGGCTACCCGGTCAAGGTGATGAAACAGGCCGACGAACTGCATGAACGTCTGCTCTCGTTCGACAGCCACATCACCGTGCCGATGGATTTCGGTACCGCCGGCAATGAAGCCGACAAAGACGGCAGCGGCCAGTTCGATCTGGTGAAAACCGGACGCGGACGCCTGTCCGGCGCGGCGCTGACCATCTTCGGCTGGCCGGAAATCTGGAATGGCCCCAACGCGCCGCATCGCCCCACCGCCGGCTTCATCGAAGAAGCACGCTTCGAGCAGGAAACCCGCTACAAGATCATCACCACGCTGGTGCGCGACTTCCCCAATCAGGTGGCCATCGCCTACACCCCCGACGATTTCCGCCGCCTGCATGGCGAAGGCAAGTTTGCGATTTTCATGAGCATGCTCAACGCCTATCCGCTGGGCAACGACCTCACCGCCCTGGACAAATGGGCGGCGCGCGGCATGCGCATGTTCGGTTTCAGCTACGTGGGCAACAACACCTGGGCCGACTCGTCGCGACCGCTGCCGTTTTTCAATGACTCGCGCGACGCCCTTGGCGGTCTGTCGGACATCGGCAAACAAGCCGTGCACCGCCTCAATGATTTGGGCGTGATCATCGACGTGTCGCAGATGTCGACCAAGGCCCTGGAACAAGTCGCGCGCTTGAGCCGCACACCGATGGTCGCCTCGCACTCGGCGCCGCGCGGGCTGGTGGATATTCCGCGCAACCTCAGCGACCACGAAATGCAGTTGATCAAGGACAGTGGCGGCGTGGTGCAGATTGTCGGCTTCCCGACCTACATCCGCCCACTGAGCCAGGCCACCCAGGACAAACTCAACGCCCTGCGTGCGCGTTTCGATCTGCAACCCTTGCAAGGTCTTGAGATGGCGCTGATGCCGGGCGACCCGGTCATCACCGTGTGGTCCGAGCAACGTTTCGGCGAATACGCCAGCCAGCTCTACGCGATTGTCGACGAAGAACCCAAGGCCACCCTCAAGGATTACGGCGACGCGATTGACTACGCGGTGAAGAAAATCGGCATCGATCACGTCGGCATCAGTTCCGACTTCAACGATGGCGGTGGCCTCGACGGCTGGAAGGATGTCAGCGAGGCACGCAACGTCACCGCCGAACTGATCAGCCGCGGGTACAGCGAGGCCGACATCGCCAAGCTCTGGGGCGGCAATTTCCTGCGGGTCTGGGATCAGGTGGAAAAGTCCTCCCGACCGGTCGCCAAAAACTGATGCCCCTTTTGCCAAGCGAAGCCGAAGCCATGACCAACCGTCGTTCATTCCTCAAGCAGGCCGGTATTCTTGCCGCCGGCCTGCCGCTGACTGCCGGTGTGAATCTGCCGGCACTGGCCGGCAATCTGCAACAGCCGCCGCAACCGCTGCCCAAGGGCAAATGGGCGCAGCTGCGCCAGCTGTTCAATCAGGACCCGGACTACCTGCACTTCGCCAACTTCCTCGTGACTTCACACCCGACCCCTGTGCGTAACGCCATCGACATGCACCGCGCCAACATCGACCGCAACCCTGGCCGGGCGATGGACTGGGACCTGCAGGAAACCGAGAAACGCGAGCACAACGTGCGGGTCTGGGCCGGTCGCTACCTCAACGCCAAGCCTGAGCAGATCGCCCTTACCGGCAGCACCACCGAAGGCCTGGCGATGATCTACGGCGGCATTCATGTGCGCCCGGATCAGGAAATACTGGTCAGCGAACACGAGCATTATTCGACCAATTACACCCTGGAATTCCGTCAGCAACGCCAGGGCACGAAGGTGCGCAAACTCAAGTTGTTCGAGAACAGCCACGACATTTCCGTCGACGAAGTGCTGGACTCGATCAGCAAAGGCATCCGCCCGGAAACCCGCGTGCTGGGCATGACCTGGGTGCAATCGGGCAGCGGTGTGAAGTTGCCGATTGGTGAAATCGGCAAATTGGTCGACGAGCTGAACCGTCAGCGCGACGAGAAGGACCGCATTCTGTATGTGGTCGACGGCGTACATGGTTTTGGCGTCGAGAACCTCGACTTCCCCGACATGCACTGCGATTTCTTCATTGCCGGCACTCACAAATGGATGTTCGGTCCTCGTGGTACCGGGATCATTTGCGCCCGTTCCACCGAGGTCAAGGACGTCACGCCGATCATTCCGACCTTCAGCGAATCCACCGACTTCGCGACCATCATGACCCCCGGCGGCTATCACAGTTTCGAACACCGCTGGGCGGCCGACGAGGCATTCAAGCTGCACCTGGATTTGGGCAAGGCCGACGTTCAGACACGCATCCATGAGCTCAACACCTACGCCAAGAACCGATTGCTGGAACAGCCGCGGATCGAACTGGTCACGCCGCAAAGTCCACAGCTGTCCGCCGGTTTCACCTTCTTCCGGATCAAGGATATGGACTGCGAAAAAATCGCCAGCGGATTGATGCAGAACCGCGTGGTCTGTGACTCGGTGGACCGCGACGTCGGCCCGGTCATCCGCATCGCCCCCGGCCTGCTCAACAGCGAAAACGAAATCGACCGGTTCATGGCCTTGCTCAACAAAACCGCCTGACACGCTCCCCCCCTGTAGGAGCTGCCGCAGGCTGCGATCTTTTGATCTTGCTTGTAAAAATCAAAAGATCGCAGCCGGCGGCAACTCCTTCAGTGAACACCCCGTTTTTTTCTTCGATCGAGATGAGTCATGAACCGAAATCTGCTGACCGCTGGACTGGCTGCCACACTCGCCTTCCTGCTGCCGTCTGCCGCGCAGGCCGCCACTGCCCCGCCAGCGGGCAAAGTATTCAAGGACTGCAAAAACTGCCCGGAAATGGTGGTTCTGCCCGCCGGTACATTCACTATGGGCACCCCGGAGGACGAAGTCGGTCGCGAGCCCGATGAAGGGCCGATGCATGACGTGACCTTCGCCAAACCGTTCGCCATGAGCCGCTTCCAGATCACCGCCGGTGAGTGGGACAGCTACGTGAAAGAGAGCGGCGTAACCATCGCCAATGGCGATACCCGCCCCGGTCGCGAGTGCATCGCCAGCAAGCCGCGTTATCCACAGAGCCCACGCCAACCGGCGGTGTGCATGAACTTCGATGACGTTAAAAACTACGTCGCCTGGCTGTCGAAAAAGACCGGGCAGAAGTACAGCATGGTCAGCGAAGCCCAGCGCGAATACGCGGCGCGCGGCGGCACCAAAGGCCCGTTCCCCTTCCCGTTCGATGAGGGCAAGGAATACAGCATCGCCAAACACGCCAACACCTACGGCCCGGCCGACGGCTACAGCTACAGCTCGCCGGTGGGCAGCTACCCGCCCAACGCCTTTGGCATGTACGACATGCACGGCAACGTCTACGAATGGGTAGAAGACTGCGAACACCCAAACTACGTCGGCGCGCCCCCCGATGGCAGCGCCTGGCTGGAACCCAACTGCGAAGCGGTGCGCATACGTGGCAATGACTGGGGCGAAGCACCGGTGTTCTCCCGCTCCGGCAACCGCAACAGCCAGTACCCGCAAGAACGTGGGGACTGGATGGGCTTTCGTGTAGTGCGCCAGTTCTAACCCTAAACACCTCCCCTTGTAGGAGCTGCCGAAGGCTGCGATCTTTTGACTTTGATGTTTACAACCAGGATCAAAAGATCGCAGCCTTCGGCAGCTCCTACAGGGTTTTGTGTGCCAACTCCGCCGTCAATCGGCACCGCTCTAAATTAACCCCTCGACCAGACGTTCTACTGGATATCTGCCTTCCGACCCAAGGAACTGTCTTCCATGACCCAGCCCACACGCGGCGCCATCGGTGAATTGTTCGCCCTGCTCAAACCCTTTCGACTGATCGTCGCCGCGTCCATTTTCCTGGGCATGGTTGGCGGCCTGAGCGTCACGGTGCTACTGGCGACCATCAACAACGCCTTGCATTCGGACAGCGGCCTGACCCAAGGCGTGGTCGCGCTGTTCGCCGGCCTGTGCCTGCTGGCGCTGGCCAGTTCGATCTGCTCCGACATCGGCACCAACTACGTCGGCCAGCACATCATCGCCAAGTTGCGTAAACAGTTAGGGGAAAAAGTGCTGTCGGCGCCAATCGAGCAAATCGAGCGCTACCGCAGCCACCGCCTGATCCCGGTGCTGACCCACGACGTCGACACCATCAGCGACTTCGCCTTCGCCTTCGCGCCGCTGGCGATCTCCGTCACCGTGACGTTGGGTTGCATGGGCTACCTGGCGATCCTGTCGTGGCCGATGTTCCTGATCATGGTCGCCGCGATCCTGATCGGCACCGCGATCCAGGCCTACGCCCAAAGCAAAGGCGTACAGGGCTTCATGGCCGCCCGTGACGCCGAAGACGAACTGCAAAAGCACTACAACGCGATTGCCGAAGGCGCCAAGGAATTGCGCATTCACCGCCCACGTCGCCAACGTATGTTCAACTCGGGCATCAAGGGCACCGCTGAATTCATCTGCAATACCCAAGTGCGTTCGATCAACACCTTCGTCATCGCCAAGACCTTCGGCTCGATGCTGTTCTTCGTGGTCATCGGCCTGGCACTGGCCCTGCAAACTTTCTGGCCGAGCGCCGACAAAACCGTGATGAGTGGTTTCGTACTGGTGCTGCTGTACATGAAAGGTCCGCTGGAACACTTGATCAGCACCCTGCCGATCGTCAGCCGCGCGCAGATTGCCTTCCGCCGCATCGCTGAACTGTCCGAACAATTTTCCACCCCCGAACCGCACCTGCTGCTCAGCGATCAAGGCGACGTCAAACCCGCCGTGCACGAGCTGCAACTGGCGGACGTGCGCTACGCGTTCCCGTCGGTGGACGGTGCCGCGCCGTTCCAGTTGGGGCCGGTCAACCTTACGATCAAACAGGGCGATATCACGTTCATCGTCGGTGAAAACGGCTGTGGCAAGACCACCCTGATCAAATTGCTGCTGGGCCTGTACACCCCGCAACAGGGTCAGATTCGCGTTAACGGCGAGGCGATTGACGCGCAGAACCGCGACGACTATCGCCAGTTGTTCACCACCATTTTCGCCGATTACTACCTGTTCGACGACGTGGTCCAGGGCGATACGCACATCCCCGAAGACGCCAACAAATACCTGCAACGCCTGGAAATCGCGCACAAGGTCAGCGTCAAGGACGGCAACTTCACCACCACCGACCTGTCCACCGGCCAGCGCAAGCGCCTGGCATTGGTCAATGCCTGGCTGGAAGAGCGCCCGGTGCTGGTGTTCGACGAATGGGCCGCTGACCAGGACCCGACCTTCCGCCGGATTTTCTACACCGAGCTGCTGCCGGACCTCAAACGCCTGGGCAAGACCATCATCGTGATCTCCCACGACGACCGCTATTTCGATGTCGCCGATCAGCTAGTGCGCATGGAAAGCGGTCGGGTCATCACCGAGCTGACGCCCGCCTGATCACCCTTTCGAGACCTTGCGCAGAACCTGTGGGAGCGGGCTTGCCCGCGATGGGGCCATCACTTTCAACATGGATGTCGATCGACCCACCGCTATCGCGGGCAAGCCCGCTCCCACAGGTTCTGCGCTGGGCTTGCCTCTCTGAAAATTATTTTTCCGGTTTCTTTTCCGGTTTCATGTCAGCGCCCCGTCTTAATAATCATTCCTATTAACAAAAACTCTGCACGACACTTTTCAGGAGCACAGGTAAGTAATGCGATCTCTTCCACGCCGCACACCTCTCGCGCTGGCCGTACAGCGCCCGACTTTGCATAGAACATTACTGACCAGCGTTCTGCTGACCGCCACCTTGCTGGGGAGCTCGATGGCCAATGCTGCACCTGTAAAAGTCAGTATCCCGGTTCAGCCGCTGTCCAGCGCGCTGACTCAACTGGGCATGCAGACCAACCTGCAAATCCTGTACAGCCCGGACCAGGTGGCCGGCCTGAAATCCCGTGCGGTCTCCGGCTCGCTGGAGCCATCCGAGGCGCTGGCTGAACTGCTCAAGGGCACCGGCATTTCGTTCCAGATCAACGGCAACAGTGTGACGCTGATGTCCAGCGGCTCTTCGAGCCTGCAACTGGGCGCCACCACCATTTCCGGCCAGGCCTTGGGTCTGACCACGGAAGACACCGGGTCCTACACCACCGGCGCGACGACTACCGCCACCAAGCTGCCGCTGACCATTCGCGAAACACCGCAATCGGTGACCGTGGTCACCCGCCAGCAAATGGATGACCAAGGCTCAAAGAGCGTGGGTGATGTCCTGCGCAACACGCCTGGCGTCACCATGCAAAAATACGACAGCGACCGTACCGAGTTTTCCACCCGTGGCTTTGCCATCACCAACTTTCAGTACGACGGCGTCAACATTCCTTACGACGGTGTCTACGGTGAAAACCCGAACAACAGCGACGACTCCGCCAGCCTCGACCGCATCGAAGTGATCAAGGGCTCGACCGGCCTGATGACCGGCGCCGGCGACCCGGCTGCCACCGTCAACCTGGTGCGCAAGAAACCGACCAAGGAGTTCAAGGCGTCGGTCAGCGGCACCGTCGGTTCGTGGGACAACTATCGCACTGAAGGCGATATTTCCGGCCCGCTCAACGACAGCGGCAGCGTGCGCGGTCGCTTTGTCGGCGCCCTGCAAGACAAAGATTCATACATTGACCACTACAGTCAGAAGAAAGACCTGTACTACGGCATCCTCGAAGCCGACCTGACCGACGACACCCTGCTGACCCTGGGCGTCGACAAGTCCAGCGCCACCCCGCGCGGCAGTTCCTGGACCGGTAACTCGCCGTTTTTCAGCGACGGTGGCCGTACCGATTTCTCGCGCAGTTTCAACCCGGGTTCCGACTGGAGCCGTCGTGATTTCGACAGCACTACCTACTTCGCGTCCCTGGAACAAGCGCTGGCCAACGACTGGAAGCTCAAGGCCACCCTTGACCAGAAAACCACCGATCACGATACCCAACTGGCCTCTGCCAGCGGCGGTAACCCGGATCGCGCCACCGGCGAGGGCATGTTCTTCTACTGGGGGCGCTGGGAAGGCCACCGCGTACAGAACACCGCTGACATCAACGTCTCCGGTCCGTTTTCCCTCGGCGGTCGTGAACATGAACTGGTCGCGGGTTTCATGACGTCGCACTCGCGTCAGACCGGTGCCACCTACGACACCAGCGCCTTCGAACTGGTGCCGGGCAATATCTTTGACTGGGAAGGCCACATCGCCAAACAGGAGTTTCCGAAGAACGGCAAATACGAGCGTACCCAAAGCCAGAACGGCGCTTACCTGGCTACGCGCCTGCGTCCGACCGACGACCTGTCGTTCATCCTCGGCGGCCGTGTCAGTACCTTCAAATACAACGAAGACTACACCTACTACCCAGGTGCGAGCCTGGCCGACACCCACGCCAGCTACAAGGAACATGGCGTGGTCACGCCTTACGCTGGTGTGGTCTATGACCTCGACGATACTTACTCGGTGTATGCCAGCTACACCAGCATCTACCAGCCGCAAATCTACAAGGACGCCAGCGGCAAGACCCTGGAACCGGTGGAAGGCGACAGCTACGAGACCGGTCTGAAAGCCGCCTACTTCGAAGGCAAGTTGAACGCCAGCCTGGCCTTCTTCCGCATCGAACAGGACAACGTCGCGCAGTACGTCACCACCGACACCGACACCGGTCAAGACGTCTACAAACCGACTTCCGGCGCCACCACCAAGGGTGTGGAACTGGAACTTGCCGGTGAACTGGCCGAAGGCTGGAACCTGTCCGCCGGCTATACCTACGCCCGCTCCCGTGACAAAGACGAGCAACGCATCTTCGGCTTCCCGTTGGCCACCACCAAACCGGAACACGTCGTGCGTACGTTCACCACCTACCGTCTGCCTGGCGCACTGGACCAGGTCACCGTCGGTGGTGGTGTGAGCTGGCAGAGCGCGTTCTACGGTCAGACGTTCAACCCGAGCGTGAATGGCAGCGGCCAAGGCGAAACCGTCAACATCAAACAAGGCGGCTACACCCTCGTGGACCTGATGACCCGTTATCAGTACGACGAACACCTGAGCTTCACCGCCAACGCCTACAACGTCTTCGACAAGAAGTACCTGACGGGCCTGGGCAACTTCGGCACGACCTTCTACGGCGAGCCGCGTAACTTCCAACTCACCGCCAAGTACGATTTCTGAGCGATTGAGCTGACCTGAAAAATGCCCGTATCGTGAGATGCGGGCATTTTTTTATGGGCCGGGATTTGTGGTGGATTTGATGCCGCCATCGCGAGCAGGCTCGCTCCCACAGGTTTTGTGTACACCACAGATCCCATGTGGGAGCGAGCCTGCTCGCGATGACGATAATCGCCACACCACAAACCCAACTGCCAGCCACAAAAAAACCGCCATCCCCAATCTGGAAATGGCGGTTCTGCTGACTTTCGATCACACCTTTGACCGCACCCACCCCGCCACTTCCTGATGAATGCCGTCCACCTCACTCAACAACCCCGCCATGCGCAGAAAGTCATGGGTCATGCCCGGTTGTTCCAGTAAGGTCACGTCGTTGCCGGCTGCGCGCAAACGCTCGGCGTAGGCCAGCCCCTCGTCGTGCAACGGGTCATGGCCGGCCAGGTATACCAGCGCCGGCGCCATGCCCGACAGGTCTGGCGCCAGCAACGGCGAGCAGCGCCAGTTGGCAAGATCCGCCGGGGTGCGGCCGTAGTGGGTGTAGAACCAGTCCAGAGTCGGGGTTTCCAGCAGGTAACCTTCGGCGAAATCACGATGGGAAGCGCGGTGAGTGGTGGCGTCGGTGACCGGGTACACCAGCAATTGCGCCTTGGGTTTCAACGCCAGCTCTTCGGGTTCACGCACGGCGATCAGCGCCAGCACCGTGGCCAGGGTTGCGCCGACGCTGTCACCGGCCAGTGCCACCCGCGACGCGTCCAGACCATGGCCCGCGCCTTCGCGCACCAACCAATTGCCGGTATCGCAGGCGTCCTGCACCGGGGTTGGGAAACGCCATTCCGGCGCCAGTCGATAGTCCACGGTCAACAGGGCAAAACCTCCTTGCGCCGCCAAGCGCCGGCACAGCGCATCGTGGGAATCGAGGCTGCCGACCACGTAACCGCCGCCGTGAAAATACAGGATCACCGGCTGCAGTCCTTCGACCGCATGCCCGTCGCGATACAGCCGCGCCGCCAGACTGTGGCCGTCGCGCGCGGCGATGGTGAAGTTCTCGCAGACGACGGTGTCCAGCGGCACATCGAGAAACCCCGACGACGCTTCGAAATCGATCCGCGCCTGTTGCGGGGTCTGTTGGTGCATCGCGCGGCTTTTGCCGGTCAGGCGGCCGAACTCGGCGAGTTCGAGGAAAGCTTCAAGTTCTGGCAGTACGGCCATGGGGTGAATCCTTTTACACAAAGAGGTCAATATTCGGGGAACACCTGTAGGAGCTGCCGCAGGCTGCGATCTTTTGGCGGTGTTTGATACACCGATAAAATCAAGGTCAAAAGATCGCAGCCTGCGGCAGCTCCTACACTGGATCAGGCGATCGCCGGGCTGCGCTCCAACAACACTTCAAGCTCATCCAGCAACTCATCACCGCGCAGCAACTCGTAATGCCCGCCTGCCAACAACCGGTCCACGCCGTGATGCCCGACCTGCGCCTCGAACACCCGGCGCTCGTCATCGCGCTCGGCCACCCACCAGCGATGGGCCGCCACCTGCACCTTCGGCAATTGTCGTTGGGCCAGGGCCAGTTGCTTGAGCGACGAGCCGGTGGCGAAGATCTGCGTCAGTTCGCTCGCACCCAGCGCCGCGTTTTGGTTGGACCCGTGCATCGCCGCCTCGATTACCGTGGCGGCACCTTCACGCTCGTTCAGGCCAGCGGTTTTCAAGGCAATCAGCGTCTCTGCTTCTTCAGACGGTTGACCGAGGACAAACTTAAGGAAGTCGGCCAAATCTTCGCGCCAATCCCCCGCTTCCGCCGTGCCCGCCACGTAGCTGTCGACCAGTCCGGCAAACGAAACCGTCTGACCTTGGCTTTCCAGTTCATGGACAACCAGCTGCGTCAGCGCCCCCCCCAATGACCAGCCGAGCAAGTAATACGGGCCTTGCGCCTGCTGCGTACGAATCCGCTGTGCATAAGCCTGAGCCATCGCCACCAGCGATTCGTCCTGCCATTGCGGGTCGAGCAGCATGCGGCATTGCAGGCCGTACACCGTGCGTCGGCCTTCCAGACGTCGGGCCAGCGGCTCGTAGTCGAACACCGTGCCGAAACCGGCGTGCAGGCAGAACAGCGCCGGCACATTCGCGACCCGACCATTGAGCGCCAACAACGGGTCCGGCGCTTTCGCAGGCTCGGCAGCCTGATAGCCGCTGAGTTCGGCGATACACGGTTTCTGCATCAAGTCGCGCAGCTTCAATTCAAAACCCAGTTGCGGCTGGCTGCGCACCCGCGAGATCACTTTGAGCACCTGCAACGAATCGCCACCGAGTTCGAAGAAGTTATCGTCGATGCCCACTTGCGGCACGCCGAGCACTTCCTGCCAGATTGCGGTCAATGCCGTCTCCAGTGCGTTACGCGGCGCGCGATATCCACCGAGTGCCCATTCCGGCTCCGGCAGAGCGCGGCGGTCGAGCTTGCCGTTGGCCGACAGCGGGAAACGCTCGAGCACGAGGATGCGCGCCGGCACCATGTAGTCCGGCATTTGCGCTTGCAACTCAGACTTCAAGCGACGATCCAGCCCGGTCGCACCCGCGGCCACCACATAACCGACCAACTGCTTGCCAGTCGGCGTGTCGTGCACCACCACGGCGGAATCCTGTACGCCTGCGCATTCACGCAAACGCGCTTCGATTTCGCCCAGTTCGATACGGAAACCACGGATCTTCACTTGCTGATCAAGCCGGCCGAGGTAGTCGATCAAACCGCTTTCGCGCTGGCGCACCAGATCACCGGTGCGGTACATGCGGCCACCGGCCTCGAACGGATCGGGAATGAAGCGCTCGGCGCTCATCCCCGGACGCTGGTGATAACCCCGCGCCAGGCATTCGCCGCCCAGGTACAACTCGCCGCTGACACCGGCCGGCAACGGATTGAGATCGGCATCCAGCACGTACAACCCACGCCCGGCCACACCACGACCAATCGGCGCATAAGCCGCATTGCAGGTTTCGCTGGCCTCGGCACGCCACAGCAGCGGCGTGACCACGGTTTCGGTCGGGCCATAACCGTTGACCAGACGCTGCGGACGCAGGGCACGCTTGACCTGTTCGAAACTGGCGTCCGGCACCGCATCACCACCGAAGCAATACACCTCGACCGCCGGTGGATTGCCCAGACGCTCGGCCACTTCGGCCATCTGTTGCAGATACGCCGGCGGGAAGCAGGCGACGGTGACGTGGTGACGATGCAGCACTTCCAGAGTGTGTTCCGGGGTCCACAAGTTGTCCTCGCGGATCACCAGGCTGCCACCGGCCAGCATCACGCTCAACCAGCGCTCCTGGGCACCGTCGAAGGCAAACGACATGAAGTGCAGTTCGCGGCTGCGCGGTGCCAGTTCATAGAGGTCGATAATGCCCCGGCAATGCCGGGCAATCGGTCCCCGCGCCACGGCCACGCCCTTCGGTTGGCCGGTGGAGCCAGAGGTGTAGATCAGGTACGCCAGGTGCCCCGGCAATGGCTCAACAACCGGGCACTCGGTGCTGCCAGCGATACTCAACTGATCCAACAACAAGCGCGGCGGGCTGTCGGCCAACGTCAGGCGTTCACCCAGATCACTGTCACAAATCAACAGGCTCGCCGCCGAATCACTGAGCATGTACGCCAGTCGTTCGGCCGGGTACGCAAGATCCAGCGGCAGATAGGCCGCGCCCGCCTTGAGTACCGCGAGGAACGCCACGATGGTGCGCTCGGAACGCGGCAACGCCACCGCCACCATGCTTTCGGCACCGATGCCGCGAGCGATCAGTTGCTGCGCGAGGCCGTTGGCCTGTGCATCGAGATCGGCATAGCTGACCTCTCGATCCTCGCAGAACAAGGCGATTTTCTGCGGCTGATTGCGCACGTGCTGATTGAACGCGTGCAACAGATCAGCGTTATCAGTGGACGCTTGCGGCAGACTCAAACGTGCTTCCGGCAAGCCGATGTTACCGAGCAGGCAGTCGGCGTCTTCAGGCAAGGCCCTCAGCAGCCCTTCCAGCTGGGCACGAATGCGCTCCACTTCGACGTCGCTGAAGCGATCTCGCAAGTACAGGTATTCGACCTCCAGGCCTTCGTCGTTGGCGCTGACCATCAAGTCCATCGGGAAGTTGGTGACGCCACCGCTGCCGACTTCGGCAAAGCGCAGCTCGCCTTCTTCGCCACCGCGCAAGGCACGGTCCACCGGATGGTTTTCAAACACGATGATGCTGTCGAACAGGCCTTGGCCACCCTGCCCGGCCCAGCGCTGGACGTCGGACAGCGGTGTGTGTTCGTAGTCGCGCACGGCCAGGTTGTAATCCTGCAATTCGCGCAGCCACTCGCCCAGCGGCTGTTGCGGGTCGAGGGTCTGGATCACCGGTAAGGTGTTGATGAACAGGCCGAGCATTTCCTGGGCACCGGGCAGTCCGGTCGGGCGTCCCGCCACGGTGGCACCGAAGGCCACGCTGCGCTGTCCGCTATGGCGCTGCAACAGCAACAGCCAGGCACCTTGCACCAAGGTGTTGAGGGTCACGCGCTGACGCTTGGCGAAACTGTGCAACTTGCGCGTCGCCTCGGCATTGAGGTCGCTGTACATCACGCCGTGGCCGGAGCCTGCGGCACCGGACGCCTTGGCCAGGATGGTCGGGGCTTCCAGCAACGCCAGGCGCTCGCGCCAGAAACCCTCGGCTTGGGCATCGTCCTGACGTTGCAGCCAGGCGATGTAATCGGCGTAACGACCGGTCAGGGCCGGCAGGCTGTCGTGGTGATACAGGCGCAGCATCTCGCCCAGTAGACGCGATGCACTCCAGCCGTCCAGCAGCAGGTGATGGTAGATCCAGATCATCTGGTAACGCGCTTCACCCAGGCGAACCAGGATGAAGCGCATCAGCGGCGGGCAACTCAGGTCGAAACCTTTGGCCTGCTCGGCTGCCGCCAGTTCGCTCAGTGCCTGTTCGGTGTCACTGCGCTCACGCCAGTCGAGTTCTTCAATCGGTAAATCAACGCTGGCGAACACCGCTTGCAGCGGATCGGCCAGACCATCGCGCCAGCGGAATGCCGCACGCAGCACCTCATGACGCTCGACCAAAGCCTGCCACGCCGCACGGAAACGCGGCACCTGTAAGCCATCCACCGCGACGCTCAACTGGTTGACGTACGGGTTGAGCTCCGGTGAATCGAAGCAATGGAACAACATGCCTTGCTGCATCGGCGACAGCGGATACAGGTCTTGCAGCCCTTCTCGGGCGGACACATCGATGTGCGGCACCAGCGCGAAGGCCTCGACGGTCGGCGCTTCGACCAACGTAGTTTCACGACGGGTCGCCACAGCGGCGAGTGCGCGAATGGTCTGCTGTTCGAACAATTGCTTCGGACTGAACACCAGCCCGCGCTGTCCGGCACGGCTCACCGCTTGCAGCGAGATGATCGAGTCACCGCCCAGCTCGAAGAAGTTCTCGGTGACGCCCAGCGAATCCACTCCCAGCAGCTCCTGCCAGATCTCCACCAACAGCGCCTCGGCGGGCGTCGCGGCGGCGACCTGATCGAGGCTCTGACGCGAGGCTTCCGGCGCTGGCAAACCCTGACGGTCGAGCTTGCCGTTCGGCGTCAGCGGCAGCGCGGCCAGGCACATCAAATGCGCTGGCAACATGTGTGCCGGCAGACGGCTGCGCAGGTGCGCGGTCAGTGCGTCACGCAGTTCTTGCTCGTCGGCCAACGGATCGCGCGGCACCACGTAACCCACCAGCTGGCGGCTCACCGGCCCTTCGCGGTCAATGACGAACGCTTCACGCACGCCTTCGTGCTCCATCAGGCAGGCTTCGATTTCGCCGAGTTCGATGCGGAAACCGCGAATCTTCACTTGCTGGTCGATGCGGCCGAGGTATTCGACCACGCCATCGGCCCGGAACCGTGCGAGGTCGCCGCTGCGGTACAGCCGCGCGCCCGGCACGAAAGGGTCCGGCACGAAACGTTCGGCGGTCAGGTCCGGACGCTGGTGATAACCCCGCGCAACGCCCTCGCCGCCGAGGTACAACTCACCCGCCACACCCACCGGCAACGGCTGCAAGCCACCGTCCAGAATGTAGGCGCTGCGATTGCCCACCGGGCGGCCAATCGGCATGAACGCCGAGTCGAATTCGGTATCCGGATACGCCAGCCAGATCAGCGGCGTGATCACCGTTTCGGTCGGGCCGTAGCCGTTGATCAGACGCTTGGGTTGCAAGACTTGCTGAACCTCGTCGAACGCATGCTTGGCCATGCCTTCACCGCACGGCGTGTAGGAACGGATCGGCAAATCGCGCCCGGCTTCACCCATGTAATCGGCGATCTGCGCCAGATAGGTCGGGGTGAAACAGGCGATGGTGATGCGGTGTTTTTCGATCTCGGCGCAGGTGCGCTCAACGCTCCACAACTCGTCGTCGCGCGGCATCACCGCCGAACCGAACACCAACGGCGTCAACCAGCGTTCATGGGCGCCGTCGAAGCTGATCGAGGCAAATTGCAGTTCGCGGTCGTCCGGGGTCATGCCGTACAACTCACCGATCGACACGCAATGCATGGCCAACGGACCGTGGGCCACGCTCACGCCTTTTGGCCGCCCGGTCGAGCCCGAGGTGTAGATCAGGTACGCGAGGTTTTCGCCGCAGGTCAGGTTGACCGGGTTGCTGTCCGCCATGAACTCCAACGATTCGCGATCGATTTCCAGCACCGCCAGCCCTTCCGGCAAAGGCAGTTTTTCCCGCAGCCAGGATTGGCTGATCAGCAGTGAAATCCCGCTGTCGTCCATCAGGTAACGCAAGCGCTCCGCCGGATACGCCGGGTCGAGCGGCACGTAGGCGCCACCGGCCTTGAGGATCGCCAGCAGGCCGACGATCATTTCCGGCGAACGCTGCATCGCCAGGCCGACCCGCACTTCGGGGCCGATACCGCGCCCGCGCAAGTGATGGGCCAAGCGGTTGGCGCGGCGGTTGAGTTCGTCGAAGCTCAGCTCCACGTCATTGAAGATCAGCGCCGTGGCGCCAGGTCGGGCAACGGCCTGGGCTTCGATCAGTTGATGCACGCACAACGGGTTTTCCGCGACGGTGAACGGCGGGTTCCACGTCAGCAATTGCTGGGTGCGCTCCGGTGCCGTCAGCAGGTCCAGTTCACTCAAAGCGGCCTTCGGCGCCGCGACCATCGCCGCCAGCAGTGCGGCCAGATGCTCGCTCATGCGCGCAATCGCCGTGCTGCTGAAATGGCTGCACTGGTAGCTCCAGTTCAAACTCAATTGGCTTTCGGCAGTGGCTGCCAGGGTCAGCGGGAAGTTGGTGCGTTCGTGGTTCTGCGGGATCGAGAAACTCAACCCGGCTGGCGCGCCCTGCTGCAAGGCTTCGGCCACCGGGAAGTTTTCGAACACCAGCAGGCTGTCGAACAGCGGCTCACCGGCACGCCCGGCCCAGCGCTGAATGTCACCGAGGGCGGTGAATTCGTGTTCGCGCAGTTCCAGGTTTTGCGCCTGCAAACGGCTCAGCCATTGCTCGACGCTTTCCACCGCATCCGGACTGCTGATCACCGGCAGGGTGTTGATGAACAGACCGAGCTGGCTTTCCGCCCCCGGCAAATCCACCGGACGCCCGGCCACGGTGGCGCCGAACGCCACGCTGCGTTGGCCGCTGTAGCGTTGCAACAGCAGCGCCCACGCACCTTGCACCAAGGTGTTGAGGGTGACTTTCTGCTGGCGGGCAAAGTCGCTGAAGCGTTTGCTGGTGGCGACGTCGAACGTCTGGCGATGGTCGGCAAACGCCGCGTCCGAGCGTTTTATGCTGTAGCCCTGCGCGAGGCTCTGGGCCAGCAGCGTCGGGTTGTCCAGTGTCGCCAGTTGCCCGCGCCAGAACGCTTCGTCGGCCTCGGCATCCTGACGTTGCAGCCAGCCGATGTAATCGGCGAAACGCCCGGTGGGCGCCTGCACCTCTTGCCCGGCATAGCGCTGCAAGACTTCGCTCAGCAGCAGCGAGTTACTCCAGCCGTCGAGCAACAGGTGATGGTGGGTGTAGATCAGTTGCTGACGCTCGTCGTCCAGGCGCACCAGTGTCAGGCGCATCAGCGGCGCTTTGGTGGAATCGAGATGCAGGCGTTCGCTGTCGATCAGCTGCGCCAGCGCGTCGGCCTGATCGTCGCGACCACGCCAGTCAAGGCAAGTCAGCGGCAATTGCAGATGACGATGCACCAGTTGCACCGGTGCTTCGAAACCTTGCGGGAAGTGGAAGCTGCTGCGCAGGATCGCGTGGCTGTCGAGCACCGCTTGCCACGCCCGGCCCAAACGCCCGGCATCGAGACCACGGGCCTCGACGCTGAGCTGGTTCACATAAGCGCCAGACGCCGATTCGTAGAGGCTGTGGAACAGCAACCCGGCCTGCATCGGCGACAGCGGGTACACATCTTCGATCTGCGC
>Ga0247818_10000055_pt1 | contig 60622 bp, 58 predicted proteins | sample 13C_Glucose_Day1_FD_192424 | JGI IMG/M metagenome (GOLD analysis project Ga0247818, IMG submission 192424) | Soil microbial communities from agricultural site in Penn Yan, New York, United States - 13C_Glucose_Day1 | ecosystem: Environmental > Terrestrial > Soil > Agricultural land | place...
CTGGTTCACTGGGTGCGCAATTGAACGCGGCGTCCACCCCGTGCGTCGCGCTGCCGATCATTCATTTGCTCAGCAGCGGCGGCTTCTACGGAGCCGAGCGGATGTTGCTGGATCATTGCCTGGCGACACCGGGGCAGCATCAGGTGCTGTTCCTCGACGCGCCACCGGAGCTGATCGAGCGCTTTCGCCAGGCCGGGTTGGACGCTCGCGGCTGTGCCGGGCTCGGCGGACTGCTGCGGCACTTGCGTCAGCGCCGAGGCGATCAACCGTTGCTCAACACGCACAACTTCAAAGGGCTGCTGTTCGGCTGGGTTGGCGCAACGCTGTTGCGCCTGCCACTGGTGATCACTCAGCACGGCTTCACGCCGCGCAGTCGCAAGCAGAAATTCTACACCTGGCTGAGCCTGCAACTGTGCCGCACGGCGTCGGTGAAGCAGGTGGTCTGCGTGGCACAAAGCATCGCCTCGCTGCACCTTGACGCCAGCGTGCAGGCGGAGAAGTTGCAGGTGATTCCCAACGGTTTGCCAGCGGCACCCGCGATGCCACCGGCGCTGGAACGACAACGCTGGCTGGCCGGTTACGTCGGTCGGTTGAGCAGCGAGAAAGGCCCGGATCTGTTTCTCGATGCGCTGATTGCCTTGTGTCACCAGCATCCGCAACTGGACGCCGTGATGCTCGGTGACGGCCCGGAACGTGAGGGTTTGCAGGCGCGCATCGACGCGGCCGGTTTACAACAGCGGATTCGCCTGCCGGGCTATCAGACGGCGATGCAAGGCTGGTGGCAGCAACTCGATGCGCTGGTGATCAGCTCGCGCACCGAGGGTACACCGATGATTCTGCTCGAAGCGATGCAGGCCGGTGTGCCGGTGGTGGCGTTCGCGGTCGGTGGCATTCCCGATGTGTTGCAGGACCGCCACAACGGCCTGCTCGCCGCACCGACCGATACCGTCGCCCTCGCCCGTCAACTCGACACGTTGCTGGCCGAACCGAAGCTCGCCGCGCAACTGCGCGACAACGCCAGACGCACACAACAGGAACGCTACGACCTCAAGGCTTTGGCTGAACGCTGGTCGCAGCTGTACATCCACACGGCACGGGAGGCACGCGCATGATTTTCCCGCTCTCGATCGTCAGCCTGCTGGCACTGGTCTGCATGGCTTTGCTGGTCAGTCCTTATCCGTATCTGGCGCCGGGGGCGGTGCTGGGGCTGCTGGGTTTCACGGTGCTGTACCGCAAACCGTCCTGGGGCCTGCTTGGCATTGCGGCGCTGGTGCCGTTTGAAGGGTTCTTCAAGGACAGCCTGGTTTCCGGGAGCAAATTGCTCGGTGCTTCGCTGGCACTGATTCTGATGTTGCAACTGGCATTGCATCAGATTCCATCGCAGCGCCTGCGCAGCAATCTGTGGCGCTACCTGATCGGTTTCATGGCGCTGTACTTTCTGAGCCTGCTCGCCTCCGACAATTTGGGCATGTCACAGAGTCATCTGCGTGAACTGAGCGTGGGTCTGATTCTGTTCGTGATCACCTTGTTGATCGGCCGCGAGCTGAACCTCGATCTGTTCGCCCGACTGGTCACGCTCAGCGTCAGCACGACCTGCGCGATGGCGATGTTTTCCAGCCGATTCCAGGACAAGGGCCGCGCCGCCGGCCTGCTCGAAGACCCGAATGCCTTTGCTCTGCTGATCGCCTTCGCCGTGCCGTTGGGCCTGCTGCTGGTGATTCGCAGCCCGAACCTGCTGCACCGTCTGTTCTGGGCGGGCTGCTGCCTTTTGCTGCTCGGCGGCATGACCAAAACCGAGTCACGCTCAGGCCTGGTGGTACTGGCCTTGAGTCTGGCGATCGGGGTCTGGCATTACCGCCAGCACCTCAATCGCATCCGTCCCCGGCATTTCGGATTCGCCATGCTCGGTGCCGCCATCGTGCTGCCATTGGCGATTTATGCGATGCCTGCCGGTTATCTGGCGCGCATCCAGTCGCTGAGCATCTTGAGCGCCGGGGCCAAGGCACAGGATGAATCCCTTGGCCGTCGCGCCTCCTACATTGTCGTCGGCAGCCAGATCATCCGCGAGCATCCGCTGCTCGGTTCCGGCCCCGGGACCTTCCCGTTGCACTACGCGACCACCGGGTATGCCAAGGCGTTCTCGGCCAACCGCAAGATCGGCGATCTGTATCGCCGGGCGCATAACACGTATCTGGAGATTTTCAGCGAACTGGGCATTCCTGCCGGCCTGTTGTTTGTCGGCATGCTCGTGCAGGGTTTCTACAACCTGATCCGCGCACGACGCGCGTGGCTGCAACGGCGCGAGTGGCAGCACGCGGACGTGGTGACTCATCTTGGAATGAGTTTTCTGTCACTGACGTTGTTTCTGATGTTTCTCAGCGCGCCGAACCTGAAGTACCTGTGGATCATGCTTGCGCTGACCTGGGTGCTGCGCCTGAAAGCCGAGCAGGCACCGCTGACGGAGGCCAGGGCATGAGCCGGATCAGCATCGTCATTCCGATGTACAACGAGGCACGGCATATCGGCCGCACCCTCCTGGCCGCTCGCAAAGCCGCGAACGTCGCCGACATCGACTGTGAACTGATTGTCGTCGACAACGGCTCCACGGATGACGGCCCACGGATCGCCCGCACATTCGGCGCACAGGTTCTGGTGCTGCCCGGGCTGCTGATCGGCGCCTTGCGCAATCGTGGCGCAACGGTTGCCAGCGGTGAATGGCTGGCGTTCATTGATGCCGATATCGAAATGCCCGAAGACTGGCTGAACCCGTTGTTTGCCCTGGCTGCGAGCGGTCAGGGCGACGTCTTCGGCCTGGACCTGCACACCCCTGCCGCCGCGCCATGGTATGCCGACGCGTGGCAGCGCCGCTCTTTGCGTCCGTCGAACCGCGCCACTCGCGCCGTGCAATGGCTGCCCAGTGCGAATCTGCTGATGCGCAAGCAGTGGTTCGACAGTGTCGGCGGTTTCAACGAAACCCTGCGCACCGGTGAGGACAAGGAGTACACCCTGCGTCTGACCGGACACGGCGCGCGCTTGCTGTCGGTCAACTCCAGCGTAGCCCTGCATTGGGGCTACGAAATGACCTGGCGCGAATGGATCGGCAAGGAACTGTGGCGCCAGGGCAGCCACCTGCAATTACTGCGCGCCCACGGCATGAGCCTGCGTCTGCTGCGTTTTCCGTTGCTGTCATTGCTGGTGTGGGTGCTCGATGCGCTGGCGGTGTTTGCAGTGCTTGCGGGCTATGCGCAGCAAGCGTTGCTGCTGCTGTTGCTGGGCCTGCTGCCGAGTCTGTTGCTCAGCGTACGGCAAAGTATTCGCCACCATAACGTCAACCTGACCTTGCAACTCTGGGGCCTGCACTGGGTGCGCCTGCACCTGGCCAGCGCGGCGTTGCTTCTCGGTCTGTGTCATTGGAACGCCAGGAGGCCCGCCCGTGGCTGAATTCATTTTTTGCCTGTGCCTTGTGCTGCCGGCGTACGCCTACATCGGCTATCCGCTGCTGCTGACCTTGCTGGCGCCGCTGTTCCCGGCCTGGCGGCACGCACCGGCACCGCCGCTGAACGTCAGCATCGTCATCGCCGCGCACAACGAGGCGCGCCACATCGAGCACAAGTTGCGCACGCTGCTGGCTCAGGATTATCAACCGGCGACGCTGCAGATCATTCTCGCCAGCGACGGCTCGAACGATGACACCGTGGCCTGCGCGCATAAAGTGCTTGATCCGCGCATCACCGTCCTCGACCTGCCGCGTCAGGGCAAGGCCGCCACACTGAATGCCGGCGTCGCCGTGAGCAGCGGCGACATTCTGGTGTTCACCGACGCCGACAACCAATGGTCGCGCGACACCCTCGGCCACTTGCTCGCGCCGTTGAGCGATCCGCAGGTCGGTGCCTGCGCCGGGCACATGGTGATCCCGGTCACCGGTGGCGGCCTGAGCATCGGCGACAGCCTCTATCGGCATTATGAAGGCTGGTTGCGCCGGGTCGAGAATCGCACCGGCTGTATGGTGTCCGCCGACGGCGCCCTGCTCGCCTTGCGCCGCGAGCTGTTCCAGAACGTGCCGGCCGAGGTCAACGACGACTTCTTCATCAGTACCTGCGCGCCGGTCGCACACAAACGCATCGTTTACGTCCCCCAGGCGCAGGTGATCGACCAAGGCGTCGACGAAGCGGACAAGCAATGGCGGCGCCGCCAGCGGGTCACCGTTGGCGGCCTGCAGAGCCTGGCGCAACGCAGCGAACTGCTCAATCCATTCAAGCACGGCCTGTATTCGATCGCCTTGATCAGCCACAAGCTGATCCGTCGACTGGCACCGGTGCTCTTGCTGCCGTTGCTGTTGAGCAATTTCTGGCTGTGGAACGAACACGGTTTCTATCGCCTGAGTCTGATCGCGCAACTGATCGGCTACGTGCTGGCCATCGCCGGCCTGCTGGATTCGCAACACCGTTTGCCCAAACCGTTCCGCCTCGCGGCGTTTCTGCTGGTGACGCTGGCAGGCATGAGCGTCGGCCTCTGGCAGTTCTTGCGCGGGCAACGTTACGCACAGTGGAATCCTGACCAGAATCGTTGAGAGGACTCAAGCCATGGCGATCAAACAACTGATAAAACGCACCAGCGGCTGGCTCTATCTCAACTCGCCAGTGGGGCGCAACCAGTTGCACGGGGCCGGGGTCATTCTGATGCTCCACCGGGTGCTGGCCAACGACCGCGCGGCCAGCCTGCCGCACCGCAATGAACTGTGCGTCGGCCCGCAAGCGTTCGAACACCTGCTGGTGTGGCTGCGCAAGCATTTCGATTGTGTGCCGCTGATGGAGTTGCTGCAGCCCAGCGCCCTGCGCACCGAGCGCCCTCGCGTGGCGCTGACGTTCGATGACGGCTGGCGTGACAACGCGGTCAACGCCTATCCGCTGTTGCAGAAACATCAGGTGCCGGCGAGCATTTTTCTCTCCACGGACTTCATTGGCAGCCGGCAACGCTTCTGGTGGGAAAGCGTGGGCGAAACGCTATGGGGCAGCCATGGCGAAAAGGCACGCATGCATCTGATCGAGTACCTGCGGATCACCGGTCACCCACTGCCGGTGCTGCTCGACGATATCGATGTCGACCGGCGCAGCCTGGCGCTGCTGCATTACCTGCAAGGCTTGAAGCGTCTCGAACCGCAGGCACTTGAACGGCTGACCGATGAATGTCCGCCGGAATCCTTGCCGCAAGCCCTGGACTGGCATCAGGTGCGCGCCATGGAAGCGTCCGGGCTGGTGCGTTTCGGCCCACATGGTGCCAGCCACGCGATCCTCACCGAACTCGATGCAGTGCGTCTGCGCGAAGAAATCAGCCGCAGCCGCGATGCCTTGCACAACGGCTGCAATCGGCCACTGCCGGTGTATTGCTACCCCAACGGAGACAACGATGAGCACGTGCGCGAGCAGGTTGCCAATCACGATTATCCGTTTGCCCTTGGCACGACCAGTGGCCTTTATCGCGGCGTCGGCGACCCCTTGAACCTGCCGCGCTTCGGCGTCAGCCAACGTACCGCACGCAATCCTGAACTGCTGTCATTGCGGATCTTTCGTGGAGCACGGCCATGAGTCGCGGCAGCTACCTCAAGCATCTGGCCCTGAGCATGGGCACCAAACTGGCGATGATCGCCTTGCGCCTGCTGCGCAACGTGTTGCTGGCGCGGATTCTCGGCCCGAGTGAACGGGGTTTGTTCGCCCTGCTCAGCACCCTGCCGGATCTGATCAGCGCGGCGACCAGCGGCGGCCTGAATTCGGCAGTCGGTTATCAAGCGGCCAATCAGCGGCCGATGGGCTTGTTGCTCGCTCAGGTATTGGTGTTCGGCTGTTTCCTGGCCGGGCTGCTGACCTTGCTGGTGGTCGCGCTGGCGCGAGAATTTGGCAGCGAACTCGATGTCACGATGCAGCTCGGTCTGCTCGCGTGGCTGTTGCTGCTGGCGGTGCCGCTGACTGTGCTCAAGAGCGGGCTGCTGACCTTGCACAACGCGTCGGGCGGCGTGGTCGCTTTCAATGTGCTGCGTCTGATCGAATCCCTGGCGCCGCTGCTGCTGTTTCTTGCGCTGTTCTGGATGTGGAAACAGGCAGCACTCGAAGCCGCGCTGATCAGTTGGCTGGCCGGCATCAGCCTGGTGGTGCTGGTGGGCTGGATGTGGCTCAAACGCGCACAGCCGCTGCAACTGCAATGGGACCGTGCGAGTCAGAACGAGCTGCTGCGCTTCAGTGCGCGCAGCCATCCGGACCTGCTGTTTCAACAGATCATTCTGCGCTCCGACTACTTGTTTATCGGCGCCCTGCTGGGCAGTACCGCGCTCGGCCACTACGCCATGGCCAGCGCCGCCGCCGAACTGTTGCTGATCGTTCCGGAAGCGGTCACCACGCCGCTGATGAAGCGACTGCTGCAACAGGACAAAGGCATGGACAAGGTCACGCCGCTGGCCCTGCGCCTGACCGCGACGGTGATGCTCGGCGCCTGCCTGGCCATGGCAGTGATCGGCGAATGGTTGATCGTCACGCTGTTCGGCGCGGCGTATCAACCGGCGTATCCGGCGCTGCTCGCGTTGCTGCCCGGTCTGCTGGGCCTGTGCTATGCGAGCATTCTGCGCCTGGATCTGATCGGCAAGGATCGCCCCGGCACGGTGTCGTTGCTGATGGGCATCGGCGCTGTGCTCAACCTGGCGCTGAATCTGCTGTTGATTCCGGCCTTCGGCATTGTCGGTGCAGCGGCGGCTTCATCAATCGCCTATCTGGCGGTGACGGTGGCGATGCTGGTGCTTTATTGCCGCTTGAGCAACGTGCCGTTCTGGCAAACCTTGATCATCCTGCCCAGCGACATCAGCCCGATGTGGTTGATGTTGCAACGTCGGAAGACAGCATGAAACGCCTGGCCCTGCTGTTCGGACTCGGCCTGACGCTGAACGGTTTCGCGGCGCCGATGCACTGGGGCGATATCCGTGACGGCAGTCTGTACCTGCAAGCGGATCGCCCGGACACCGTGACAGTGCAATGGGTGCCGGCATGGCAGGCCGAGGCCAATGAAGAGCATATTTATCTGCTCGATGGTCAGGGCAAGCTGCAGGGCGAACGGCTGATCAAAGCCAGCGAAACTCGCGGTTCGCAGCGCTGGACTTTGCGGCCCGGGGCTGCCAGCAGTCGACTGGAAATTCCCGGCTATAGCTTTCGCAGTTATCGGATTGAACATGACGAAAAAACCGTGGCGCTGTTCGCCCCGGCCAAAGTGCATTTCAGCGCCGAAGCGCGTAACGGCGACGAACTGTATTTCAAGGTAGCCGCCGGCGAGCGCGCGGTGCTGGCCGGCAAGTTTCATGGCGGCGTCAGCGGTTTGCAGGCACAGCGGGTCGGCGATCAGCAAACGCTGACGCTGGCACTGAAACCCTATCGTGCCTATTGGCAATTCGATCAGGTCGCCCTGCCGGTCAGCCAGCAGGAACAAGTCTGGCGCCTGCGTCTGCGCGGCACTGGCAAAGCGGCATTCTGGCTCGACGGCACGGCCAATCTGTTTGCGCAAAATCCGCAGCAGTTGCAGCCCGTGCGCGAAGATTCGGGGCAAACGCATTTGACCCTGCACGACAAAGTTCTCGGCCGCACGCCGGATCTGGGCATTGCTCTGCCGTATCTCGTGCCGCCACCCGCCAGTCATCCCTTGCTGGATGCGCTGAAGCCGGGGGCAGCCAGTTACTACAGTTTCGTTGACGTCACCTCGAAGAATCCGCATTTCGAAGACGCGTTCCGTGAGCTTTATCAAAATCGCTTCGGCATTCGCCAGGACATCACCCTGCTCGCCGGCACCGGGCGTCAGGCCGATCTGCGCGCCGATGTGCAGAGCAACAGCGGCCTCGACGCCTGGCTCGCCGGCACCCGCGCCCTGGGTGGCAAAGGCACGCATTACATCGGTTTCGCCGACGAGCCCAATCTCAACTATTCAAGCTACGAACAATACCGGGCGATCTTCAGCAGCATGGCGCGGCAGGTGCGCAGCGATCCAGCCAACGCCAAGGCAGGCGTGCGCATCGCAATGCCGGCCAGCTCACGGCTGGTCAACGGGCCGTTCACCGAAAACGCAGCAGACAAGCGCGGCATTGACTGGGCCCGGCGACTGCTCGGCGAGTCCGCCGATCAGGTCGACGCATTGGCCTGGCACGAATGGATGATCCGCGACCTGCTCGCAACCCGGGTCTACCGCGACAGCGTGCGCCGCGCCGCCGATCTGGTGGGTCTGGACGCCAAAGGTCAGCCCCGCAAAGCGTTGCTGCTGGATCAGACCAATCTGTCCAGTGGCTCAGCCCTGAGCCCCTACGATCAGGAAACCCATTACGCCGCGCTGTGGTGGGCCTCGGTGGTGATCAACGCCTCTCAGGATGGCCTGCTGAGCATGCTCAACTGGTTTCAGGCCGCCGACGAACCACCCTACGGCAAGGGCATGGTGCGCATCCATGACGACGGTCGCTTCGAGCTGAAACCCGTGGGCCTTGCCCAGCAATTCATCGCCGGGCATTGGCTGCCACAAGTGCTGCAACTGGATAACGACGCTTTTGAGGTGGATGTCCTGGCGATGGCCGGCGACGAGCAGCGCGCATTGCTCGGGGTGAACAAAGGCACGCGCCTGCAACGCGTTGAGCTGAGCGGTGCCAGGTGCCCGCCAAACACCGGCGCCCTGCGTTTTTTTGGTGCCGACAATCGCAGCCGCGACGCACCGTTTGCCTGCGAAAACGGGCGCGTGCGTTTCGATTTACCGGGGCAAACCCTGTTCGCCCTGAACTGGAGCGCGTCATGAACCGCCCTTCTGCCCTGCGCGCGTCAGGCTGCGCATGGCATCTTCATCAGGAGAAGAAACCATGGATATTCTACGAAGACTCAGCGGACATATCCGTCGTAAAGGCCTGCGAGCGACCTTGGCGAAGATCCGCAGAATGTACATTTTCAGCCATCAGGAACTGTTGTGGATGGAGCGCGATCTGGTCAGCCCCGTGCCGCCGCACAGCCTCAAACCCTACCCGCCGCTGCGCGTAATGGAGATCACCGCAGACAACGCCAGCGCCTTCACCCGCCACTTCGGCGACCGTGTCGGCGTCATGGCCGAGCTGGCCAGTGAAGGTCACACCGGGCACATGCATATCGACGAGCAAGGCGATGCCGTGGCGTTTATCTGGGGCACGCCGCGTGATTATGTCGATCGGCACTACTACGGTTGCCGGTTCCCGGTGAAACCCGGCGAGTTCTTCGAATTCGGTGGCGAAATGACCCGCGCCTACTGGGGCAGCGAATTGTCAGTCGACGTGCAAGTGCGCCTGTGGAAAACCATGGCCGCCCAAGGCTGCCGCAAAGTGGTCGATGTCTGTGACGCAAGCAACATCCCGGCGCTCAAGCTGCACCTGCGCATGGGCTACACCGAACAACAGCGGATCATGAATATCTACACGCTGTTCGGCCGCTGGCGCTTCTACCGCGAAACCCGCTACAGCGGCTCGCGCCTGGAAGCCCTGCGTAAAACTTCCCGTCCATCTGTCCCAGCAACGGCGGCCTGAACCCATGGTGATGCGATTCGAATGGCGCACGTCCCTGTGCGCTGCCGACTTCCCGGCAACAGCCTACGAGGCACTGCGCCTGCGGGTGGCCGACCACACGCCGTTCAACAGCCTTGGCTGGCTGTGCGCGGCAGAGCAGGCCCTGGGCGAGGATCAGCGTCTGCAGATTCTGCTCGGCTGGGAAACCGGGCAATTGCTGCTGTGCCTGCCACTGGTGGCCAGCCGCGAACGCTTCGCTGGCGTGCCATTTCGCGTTTTGCATCACTTGGGTTATCCGCTGGCCGATCGCCTGGCCCTGCTGTCGTTGCTCGGCAGCGAAGACATGCACAAGGCGCTGCTGCTGATCCGTGAACATCTGCCCCATGCGCTGCTGCAACTCAACGAACTGTCGGAACCTGCCGGTGAAGAAAGTGCGCTCACCGAATGGATGGCGCGCAGTTCCACGGCAGAACGACGCCTGAGTTGCCGGGTGCCGGTGCATCTGATCAGCGACGCCGATCATCAGGAAGTCTCTGGCGACCCGCGCTACAAGTTGCGTCGGGCGCGCAAACGGATTGCCGCATGCGGTGCGCAGATACGCCGGATCACCCCGGATGCGCTGAGCATGGGCGCCTTGCTGCAGACCCTCGGCGAAGTCGAAGCGGTGAGCTGGAAAGGCGATGAAGGCGTGGGGATTTTCGCCACGCCGCGCACCCGCCAATGGATCGAACACGCCTTCACCGCGCTTGCCGGCCAAGGCCTGGTACGCGTGGTGACGCTCGAACTGGGCGGCCGCTGCATCAGCTATCGCCTCGGTCTGCTCGAACAGGGCCGGCTCTACGATTACAACCTGGCGTTTGTGCCGCAGTACGCCGACCTCGGTAGCGGCCGGGTGTTGCTGGAGGAGTGGATTCGCTGGGGGCTGGATGAGCGCTGGCGCTGGATCGATGCGTCGCGGGTCAGCCTGGAAAACTCCAGCCATCAACTGCACGAACGCATGACCGGGCAACTGGAGCATTGGCGCTGGAGTTTCTACTCGTGGCGCCCGAGCGGCTTGCTGCTGGGCCTGGGGCTACGCCTTTGGCACCACGTCAAACCGTTCCTGCAAACATGGCGCGCCCAGCGTGCCGGCAACTCGCCAGCGGCGATCACATCCGACATTCAACCGGCAACACCACCCACCACACCTGGGCTAGCGCCTCGGAGGGCATCATGAGCGTCATCGAAAATCTGCTTCTGCGCATCAAACAAAAAGGCCTGCGCCGCACCCTGGGCGCGCTGTGGAAACGTTACGTCTTCGCTCACCGTGAATTGCTGTGGATGGACCGCGACCTGGTCACGCCGATTGCCCCAAACAAACTGCGCCCCTGTGAAGGTTTGCGCAGAGTCGACATCACCGCGGAAAACGCCAAGGCTTTCAGCAAGTACTTCGGTGACCGCGTGCAGACCATGGCCGAGCTGGCCACTGAAGGGCATACGGGGCACATGTACCTGGATCAGGACGATGACACCGTCGGGTTCGTCTGGGCCAGCACTCGCGACTATTACGACCGCCACTTCTACCGCTGCACGTTCCCGGTCAAGCCCGGTGAATACTTCCAGTTCGGTGCCGAAATTACCCGGCACTATTTCGGCAGTAGCCTGACCGTCGATGCTCAGACCGCACTGTGGCAAGTCATGGCTGCCCGAGGCTACAAAAAAGTGGTGGATATCTGCGACGGCGCCAATATTCAGGCCCTGAAGATGCATATACGCCTGGGCTATCAGGAACAAGGGCGGATCACGCATGTGTACGACCTGTTCGGGCACTGGCGGTTCTTCCGCGAAACCCGCTATGACGGCTCACGCCTGGAACTGCTGCGCAAACCGGAACGGCCGGCGGTGAGTGCGACGGCGTAGGCGTGGTTCAATCGTAAAACGGATGGCGATCATTCGGCCGCCATCGCGAGCAGGCTCACTCCTACAGTGGATTTGTATACGACACTATTCAACTGTAGGAGTGAGCCTGCTCGCGATGAGGCAGGAAAGTCGTTCGCTGTCAGCCTGGAGATGCCGTCATTACTCGTTGATGTCGCGGCAATTGGTGAATATCTGAAACATCTGATTCTTTCAGCCAGACTTGAAACCTTATCGACGCCATCGCGAGCAGGCTCGCTCCTACAGTGGATTTGTGTACGACACCGATCAACTGTAGGAGTGAGCCTGCTCGCGATGGGGCCAGATGGAGCAACAAATTCTCAGGCCTTGCGAGCGACCAGGGTGAAGCACAACGGCATCTGCGCCTCGCGATTCAGATACTGGTCATACACCTCTTCCCGGTTTGAATGCGCATATTCCCTGAAGTGCGCGATGTTCAACCCGGCCGCGATGGCGCCGCTGAAAATGGCGCCGAGGGTGTGCACGAACCAGTAGGACTTCGCCGCCTGCTGCTCGACCTTGCCGACGTAGACAATCGGTTCTTCCTGCACGAATGGCTCGGCGCGGAAGTAGGAACTGGCGAGGCGGTACGGGTCTTCGGCGTCGGGGTCGACCATTTCCAGAAACGGATGGGTTTCGTAGATCACCAGTATGCCGCCCGGCTTCAGGGTCAACGCCACGTGGCGAAAGAACTCGCCGATATCGGGCATCCAGTTCAGCACGCCGATGGTGATCAGCGCCACGTCGAAGCGGCTGTGCAGCGCAGCCGGCAGGTGATGGATATCGCTTTCGATGAATTCGGCGTTGTACGGCGAGCGCTGGTTCAACTCACGGGCCTGTTCGAGAAACGCCTCCGATTGATCGACGCCGACCACACTGCGCGCACCGAGGGCAAACAGCGACAGGCTTTCGCGACCGTTGTTGCAACCGAGTTGAATCAGCGCTTTACCGTCCACGCCGACCTGTTCCAGCAGACCGCGCAGGGTGTCGTCGAGGCACGTGAAATCAGCCTGTGACACCTCGTTCAACAGCGCTTGCCATTCCGCCGATTCACGGTGATGACGAGCAGAATCGTTCCACGCCTGTCGATTGCTGTCGATGGCGGCTTTATTGTTGGGCACTTCCATGGCGCACTCCGGTACTGCTCGTGATTGAGCGACCCCGAGTCTAGAACAGCCCGATCAGTACGGTTGTTGCGACTTTGTAAGCCACACCGCCGTTCCACTGTGGGAGCGAGCTTGCTCGCGAAGGCGTCGGCCCAGCCAACATCTTCATTGCCTGAACCACCGCTTTCGCGAGCAGGCTCGCTCCTACAGTTCGGAGCGCTTACATCTGGTTGAGGCGTTCACGCAGGAATTCGACCAGTGCCTGCACCGGGCGCGAAGCCTGGCGATGTTGCGGATACACCGCCGACAGGGTCAGCGGTTCGGGGCGGTAGTCGTCGAGCACTGGCACCAGTCGCCCGTCCTTCAGCGCCGCGCCAACGATGAACGTCGGCAGATAGGTAATCCCCATCCCCTGCACCGCCGCATCGCGCAGCAGCTCGCCGTTGTTCACCCGCATGCGCCCGGTGACATTGACCAGCAGCGGCTTGCCCTGCCCCGCGTTGAAGCGCCACTGCACCGAACGACCGTGGCCGTACGGCAAACAGTCGTGACTGTGCAGGTCTTCGGGGGTGAGCGGTGTGCCACGTTCGGCCAGATACGCCGGGCTGGCGCAGTACACCCGTTCGATGGCGGCGATGCGCCGCGCAATCAACGTCGAGTCTTCCAGCACACCAATGCGCAGCGCCAGGTCATAACCCTCACCGAGCAGGTCCACCGGGCGGTCGCTCAAATCCACCTCCACGGTGACATCGCGGTAGCGCTGCAGAAACAGCGGCAGCAGACACCCCAGATGCGCGACGGCAAACGACAGCGGTGCACTGACGCGAATGGTCCCGCGCGGCTCGGCAGTCTGCCCGGCGATGCCCTGCTCGACCTGCTCGACTTCGCCGAGCAGACGCAGCGCCGACTCGTAGTAGCTCTGGCCCAGTGGCGTGACGTCGAGGCGTCGGGTCGAGCGGTTCAACAGCCGCACGCCGAGGCGCTCTTCGAGTTGCATCAAACGACGGCTGACGAACTGCTTGGACAGGCCCAACTGATCGGCCGCAGCAGTGAAACTGCCGGAGTCCATGACCTGGCAAAAAATACGCATGTCTTCGAACGGGTTCATTGTCACTCTCTGGTAGACAGTCAAACGCTTTATAGCCGCTTTTTCACTTTTCGACAGCTCATTAATCTGTGCTCACGGTGTTGAAACCAACCCCAAACCTGTAGGAGCTGCCGCAGCTCCTACAGGGCACTCAAACAATCGAAAATGGAATTGAGCATGAACATCAAAAAAACCCTGACCGCATCCCTCCTCGCCCTCTCCATCGGCAACGCGTTCGCCGCCGGCAGCCCGGGTGTCGAACACCAGACCCAGGCCTTCCTCGAAGCCCTCGCAGCGGGCGGTGGCAAACCGCTGGAGCAACTCAGCCCGAAGGATGCCCGTGCGGTGCTGACCGGTGCGCAAGCATCGGTGAAAGTCGACCTCTCCGGGGTTGAAGTCAGCGACAAGGCAATCAAGGTCGATGGCCAGACGATCAACCTCAAAGTGGTGCGTCCGGCCAAGGTCAAAGGCCAATTGCCGGTGTTCATGTTCTTCCACGGTGGCGGTTGGGTACTGGGTGATTACCCGACGCATCAACGCCTGATTCGCGATCTGGTGGTCGGTTCTGGTGCAGTGGCGGTGTACGTCGATTACACGCCGTCGCCCGAAGCGCAGTACCCGACGGCGATCAACCAGGCCTATGCGGCGACCCAATGGGTCGCGGAAAACGGCAAGCAGATCGGGGTCGACGGCAAGCGTCTGGCGGTGGCTGGCAACAGCGTCGGCGGCAACATGGCGGCAGTCGTGGCGCTGATGGCCAAGGAACAGCAGACCCCGGCCCTGCGCTTCCAGCTGCTGATGTGGCCGGTGACCAACGCGCAGTTCGACGACGGCTCGTATCAGCAGTTTGCCGAGGGACACTTCCTCACCAAGGGCATGATGCAATGGTTCTGGGACAACTACACCACCAACCCGGCCGAGCGCGCACAGATCCACGCTTCGCCGCTGAACGCCAGCAGCGAACAGCTCAAGGGCCTGCCCGCCGCGCTGATACAGACCGCCGAATTCGACGTGTTGCGTGATGAAGGTGAAGGCTACGCGCGGCATCTGGATGCGGCCGGTGTGTCGGTGACCTCGGTGCGCTACAACGGGATGATTCATGACTTTGGTTTGCTCAATCCGCTGAGTCAGATTCCCGAAGTGAAAGCGGCCGTGCGGCAGGCGGCGGCTGAGTTGAAGACGCATCTGAATCAATAAAAGCAAAAGATCGCAGCCTGCGGCAGCTCCTACAGGGAAATGCATTCCAAAGTAGGAGCTGCCGCAGGCTGCGATCTTTTTTCTCAGCCGCATCGCGGAGTCTCGATCATGACCTTTTTCTATGCCCACCTGCTGTCCTGGAGCGCCGCCCTGCTGCTGCTCGATGCGCTGCTCTGGCACCTCGCCCCGTTCAAGCATCGCGCACCGAGAGTCGGCATTCGCCTGGCGCTGTTTCTGGCGTTCAGCGCATTGATCATCAACGCCGAGATCAGCCCGTTGCAGGCACCACTGTTCGCCGATGACCGGGTGATGCAACTGGGCGCGACGGCGCTGGGGATTGTCTGGTGGCTGTACGCCGCGCGGGTGCTGACCGAAGTGGTCGGCCTGATCCTGATGCGACGCATCGGGCACAGCGGTCGGCTGTTGCAGGACGTGATCGGCGCGCTGGTGTTTCTGGCGGCGATCGTCGCGGCCGCCGGCTATGTGCTGGAGCTGCCGGTCAAGGGCTTGCTGGCGACCTCCGGGGTAGTGGCGATCGTCGTTGGTCTGGCGTTGCAAAGCACCTTGAGCGACGTGTTTTCGGGGATCGTGCTCAACACCACCAAACCGTATCAGGTCGACGATTTCGTGGTGATCGACGGTGTCGAGGGCAAAGTCATCGACATCGACTGGCGCGCCACGCATCTGTTGACCAGCAGCGGCACGCTGGCCGTGGTGCCGAACTCGGTGGCGGCCAAGGCGAAGATCGTCAATCTGAGTCGTCCGACCAACCTGCACGGCGTCTCGATCAGCATCAAGGTGCCAAATCACATTCGCCCGCGGCGGGTGCTCGACGCCCTCGACCGCACCCTCCAGGGCAGCAGCAGTCTGCTGCTCAATCCGCCGCCCAAAGCCGTGTTGAAAGAGGCCGGCGAGGAGATGTCGGAGTATCTTGCCAGCGGTTTCATCAGTGAACTGAGCAAGAAAGGCGAAGTGCGCAATCAACTGTTCGACCTCGCCCACCGTCATCTCGAAGCTGCAGGAATTTCCCGCCATCCCGATGGCGTGATCGAGCCCTCGACCCGCGCCCGCGCGTTGCTCGATGAAGTGAAAATCTTTCGCTCGCTGAGCCATGAGGAACGTGATCGCCTCGCCGAATCGATGGTCGCGCAGCAGTACGCGGCCGGTCAGGTGGTGCTGGATCTGGATGAAGTGCCCGACAGTCTGTTTGTCATTGCCACGGGTGTGGTCAGTGCGACCGTGCCCGACGGCAACGGCCAGATCGAGGCCGGACGCATGGGGCCGAGCGAGGTCATGGGCGAACAGAGCATCCTCGCCGATACCCCGTCGCAAGCGACGTTCACCGCGCTGACGTCGAGCATCATCTATCGCCTCGACAAAGCCCTGACCCGCGAGTGCATGGCGCAGCGCAGCGAAGTCGGCCAGGCGCTGAACAAATTGCAGGCGGTGCGACAACAGAACAGCCGGCTGGCGTTGATGGCCAAACCGGTGGCGGTGCGCAAGGGTGGTTTTCTCGGCTGGTTGCAGAAACGCTAGCCCCATCCACCAGTTGAAAGCCAAACCTAGTGGCGAGGGAGCTTGCTCCCGCTTGAGTGCGCAGCGCTCACAGGATTTCGGGGACTGCTGCGCAGCCCAGCGGGAGCAAGCTCCCTCGCCACAGAGGATGGTGGATTGCGCCACTTTTTACTGCACATGAAAATGCCCGCAATCAAGCGGGCACTTTCAGTTCAAGCAATTACTTGGCAGTGAACTTGGTGTAGCTGTTGATCAGGTTGCGGTAGTTCGGCAGGCGTTCCGACAGCAGATGCGCCAGGCCTTCCATGTCGTTGCGCCAGTCGCCTTGCAGCTCGCACGCCACCGAGAACCAGTTCAGCAGTTGCGCACCGGCAGCCGACATCCGCGCCCACGCCGCTTGTTGCACGGTGGTGTTGAAGGTGCCGGAAGAATCGGTCACCACGAACACTTCGAAACCTTCAGCAATGGCCGACAGGGTCGGGAATGCTACGCAGACGTCGGTCACCACACCGGCGATGATCAGTTGTTTGCGGCCGGTGGCCTTGATCGCCTTGACGAAGTCTTCGTTGTCCCAGGCGTTGATCTGGCCTGGACGTTGAATGAATGGCGCGTCCGGGAATTGCTCGCGCAGCTCAGGCACGATCGGGCCGTTCGGGCCGGCATCGAAACTGGTGGTGAGGATGGTCGGCAGCTTGAAGAACTTGGCGATGTCGCCCAGCGCCAGCACGTTGTTCTTGAACTCGTTGGGGGTGAAATCCTGTACCAGCGAGATCAGACCGGTCTGGTGGTCGACCAGCAGCACGACCGCATCATCTTTGTTCAGACGCTTGTAGGGAACGCTCATGGGAAACTCCTCGGTGGATGGTTGTTGCGTGGGGCGCCGACCGGATGGCCGGCGCTTTTTTGTAGCGATCAGAAAGCGAAACAGGAACAGCCGAACGCGCCCCAGAAACCGGCAAAGTCGCTGACCGGCGCGTTCGACAGTCGGGCTTTTTCATGGCTGTGCGAGTGCACTGCGCAGGCACCGACGCACTGGTGCACTTGCGCCTGCAGAGGCGAGTTCGGGCGCCAGTGGCCCGGCACCTTGACCACCGGCGACCAGTCCGGCAGCACGGGGATCGAGCGTGGGCCGAGGTCTTCGAAATCGCCGGCGGCGTAAACGATCTTGCCGCCGACCACGGTCAGCACCGACTCGATCCATTTGATCGCTTCTTCCTCGACGTGGAAGAAGTCCGCGCTCAGCGCCGCCAGATCCGCCAGTTGCCCGACCTTGATCTGGCCCTTCTTGCCCTGTTCCGACGAGAACCAGGCGCTGCCGTGGGTGAACAGTTCCAGCGCGGTGGTGCGTGGCAGACCTTCTTCGTACAAGGCCAGACCGCCGACGGTGCGGCCGCTGACCATCCAGTACAGCGATGTCCACGGGTTATAGCTGGAAACCCGCGTGGCATCGGTACCGGCGCCGACCGGTACGCCTTCGGCGAGCATGCGTTTGATCGGCGGCGTGGCTTCGGCGGCTTTCGCGCCGTAACGGTCAACGAAGTATTCGCCCTGGAACGCCATGCGATCCTGAATCGCGATGCCGCCGCCCAGCGCCCTCACCCGCTCGATGTTCTGCGGGGTGATGGTTTCGGCGTGGTCGAAGAACCACGGCAGACCGTTGAACGGAATGTCACGATTGACCTTCTCGAACACGTCGAGCATGCGGCTGATCGATTCGTTGTACGTGGCGTGCAAGCGGAACGGCCAGCGCTGCTCGACCAGATGGCGCACCACCGGCTCCAGTTCCTGCTCCATGGTCTGCGGCAGATCCGGACGCGGTTCGAGGAAGTCTTCGAAGTCGGCCGCAGAGAACACCAGCATCTCGCCGGCGCCGTTGTGCCGCAGGTAATCGTCGCCCTGGTGCAACTTGACGCTGCCGGTCCAGTTCTGGAAGTCGGTCAGCTCTTCTTTCGGCTTCTGGGTGAACAGGTTGTAGGCGATGCGCACGGTCAACTGGTCGTCCTTGGCCAGTTGCTCGATCACCTGATAATCGTCGGGATAGTTCTGGAAACCACCGCCGGCATCGATCGCGCTGGTCAGGCCGAGGCGATTGAGTTCGCGCATGAACTGCCGGGTCGAGTTGACCTGATATTCCAGCGGCAGCTTCGGCCCCTTGGCCAGCGTCGAGTACAGAATCATCGCGTTGGGTTTTGCCACCAGCATCCCGGTCGGATTGCCGTTGGCATCGCGCACGATCTCGCCGCCGGGCGGGTTCGGTGTGTCGCGGGTGTACCCGGCGACGCGCAGGGCGGCACGGTTGAGCAACGCGCGGTCGTACAGGTGCAGGACGAACACCGGGGTGTCCGGCGCCGCCTGGTTGAGTTCTTCGAGGGTCGGCATGCGTTTTTCGGCGAACTGGAATTCGTTCCAGCCACCGACCACGCGCACCCATTGCGGGGTCGGCGTGCGGTCGGCCTGCTCCTTGAGCATGCGCAGCGCATCGGCCAGCGACGGTACGCCTTCCCAACGCAGTTCGAGGTTGTAGTTGAGGCCGCCACGGATCAGGTGCAGGTGCGAGTCGTTGAGGCCGGGGATCACGCAGCGCCCGTGCATGTCGATCACTTGCGTGGCCGAACCACGCAGGGCCATGGCCTGGGCGTCGTTACCGACGACGACAAAGCGTCCGTCCTTGATCGCCACCGCACTGGCCAGCGGCTTGCTGCGGTCTACGGTATGAAATTGGCCATTGAACAGAATCAGATCGGCGTTCATCGCAGTTCCTTTCGAGTAGATGAATGGGTGTCAGCGTGACGGCTGTTTCGCGGGCTCGACGTGAGCATGGGCCTGACCGGCTTCCAGCCACGGCGCGAACAACCGGGTCACGCGGGGCATGAACACGTACACCACCGACAGGACGATGGTCAGGGTGATCAGGAATGTGGCGACGACGTAGTTGGAAAGCAGCGGATGCAGCTTGAGCAGCGGCCCCCAGATCAGCGGTACCAACAGCGTGTGCGGCAGAATCACCAGCAGGGTGATCACCGCTTGCTTCCAGCGCGGCGGCGGCTTCGCGGCATCGGCCAGCGGCGCAAACCAGAATTCGTTGACCGGCGCGACTTCGGTCTGGTCGCCATCGGCGAGCATCGGCGCCGCTTCATCCACCAGCGCCTGACGCTGCGGCGACTCCAGCCACAGCTGCATGGCCTCGGTGGAGCAAAAGCGCAGGACGCAGGTGTACGTGTCGAGGCCTTTGAGTTTGCCGCGCACCACGTCGACCCCGAGGTGGCCGTCGCGCTGCCCGGCGACCCTGACGATGTTGCGCAACCACGCCTCGTAAGGCTGTTCGAATCCGGCCTTGACCCGGTGCTTGACGATCAGGGTCACGGTTTCACCGCCCCCCGGTGCTTTTGGACTCAGGGCTTCAGGCATAACGCAGCACTCCGGGCAGACGAACATTGAGCGCCAGGCGTCCCGGCCCGGCGATAAACACAGTGGCGAACAGGATCAACAGCAACCAGCCGAATTGCCCCTCGGCCACACTCCATTGCGGATGCACGACCAGCAGCGCCACCAGCAGAACAAAAAGAATAGGCAAGCAGGCCAATCGCGCCAGCACCCCGGCGACGATCAGTAGCGGACAGAGGACTTCGGCGAAAATCGCCAGACAGAGCGTGAGGTGCGCGCCGAGGTGGAACGGGTCTTCGATCTGCTGCAATTGCGCGTTGAAGTTCAACAGCTTGGGCAAGCCGTGCACCCACAGCAGAAACAATCCGCCGCTGACCCGCAGAAACAGCAAACCGGCATCGCGCGCCCGTTCATCCTTTTGAGAAGCGTTCATGACCTCACCCTTTCATTCTCATCGAGGTGAATCATGCTCGTCGCGGGCGGAGAAAAATTGGACATATGTGCTGTAGGCGCTGCCGCAGTCTGCGATCTTTTGATCCTGTTTTTAAATCAACATCAAAAGATCGCAGCCTGCGGCAGCGCCTACAGGGAGGGTGCGCGCAGCATCAATTGAGCTGATAGGACAGCTGCTGAAACAGGGGATCCTGAACCGCGTCGCTGTTGCCCCCGCCCTCGGGCAGACCGGCGGTGATCAAACGGCGGTCGAGCGTCAGGAAGGCAAACGCCTGGGCGTTGCCGGTGATCGACCTGACATGGGTCAGTTGATGGGCCACAGACCTGATATCGCCACCCCACACCGGGTTGCCAAACGCTTCGACCGTGCCATCCGCATAGAGCACCGCATAGGCACCATTGGTGCTGGCGATCTGCATGACATCGGTGCGCCGGCCTATCGCGGAGGGAACAATCCCGCCCTGGGCCGGATCGCCCCATGTATCGATTTGATGGTTATCCAGGCGCACCGCAAATCCGTACCCGCCGCCAATGATTTCGATGGCGTTTGTATAGGCGGTAATTCGCCCAGGCACTACCCCCCCTGCCTTTGAATTGCCCCAGGCGACAACACGGCGATCCGCGAGCAGTGCGGCAAACGCCGATCCGGAGCTGATCACTTCGACAATGTTGTTGAGTCGGGCAATCCTGGGCGGCAGCGTGCCGCCCGACACCCCTTCGCCCCAGCCGACGACGGAACCATTGGCTCTCAAGGCCACGCACGCATTGTGATTGCAGGTGACTGCGGTAACGTCGCGCAGCGCCGCGATCTCGGCGGGTAAGCTGCCGCCAAATCGGGCGTCGCCCCAGGCGACGATCTGCCCGTTGCCGCGCAGCGCCACGAAAGCTGAAACCGTCGCGCTGATGCTGACGATATCGCGCACCCGTGCAATATCGTCGGGTACCGATCCGCCATACCGGACGTCGCCCCAGGCGGCCACTTGACCGTTGCTGCGCAAGACCGCACCGGCATAACCCCCCATCGTGATGTTCACCACATCGGTCAGGCCCGCCACCTCGGCGCAAAGAACTCCGCCGTAAGCAACGTCGCCCCATGCCTTGACGGAGTTGTTGGCGCGCAACAAGGCCATGGCTCGCGCTCCGCCGACGACATCGATGACATCCTCTAGCGCGTCAATGTCCAACGGCAGGACACCGCCATACCCGGCCAGCCCCCACGCGACCAGACTTCCAGCGACCAGACTTCGGGCGTCACGCAGGGCAACAAATGCCGCATTCGCCTGACCCGGCCTGGCGGGATCACCCCAGCCATTGCCGAACAGGTTGGCGCGCTGCAACACCACCTCAAACGCATCGCTGCCCACGCGAAGCAGACGCCGGGGCTGCTTGTCATCGAAACTGGAGCCGCGAAATGACTGACTGTCGCCGTCGTACCGCCACACGGTTGACATGGGGCTGAGGTTGCCGGGATCGAGCGCTGTCAGCCAACGCGAGCTGCCTCTGTTCGACCAGTAGCGGGTGGTGGTGCCGCGTGAACCGATGACCAGCGGCGCGACCTTGATCGCTGCTTCTCTGATCAACACGGACAAGGGCGACGACTTATAGGTCCGGCCATTGCGGTACAAAAGGTAAAACAGCGTGAACGTTTCACCCCGGTGATTTTCGATGAACTGCTTTTCCACCGGATAATTGGCACGGCTGTTGGCGTTCAAGGCCTTGGCCTCGAATGACGGTACACCGGTTCCGGACGGCTGTTCGAAGAACGGCTGCACCCTGTCTTCCGGCAGAAAGCCCAGGAGTTCGACCTGCAGATTTGCACCGTCAACATTCACCGGATCATCAGGGTCGTAGACGCCATTGACCGACCGTTGAAACCGTGGCGGTTGCAGGTCCGGCAGGCGTTCGCCGATGACCTGTGCCGAGGCGGGCATCGATGGACCGACCGGTACGGCGCCGCGTTGCACTTCATACGTCGCCGTCACCACACTGGCGCTGATCACCTTGTCATTGGGCACTTGCAGGACGCAGGGCCGGAGCTGGCCGAATTCATCGGCCTCGACCACGCCACTTGCCGATACCCGCATGTCCGCCTGACCTGCACTCCTCGAAATGTAGGTCGCGTTAATCGTGTCACCCGCCTGAAAGCGTCCGCCGGCGGTGCGCACGATCATCAACAGCGGGTTGCGCGCGAGTTTTTCCAGATCGATGGTTTCCGAAATATCACCGGTATCGCTCTGCACTTCGCGAAAGATCAACGGCAGGAATCGGGTGCCGTCCAGGTTCTCTTCGACTTCCCGCGAAGCCGACCAGAGTGCGGCAGGGTCGACAGTGTTGCCCAATTGGTCGGTGACGGTGTAGTCAAACAGGAGCTTATGGTGACTCCGCTTCGCTTTGTCCAGAAAAGCCCGAGTGATGGTGAAACACACGGTGGCCGGCACCGCCGAACCCGGGTCGGGCGGCGGCGGCGCCTGCATCGCGCTGACGGTGCAGGTCTGGCGCTCACCATTGCACCTCAGCGTGATCAGGTCATAGGCCCGGCAATACGGATAACTGAAACAAATCTGAGCGCTGACGAAATCGGCAGCGACGCCTTTCAAAATGGCTTCGGGCAATTGCAACTTCAGTTCCGAATGCACTCCGTTGGTGGGCTTGGCGGCCTCGTGGCCCGGACGAATCCTGTTGTACAACCCTGTCACAGTCGCCGAGGCGCCGACATTCTGACTGCCTCGCATGACCTCGCAGTAAAGCCTGAAAACGCTGGCGAAGGGCAGCCGGCCCTTGGGGATATGCATGAACACTTTAACGTCGACGTCCCGGAAGATGTGACTGTCGAGCGTTGCCGTCTCGCCCTCCAGCCTTAATCGCATGACATCTCCGGGTTCGACCGTTCCGCTCAACAGTGGATCGACGGTCACAGTCGCCCCGCGATCATCGACCACCTCGTCATAGATGCGCAACGGGACGCCTATTGATGCGCCATTGACAGGAATGGTGGCGTCGACTACGAAGGGTGCAGGTACCTGAAATACGCCGTTGTCATCAGAATCGGGGAGGTTCATAAGCCGTGCACCTGTGCATTATTTGGGGGCAGGTGACAGCAAACCGCTAAACGGATCATTACGCACCTGTCAGATCTGACAGGTGCGCAAATATTTAAGACCGGCGGTCGATCACTGTGTGGTTCAGTCCCCCGTGACGATCGTGTACTCACGGGGCGTAAACGCGATCGCCGTCTGCCGATTGGCCACACCGTCCAGATTCACGTGCAAGCGGAGGGTCAAGGTGCTGCCATCTGCAAGGTCACTCAAATCGCTGAACAGAACCGTCAAATTGAAAATTCCATTGATTGCCCATGAGCGAGTGACGCTGTTTCTATCACCGGTCCAGAGCTGCCGTTCATGGGGTTCGCCCTCGGTGTTCGTGCCCTCCAGGTCCAACCACAGTTTTTGCCCCGCGGCGATATGTGGCCAACGGCCGAACTGCAACGTCGCGCCATTGGTCACCGTGCGCAGATCCAGCAGCGTCGTACCGTTTGCCTGAGTGAAAACCGGCGGAATAAATACCGATGCCGGCAAATCGCCGACCATCAGAAAAAAAGGCGCTGATGTCACCGGCGGCGAGAGTCCGCGCTCATAGGTAAAGGTGACGCTCACCTTTTTGCCCAGGTTGAACGGCACCACCGAGACCGACAACGGCACTTCCCGCGGTTTCGTCGCCCCGGCAATCAGCGTGTTGGTGGTGTGCGAACCTTGCGGCAGTGTGCCTGCCGCGCCGATCCAGCTGACCCGGAGCCTGTCATCGGGCAGCATGTCGTAAAGCAGCACCGCCGTCAGACTCTGCGTGGCGGCCAACGGATCGAGGCGGCCGTTGTCCGGAGCTTCTCGGATCGACAGGGGCAAGTCCTGCAAGACCACGTTGAGCCTCCAGGGGGCTGAAATCGCGCTGTCGTTGCTGACCTTTGCGGTAAACACATACCCGCCACCTGCCAGATCAACCAGCTCCAGCTGCCAGAGTCCGGAGTGCGCGCGGACCGTGTCGAGCAGTCGTGCCTCGTCATACACCTCTACGTCCTCGCCAGCTCGCGCGCTGCCACTCAGGGTGATCCGGGTGTGACGCGTGTCGGCGCCTTCGGGAATATCCTGGCCGTCCGCACCGGTCGCCGAGCGGATCACCGGTGTGGCGGATGCGCTGGTCATGACGATGTAATTGCGCTCGGCAAATACCTGCGCAAACGATTCGTCCTGGCTTCTCTGTAGCCCTGCGCTGAACCGCAGATTGAGAGCGCTGTGATTCCTCAGCCCCTGCAGCGGTGCCGCCGGGTAGTTTCTTTCGTAAAAACCGAAACGATTGAACTCATCGGCAATGACATTTTCCGGCGCTTGCCAATACCTGACATCGAACGCACTGCCGTCCACCTTCGTCCCCCTGAGCCTCAGCCACACAGGCTGGCCCGTGCGCTCCAACAGCCAGGCATTGATGCGCAGGGTAAACTCGCTCAGCGCGCTCACATTCAGCACCTGCCCTTCACCACCGTCCGATGCCTGCGGGATAAACGGTCTGGGCAAATCAGCCTGGGCAACTGGCAAGACATACAACAGCAGCGGCTGCGAGACCACTGCGGGTGCCGTGCCTCGAACCAGTGAGTAAGACAGCGTCACCGTACGGCCGAAGTTGAACGTCACCAGGTCCTTGTCCAGCCGCCGTATCACCGGACGCGCACTGCCCACCGGGGATAACGCCGAAGTATACGACCCCTCCCCCGAGCCCCCCGCCCAACGAATGCTGATCTGATCGTCAACCTGAATACCGGCGTAAGGTGCGACGAATGTCAGGTTATTTCTGACGTCACGCGGGTTGAGCAGAGTCGAAATCGGACTTTCTTGAATAAAGGGCGCCGGCAGATCGTCAGTGGTGAGCGAAACAGACGGATTGTTCATGATCCATTCCCTGTGCGAGATACAACCCTGCCCACTGGGGCAAGGACTCATCTCACACCGGATCGCCAACCTGCGCTACTGTCAGAACTTACAGGTGAAGCCGGTTACGGACGGACGGCAATCAGGTCGCTGGTATATCCAGCGGCGCCGCCATGAACTGGCTGATTCGCGAGCGCAGCCAGCGCTCGGCCGGGTCGTTGTCGTGCACCCCGCTCCAGGCCATCGACAGCTGTGCGGCATCGATCGGGAACGGTGGATCTTCAGCGCGCAGGTTGCAACCTTCGACCAGCGCACACGCGGCATAGTCCGGCACGGTGGCAACCATTTCGGTCCCGGCGAGCAACGCGCGCAAACCGCTGAACTGCGGCACGCCGAGCACCACGCGCCGACGCCGGCCAACCTTGGCCAGATCCAGGTCGATGTTGCCGCTCAAGTCGCCGGAGAACGACACCATCGCGTGCGGGCGCTCGCAGTATTCGTCCAGTGTCAGCGGCCCGGGACGGTCATCGCCGCGTAGCACTTTGCAGGGAATGTCGCGCAGTTTCTTGCGCTTGGCGTTGGCCGGCAGATCGGTGGTGTAGCTGACCCCGACCGAGATTTCCCCGGACGCCAGCAGCGCCGGCATCAACAGATAATTGGCGCGGCGCACCACCACGACAATGCCCGGGGCCTCTTGCTGGAGCTGTCGCAGCAGCGGCGGAAACAGCCCGAACTCAGCGTCGTCCGACAGGCCGATGCGGAACACGTCGCAACTGCTGGCCGGGTCGAATTCCTTGGCCCGGCTGACCGCGCCGGAGATCACATCCATCGCCGGTTGCAGCTCTTGCAGAATCGCCAGCGCACGCGCCGTCGGCTCCATGCTGCGGCCGTTGCGCAGCAGCAGCGGATCATCGAACAGATCGCGCAGACGCCCCAGCGCGGCGCTGACCGCCGGTTGGCCCATGAACAGTTTTTCGGCGACGCGGGTCAGGTTCTTTTCGAACATCAGCGCTTCGAAAATCACCAGCAGGTTCATGTCGACGCGACGCAGATCGTTACGGTTCATGGGCTCGTGTTCCTTGCTTGAGAAGTCGTGTTCAGTCAGGTGCGATAGCGCCGTACTTTACTCGATCAACGGTACGTTGGCCGCACGTTTGTATGGGCCGTATTCCACCGGTACCCATTGGGCCATCCTCGCCTATCTGCCCTGTCGCCGACTTGCAGCGATGTGCTGAGTTCAACGTTTTGCAGCGCAATTAACAACGTTTAACTCGTCAGTCTTCCGGCCCCGTCCAACAATGAAACCCTCTGCGAAACATTGTTTTTTTGACCAAAGGGAAACGTGCCGAGTGTGCGTTGCCCCACCGACACGGACATTGGCCATGGCTCACTTTCAACAAACAGTCGCCCTCGCCCTCTCCAGCGAATCCCGCACACCGCGCATCGGCGGCCTCAGTCCGCAGCGCGAACGGCGGGCCAAACAATTGATCCTCGATCGCCTGGGTGAAAGCCTGGAAGTCACCGAACTGGCAGAGGCCTGTTCGTTGTCACGCAGTCATTTTTCCCGGGCGTTCAAATGCAGTACCGGACTCTCGCCGCAGGACTGGATCCGTACCCAGCGCATCGCTCGCGCCAAGCAGCTGATCCGGCTCACCCACCTGAGCCTGACGCAAATCAGCCTGGAATGTGGTTTCTGTGATCAGGCACACTTCTGCCATATCTTCACCCGCAGCGAAGGCATCAGCCCGTTCGCCTGGCGGTGTCGTGAGGTGCCGGGCATGAAGGCCGAGAGACCGCAAGCAACGGCCGCGCCTGTCGGCATACGCCTGGCGGTCTAGACGCTGTCGCGCTACGCGCATTTCCCCGTGCTTCACTTCTGCCTCAACCGCTGCGCCACTTGCGCCACCCGCTCGCCCAGATGTGCTGCCGTGCGCCGGTCTTCGAGCGGCGGCGCGTGTTCGGGCGGCTGTTCGACACTGGATTGGGCCATGGCCCCGAGCGAGCTGCCCAGACGATTCAACTGTCCATCGAAGCAGCCCGCCGCCGAGCGCGCCGGGAGCAGGTCGAGACCCACCCAGATCATCGAATGTTGCGCGGCGAACACCGCCATTTGCAGCAATGTATTGAGCTTGTCGCCGCACAGGGTCCCGGAATTGGTGAACCCGGCGGCAACCTTGTTGCGCCACGGTTTTGCCAGATAGAACGCCGCGCTGGCCTCCATGAAATGCTTGAAGCCCGCCGACGCGCTGCCCATGTAAGTCGGCGCACCGAAGATGATCGCGTCGGCGCGGTGCAACTCATCCCAATAGCGTTCGACTTCTTCTACCGCCACCAACCGACAGGTACTGCCCGAGTGCCGTTCAACGCCTTGTGCCACGGCTTCTGCCATGACGCGTGTGTGGCCATAGCCGCTGTGATAGACCACCACCACGTTGCTCATTGCGCCGCCCTCCGCACGTGTGCACTCCATTGCAGCCATCAGGTCCTGGCCTGAGGGCAAGCTTGACTCAGCGGATTTTTGGGGTTGAAGCAGGCACAGACGAGTTAATCGTTGTTAATTGTCCGGGAGACAAAGCGCTGGTCTGCACATTGCAGCGGGCAAAAACGCCGATCGCTGCGTCACTTTCGTGCATTGCCGGCAATCTGCACGTTGCACTGACGCCAGAACCTGCGGAATATGTCCGAAAAACTGCGGATTAAAAGGCTTGCGTGCCGCTGACGCCGATCCGCGCTGCCCTTCACGGAGGCTTCACACGCCGTGGGCAGGATTATAAAAATTTCTCAGGAGTGAGCTGTTGAGTCTTCCCCCGAATCAGGCCCTCGGTTTCGGCCCCTATCGGATTCAGCCCGGCAAACGGCTGCTGCTTGAGGGCGAGCAGCCGTTACGCCTGGGCCGACGTGCCATGGATATTCTGCTGATCCTGCTGGCGCATGCCGGCGATGTCGTGAGCAAGCAGCAACTGATTGCCGGCGTATGGCCGGACAGCATCGTGGAAGACATCAATCTGCGGGTGCACATGGCGGCTTTGCGCAAAGCCCTGGGCGACGGTCAGGGCGGGCAGAGATACATCGTCACGGTGGCGCAGCGCGGCTACAGCTTTGTCGCACCGATCAGGCTGCAATCGATCGAACAGCACACCTGCGCCGAGACCGGCACCCGGCATAACCTGCCACTGCGCCGCACGCGAATGATCGGCCGCCAGCCGCTGGTCGACAGCCTGATCACGCAGTTGCCACGCCAGCGCTGCATCACGCTGGTCGGCCCCGGCGGCATCGGCAAAACCACCGTGGCCCTGCGCGTTGCCGAACAGATGATCGGCCACTATCGGGACGGCATCCGGCTGCTGGATCTTTCGCCGATCAACGACGCACGAATGATCTGCTCGCATCTGGCGGCCCTGCTGGACGTGGTGCTGCATGACAACGATCCGCTGCCCCACCTCGTCAATGCACTGCGCGAGCGCGAGATGCTGCTGGTGATCGACAATTGCGAACATTTGATCGACGCCATGGCACTGCTCAGCGAGAGCATTTTGCGCGGTGCGCCGCAGGTTCACATTCTGGCCACCAGCCGCGAGAGCCTGCGTGCCGAAGGCGAGTATGTGCAACGCCTTGAGTCGCTTGATTACCCGCCGCCGATTGCCGTGCTTGATCGTGCGCAGGCGTTGAATTTTTCAGCATTGCAACTGTTTGCCGAACGCGCCCTGGCCGCGCACGAGGGCTTCGAATTGAGCGACGCCGAGCTGCCCGATGCGCTTGAAATCTGTCGGCGTCTGGACGGCATTCCACTGGCCCTGGAGCTGGCGGCGGCGCAGGCTGGAGAGCTCGGCCTGCATGGTCTGCTCAGCCAGCTGCAAGGGCGTCTGCCGGTATTGGCTGCCGGCAATCAGAGCAGCGTGGAGCGCCACCAGACGCTGCGTGCCACGCTGGACTGGAGCTTCAACCTGCTGACCGATTGCGAACAGACCTGCCTGCGCCGACTGGGTGTGTTTCGGGGTGGCTTCACGCTGGAGTCCGCCGCTGCGGTGATCGGTGGACAGCACATCCAGCCCGGCGAGGTGTTTGGTTCGATCACACAACTGGTCGCCAAGTCGTTGCTCAACGTCGAAGTCGGTGATGAAGAAGTGTTCTATCGGTTGCTCGACACCACTCGGCGCTATGCCTTGGAAAAACTCGAGCAAGGCGCCGAACTTGCCGAAACCCGCGAACGCCACGCTGAACGCTGTCTGGCGCTGATGTATCAGGCGCAGACCGATTGGGAAAATACCTCAACCGCACTGTGGATCGAACGCTACGCACGCGGTCTGGAAGACCTGCGCGCGGCGCTCGACTGGAGCCTGAACGGTGCCGGCCCCAACGATGTGGGGATTTATCTGGCCGCAACCTCGGCGCCATTGTGGCAAGAGTTGTCGCTGCTCAAGGAATACGGCGGTTACGTGCGCCGGGCGCTGGCCCTGCTGGAAAACGCTGCCGAACCTTGTCCTCGGGTGAAAATCGCGCTGAAGCTGGCGCTTGGCAGCGCCTGCTACCACACCTGGGGTGGCACCCCGGAAACCATCGCGGCATTCGTCGATGCCCATACGCTGGCACAAGCGTACGACGACGTGGCCGGACAGCTGCGCGCGGTGTCCGGGCACATGGCGGTCAACCTGAGCTGTGGCCATTATCGGTCGGCGCTGGAACAGAGCGAACAGTTCGATCGACTCGGCCTGCATGGCGACCCGCAGTTGTCGCTGAGTACACACCGCCTGCGGGTGTTGGCGCTGCATTACGCCGGTGACCAGCAGCAGGCACGCTTGCATGCCGAGCAAGTGATTCAGCAAATGGCTCAAAACGGCAACCCCAACCGCTTCACCCATGGCTTCGGCGTGCAGTACGACCAGAGCGTCGCCTCGCTGACGGTGCTTGCCCGGGTGTTGTGGCTACAAGGTTTCCCTGAACAGGCCTGGCGTACGGCCAGGCAGGCACTGGACATCGCCGTGCAAATCAACCACGGCACTTCGATCTGCTACACCCTGGCGCTGGCCAGTTGCCTGATTGCTCATTACAACGGTGACCAGCAAAACGCCCGTGCTTTGCTGCAGCAGTTGCTGGAGCAGGCGCAGAAGCACTCCGTATTGCTGTTCCATCGCTGGGCATGCCAGTACGCGCAGGTTCTCGACGCCGATGCCGCCGTGCCGATACCGACCGAAGACAGCGGCCTGATCAGGGAAATCATGGTGACACTGGACAGCCGTTTTGTTGATGACGCGTTGCTTGAGCGGGCACACAGCGGAGCTGCAGGCTGGAGCACGGCGGAGATTCTGCGGGCTCGGGCCGATCGCATGTTGATTGAACAATCGGCTTGCCCCGACAGCAACACCCGGCAAGCCGAAAAGGTCTTGCACCAGGCACTGTCGATCGCGCAGACCCAGGGCGCCCTGGCCTGGGAACTGCGCAGCGCCACTTCGCTGGCGCAGTTGTGGCAACGGCAGAACCGCTGCCGCGAAGCGCTGGATTTATTGAACCCGATCTATCAACGCTTCACCGAGGGCTATGCCACCCCGGACTTGCGCAAGGTGCGCTTGTTACTCGACGAGTTGGGCCGCCAACTGCGAGCCTGACACCCAACGACTGCGGCTGACGAAGCGCGCATACCGGCGCTCGTACTCGTTGGATTCACCACTGCGTTCCAGTTGTTCGCGGGCGTAACGACGGGTGGTGTTGAGCATGCGATAGCGCAACCCGGCACTGCCCCGCTCGACCGCCAGCAAAGACTTCTGCGCCAACCGGTCAATCATCAGGGCCAACGTCGACGGAGGTAACTGCGCGCAGCTGATGACGCCCATCGCCGCATCCATGGCAAACGCCATTTTGAAAACCGACAGGCGTTGCAGCACCCGCTGTTCCTGCTCATTCAGGTGTTGATAGCTCCAGTCCAGCGCGGCTTTCAGGGTTTGATGGCGTGGCACGGCAGTACGCCGGCCATGGCTGAGCAGCTGTAAACAATTGTCGAGTTGTGACTGCAAGCCGACCATCGCCAAAGCATCAATGTGCACCGCCGCCAGTTCAATCGCCAGTGGCAGCCCATCGAGCCGCCGACAGATGTCGCGCACAGCATTGAGATCCTGTTCGCGCAGGGTAAAACCCTGTTGCCGGGCACGGGCACGACTGACAAACAATTGCACGGCCGAATAGCCCATGGTCTCTTCGACACTGCCCAACGCCGAGGATTTGGGAATGGCCAGTGGCGGCAGGGTTTGTACGGTCTCCAGACTGGCCTGCAATGCTTCGCGACTGGTCGCAAGAATCGACAGCCGTGGCGCGGCCTCCAGTAAACGTTCAACCAGAACCTTGCAGGCTTCACGCAGATGTTCGCAGTTATCCAGCACCAGCAAGCTGTGACGCGCCGCCAGCGTGACGAGATCGGTATCGAGGGTTTGCAACAGATAGTCGAGCAGTGGCGTGGCGTCGCTGACTACCGCCAGATCCACCAGCCAGACCCCATCGCGAAAATGCTGTAGCAGCAACTCTGCAGCACGCAACGCCACCGTGGTTTTGCCCACACCCGCAGGCCCCGTCACGGTCATCAATCGGCACAGTGGCAATTGCCGCACCATCGAGCCCACCACTGAATCGCGACCGGTCACCGGCGTCAGCCGCACAGGCAGGTTGTGTTGTGCTGCTTGCAGGTGTTCCAGGGGCACGTGCCCGGTATTGTCGCCCTGCACCGGGGCCACGAAGCTGTAGCCACATTGCGGCACATTGACGATATAGCGTTGGCCGTTCTCACCGTCACCGAGCGCCCGTCGCAGGGCGGCAATGTGGACGCGAAGATTGATCTCTTCGACCACCGAAGTGGGCCAGACCCGTGCAATCAACTCTTCCTTTCTGACCACTCGGCCTGCGCGCTCGACCAGCACCTGCAGAATGTCCAGCGCACGCCCGCCCATGCGCAGTTGCCGATCCCCGTCGAGGATCAGCCGTTGGCGCAAATGGAAGGCGTAAGGGCCGAAATACAGGACTGACGCCGAGTTCAAATCGTTGAGACTGTTCATGCCAACTATCTTGGCAGCCTGCGATGACGGCACAACCTTCACACAGGGCGCAGCACGGACATCCGGGTGCGCACAACGGACAGAACCGCTCTAACTGAACTGTTCGCGGTATTGCACAGGGGTAAGGCCGAGTTTTTCCGCGAACAACAGACGCATGTGCCGAACACTGCCAAAACCACTCTTGTAGGCCACGGTTTTCAAAGGCAGGTCAGTGGTTTCCAAAAGATTTCGTGCGCAGTCGATACGCGCACTTTGCAGGAACTCCATCGGCGTCATATTGATGTCGCGGGCAAACGTCCGCGCGAAGTGCCGTGCACTCATGTTCGCCAATCCTGCCATGCGCTCGACACTGAACGCTTCGTCGAGATGGTCCAGGACGTAATTCTGTACTCGGGTGATCGGGGTTTCCTGAGGCGCCACCGCCGCCATCAATGGGCTGAACTGCGCCTGTCCACCTTGACGTTTCATCACCACCAGCAGCACTTTGGCGACGTCCTGGGCCAACTTCTTGCCATGATCCTGCGCCACCAGCGCCAGCGCCAGGTCGATGCCGGCCGTGACCCCGCCAGAGGTGATCAGATTGCGATCCTCAATGAAAATCTGGTCGGTGGCGACGCTCGCCTTTGGAAATGCCTTGATCAGGCGTTCGGTGTAGTTCCAATGAGTGGTCACCCGATAGCCATCGAGTAACCCGGCATGGCCGAGCACGAAGGCGCCGGTGCAGATCGAACCATATCGCTCGGCACAGGGTACGGCCGCTTTCAGCCAAGCCAGCAACGCCGGGTGTTTTTCGTTGTAAGCCCCCGGCCCGCCGGGTACCAGCAGCAAGTCGTAGCGCTCAGGGGCTTGTTCTATATGCCGGTCGGTGTGTACCAGCACACCGTTGGACGCACTCAACGGCCCGCGCTCGGTACCGAGAGTGGTCAGTTGATAGTGCAACTCCGGTTTCAAATAGCGATTGGCCACCGAAAACACCTCCAGCGGCCCGGCCATGTCGAGCAGTAGAAAGTCGGGGAACAACACCATTGCCACGGTTTTCATGGGGTACACATCACTGTTAATGAAAGGTAAACGGACAAGACCGGATGAGCATTATGGCCAACTGCGGCACAGTCGTCGGAAAAAAATACGTGATCAAGCGCACACAACTGTCAACCACAAGCGGACAGTATTTCAATTTCCATCTACTTATTACCTCAAAGAGTAAACAGTAACCTTCTCCTCACTCGGACGAATTCACGTCCCCAAGGAGATTTCATCATGCTGACTCTTCGCAAAGCCTCCGATCGTGGCCTCGCCAATCATGGCTGGTTGAAGTCGTTCCACACCTTTTCCTTTGCCAGCTACCGCGACCCGCGTGAACAGGGTTTTTCCGACCTGCTGGTGATCAACGATGACCGCGTTGCCGCCGGCAAAGGTTTCGGCCAGCACCCGCATCGCGACATGGAGATCTTTTCCTACGTGCTCGAAGGCGCACTGGAACATAAAGACACGTTGGGCACCGGCTCGGTGATCCGCCCTGGCGACGTACAATTGATGAGCGCCGGCAGCGGCGTGGCGCACAGCGAGTTCAACCATTCGGCCACCAAGCCAGTGCACTTTTTGCAAATCTGGATTGTGCCGGAGATCAGCGGCGCCAAACCGCGCTATCAACAGGAGCATTTCAGTGCGCAGAAAAAACGCGGTCATCTGCAACTGATCATCTCGCCGGACGGCAGCGATGGTTCGCTGACAGTGCGCCAGGATGCGCGGGTATACGCCGGGTTGTTCGACGGCAAGGAAAGCGCCACCCTGAAACTGTCGGCCAACCGTTACGCCTACGTACATGTGGCTCGCGGCAGTGTTGAACTCAATGGCCAGTTGCTGCAGGAAGGTGACGGCGTGCGGGTTCGCGAGGAACAGGCGTTGACTCTGAGCAATGGCGTGGATGCCGAAGTACTGGTGTTTGACCTGCGTCCGCAGGAGCTGCCGCAAATGCCATGAGGCATGGGTTTCCAATGCCAACAAAAACGGCCTTCGATTGAAGGCCGTTTTTTTATTCTGGCAACACCGATGATGGCAACTCGGCAGGCTTGGCTGCACCGACATCTTTGCCCGCCTGAACCGCCGCCAATGTTGTTTGTATCGCTACATACAGGTTGGCCTGACTGGCGAAATAGCCACCAACGACAATGCTGACCACACCAAACAGATGCACAGCCGTTGCCATCCAGACGTTGGCATTCACGGTACCCGCCTTCTTGAGCGCCTCTTTGGACTCGATGGCAATGCCTTGAATCATTGAGTCGTAGCGTTTATCTCGCTCAAACTGGAGGCGTTCATTAGCCTTGTCTCGCTCTGCCTGGGAGCAAAGGAACTCTCGGATATCTGCGTGCACTCGCTCTACCCGAGCATCCATCCTTGCCTCGATGGTCTCGATCCTGGCATTGAATTCTTCACGGCTGATAGCGTTCATGGCTTGTGTGTAACGACCTTTGCTCAATGTTTCGGTGCATTGATATTGCTCGAATTCCCTGGCTTTCAATCCGATCCCCTTCCCTGGGTTACCGATACCTTCTCTGGCGCATCACTCACATACCGATTTCCTGGTGCTGCGAGTTGCATCAACAATAGGGCTGGCGCTCCAAGCCCACAAGCCGGCTGATTCTGCTATGAATGTAGGGCATTTCGTCAGACGATGTAGCTTGTCTAAAGCCCTCTAAGCAGTCATTCATTCTCCAGTGCAAACGCCTCGACAATCTGCTCAATCACCGCCCTGACCCGTGCGGTGTGGCGCAAGTCCGCGTGGGTCACCAGCCAGACCTCATACGGTTGCGGGCGATTGCGCTCCGGCCAAAGCCTGATCAGGCCATCGCGCTCGCCCATGTACACCGGAATTTCTCCTACGCCCAGGCCAGCCGCAATCGAGCGGCGTACCAACAGACTGGAGCTCAGGCTGGCGACAATCCGCCCGCGATGCAGCGGTTCGCAAACCAGCGTCATGTCCTTGTGCGTCTGCAAATACGGTTGGTAGACCACCAGGTCATGGCCTTCGAACGCCGTACCCTGCGGCGGGATGCCATGGGCGTCGATATACGCCTGTGAAGCGAACAATCCCACGGGCCAGCGAGCAATCCGCCGCGCGATCAGATCAGGATTGTCAGGCCGGGTATTGCGCACGGCGATGTCCGCCTCGCGCTTGGCCAGGCTAAGGATCTGCGTGGAAGCGTCCAGTTCAATGCGCACGTCGGGATGCTGTGCGTGCAGGCGGGTCATGGCCGGGATCAGGAAGTCGATGGCCAGCGAATCGGTGGTACTGACGCGTACGTTGCCGGTCAGACGATCATCCAGGCCCTGAATCTGCCGCTCGAGTTCCAGCGCCGACTGCTCCATTTTCTCCACGCTTTTGAGCGCGGCTTCGCCGACCGCCGTCAGTGCGTAGCCGTCGGAGGTGCGCAGGAACAAGGTCGCGCTCAGGGACTTTTCCAACGCCGTGATCCGTCGCCCGACGGTCGCCTGATCCACCCCCAGAACCCGCGCTGCGCCGCGTAATGTCGACTCCCTGCATACCGCGAGAAATACCCGTGCATCATCCCAGTTCATGCTGCCCCCAACCGATGCAAATTTGCATCACTATAAAGCCAAATCGCTGCATTACCGCAGCAAAGATAGCCGATATCCTGAGCGCCATAGACCTTCCTCAGGATTGCTGTCATGCGTACATCAACCTCAGCGTTACCGATTTTCTCGGGACTCTGCGCCAGCCTGGTCGGCATTGGTCTGGCGCGTTTTGCCTACACACCGCTTATTCCCTCGCTGATTCAGGCGCAGTGGTTTTCTGCCAACGACGTGGTCTACCTCGGCGCAGCCAATCTGGTCGGCTATCTGATCGGCGCCCTGCTCGGCCGGCCGATAGCGCGCCAACTGGGCAATAAAAACGCCCTGCGACTGATGATGCTGCTGGTCACCGCAGCGTTTTTTGCCTGTGCATTTCCATTGTCGGTGAGTTGGTTCTTTGGCTGGCGACTGCTGTCGGGGATTACCGGCGGCGCAATTATGGTGCTGGTGGCGGCGACTGTACTGCCCCACGTGCCGGCATCCCGCAAAGGGCTGGCCAGCGGTGCGATTTTTCTCGGTATCGGCCTGGGGATCGCCGCCTCTGGAACTCTTGTCCCGCCATTGTTGAATATGGGCCTGCAAGCTACCTGGTCGGGGCTGGGCGGATTGTCGCTGTTGCTGACCGCGATGAGCTGGTTTGGCTGGCCTGTTGATCTACCGCACCCGACCGCCACTCACGCAGGCGCGGCGATTGAGCCAACGCCCTCCGCCGTCTATTTGCTGTTCGGCCAATATGCGTTCATGGCGGCAGGGCTGGTACCGGCCATGGTGTTTCTGGTGGATTACGTGGCTCGAGGGCTCGGTGCCGGGGCGCAAATTGGCGCCTTGATTTGGGTGATGTATGGCCTGGGCGCAATTGTCGGCCCGGTAAGTTACGGCTTTCTCGCGGATCGGCTTGGCGCGCGGATCGGCATTCGGCTGGTATTGGTGATCCAGGCGATTGCGCTGGGACTGCTGGCGGTTTCCCACTCTTTCATGGCGTTGGCGGTGCTGGCAGTGATTATCGGCTCATTCCCGCCCGGCATCGTGCCTCTGGCCTTGGCCCGCGTGCATGAACTGGTGCCGGATCACCATCGCCAGCAAATCGCCTGGAGCCGCGCCACCGTATCGTTTGCCACGTTTCAGGCGCTGGCCGGATTTGCCTTTTCGGCGCTGTTCAATGCCACGGGCGGTCAGCACGCGTTGCTCTTCCTGATCGCCGCAGGGGCGATTGCCGTGGCGATCCTGTTGGAGCACGCCCTGAAATGGCTGCCCTCATCGACTGAACCACGCGTCTGTGAAAATTGAAGGGAATCATTGCCTGCGGGCCGTGCTCCCATCTTCAGAACCTCAAGCAACAGGAATCGACATGACTTTGCCCAACGAGATGACCCGGATCGAAATCACTGAACCCGGTGGCCCCGATGTTCTGCAAGCCAAACGTGTGCCGCTACCGGTCGCCGCAGCCGGTGAAGTGCTGATCCGCGTGCATGCCGCCGGGATCAACCGCCCCGACGCCCTGCAACGGGCCGGTAAATATCCAATGAAGCCGGGCATGAATCCGATCCCCGGTCTGGAAGTGGCCGGCGAAGTGGTGGCGCTGGGTGCCGGTGTCAGTCAGTTTGCCGTGGGGGACAAGGTCTGCGCGCTGACCAACGGTGGCGGTTACGCCGAATACTGCAACGTCCCGGCCAGGCAAACCCTGCCGATCCCCGAAGGACTGGATTGGGTGCAGGCCGCCGCTATCCCGGAAACGTTCTTTACCGTGTGGGCCAACCTGTTCGGCCTCGGCGACGCCCAGCGTGGTCAGCGCGTGCTGATCCACGGCGGCACCAGCGGCATCGGCACTACCGCGCTGATGCTCTGCCGCGAATTCGGCATCGAAGCCTTTGCCACCGCCGGCAGCGCCGATAAATGCGCGGCAATCAGCAAGCTGGGTGGGCAGCCGATCAATTATCGCGAGCAGGATTTCGCCACGGTCATCGCCGAAAAAACTGCTGGCCAAGGCGTTAACGCGATCCTGGACATCATGGGCGCCTCGTACCTCAACGGTAATGTCAGCGCGCTGGCAATGGATGGCCGATTGGTGATGCTGGGCTTTCTCGGCGGCGGCAAGGCCAACGACATCGACCTGCTGGCGATCATGGCCAAGCGTGCGGTAATCACCGGATCCTTGCTGCGAGCACGCACCTCAGAGGAAAAGGCCGAAATTGCCGAGCAACTGCGCGAACACGTGTGGCCGGCGCTGGCCGCCGGACGCTGCCTGCCGATCATCGACAAGATTTATTCGCTGAACGACGCGGCCCAGGCGCATGCACGCATGGAAGGTGGCGACCACATCGGCAAAATCGTCCTGCGCGTGGGCTGAGCCGCAGCATTTTGTAATCGTTGCGGGCACACGGCGGTCGAAAAAGTCACGCGCAGACCGAGCCTTCTGGTAAAAAGCCTTCTTTGTCTGCGCTGTGGTGAACCGTTTAATGCTCCTGTCCTTCATGACTCGTTTGCGTCGTCGCCGTCTGGCGTTCGCCTGCATGACCGCGCTGATCATTGGCGTGCCGACGAGTTGTGCGGTGCTCGAACACACCGAGCGCAAACTGCTGTTTCGCATCGAACCGGGCACGGCCGGCTGGTATCACGGCTTGCCGGGCAGCGTGCAGGAGCTCGACTTGCAGCCCAAGAGCTTCAAGGCCGGGCAAAACATTCATGCCTGGTGGTGGCCCGCAGACCGGCCGAACGCTCCGGCGATTCTCTATCTGCACGGCGTGCGCTGGAACCTCACCGGACAGCTGTTCCGCATCGAACAGTTGCGCGCGGCCGGCTACTCGGTACTGGCCATCGACTACCGAGGTTTCGGCCAGAGCAAGGGCGATCTGCCTTCGGAAAGCAGTGTGTACGAAGATGCCCGTGTAGCGTGGGAGCGCTTCAAACTGCTGCAGCCCGACCCGAGCAAGCGCCTGATCTACGGCCACTCCCTGGGCGGCGCCGTGGCCATTGATCTGGCCGCCGAACTCGGCCAGGAGGCGGCTCGGGACCAGACACCGCTGCCGGTCAAAGGCCTGGTGATTGAATCGACGTTCACCTCTCTCGCCGACGTGGCCGCCGCCGTGGCCAACACCTCGCTACCGGTGCGCTGGCTGCTGTCGCAGAAGTTCGACTCCATCGACAAGATCGCCGAGATTCACATGCCACTGCTGGTGGTGCACGGCATGGCCGACGCATTCGTGCCGCCGCGCTTCAGCGAGCAACTGTTCAACGCCGCCCAACCACCGAAACGACTGCTGCTGGTACCGGGCGCCACCCATAACAACAGCATGGCGCTGGGCGGGCAGAATTATCGCAAGGCGATCGATGCGCTGATGCAGACCAAACCTGCACCGCGCGTGGCCGGCCCCGCACGGGTGCGCAGCGCGCAGGACTCCTAGCGATAGCCGCGAGCCTGCAGATCGAACAGTTTGGCGTAGTGCCCGTTGGCGGCGATCAGGCTGTCGTGATCGCCCTGCTCCAGTATCCGTCCGGCCTCCAGCACCATGATCTGATCGGCATTGCGCACACTGGAAAAGCGATGGGAGATCAGCAGGGTCATGCGACCTTCGGTGTGCTGGCTGAAATGCTCGAACACCGCCGCTTCCGCCGCCGGATCCAGCGCCGAGGTCGGTTCATCGAGAATCAGGATGTCGGCATCGCGGCGCATATAGGCCCGGGACAAGGCAATCTTCTGCCATTGCCCGCCCGACAACTCCTGACCGCCGGCGAACCATCGGCCTAGTTGCGTTGCATAGCCACGGTCGAGCCCTTCAATGAACGGCGCGGCCATGCCTTCGGCCGCTGCGGCCTGCCAGCGCGATTCATCGTTGAACGCCGAGGTATCCCCCACGCCGATGTTTTCGCCCACGGTGAACTGGTAGCGAATGTAGTCCTGAAAAATCACCCCGATACGCCGACGCAAGGTGTTCTCTTCCCAATCCTGCAAATCGCTGCCATCAAGCAGAATGCGTCCCTGGTCGGGCCGATACAGACGCGTCAGCAACTTGATCAGCGTGGTCTTGCCTGAGCCGTTCTCCCCCACCAGCGCCACGCTCTTGCCCGGCACCACGTGCAGGTCGATGCCTTCCAGTGCTGCCCGGCTGGCCCCAGGATAACGGAAACCGACGTTTTCAAAGCGCAGGCCATCACCCGGTTGTGCGCCGACGGTGAGATGACCGCAATCGGCCAACACCGGTTCGGCCAGATACTCATACAGGCTCGACAGGTACAGACCGTCCTCGTACAAACCGCTGATCGCACTCAGGCTGCTGCTGACCGCACTCTGCCCCTGCTTGAACGACACCAGGTACATGGTCATCTGACCGAGACTGATATTGCCGTGCACCGCATCGATGACCACCCAGGCATAGGCCAGATAGAACGCCCCGGTGCCAAGCAAGCCCAGACCGAAACCCCAGCCATCACGACGCAATGTCAGACGTCGATCCTCGGCGTAGAGCCTGGCGAAGGTGTCCCGATAGCGCTGCAACAGCAACGGCGCAAAGCCGAACAGCTTGACCTCTTTGATATAGGCCTCATGGGACAGCAAGGTTTCGATGTAATTTTGCTGCCGACTCTCCGGGGCGCGGCGGGTGAACAGGCGGAAAGCGTCGCCGGAGAAATGCGCTTCGGCAAAGAACACCGGCAACGCGCCAATCACCAGCAACAGCAACGCCCACGGTGAAAAATGCACCAGCAGCACAGCAAAGCTGATCAGCATGATCAGGTTCTGGATCAGCCCCAGCGACTTCATCACCAACGCCAGCGGCCGGGTCGAGGCTTCGCGGCGCACACGCACCAGCTTGTCGTAGAACTCGGAATTCTCGAACTGCACCAGCGACAGGGTCTGGGCCTTTTCCAGAATCAGCGTGTTGACCTTCTGCCCCAATTGCACCCGCAGCAGCGACTGCTGCACCGACAGGCCCCGTTGCGTGCCGGACAATAACGCCAACACCCCCGCCTCCATCAGCACGTAACGCAACACCGGCCACAGCGCTGCATCGCCCTGCTGCGCGTGCAACTGCATCGCTGTCACCACCGCATCGACAATGCGCTGGCCCAGCCACGCGGCTAGCGCCGGCAGAACACCGGCAATCAGAGTGGCCAGCACCAAGCCCAAAAACAAACCGCGTGAGGTCGCCCAGACCAACAGCAAGGCGCGCCGGGCCTGATCGAACAGGGCGTTGAAGCGGGAAATCAAAGGCATGGCACATTTAGCTCGACAGGTCGTACAGGGCGTCATGGTACTCCGCAGGTTTTATCCGTGCTGAAGCGCGGCGTTTTCAGAAGAAAAACATCTGGAAAAACTCTGGCCGTTGCGGCGTCCAATGCTCTGACATGTTTTAGCCGCCTTTCGCGGAACCTGGCGAACATCGCCTCTCTCCGCGCCTACTGCCAGGAACGCCGCCATGCGAATCAATCCCTACCTGATCTTCAACGGCAACTGCCGCGAGGCCTTCACCTTTTACGAACAAGCCTTGCAGGGCAAACTCGAAGCAATGATGACCTTCGGCGAAACACCCGCCGCCGACCACGTACCCAAAGAGCACCACCCTCTGGTGATCCACACCTGCCTGAAAGTCGGCGACCAGATGATCATGGCCTCCGACACCACGCCTGACCGGCCGACCGGGGGCATGAGTGGTTGCTCGATCTCCCTCAACGTCGACAGCATTGCCGAAGCCGAGCGAGTGTTTAATGCGCTGGCCAGTGATGGTCGCGTCGACATGCCGCTGGAAACCACGTTCTGGGCCGATCGTTTCGGCATGCTGGTGGATCGCTTCGGCGTGTCGTGGATGGTCAATTGCGAGAGCGACAAGTGACGCCGACTTTTCGTCAGGCATGAAAAAGCCCAACCTGTTCAGGTTGGGCTTTTGGGTTTATCGCTGGGCCAGCTCATGCCGCACGCATTGTTCGTAATAGGTCTGTTTGACCGCCGCTGGCTTGAGCTTCGACGTACTGTTGTAGGTCTGCTCGGTAATGCCCATCGCCGTCATGCGCATCCATGGTTGCTGGAACTTGCGCACCTGCAACTGTTTGCGCGCGCCATACAACGAGATCCCCGACAGTTTCGACTGCTGCGCCCCGGCAGCGATGTCCGAGCCCCAGATACAGGCAAAACGATGACTCTTGCTCAACTCCTTCGCTTCAATGGCCGAAGCGAATGCAGCCAGGGAAAGCGTTGCAACGGTTATGACAATCGTCCGCATATAGCCAACCTAACCTTTTGAAAAAAGGCGAGTTTGCCCGGGTTGGAAAAACCTGGGGGCCAGCAATTTGCCGCATTTGTGCGGCGCCAACCGTTCGTCCAATGACCAGCACCTTGGCGTGACTGACACCTCCAATGCGGTACACCCCTCAGCACAAGGCCGGAAAAATGAACAAGAAGATTGCAACCCTGACGCTTGCAAGCCTGATGCTGGCAGGCTCTGGCTTGACACTGGCAAGCGAGAAAGCAGGATCAGCCGCGCCGCCCACTGCCATCCCGGGCGTGAATCAGTCCAGCAACAAGGCAGAATCCAACGAAGAAAAAGCCAACAAGAAAGGTGAAGAAGCCTCGGGGTCGAACTCGGGCGCAGAATCGAAAGAAACCGAGAAAGACGCGGCAACTTCCAGCGACTCGGAAGATATTCAAAGCAAGCCGAAACAGTAACCACTGGATTGAACGGCAGTGAACGCCGATCATGCCGGGGATCGCCAATACCCTGCAGATGAATGACCGTATGCCCAGTAAAGAAGCGCAACCCCAGACACCAGCGACCGCCGCTGACATCGAACGCTCGATCCAGGCCCTGAACAAAATGGCGGAACGTTTATGGGGCGATGGCCGAGAGGCAGAAGCAAAGGCGCTTCTGGATGCACTGGACGCATTGAACCGGGCGCTGGACCGGATCAGGATTGGCGAGAGCCGCAGGGTTCTGCATTGAGCCGTGGCCGCTGGCTGCGCACACCTTGGTGATCCCGCAAGACTCACAACCGCGGTTACGGCATCAGCCGATAACCGCGGTATTCACCGCTCTCATTGCAAGAGCGTGAGCTTCAGAGCACCGAGCGTAAAAAGTCTGCTGTTTCAGCTTTTTCCGGACGGTCGAAGATCTGTTCGGGAGTCCCTAACTCGTGGATCTGCCCTTTATGGAAGAACGCAACACGATCCGACACCTCGCGGGCGAATCGCATTTCATGGGTGACCACGATCATGGTCATCCCTTCATGAGATAGCATGCGCAATGTATCCAATACCTCACCAACAAGTTGCGGATCGAGCGCGGACGTCACCTCATCGAACAGCATGTAGTCCGGCGACATCGCAAGCGCGCGCGCAATCGCCATTCGCTGCTGCTGTCCACCTGACAGACGCGTTGGAAACGTCGTCAGCTTTTCACCCAGGCCCACATGCCTGAGCTTTTCGACAGCAATCGCCTCGGCTTCCTGCTTCGACTTGCCCAGGACTTTTCGCGGGGCGAGCATCACGTTTTCGAGCACTGTCATATGAGGAAAAGCATTCCATTGCTGAAATACAATTCCGATCTTTTGCCGAAGTTTATTGAGGTCGGTCCTTTTCGAATGGACGTGAATTCCATCGACACTGATACGACCTTGCTGGATATCTTCCAGGCCATTGATACACATCAGCATGGTCGACTTGCCCGAACCCGAACCACCGATCATTGATAACACTTCGCCCTTGTTCACACTCAGGCTGACACCTTTAAGAACATGCAAGGGGCCAAAGTGTTTATGTACGCCTTCAATTTTAATCATTGTAGTTGCCACCTTTTCTCAAGACGAGCGCCGAGTCTCGCAATGGGGAAGCTCATTAAGAAATAGATCACGCCTGTAATTGCTAAAATGAGCAGCGGTTCCTGAAGTCGGGTTGTCACTATCTGCGAGCTGCGCAACAGTTCGATAATGCCAATCCACATCACCAGCGAAGTATCTTTCATGATGCCAAGGGCCAAACCGATCCAGCTTGGAAACACGATCCTGGTGGCAATCGGCAACGTGATCGAGACCACTTCCTGACTCCACGTCAAACCCAGTGATCGCGCGGCGCGACGGGTAGTCATAGGTACTGCCGCCACCCCGCTCCTGACGATTTCGGTGCACAATGCTGCGGCATAAACCCCAAGACAAATGCACGCGACAACATAAGTTGGCCAGTTCAGGCGAAACATGCTGTTGAACGAATTGAATATCACCAATTGAATCAACAGTGGCACCGAGCGGAAGATATCCAGAATCCAGCCGACGGGAGAACTGATCCACCACGCTGCGCCGGCCCTTATCAGACCGAACAACGTGCCGAACAAGGTGCCTATACCGACAGCAGCCAAAGTAATAGCGATGGTGACAACAGCACCCTTCAATAAAAACAGGATGTCGCTCCACGCGAGTGTCCCTTCAAAAAACATGGCGCACCTCTCAATAACGAAACAGGCGCCAAGCTAATAGCCGCGCACAAATCGTGAATATTTTCGATATCAGGTAGTACAGGCAAGCAGCGGCGAAGAAGAACTCAAATGTCCGATAAGTCATGACATTAAGTTGTTGAGTTACACCCGTCAGATCGCTCGTCAGACCAACAATAGTACCGAGAGAAGTCATCAGGATTGACCAGACCATTTGGTTAGTCATGGCATGGAACACCGCCCGCAACATCTGCGGAAGTACGATGTGCCATAGCGTCTGAGCCGCCCCCATGCCCAACGAACGAGCAGCGCGGACTTGCGTTTCCGGGACGGCGGAAAAGCCGCCCCGGAACGTTTCTGCCAGATAGCCTGCGTTGTTGAACGTAATACCGAGCAAGAGTGCATAGTACGAGTCGATACCCATTCCAATGGAGCCCAGCCCGAAATACACCATGTAAATCTGAAACAGTGCCGGGGTGTTGCGCGCCGTTTCAATCCACACACTGGCCAGACCTGAAAGGGTTTTGTTACCCGATCGTTTTGCAAGCGCCAAAAGCACTGCCAACACCGTGCCAATTGCCATCGCAAGCGTGGCAATCTCCAGAGTGACAACCGCCCCCGATAACATATCCGGAAGCGATTCCAGAACTGGCCGCCACTGGAAGGTATAAGACATACGATTACCTTTTTACGCGAAAGGTTTTTGTTTGTCGGAACGAGTGCTCCGTTTCCTTAACGATAAGTACCTGGAATGGTCAGATCCGGAGCTGGCCCGCCCTCTGTTCCTACCCACTTGGCATACAGCTCGGCATAACGGCCAGAGCGCACTTGGCGGTTAAGGAAAAGATTCACGTAGTTAAGCAGCCCCTGCTCCTGGCGTTGCACGAGGAACGCGCAGTAATCGGGGTCGACTGGCGCATCACCGACGATCTTCAGGCCCGGGTATTTCCCCGAGCTGATCACGTGGGTAGCGATCGTCGCGGTGGTGTACGTCGCATCAATCTTCTTCTGGCTGAGCGCCAGAAAACTGTCCGATTGGGACTGATAGGTCAGAAGCTTGGTTGCCGGGTCATTGATTTTCTGCACCGTCTCTTTCAGAGCTGCCGTCTCGTAGGCCCCTGCCGGACCTCCCACCGTATGTCCCTTGATGTCGGCGGCGCTTTTAATGCCTGAGTCTTCGCGAGCGAGAATGATGGTCTTGAAGACGAAGTAGGGAATTGAGAATCCGATCGTCCTTGCACGCTCCAGGGTGTCGGAGGCCACAGCGATACCAACATCGGCTCGTCCCGACAACACCGCTGGGATTCGGTCCGGGTCCGGGGTGTCGACGATTTCGGCTTTAACGCCAAGGGCGGCGGCCAGATCGTTGCAGTAGTCGACGTCAAAGCCAATCGGCTTGTTGTCCTTGTCCCGAGCGCCATTGGGCGGGAAGTCGAGCTCCACCGCACAGCGCAGCTTGCCTGACGAAATGATGTCGTCCAACTGGTCTGCATGAACGGCGGTGGCACCCAAGGCAGCAAGGGCTGCGACCAGGAAGAGTTGGTTAATGCGCATTTTTGTTCCCCTCGTTTGTTGATTGAACTCAGAAACAAGACACGCAAATTTTAGCGCATCCTGGATATCGTATACGTATTATCGGGGCAGTAAAATCACAGCTCTTATATCTTTATTGTTGGTGTCACTGGACTAGGAAACCGTAGGTAAGAGGATCCGTTTCATCGATGACCCAGTTGGCGAAGCCGCAGATATGAGCCTTACCGCTCACTTCAGGTATGACCGCGTCCAAAGACCCGACCTTGGTTTCGCTGAGCACGCGGCCTTTGAACACGGTCCCGATGATGGACTCGTTGATCAATGCATCGGATGCCGACAACTCGCCGCGCAGATAAAGTTGCGCAACACGGCCCGCCGTGCCCGACCCCGTCGGCGACCGGTCAATTGCCCGATCCGCATACACACAGCAATTGGCCTGGGTCGAACCCTCGTGACGCGGATCGCCATACACCATGACGCCGTACACGTCATTGAATTCAGGGATTTCAGGATGGATGAAGGGGCCCCGGGCATTAATGGCGGCTTTGATTTCGTAGCCGAACTGGGTGATCGTCGACAGGTCTTTCTCGCGAATGGCAATGTTGTGTGGCCGGCCATCAACGTAGAAGTAGGTTGCGCCACCGTAGGCGATATCACCGGTCACATTGCCGAATGTGGGCGTGGTTACCGTCACGTCCCGCTCGAAGATGAATGACGCCACGTTTACAAAACGAACGGCCCCTGTCCGCGTGCCATCCCACTCGACAAACGCCTCGATGAAACCGCAGGGAGCATCGATACCGACTCGGGTCTCAGGGGATTTACGCTCGATCCAGCCCAATTCCACAGCAGCAGTTGCCAGCGCAATGACACCGTGACCGCAGTGAGGGCTATAGCCCATGTTGTTGAGGAAAATAATGCCGAAATCGGCGTCTTCACTCACAGGCTCGGTTAAAAACCCACCATACAGATCCTTGTGGCCACGAGGCTCGAGCATCAAGGCTCGTCGATAATGGTCGGCGTTGCTTTGCAGCCAGGCGCTGCGCTCGACGATGGTCGCGCCAGGCACTTTGGGAAGTCCCTGGGTAACGAGCCGGAATGTTTCCCCGCTCGTATGCAGCTCAATCGTGGCAAATGAACGTTCGTACTGCATTCCTATTCTCCATATCTCAGGGTTGCGAAAGCTGACAATGCCTTGGACGAGGCATCTTTTTGGCTATGGTATACGATAAACGACGAACGTCAACTGTCAAAAAGGCCCTTCAACGCCGGAAAAACAGGACAGGAATTACAGGAAGGTCCAGGAAGGAAAAAACGCCGATACAGAGCGGCATGACATTATTGACTTTATAGATACTGTATACGATATTTTAAAAAACATCAGGTAGCGAGTCATGACTCATTCACACATCGATTTCCCGGCAGTGATTGGCTACGTCACCCCCCTGAGCGCACGGCCCGGGGAACGACTCGATTTCAAAATTTCCTCGACCGATAATCGGGATATCAACGCGAGAGTCGTCAGACTGGACTGCTGCGACCCCAATCCACTTGGCCCAGGACTCAAAAGCACAGAAGTAGATTTCGGCCTGAACCAAAGCTATCGGGCGACCGAACAACAGACCTGCCTCGGATCATGTGCAATCGGCCCCGTACCCACTCTCCCTGACGAACGAAACCTGATGCTGTCGCTGCTCATCAAACCCACACTGCTGAGCACCACCGACCAAGTGATTTTTTCGCTGCAGGATGAGACTGGATCGACGGGCTTCGTATTAGCGCTGAACAACGGGACACTGCTTTTAAAAAGGCTTGGGATGCCCACCCGCCAAGAGGTAGACCTTCATCTGGAAATCAACCGATGGAGCAAGCTGGAAATCTGCTTCGGCTTACAAAAGGTCACTGTCCGCTCGACACCTCTGAACACTCGAAAAACGGTCGAATCCAGTGCGCTGATGGAGGGGCTTCAAACCACTCTCAAGAACACCGATCACCTGTGTCTCGCCGCAAGCTGGAGCGGCCATCCCGTCGATTGCTTTAACGGCTCCATAGAAGCGCCCTGCCTGTGCAGCTCTCCGTTTGCCGCGACGACTGATACTGAAGTCCTCACACGCTGGTCCTTCGCAAAGGACGTTCAGAAGCAAACGGTCGTCGATGACATTGATCCCTCGCGCCATCTCACCTTGATCAACATGCCGATGCGCGGCGTGCGGTCTTCGGGATGGACCGGCCGAAACATGGACTGGAAAACTGCACCTGACGAATACGCAGCCATCGCCTTCCACGCCGACGACCTGAGTGACTGCCAATGGAGCACGACTCTGGCGATTCGAGTGCCCGCAGGTGTGCCGTCCGGGGTCTACGGCCTGATCGTCGACAACCCATCAGGCAGCGATACTATCCCCTTCTATGTTCTGCCTGGCGCAGATTCACCCCGCCGCAAAATCCTTTTTCTGGCGCCCACATTCACCTACATGGCCTACGCGAACCATGCACGCGGAACATTCGCAGGCGCGCTACAAAACCGGGTCAGGGAATGGAACGCCTATCCATATAATCCGGATACCGTTGGAGCCTTTGGGTACTCAAACTACAACCGCCACCCGGATGGTTCAGGGATAACCCTTTCATCCCGACTGCGGCCGATCATGACTATGCGCCCGGGCTATCTGGTCTACCCCGATGAGAATGGCTCGGGTATGCGCGGCTTCGCATCAGACTCCCACCTGACGGACTGGTTGAAAGCCAAGGGCTTCGAGTTCGATGTCATCACAGATGAAGATCTGGATCGTGAAGGCGTCGATACCCTGGCGCACTACGATGTCGTGTTGACCGGCACCCAGCCTGAATATCACACGCGCCGCACACTTGAAGCGCTGATAGCCTATCGAGAAGGCGGCGGAAAATTGATGTACCTCGGCGGCAACGGCTTCTATTGGAAAATCGGCCGCGACCCAAGCCACCCGCATATGATCGAGGTGCGCCGAGCGGAAGGCGGCATGCGAGTTTGGGCCAGCCAGCCTGGCGAGTATTACCACCAGCTCGATGGCGAGTACGGAGGCTTGTGGCGCCGCAACGGCATTGCACCACAACAAATTTCCGGCGTGGGTTTTACCGCTGAAGGAGCCTTCGAGGGAACGTATTACGTCCGCACCCCCGAATCATTTCGCAGTGAATTGGCCTTTCTGTTCGAGGGTATACCCCCCGGTCAAAAAATCGGCGACTTCGGCCTTTCGGGAGGCGGCGCTGCCGGCTTCGAAATCGACCAGGTCTGTTCGGACCTGGGAACCCCGGACTTCGTGACAGTGATAGCCGCCTCCGAAGGTCACGGCCCGACCTTTGAAACCACCTTTGAAGAGCTGCTGCTTCCGGGCGTCTTTGACGGAGGCCCGCGACCTTACGGCGGAATCCGCTCCAACATCGTCTACGGCATCGACGAAAACGGAGGCGGTTTGTTCTCGGTCGGCTCCATTACGTTTTGTGGGAGCCTGTCGCACAACCATTACGACAACAACGTATCGCGCCTGCTGGAAAACTGCCTGCGCAAATTCCTTGCAGCCTCACACATTACTGCTGAGGCGCCGCAGTACCCGTACCGCCCCGACCTCCATTCAAAAGGTGATTGACGCTATGACGGACGAACAACGCTTGGTGCGCAAGGACTTCGACGAACTGACGGAGCTGTTGAAGGATGTCTTCATACGCAATGGAACGTCTGCGTTCGTCGCTGACATCCTGGCCACCAATTGTGCAGGCTGTGAGCGAGATGGCGCCCTTAGTCACGGCATATTCCGCATGCCCGGTTATGTGGCCTCGCTGAAGACCGGCTGGGTGGATGGGCAAGCCGAACCCGAGGTGGAGGCTGTTAGCCCCTCATTCATCCGCATCGATGCCCGGAACGGGTTCGCCCAGCCAGCCCTGGCCGCAGCCGCGGGTGCCATTGATGAAGCAATCGAGCGCACCGGCGTGGTCGTCGTTGCCATCCGCAACTCCCATCACTTCAGCGCACTCTGGCCGGACGTTGAACCGTTTGCTCGCAGAGGACTGGTCGCGATCAGCTTCGTCAACGGCCTGGCCAATGTCGTCCCGCACGGCGGACACACTGCGGTTTTCGGCACCAATCCTATTGCCTTTGCGGTGCCGATAGCCGACGGCGATCCGATTGTGGTGGATCAGGCAACCAGCGTCATAGCCAACGGTGAAGTCCGGCTTCATGCGTTAGACAACCGGCCACTTGCTCCCGACGTCGGGGTCGACAGCTCAGGTGCAGCCACCACCGACCCGCATGCGGTGCTGGCCGGCGGCGCGCTGAATACATTCGGCGGCTACAAGGGCTCCTCGATTGCACTCATGGTCGAATTGCTGGCAGGCGCATTGACCGGGGGGCAATTATCGTTCGAGAACGATTTCGGCCATTGCGTTGGCGCGCAGACTCCCAAGGCCGGACAGCTGTTGATCGTTATCGATCCGGATCGCGGTAGCTCAACCTGCTTCAGTCAGCGCGCGGCAATACTCTGCAAGCAACTGATCGACGCTGGACAGGAGCGCTTGCCGGGTGAGCGTCGCTACAAGAACCGAGACGCCGCGCAAACCCTCGGCATCCCGCTTGAAAATGAGGCCTTGGCGAACTTGCATCATTTGGCCACGCGCAGCCCCACGCCCGCACCGTGATTCTCACCACAGACACCTTCGACCCACCTCACAAGCACTGCTCTGGAACAGACATGAACGACCTATCGCGCGACACCGAAAAGCTGCAATTCCATCGATCGTTGACCCCTTCCCACATCGATCAACTGACCGCGCTTTTTCAAACCGAATGGTGGACCAAGGGGCGCAACAAAGCAGACGTGGAAAAGATGCTGCAATCGGGCGGCCCCCTCTTCGCTTTCATCGACCCGCACCACGACGAACTCGTCGCGTTCGCCCGGGCGATGACCGACGGTGTCTACAAAGCGATGATCTTCGACATCATCGTGAAGGAGACGTGGCGCGGGACGGGCCTGGGTGGTGTATTGATGAACACCGTGCTGAACGACCCAGCGCTGGTCGACATCAAACATCGCGAACTCTACTGCCTGGATAACATGGTTCCGTTCTATGAAAAATGGGGCTTTGCCACCGCAGCGGCCGGCCTGAACTTCATGCGCAAGGCAGAGGTATAAACCACGTCGGCCGCCTGCCGTCACGGAAAAAACGAGTGGCTCTGAAGGGCTCCAGGTTCTGCGCAGGCGTGCGACCGGCGACCATCTGTGCGATGAGTCGTCCGGTCGTGGCGCCCAATGTCAGGCCGAGCTGTCCATGACCAAACGCCAAGAACACATTCGATAACCGGGTACTGCGATCGATCACCGGCTTGGTGTCGGGCAGATATGGGCGGTAGCCAACACCGTATTCGAAGTTAGCCATTTGCGGTCGGGGAAGGATCTTTCGCGCTTTCTCAAGAATGATGTCGGTGCACTTGAAGTTCGGCTCGGCATTGGGCCGGGCAAACTCCATAGTGCCAGCGATTTGCAGGCCGCGGGTCATGGGGCTTAAGCAGAACCCACCATCAGGCAATGTTACGGAGTGGTGTATTGTCACCTCTGGTGTCGGCAAAAGCACTTGATACCCGGCGATCCCAGCCAGTGGGATCTTTACGCCAAGCTGATGAAGAAACGCTCGCGAACCGAGACCTGCCGCAATCACCACATGATCCGCTGCGTAGCGCACACCGTTGTTGAGTGTGACGCCACTGGATGATCGACCACCTCATCCAGTCGTTTGACCTGACCGCGTCCCCGAACGCCGCCCTGATCGATAAAGCTTCGTGTCAGCGCTGCAATGAAACCTTCGGTGTCGCTGACCGAACACCAGTCGGGGAACAGCAAGCCATGACTGAATGTACCGGCCAACGCCGGTTCAAGATCGGCTATCGCGGCGGCATCGAGTACTTCTGCCTTGAAGCCCAGGGCCGTGCGAAACGCCAAATGGGGACGTTCCTGATCCATGCCTGCGGCGGACTCGAACAACTTGATGACCGGTTTTTCGCACAGCAGTGCCTGCTCGGTACAGCCCTGCAGCAGCAGCGCATAATCAGTGTGGACATGATGAGTAAGGCTATCAATATCACCGCATAACCTTCCCTCTGCAGATACAGGGCGCAACACCCCCCCACCATTCCCCCACCAACAACAATGACCCTTTCGGAAAATAGACGAGGGGACTCAGAAGAATGAACAGGCGCCATGTATCCCTCCTTTAAAGGCTACGCTAAATCGAGATTGCTCAAGATATCGTATACCATAATGAGCAATGCCAATTCGCCGTAGCTAGGGCCACGGCGATGCTCGACATATAACGGCTGGTCTTATTTACGGATGCTGGTCAGCAACGACTCGCAGGCTTTGGTGATGTGCTGATACAGCAACTCGGCGGCTTTATCGGCATCGCCCTTGCGGCACGCGGCGAGAATTTGCCGATGCTCACGATCATCCACCCCGGTGCCACCGGAAAGCGTCAGTTGAATGCGCAGGTACCGTTCGATTCGGTCATTGACCGAGCGAATGAGGCCCATCAGGAACGGCCGGTTGGCATCTTCATAGAGGCAGGAATGGAACTGCCAATTGAGTTCCGCCCAGCGCGCCACGTTCGTCTCTTGCGCGAATTCATCGCAATACTGTTCGGCTCTCTTGAAGGTCGCTTCGGTCATCAGCGGCACGGACAGCTTCAGCGCGCTGGACTCCAGCATCGCCCGGACTTCGAAAATCTGCGCAATTTCCGGCTCTGAAATGCTTTTGACGACAGCCCCCCGGTTGCGTTGAAACTCGACCAAACCCTCAGCTTCGAGCCGTTTAAGTGCCTCCCGCACCGGAATCTTACTGACATCGAAAAGCTTGGCGACGTCATCCTGGCGAATCGGTTCGCCTTCGTCAAAATCACCGCTGATAATTGCCTCGCGAATATGGTTGGCGATGATGTCGGACGCCGTTGGCGCGAAACCAAGTGATGGCAGATCTACAGGATTTAGGGGCAATTTGAACTCCACGTACGCAATCGGAAGGACACGATCAAATAACGTATTCTATATCAGATCACAGCTTACCATTGGCCGATCTGTCAGCTGACGCCACCTCGCCTAAGGGTGGCTATGGCTGATCGGCTCCTAAAACACGGTTGACATTATCATTTGCGTATACGATATTCAATGAACGGTTTGGCTTACCCGATGCCATACATCGCGCTGCATAACCTGCGCTACACCCCAATTCAAAAAACAACAAGAGAAGCTCTGCATGCAAAACCAGAAAAAAACCGCTGACGATAAATTGCAGAGATACAGAGGCATTAACCGAGTCGGCGGGCATCAGCAGCACGCACAGAAAACCGCCAGGCGTGACGACATCAGATCCGTCATCCACGACTTGGCGTGGGTCCCCAGCGCCAATGAACACATGCTGATTCTTTGATACGGGTTTAGCGCAAACCGCGCCTTTGAACCCCGCGGTTCGAACACTCAGGAGAACCCTGGAATGCCAATAGTAAAAATTGAAATGCTCGCCGGGCGGAAGGACGAGAAAAAGCACCAACTGGCGCGCGAAATTACTGCTGCCTTCGCCAGAATCCTTGGCTCTGCGCCCAAGGACGTGACCATTGTCTTCACGGATGTGGCGACGTCTGACTGGGTGATCGCCGGTGAGCCGCTTAGTGCTTCAGCGACGGTTTTCCCGCCGCCCCGACGCTGAAATCGATCATCAAATGGCAGCTTCGATTGCTGAACACCAATCCCGCAGCGCGCCATTTCCTCTCCTCCAATATCGAGTGTCTCTCATGTATTTGAATGCCCAGCAACTGGCCAACGCACTGCCTTGGGACGCGTTGATGGACGCGTTGTCCGAGATCTTCACCCGCACCGTGCACTCGCCTGTGCGTCATCATCACAAAATTGATGTACCAGGCGACCACGCCGCCATGCTGCTGCTGATGCCGGCCTGGATCGAAGGTGAATACTTGGGGGTCAAACAAGTCAACGTGTTCCCCGGCAACAATGCCAAAGGTCAGCCAGGCCTCAGCAGTCATTATCTCCTGAGCTGCGCAAAAACCGGTGTACCCCTGGGTCAGTTTGACGGTAACGAACTGACGGCCCGTCGCACTGCCGCAGCGTCTGCCCTGGCGTCACGTTATCTGTCGCGTGCAAACTCGAAACGCTTGCTAATGGTTGGGGCTGGCCGCATGGGACGTTATCTGGTCAGTGCTCACCGCTCGGTTCGCGATCTGGAGGAGGTGCTGGTTTATGACCTCAATATCGAAGCAGCAAGAGCATTCGCCAGCGACCTCCGCGACCAGGGACTCCAGGCGCAGGCGGTGACACTCCAAGAGCTGCCCACTGCCGCGGCGGTCGCCGACATCATTAGCTGCGCGACGTTGGCCACCGAACCCGTGATCAAGGGCCAGTGGTTGCAGCCGGGAGTTCATCTGGATCTGGTCGGCAGCTTCACTCCGACCATGCGTGAAGTCGACGACGATGTCGCGGCACGCTGCAGCATATTCGTGGACACACGCGAAGGTGCTCTCGCAGAGACCGGCGACCTGATCCAGCCAATTCGCAGCGGCGTCATCACCGAAGCCGATGTCATCGCCGAGTTCAGCGAACTGTGCGCTGAAAAACATGCCGGCCGCTCCGCCCTCAAGGAGCCCGCCCAGGCCATGACGATGTTCAAGTCGGTTGGCGCGTCAGTAGAGGATCTCGCGGCGGCGATCTTGGCTTACCAGCGGAGTACGACTGCCAACTGACCCATGACGCGGTCAAGCATGAATAATCTGTGGCACCTGGAAGTACGTCGAATCAATTGATGATCCATGTTCACAACACCTTTGCGTAAATCAACGTTCTCCCCATGGATGGCTGAGGGGATACTTACGACCGTAAGTCGTGCCACCCGAAGCCTGTTGCCGGATTGAAATAGTTTCAATCCGGCCATTCATGAGGACTCCCGATGCAAACTGATTTCGCCGCCTGGTCCTGGACCGCTGGTCGAGGTATCGACGGATTACAACCGATCCGCAAACCCCTTGTGCAACCTGGCCCAGGTGAGGTTCTGATTGCCAACCGAGCGCTGGCGCTCAACCCGGTGGACTGGAAAATCATCGAATGGGGTCACCCTGCCTGGAACACCGGCCACGTGCCCGGCGTGGATGGCATGGGCGTAGTGGTTGCCTGCGGTGCCGGAGTGCCAATCAAACCGGGGACTCGCGTGGCGTATCACCAGTCACTGGAGCGCGATGGCAGCTTTGCCGAGTTCTGTTTGCTCGATTGGGCGACCGTAATGACGGTGCCGGCAGCGCTTGATGACTCCATCGCCGCGTCAATCCCCTGCCCCGGCCTGACAGCCTGGCAAGCATTGGACAAAGTTCCGGTTAGCGGGCCGAGTGACATGTTGGTAGTCGGTGCAGGTGGCGCGGTGGGCCTGCTATTGGTACAACTGGCAGTGCAACGTGGTTGCCGAGTGTGGGCCACAGCGGGCACAAAGCATCATGCGAACTTGAAAGCGCTGGGTGCCGTTGGCGTATTCGACTACCAGGACCGCAACTGGCAGCACAACCTTCAAACTAGCCTGGGTGAGCGTCGCCTCAAGGTTGTTTTCGATACTGTCAGTGGTGCGCATGCAGCGGCCCTGGCACCTCTGCTGGGTTATAACGGTCATCTGGTGTGTATTCAGGATCGGCAAGAAACTGCACCGCTGCCGGCCTTCAGCACCGCGATTTCCCTGCATGAGGTTGCGCTCAACAGCTTCCATTCCTACGCATGCCTGGGCGATCGACAACTGCTTCGAGACGCTGGCGAACACCTCCTCGAAAGCATGCTGGGCGGTCGCCTGACAATACCTGAACGTCGAATCTTTGATTTTCGTAACCTTCCTGAAGCCCTGCTGGCTCTCAAGCAAGGTGGCGAAGGTGGAAAATGGATTGCCCTGTTGAACGAGTCAGGCGTCACGCCTTCCGGACAGCCGTAAAAAGAAATCGCCCGAGGCTCTTTTAGGGAGCCCTCGGGCGACAGATCAGCATGACCGAACGGAGGCGCTCTGGTTATACCTCCGCGAGATTTTCCTTTTTCTCCAACCAATCGATCATCAACTCACCCCAAGCGATGTCCGCTTGCAGTGCGTCTTTGGCCTTGGTCGAGTCTCGGGTGCGCAAACCTTCCAGTACTTCGAAATGCTTGTGTTTGGCACTGGCCAGCTCCCGCTTGGGACCTCGGCGTGAAACCGGCTCAGCAGCGGCCCCATGATAACCCACATATTTTCGAGTGTTTTCGACACCACGGGCATGCGTGCCGCAGAGATCAACCCGAAGTGAAACTCCCGGTTGAGCAACGCCGCTTGTTTGTAATCGACCGTTACCGCTTTCTGGAACGCATCCTGAATGGCCTCGAGGTTCTCCAGTTCAGGTCGGGGGGCGTCATTGAACGAATTGGTGCACAACGCACGGCCATACGCCTGTCACCGTTTGGCGGCCTGTTCGACATGGGGCTTTACGAGGACGTCGAAGAAACCTACCTGTATGTCGCCGATCAGCTTTCTCGGCGTGGATTGGCCTACGTCCATTTCATGGATCAACTGTCGCGTGGCAGCTCGCCGATTCCAGACGACTTCCTGAAAAAATTTCGCAGCCACTACCGAGGAACATTCGCTCTCGCCGGGGGCATGACCAAAGAGCGTGCCGAGAAATTCCTGCGCAACGGGTTGATTGACCTCGCCGCATTCGGTGAACCCTTTATCGCCAACCCCGACCTGGTTGAACGCTTGCACAACGGCTGGCCGCTGTTAAAACCAGACCGCGCACTGAATTATGGTGGCGACGCCAAGGGATATACCGATTACCCAACCTACTCGATCGCTTGACGCTCGTTGAGTGGCGTGTGGGCTTGATCCGCCACCTCGCGGGTCAAGAAGTCGATCAGCGCCCGGGACGCTGCTGATAGCTGGCGATGAGGCGGGAAAATCACCGAGAACGGTCGGGACCGTCCACCCGACTGTTCGAGCAGCGGCACCAGGCGTCCGCTTTGAATCCGCTCCCGGACAATAAAGTCGTAGGTCTGACAAATCCCCATACCGTGCTCGGCCAAAGACACAGTGCCCAGCACGTCGTCGGACACTTGAACATTCGCCTCAGGTATCCACTCCCGATCAATACCCTGCTCACAGAACAACCAGGGGCCGATCCGGCCGCTGCTGGGCATCACAAATGGCAGGCAGACATGCGCTGGCAGTTCGTCGACACTGCGCGGCGTACCGGCGCGCCGCAGGTAGTCCGGCGCGGCGACCAGGCATAAACCCGCATCCTCAAGTTTGCGTCCAATCAGGCCGCTGTCAGGTAATTGCCCAAGGCGAATAGCCAAGTCATACCCTTCGGCCACCAGATCCACATTTCGATTGCTGATGCTCAACTCGATGCGCACCTGCGGGTACTGCCGAGTAAAACGACAGAGCAATGCCGGCAGCCGGTAGTGTCCGTACGTCGTCGGCACACTGAGCCGTACACGGCCCGTCAACGCGCCTTCCTGCCCACGAATAGCCCGCTCTGCTTCATCGATCAACGAGAACGCCGCGCGGGACTGTTCAAGGTAAAGCAGACCTGCCTCGGTCAGGCTCAGGCGTCGAGTCGTGCGCCGCAACAACTGAACCCCCAGGCGTGCTTCCAGGCGAGAGATTGCCCGGCTGACCACTGACGGGGTGGTCGCCAGAAACACGGCCCCAGCGCTCAGGGAGCCCTTCTCCACCACGGTGATAAAGACTTCTACGTCCGCGAGATAATCGAATCGACGGCTCACCTTTACCTCCAAAGAACAGATGCTTTGCTTTCCAGCAAGTTTATCGCCCATCCAGGCATGAATATAGTTGTATCAACGATCAGGCGACTGCCGATCGAACACACCCTCCACTGCTCGGAAATACCATGCGCCCTATCACCCGACTCGCCCTTGCAATGACCATTTTCACCGCGGCCTTCAACGCCCAGGCCAGCAACGTACTGATCGTGCTATCAGATTCAGACCACCTAGACCTCAAGGACAACAAAGTCTTTGCAACCGGCTTTTACCTGAACGAATTGATGCAACCGGTAAAACTGATGCTCGATGCCGGGCACTCGGTGACCTTTGCGACGCCTACAGGCAAGGCGCCGACTTTGGACAAATCGTCCGCCGACAAGATGTATTTCAACGATGACGTTGCGGCACTGCAGGAGTACAAGGCGCTCCTGGAGCACCTCAAGATCACCTCGCCGGGTGAGTCACCGGTCATTAGCCTGTCGCGGGTCGAACAGATCGGCTACGAGCACTTCGATGCGGTCTATATACCTGGTGGCCATGCACCGATGCAGGATCTACTGCACAGCGTCGAACTCGGAAAACTGCTGAATAATTTCCACGCGCACAGCAAGACAACCGCCCTCGTTTGCCATGGACCGATTGCCCTGCTGTCGACGCTGTCCAACCCCACCGCCTTCACTCGCCAACTCGAAACCGGCACCCAGGCTACGAGCTCGGACTGGACCTACGCCGGCTACAAGTTCACGGTCATCAGCAATCAGGAAGAAGAGTTGGCCAAGGGATTATTGAAGGGAGGCGTCATGAAGTTCTATCCACAAACGGCACTGGAACAAGCCGGCGGCGTATACAGCAGCAACTCTTCACCGTGGACCAGCCATGTCGTCATCGACCGCGAACTGGTGACCGGTCAAAACCCTGGTTCAGCGCTGGATGTGGGTAAGGTGATACTCGATCGACTCAAGTCCCAGAGCCAAGCGAAAGACTGATCGATTCAAACTCTCACTTTTTCACCGAGATGCCGGTTGTCGAAAGCCAATCGTTTTGTAGGGGTAAAAACACCTAAAAATATAAAAAAGGGTCGCGAGAGTCAGTGGAGATGACTTACGGAGCCTGATGCGTCCCGTGATAGCTCGAGGTGCTACTCGTCAGGCCATCAGTCTTTTTTCGGATATCGTTCAGATGTCTGGATGGGCGCATAAACGCCAGCTATGGCGAACACTGCTGTGTCGACGGAAATCCAGCCGAGTTGGTCGAAATAGATAAGCTTATACCCAGTGATTACTAGGTGGAGAGAACCCGGCTCCTCTCCTCCACTGAACGTCAAGAATGACACCAACGCTTTCAGAAAATGACTGCCGACTATGCAGCGCTACCTGCCGGCGAAAAGTACGATGGCGTTCGCCCACTCAAACCAGAGTCCCAAATGGACTTGTTTTCATTGAGATGAGTCATTGCCCTGCCCCACTTCGTCGGAGGATCTGTGAGTCTGCATGCAGGTTTAGTGAAGCTGTAAATCCGATAATTCCGCATACGCGGCGATTCGATGACGAGCTGACGCCTTCGGCACAGGTGCTGTGCGACGCTGCGAAAACGAAATTCGAGCCTGGCGCGGTTCGGCCTTTTTCAGAGCAAACAACACGCCGAATACTTCAAGGGGCTGGTCGGCCACGAACAGTCGGATCTGGAGGCGCTAAGCGTCACCTCAAGGCTGCATCAGCAAGATGCTTGAGCGAGCCTCCATAGGCAAGCTGGACGCCTATATCCAAACTTACATCAGCCGTATTTCCCAGTTCCACTCGTGATCATTTTCAATGGGCGCGGAAATTCTGTGCCCCTATAAAAACGTAGTAACCCTCTATTACCCACCCCGGCCATGTTCGCCTCATCATGAAGTCGAATGTGCTTGACCCAAACTCCAAGAATGACGAAAAAACTCAGGTAGATGGAATGGCAAAATTTATTCACACCATGATTCGCGTGGGCAACCTCGACCAATCCATGAAGTTCTATCAGGAAGTGTTTGGACTGAAAGAAACTCATCGCCTGGACTTCGACGATTTTTCCCTGGTCTACCTGCGAGATTTCGAGAGCGGTGCAGAGATCGAACTGACCTGGAACAAGGGACAAAGCGAGTACACCCATGGCACCGGCTACGGTCATGCTGCCTTTGTCGTTGAGGATTTGGACCAGCAGTTCAATCGGCTGCTGGATCTGAATTTGTCACCGGCCCCCATCAAGGAATTTAAAAGAGACGGCGTTTTGCTCGCACGATTCTTTTTTATTCAGGATCCCGATGGTTACAAAATCGAAGTATTGCAGCGGGGTGGTCACTACCAATAAAGAAATTCGAGCAACGAAATATCGATGGCCTGGGCACCTGCCAGCTCAGAATCCTCAAGATGGTTTTACTTTGCAACGCGAATGATTTGTTAAAGCAAACGCCTGATTGGATTGGTCTGATGTAGTAACCCGTTCTTACCTTTCCCGTTAGATCACCCTCCACGATTCGACCGTGACGCTGTCATTCCTTATAAAAATAAAAAGGAGACATTTCATGCAAGACGTAAAGATCAACCGTCGCCGTTTTCTGCAAGGAAGCGGTGGGTTGTTGCTTGGCACGCTGATATTCGGCTCCGGCCCCATCGCCCTGCTGGCTCCCAGCCGCTCATGGGCGATGGAGATGAATACCCTGAGCAGCGATGTCGCGGCGAAGTTACTGCTGGTGATCCGCCGTATCTACCCCCATGACCGTATGGAAGACGCTGTCTACGCCTTTGCCGTAAAGGCGCTCGACGAGCGTGCATCCACCGATCCCTCCGTGCTCCCCTTGCTTGATCAAGGTCTGTCCGACCTGGATCGACTGGCGGGCGGTAATTGGTCAAGTCTCGATGAAACCAGACAAGTCACCCTGCTTGAAGACATTCAACACTCCGACTTTTTCGCTTTGATCAGAAGCACCTCGGTCAATTCGCTATACAGCAATGAGCTGGCTTACCAGCATTTCGGTTACGAAGGCGCCTCCTTTCCTAAAGGCGGATATCTGATGCGTGGCTTCAATGATCTGAAGTGGCTGCCTGCCGCTCCAGCAGAAGCCAGTCCCAGCGCTTTTTCTTGAGGAGTAACGA